>Ga0070684_100002675_pt1 | contig 13159 bp, 9 predicted proteins | sample KBSC723LmetaG_FD_65653 | JGI IMG/M metagenome (GOLD analysis project Ga0070684, IMG submission 65653) | Corn rhizosphere microbial communities from Kellogg Biological Station, Michigan, USA - KBS C7.2-3L metaG | ecosystem: Host-associated > Plants > Roots > Rhizosphere ...
CGCAAGACCGTGGAGGAGTTCGCCCGCGAGGTCGTCGCACCCCAGGCCGAGCGCCTCGATCGCGAACAAGAGTTCCCCTACGACATCGTTCGCCAGATGGGGGAGATGGGCCTGTTCGGACTCCCGTTCCCGGAGGAGTACGGCGGTATGGGCGGCGACTTCCTGTCGCTGTGCCTGGCCATCGAGGAGCTCGGTCGGGTGGACTCGTCCGTGGCCATCACGCTCGAGGCAGCTGTCGGTCTCGGCTCGATGCCGGTCTACCGGTTCGGCACCGAGGAGCAGAAGCGTGAGTGGTTGCCCGACCTGTGCGCCGGACGGAACCTGGCGGCCTTCGGACTGACCGAGCCGGGCGGGGGTTCCGATGCGGGAAACCCGCGCACCAGGGCAGTCCTCGACGGAGATTCGTGGGTCATCAACGGCAGCAAGGCCTTCATCACCAACTCCGGCACTGACATCACCAACCTCGTGACCGTCCTCTGCCGGACCGGCGACCGACCGGACGGCAGGCCGGAGCTGACCAGCCTGATGGTGCCGGTGCCGCGCGAGGGGTTTCGGGTGGCACCGAAGTACTCCAAGGTCGGCTGGCACGCGTCCGACACCCGCGAGGTGATCCTGGAGGACTGCCGGGTCCCCGAGGGCAACATCCTGGGCGAGCGCGGCAGCGGCTATCGGCAGTTCCTGAGCACCCTCGACGAGGGCCGGATCGCGATCAGCGCCCTGGCCGTCGGCCTCGCGCAGGCCTGCGTCGACGAGTCCACGCGCTATGCCAAAGAGCGGGAGGCGTTCGGTCAGCCGATCGGCGGCTACCAGGCGGTTGCCTTCCGCATCGCCGACATGGACATGCGTGCCCACGTTGCCCGCGTCGCCTACTACGACGCAGCCGCGCGCATGGCGGCCGGCCGGCCGTTCAAGCGCGAGGCGGCAATCGCGAAGCTCTACTCGTCGACCATCGCGGTCGACAACGCGCGGGACGCGACCCAGGTCTTCGGCGGTTACGGATTCATGAACGAGTACCCGGTCGCCCGCCACTGGCGGGACTCCAAGATCCTCGAGATCGGCGAGGGCACCAGCGAGGTTCAGCGCATCCTGATCGCGCGCCAGCTCGGCCTGCCGGTCTGACCGTCACGCAACGGCTAACGTGGGCCGGGTCATGACCCCGGACGACCCCACGCGCGCCGGCCCGCCTCCGCCGACCTGGATGCGGCGCAAGCATCAACCGGACGAGTCGGCCTCGGGCCGCACCGAAGAGGAGAAGGAGCGGCGACGCCAGCGCCTCGCCCGCTACTACGAGGAACAGCGCAGCACGGCGGCGGTTGAGGACGATCTGACGGTCTTCGCGGCCTACTGGTTCACCAAGGTGGCCTGCAACCCCCAAGCGATCTACGACAAGCTCGGCGAGCTCGTGCCGGACATGCGGCGGATCTGGGTGATCGGCAAGAAGGCGGTGCCCTGGGTGCCCGACGGCGTCCCTTACGTCGTCGCCCGCACCAAGGAGTACTTCGACGTGCTCGCCCGGGCGCGCTTCTTCGTCAACAACGTCAACTTCCCCGATCACTACGTGAAGCGCGACGGACAGATCCACGTGCAGACCCACCACGGCACACCTTTGAAGCTGATGGGTCTCGACCAGAAGAGCTCGCCGGATTCCCGGCCGGACGAGGACTTCGATCTGTTGCTCGAGCGGTGCGCGCGCTGGGACTTCAGCATCTCCAGCAACCCGCATTCGTCCCGCGCCTGGCGCACTGCCTACGGCGTCGACGCCGAGATGCTCGAGTACGGATACCCGCGCAACGACATCCTCGCCAACGCGACGGCGATCGACGTCCAGCGTGCACGCGACGAACTCGGCATCGGCGACCGCCTGGCGGTGCTCTATGCCCCGACCCACCGCGAGTACCTCACCGGATACCGGACAACTGTTGACGTCGCGCGCTTTGCCGGACGGCTCGGAGACGGCGCCGTTCTCATGGCCCGTCCGCATTACGCCTACGACACTGACCCGGTGCTGTCCGAGCTGCATCAACGCGGCCGGCTGCTCGACGTTGCCGATCATCCGTCGATCGAACAGCTCTACCTGGCTGCAGACGTTCTCGTCACCGACTACTCGTCGGTGATGTTCGACTACGGCGTCCTCGACCGGCCGATCGTCATCCACGCGCCGGACTGGGACGAGTACCGCGTCCGTCGAGGCACCTACTTCGACATCGTCGCCGACCCGCCAGGCATCGTGACGGGCAGCGACGAGGAGCTGTTCGCAGCCTTCGACGACGAGACCTATCGGAGTCCGGCGGCCACCGCGGCGCGAGCAAAGTTCCGGGCCGAGTTCTGCAGCTGGGACGACGGGCATGCCGCCGAGCGCGTCGTGCGACGGGTTTGGCTCAATGAGTCGTGATCTTGTGCTCGTCATCGGTGTCGGGCGAAGCGGGACGAGCGCCTTCACCGGCATCCTGCGAGAGACGGGCTTCCATGTTCCGCAGCCGGAGGTGGAGGCCGACGACACCAACCCGCGCGGGTTCAACGAACCGCGCTGGGTCGTCGACTTTCACACTCGCGAGCTGAAGCGACGTCGCGTGACCACGATCGACTCGCGTCCTGCTGCATTCACTGCGACCGAGAAGAGCGCGACCGACGACGCCGTGATTGCAGAGCTGCGCTCATGGCTCGACGTCCAGTTCGTCGGTGCACCCCGCGTGGTCATCAAAGACCCGCGCATCTCGTGGTTCTTGCCGTTGTGGCGCCGCTGCGCTGCAGACCTCACGGCGACACCGTCATGCGCGACGATGCTGCGCCCGCCGACAGAGGTGCTGGGCAGCGCACGCCAGTGGTACGGCAGCTGGCAGAACGATGCCAGTCGAGCCGCAGGGTGGGTCAACATCATGCTTCGCACCGAGCACCAGACGCGCGACTCGGCACGCGTCTTCGTCCGGTACGACGCACTGCTCGGCGACTGGCGCGCACAGCTGGCGCGTGTGGGTAATCGGCTCGGCATTGCTGGTCTCGACGAGGTCGAGCCCGCTGCGGCGCAACGGATCGCAGAGTTCGTCGATCCGCAGCTGCGGCGGCAGACGCCTGGGTGGGGCGACCTCGCGGTGCCCGCCCACTTGCGCGATCTCGTCGACCGGGTCTGGGACGCGATGGTGCCGCTCGCCGGTGACCGTGGCGATCCGGCCGGCATAGACGCGCTGCGCGCGGAGTACGAAGCGCTTTATGCGGACGCCGAGGCGATCGCGCAGTCGACGGTCCGCGCGGCGAAGACGAAGGGCCGTCCGGCCCCGGCGACCAAGTCCGCCGCCGACAAACCAGCGTCGACGCCGCCTACTCCGGTGCCACCGCGTCCACTGCTGGGCCGGGTGGCTCGCCGGGCCCGCCGGGATCTGGGCCGCATCCGCGGCCGACTCCGTTCGTAGGGTGAGCGCGTGACGCCGCGGGTCAGCGTCGTCGTCCCGATGTTCAACGTGGCGACGTACCTCGACGACTGCCTCGAGTCGCTTGCACAGCAGAGCTTCGGCGACCTCGAGGTCGTCATGGTCGACGACGGCTCCACCGACGACAGCGCCGAGCGCGCGCAGCGGTGGGCAGAGCGCGACCCGCGTTTCCGGCTGGTGACGAAGCCGAACGGCGGTCTCGGCAGCGCGCGCAACGCGGGAGTGCGTGACGCGACCGGTGACTACCTCGCGTTCGTTGACAGCGACGACGTCGTGCCTCGTGACGGCATCGAGGCTCTCGTTGCGGCGCTCGACAAGTCCGGATCGGATTTCGCCAGTGGCAACGTCCGGCGGTTGACGTCGTACGGCATCTCACAGACGTTGTTCCTCTCGGACGTCTTCCGGGGCACACGGCTGCGGACCCACATCACCGAGTATCCGGCGCTGCTGGCCGACCGCATCGCATGCAACAAGCTGTTCCGGCGCACGTTCTGGGACGAGCACGACCTGCGCTTTCCCGAGGGCGTCCTCTATGAGGACATGCCGGTGACGCTGCCTGCACATTTCCTTGCGCGCTCCGTCGACGTCGTCGACCGGACGGTCTATCTGTGGCGGATTCGTGAAGGCGGCGAGCTGTCGATCACGCAGCAGCGAACCGACCTACGTGCGCTACGCGATCGCCATGCTGCCGTCGACAGCGTCAGCAGGTTCCTTGCGGCGCACGGCTTCGATGAACCGAAGCGCCAATACGACACGAGCGTGTTGCGCGACGACCTTCGCTACTTCCTCGACGTTCTCGCCGGCGCCGACGACGAGTTCCGGGCGCGCTTCTTCGACCTTGCTGACGACTTCATCCAACGCGCGGACAAGGCGGTCGCTGAGCCGCTGCCTGCCATCCAGCGGCTCAAGTGGCATCTGGTGCGTCGCCGCATGCTGCCGCAGCTCCTCGAGGTGCTGGAGTTCCAGGAGACCGAGCTCGACCGTCGCCCGCCGGTTGTCCGTCGCGGCTCCTGGTACGGCGACTACCCGTTCCTCGACGACGCCGAAGTCGGCGTCCCGGCCGAGACCTATCGGCTCGATGCGGAGTTGGCAGCGTTGGCCGTCCTCGACTCGTTGCGTTGGGACGGCAACGCCCTCGTCGTCGCTGGTGCTGCCTACATCGAACAGCTCGGTGCGGCGGCACCGGACGCGCAGCAGGTCTCGCTTCATGTCGAGGGCCCGGACGGACGGATCGCATCCGTCGCGGCGACGGCAGTGCACCGGCCCGATCTCACTGCCGACAACGATGCGGCGCTTGCGTCGCTCGACTGGGCCGGCTTCGAAGCACGCGTGCCGGCCGACCATCTGCCCGGCGCGCCCAAGGCGCCCGCATCGGTGCGCATCGTCGTCGAGGTGACCGTGCAAGGGACCTCGCGCACTTGCACACATCCGGAGTGGGCGCCGCTTCATCCGCCGCACACGGTCGTCCACGAGATGCGTGGCCGGAGCGTTCGTGCTCGCATCGCGCCCAGCGGCGAGCTCGAGGTCGCCGTCGTCCGCAACCGCGTGAGCGCTGATGTCTGCCGGTGGGTCGACGGGGTGCTGCAGATCGAAGGCACCCTCAACGGCGGCGCGGGAACCGGGCTGCGCCTCTCCGTGGCCCGGCGCGTGGGGACATCAGAGCTCGACTATCCGGTGCACGTGGACTCGCACGTCGACCCGCCGACCTTCCTCGCGCGCGTGCCCGTCGCAGACCTCCTCGGCGCCGTCGACGTAGGTGACGATGCCGGCCACAGCGAGGCCCACGGCGACGGTGTCGCCTGGGACGTCTATCTCGCCGGGCGCGCGCGCCGTCGGATCACGCAACCTGCGTCGATGACCGAGCAGGTCTGGAGCTACCGCGGCCGCGAGGTGGCGTTGCAGCGGTCGCGTTACGGCTATCTGTCGATCGTCGACCGGCTGCCCCGTCCCGTCATCACCGGCGCCGAGTGGTCTCACGAGGGGGAGCTCGGGTTGACCGGCACGTTTGCCGCCGACCGAGACACCTTCGAGCTGTTGGTGCGTCGACGTCGCGGGTCGCAGGAGCACACCTTCGCGGTCGACCTCGACCCCGCCGGCACGTTCGTCGCTCGTATCCGTGTCACCGGGATCGCTTCCGATGTCGGCGCCTGGTCGCTCGCACCCGGACGCTGGGAGCTGTCGATGCGGCCCCTCGGTGCCATCGATGGTGTCGACGTGGTGCTCAGCCACGAGCTGCTCGACCGGCTGCCGCTGTCGACCAACGTCGGTCCCCGTCCCGTCCGCTTCGGTGTCGGCGGCTATGACACGCCCCTGCTGTTCGTCGACCGCGATCTCGACGAGACCGAGCGCGGTGGCATCAACCAGAACCGGCTGGCCGCTCACTATTCGGCACAGCGCAGCGAGCCATTGCGGGATGCCGTTGTCTTCCTCTGCTTCGGCGGAGCCGAATACTCCGACAGTCCACGAGCGATCCATGAAGAGCTGGTTCGTCGTGGCACCGACCTCGAACAGCTCTGGGTGGTGCGCGACGGTCGCGTGCAATTGCCCGACAGCGCAACCGTGATTCGCGCGGACAGCACCGACTATTACGAGGCGCTGGCGCGTGCCCGCTACATCGTGGCGAACGACTACTGGCCCGAAGTGCTCGACCGGCGTCCTGACCAAGTGTGTGTGCAGACGTGGCACGGCCTGTCGTTGAAGGCGCACGGCGCGATGCTCGCCGACAGGCATCCCGCGCGCCGAACCCATCGGCGCGCGCGGGTCCAGCGACCGCAGAACTGGGAGCTGCTGCTCTCATCCGCGCCGGCCGTCACGCCGTTGCTGAAGCGGGCGTTCCCCGATGCCGCGACCATTCTGGAGGTCGGGCTGCCGCGCGCCGACCTGCTGCACCGACCCGACGCCGACGAGGTCCGAGGAGCAGTACGACGACGCCTGGGCGTCGAACCCGAGCAGCGGGTGGCGTTCTATGCGCCGACCTATCGCGACCACCTCACCCAGGGCCGCTCGCGCTACCGCCTCGGCCAGATGCTCGACATGTTCGAGCTGCAATCAGTGCTCGGCCCGGAGTGGGTCGTGCTGTTCCGCCGCCATCGGGATGTCGTCGGACGGCTGACTGGTCCACCGGGTTTCGTGCGTGACGTCTCCGAGTACCCGTCGCCGGCCGACCTGCTGCTCGCCAGTGATGTCCTCGTCTCCGACTATTCGTCGTACATCGCCGACATGGCGTCCCTCGGGCGTCCGATCGTGTTGTTCGTCCCGGATCTCGGCTCCTATCGCGACGACGTCCGCGGCCTCGCGCTGCCGCTGGACGACACCGCCCCGGGGCCGACGTTGTCAACTACTGGCGAGGTGGCCGAAGCCTTGCGTGATCTCGAGCAGACACAGCAGTCACACGCTGAGCGACTCGCGGCGTTCGCCGCCACCTACTGCCCGCTCGACGACGGCGCCGCAGCGGCCCGCGTCGTCGACCGCGTGTTCGGGTGACCCGCGGCACTCGGCCACCGCACTAGGGTGACGCCGTGACGAACCGTCCCGCTTTGCCGCGCATCGGCATGGTCGGTGGCGGCCAGCTGGCCCGGATGACGCACCAGGCCGCCGTGTCGCTCGGTCTGTCGCTGCGAGTTCTCGCCGAATCGCCGGAGGATGGCGCCGCGCTCGTCACCGGCGACGTCGACGTGGGCGCTCCCGACGACCAGTCCGCGGTGCTGCGCTTCGCCAAAGGCTGCGACGTCGTCACGTTCGACCACGAGCATGTGCCGACCGCGCTGATCCAGGCTGTCGAACAGACGGCCACACCTGTCCGGCCCGGTTCGTCGGCACTTCTGTATGCACAGGACAAGCTCGCCCAGCGTCGCCGGCTGACTGAGCTGGGCATCGCCGTTCCAGAGTTCGCGCCGGTGACCACCATCGCCGACGTCTCGGCGTTCGCGGAGACGCATGGCTGGCCGGTCGTCCTCAAGGCAGTCCGCGGTGGCTACGACGGCCGCGGCGTGTGGATGCTGAGCGAGCCGCCGACGTCGTTGCCCGAGGTTGACTTGTATGTCGAGCAGCGAGTGTCCCTTGTGCACGAGCTCGCGATCCAGGTCGCTCGCCGGCCGAGCGGTGAGATGCGCACTTGGCCCGTTGTCGAGACGGTGCAGCAAGACGGCATCTGCGTCGAGACGATCGCGCCGGCACCGCGGCTGAGTCCGGCGCTCGCAACCGATGCAGAACGTCTCGCCCGTCAGCTCGCCGAAGAGCTCGATGTCACCGGTTGTCTCGCCGTCGAGCTGTTCGAAGCCCCCGGTGGTCTTGTCGTCAACGAGCTCGCCATGCGTCCCCACAACTCGGGCCACTGGACGATCGAGGGCGCCGTGACGAGCCAGTTCGAACAACATCTGCGCGCAGTCGCTGACTGGCCGCTTGGTGACACGTCGGCGCAGGCCCCGGTCACCGTGATGGTGAACTTCCTCGGCGCCGAGCACACGGATCTCGTCACCGGGTTGCCGGCCGCACTCGAAGCCGTGCCGGAAGCGCACGTGCATCTCTACGGCAAGGCGCCGAGACCCGGACGCAAGCTCGGGCACGTGACTGTTCTCGGTCACGATGTCGCAGAGACGCGACAACGTGCTCAGCTTGCAGTGGCGGCACTGCGAGGGGAGAGCTGATGACGACGCGTGTCGGCATCGTCATGGGGAGCGACTCCGACTGGCCGACGATGGAGCCGGCCGCTCTGGCGCTCGACGAGTTCGGTGTCGAGCACGAGGTGCGCGTCGTGTCCGCGCATCGCACGCCGCGCGACATGCTCGACTACGGCACGGCCGCCGCCGATCGTGGCCTGCGCGTGCTGATCGCCGGTGCCGGTGGTGCCGCGCACCTTCCCGGCATGCTGGCGTCGGTAACGCCGCTGCCTGTGATCGGCGTGCCTGTCCCGCTCAGTCACCTCGACGGGATGGACTCGCTGCTGTCGATCGTGCAGATGCCGGCCGGTGTGCCGGTCGCCACCGTGTCGGTGGCAGGCGCGCGCAACGCCGGTCTGCTGGCCGTGCGGATCCTCGCCATCGAGGACGCCGACCTGCGCGCGCTGATGGTGAAGTTCCAGCAGTCACTCGGCGAAACGGCGCGCGGCAAGGACGCCGCACTCAGGGCACGGCTCGGCCAGGAATAGCGGCAAGGCACCATGGAGGCGTGAGCACTGCACCCTCCGCGTGGGCGCCCGAGGCGCTCGTCGCCTGGAGTGTGGAGGTCGACGATCCGGGCGAGCTGCTCTCGTGGCTGCCCGCCGGCTCGGCCTTCGCGTTCCTGCGCGGCGGTGACGGGATCGTCGGCTGGGGCGAAGCGGCTCGGCTGCCGGCGTCCGCGACGTCCCGTTCGGGTGCCGATCTCGCGGCGCAGGTCGAACAGCTGCTCGGGGCGATCACGGTCCGCGACGACCTGCGAGTGCCGGGCAGTGGCCCGGTCGCGATCGTCAGCCTGACCTTCGATCCCGAGGCGTCCGGGTCGGTGGTCGTCGTACCCAAGGTCGTTCTCGGCCGGCGGGATGGACGGTCATGGCTGACGTTGGTCACGCCGCCCGGAGGCGTCGAGGTGCCGACGCTGACCCGCCGGCCGACGTCTGCGGTGGAGCCGGTGCCGGCGTCGCTCGACCGGGCCATGCCCGAGGAGTTCGTCTGGCGTGGCGCCGTCGAGACAGCCGTCAGCCGGATGCAGCGCGGCGAGCTCGAGAAGGTCGTGCTCGCGCGCGCCGTCGATGTGGTGGCGGAGGCGACTGTCGACGCACGCGTGGTCGCCGGCCGGTTGGCGCGCCGCTTCCCCTCGTGCTTCACCTATGTGTGCGATGGCCTCGTCGGTGCATCTCCGGAGCTGCTTGTACGACGGACCGGCCGCCACGCCGAGTCACTCGTGCTCGCGGGCACGGTGGCGCGTGGGGCGGACGACGACGAGGATGCACGGCTCGAACAGTCGTTGCTCGACTCGGCCAAGAACCGGCACGAGCACCGCCTGGCCGTCGAGTCGGTCATGGCGACCCTGCGCGGTGCGTCCGTCGAGGTCGAGGCCGACGACGGCCCGCAGCTGTTGCGTCTCGCCAACCTCAGTCATCTAGCCACGCACGTGCAGGCCTGGTTGCCGCACGACGCTCCGACCGCGCTCGCCCTGGCGGCACGACTGCACCCGACCGCCGCGGTCGGAGGCACGCCGACCGCGACAGCTCTGGACCTGATCCGGCTGCTCGAGGCGGCCCCGCGCGACCGCTACGCCGGACCTGTCGGCTGGGTCGACGGCAACGGCGACGGTGAGTTCGCGCTGGCGCTTCGTTGCGCCCAGCTCGACGGTCCGCGGGCCCGGCTGTGGGCCGGTGCGGGCATCGTCGCGGAGTCCGATCCGGACGCCGAGGTCGAGGAAACCGCGATCAAGCTCGAGGCTGCCCTCACCGCGTTGCTGAGCTGACACGGAAACCGGTCGAAACCGGGCAGGAGCTGGGGGCTGCGGCGGCGAAGCAACGAGCCATGCTGCGCACTGCGATCACCGCTGCCCTCGGTGCCCTCCTCGTCGTAGGAGTGCCGGCCGGTCACGCCAACCCGGCATCGACGACCGAGGTCCTGAGCCCGGGGCCGGGCGGGTTCGCCTCGGACAACGTCAGCTACGTCGCGTCGATCCCGACCGGTGCGGGTGTCAGCGCGCGGCAGGCGATCGTCGACGGTCAGCGCCGGCTCTACGTGAGCAGCGCGCACAGTCTGACCATCTACGACATCAGCAACCCGGCGATGCCGGTGCCACTGGGTGCGCTTCCGATCTACAACTGGGAGAACGAGGACATCGCCGTTTCCAAGGACGGCAAGACCACGATCCTCACCGAGTTCGAGAGCTCGTTCTATCTGCACGTGATCGACACGTCCAACCCCGCGACACCCATGCTCGTCGGCACGTTGGAGTTCGACGGATCGCACACGGTCGAATGCGCCGACCTTCATTGCAACTACTTGTTCGCCAGCAACGGCAAGACCTACGACATCAGCGACAAGGGCGGCCCGCTCGCCCTGTCGCGGACACCGGTCGCCCTGCCACGCGCCAAGTGGTGGTCGAGCCAGCTCGGCGTTCCCGGGGGGCATGCGCTGCACCAGGATGGCGCCGGCTACTGGATCGCCGACGAGACGCCGCTCGTCATGTTCAAGGAAGCACCCGACCCGCTGCACTTGAAGCTTCTCAACAAGGCGACGCCCAAGCTCAACACGGCCTACCAGCACAACAACATCAGGCCCAACGCCCGGCAGTGGGTGCCGCGAGAAGCGGGGGACACGAGCAAGACACTGCGTCCGGGCGAGCTGTTGATGACCGAGACCGAGACCAACTTCAACCCCGACTGTGCCGGTGGTAGCGACGGCACCGGTTCGTTCTCGACGTGGTCGATGGCCAACTGGGACAAGGGCGCCGCACCGCGTCAGCTGCATGTTCTCAAGCCCGTGCAGGGTGACTACCTCAACGGCGACCCCGCGATCAACGCGCTCGGTTGCTCAGGCCACTGGTTCAAAGTTCGTCTCGACCAACCGGGTCGTTACACGGGTCGCTACCTCGTCGCTGCGGCGTGGTACGAGCACGGCACCAGGTTCCTGTCCGTCGATCCCACGAACGGCGCGATCCGGCAGGTCGGGTTCTTCCAGCCGATCCGCGGCTCGGCATCGTCGGCGTACTGGATCGGTCACACCAACTACGTCTACGTCGTCGACTACCAGCGCGGCATCGACATCCTGAAGTTCGACCCCGAGGCGGCACCGCCGACCGTGGCAGCCACGAACGCGTCATGGCTGGCCAAGCTGCACACGATCGACACGTTCAGCCAGCAGGAGCGCTACTGGTGCCGGCAGGCGATGGAGCACCCGGCCGCAGCCTGACGACCGTCAACGCTGCCGCGCTCGGAAGGCGGCGACGTTGACGCGGTTGGAGCAGGTAGCACTGCAATAGCGGCGGGACCTGTTCTTCGACAAGTCGACGACGACGTCGTCGCAGTCGTCGGCGTCGCAGATGCGCAAGCGGTCGAGTTCTTGCTGGCGCACGACGTCGACCAACGCCATGGCCGCCTCGACGGCCATCCGGTCGACCAGCGGCGCATCGGGCGACGTCGCATGCGGGTGGTACTCCCGCCCGTCGTGTGTGACCAGCTGCGGCAGTGCGCGGGCCTCGCGCAGCATCGCGTTGACCTCGTCGACGACGCCTTCCTCGTCGAGCTCCCAGAGCCGACGTAGGCGGGGTCGCAGTGCGCGCACCTCCTCGAGCTCGCGCCGGTCGCGGCGGCGGCTGCCGGTCCATGCCCAGTCCGCGACGAAGCGGTCCAGGTCGGCCAGGGTGGCGAGCCGGTCACCCTCCCGTGCGTCGGTGTTGACCAGCGCCGTGGCAGCCTGGAGCGCGATCTCGGTGTCATGAGCAAAAACCAACTTGACCCCTTACGACGCGCCTCGTAGGCTGTAACGAGCATAACCCCTGTTACTCATTACACCCTCTGACGACGCCGGAGCCGATGTGCGCACGGGAACGCTGAGCAACGCCGGGCTTGCGCTCGGCGTCCTGTCGGCGGGGACATTCGGCACGTCCGGGTCGTTCGCGTCGAGCCTGATCGACGCGGGCTGGACCCCCGGCGCAGCGGTCACCGCGCGCGTCCTCATCGCGACGGTGCTGCTGACAGTTCCGGCGCTGCTGCAGCTGCGATCGCATCGGGTGACCGCGCGCGCGGCTCGCACTGTGCTGCTTTACGGCGTGATCGCAGTGGCGGGCGCTCAGCTGTGCTACTTCAACGCGGTCTCTCACCTCTCGGTCGCGGTCGCGCTGCTGCTCGAGTACTCAGGCATCTTGCTCGTCATCGCGTGGGGCTGGGCACGCCATGGCCACCGGCCGCAGCGGCTGACGTTGGTCGGTGGTGCCGCTGCACTCGGCGGGCTCGTGCTCGTGCTCGATCTCGCCGGCTCGCACCACGTCAACACTGCCGGCGTGCTCTGGGGCCTTGGTGCGGCGGTCGGGCTGGCGACCTACTTCGTCATCGTCGCGGACACCGACGAGGCACTCCCTCCGCTCGCCGTGGCCTGGGGTGGTCTCGCAGTGGGCGCCGTCGTGCTGGGCATTGCCGCAGGCATCGGTGCGTTGCCGATGCACGCCAACCGTGCCGACGTGCAGCTCGTCGACCACCGGACCTCATGGCTGGTGCCGGTGCTGGGCATGGCGATCGTGGCCGGCGTTGTTGCATATTTGACCGGCATCGCGGCAGCTCGCAAGCTTGGCGCCAAGCTGGCGTCGTTCGTCGGACTCACCGAAGTGCTCTTCGCGGTCGTGTTCGCGTGGTTGTTGTTGGATCAGCGGCTGGACGCCGTGCAGCTGGCCGGTGGCGTGCTCGTCGTCGCCGGCATCGCATTGGTCCGGCTCGACGAGATGCGGATTAAGGTCGGCGCATGCCCAAGCACAGTGACCCCGGACATAGTGACGCAGACATCCGTGCCGCCCTTGCCGGCGGCGTCGGCGACGCACGTCTAGTTCTCGAGGAGCTCGTCCGGATCCCGAGCATCTCCTCGTCGGCGGAGCATGCCGGCGACGTCGACGCGGTGATCGCGCGCGTGGCGGAGCTTGCCGCCGACCTCGGTGCGGCGAATGCCGAGATCGTGCGCAGCGGTGGGCAGCCCGCACTGATCGCACACTGGCCCGCCCCCGACGGCGCGCCGACGGTGTTGCTCTACGCACACGCAGACGTCCAGCCGACGGGTCCGGTCGAGCAG
>Ga0070684_100002676_pt1 | contig 13154 bp, 24 predicted proteins | sample KBSC723LmetaG_FD_65653 | JGI IMG/M metagenome (GOLD analysis project Ga0070684, IMG submission 65653) | Corn rhizosphere microbial communities from Kellogg Biological Station, Michigan, USA - KBS C7.2-3L metaG | ecosystem: Host-associated > Plants > Roots > Rhizosphere ...
GAGCTAGGTTTGGTAGAAGCGGCGAACAAAATGGTGTTCATCGCTGAGTTGGAGGAAGAGACTATCGAAGCACTTGAGGCTAGAGAGAAGACTCTCTCTTCTGTAAAGACCGCTGGATTGAAGAAGAATTCAACACGAATTGCAGGAATTGCACGAGTCCCACGTCTAAGTCACACAGGGGCATCCATTGGCGAGAAGATGGTTCTCGACGTAATGGACGAGCAAATCTTCCTTTAAACACTACAAAAAGAAATATATCAGCAAGTAAAATAGTTGATAGGAGAATTATAAATGATTAGAGCAAATAACCTAGCAAGAGTAGCTCAGAAGAGAACCATTCGTCCTTTGTACGCATGGCACTCCGCTGTACCTTACGCTTGCTTTGCAGACATGTCAACGGGCGCAATCTCCGGTACTGTCACATTTGCAACCGCTGGTTCTGTATACCCTGGACAGGTAGCAGTTAAGACCACGGGTGAAATGATGAGAGTAGCGGCTGGTGCTGGACAGGTAAACTTTGGTCTGTTCAACAACTTCATCGGTGGAACCATGGATGAACTTGCTGGCGGAACAGAGATTGGTGTCTGGGTCGGTGGCCGTGACGCAGTATTTGAAGTCCTTGGTGGCTTCAGTGGTACAGAAACTCCGCTCGACGGTTCTGGTTGGGTAGCAGCTAACTCCACTCTAGGTGGCGCTCCTGTTTACTCAGACGCAGCCGGACGACTAACTTTGACGGCAGGCTCTTCGCTAAAAGTAGCTCGCTTGATTGAGGCTGTATCCGCAGCTAAGATCATCGTACAGCTATCCCTAGCCGAGGCGTAAAGGAGACATTGAATTATGAATCAGAATAGAACAGCCGTCAGAAGTGAAGATTACGTTAGCAAGCTAGCTGGCGTACCGAAGCTAACTGGCGAGCAGAAGACAGCTAAGCTTAACCAGATTTGGAACGCTGATACTGATCCTGGCAAGCGCGGCGCTTTCAAGCGCATCGCTCAGGGAATGATTGGGCCGATCCAGATCAAGCTTAAGTATGAAGGTATCGGACGCAACGTACTCGTTGAGGACGTTCGCGAACGAGGTTTCCCTCAGCCTTATGAGGTTCTAGACGATCTTGGTCAGGCATACATTCTTAACCAGACTGATGCTGAAGTCAAGACGACACCATTCGAAGGCAAGTGGGCACCGCCTAGCTTCTTCCGAATCGCTTCCTTCCCTTACGTCCGTAAGGAAGAGCTTTATTTCCTAACTGCCAACATTGTTGAGTATGCTCAGGAAATGACGCGAGAAGCAATTCTCAAGCAGGAAGACGGACGCCTCCTAACCCTACTCGCAGCAGCAGTAACCGATTACGGAACTAACGCTTCCCACATCATTACTCCTGACCACGTTGTAGAGATTGGTGCAGGTAACCCATTCGACTTCGCTGACTTGCTAGACGCGGCTTCCCGCGTAGAGCTTCACGAGTTGAAGGCTACCAAGGTTCTTCTTAACCCGGTTGACTTCCGAGATATTCTTCTCTGGGACGTTAACCTAACAGGATGGGACTTCAAGAACGACGTTAGAAATAACGCGAACATCGCTCGCTTCGGTGAGTTTGAATTCCAGACAAGCATCATGGTTCCTCAGGGCACCTTGTTCTTGCTTCCTGAGGCGAACTTCCTAGGAGTTATGCCTATCATGTACAGCCTAGACGTTGAAGAGAACAACCAGATCGAGCAGTTCCGACGCGGTTGGGTATTCGATGAGCTAATCGGCATGATGGTTCTTAACCCTCGTGGACTCGCCCTAATTAAGAAGGTCTAGTACCTACTTAAAGGTGAAAAGTTTGAGGCCCGCTTCGGCGGGCCTCTTCTTTTTGGGGATTGACTCACATGTAATAAGTGAAACAATCATTTCTTTACATTTTCTGATATGAAGTTAGATAGAAAATCCTTTTGAGCAAGACTTACAGGTTGACTCTTTTCCGTTTCGGGCCTTAGACGGTTCGATCTTTTCCTACTCTATTTTTCATTCATTCTAGTAAGCACTTTGGCCTTCAACGCCGTTCAGAACGCAGCGGATCATGCGCTCAAGGTTGCCCTTGGTGCTTCAATCGTAGTTAATGAACTAAAGAAGGAAAAAGTGTGCTCTGAAACTAATCAGGGTGAAGCTTGCCGTGATCTATTTGACAGACTCGCCAATAATATTACTGATGCCCAAAGACTTAGATTGGCGTGCGTGGTTTTGAACGCACAAAGTAAAGCAGAAACGATGGCTGAGCTAAATTGCCCAACCATCGTTTCTAATCATCCGCCTCCTGCTAAGAATCCTTAAGGGCAACGCTACTTATAGAAGTATATCACTCGTCCTTTAGCTTATCAAGTTCGACTAAACATCGTGGCAGGGAAGATAGCGGTACGACCAATGCCGAGCTTCACCCGAAACTCAATCAGCACACCGGGCTTATACTGGCCGCTGTTGGAAAGCACGTCTCTCATGTAGGCAGCGGCCACAGCGTTATTTGTGTGAACGCACACAAGGTCAGGCCACACGTCATTCTCTTCCATCCACTTGACCACGTTGAAACCCTCACGCTGATTCAGCCCGAGGTCATTGTCAAGGCTCACAGCGTCTACTTCGCCGTTCTTTAATAGCTCAATCACATCGCCCACTGTCTCTACCCATGTCCATCCCTCAGGAGCAGGGCGCATATCATCTAGCCATATATCCATATACACAGTATATCAGAAACCCTCTAAAAAAGCAAGCCACGGCGGGTTAATGTATGAACGTTCAACATATTGAGGTAATAAAATCATGGCAGCAACAACAGGTGGTGCAGGAACACAGGACAAGGCCGTCGAGAGAATCGAGGAAGGCTTTGCCCCATCCGCATCAGGAAACAACCAGTTCCGTGCAACATTCGATAACGGTGTTGCCGGTGGTACTCAGCGCCCACGCGCTACAGGAAACATTGACACTTCAGGTACTTCCGGTCTAACCCCGGATGCAGACCTTCGAAGAGGTCAGTCTGGTAGCGGACTATAAAGGAGGATAGTTATGGCTAGAAAGAAAGCTGATGACGTTAAGAAGGAAGTTCGGGAAGACCGCAAGGAAGAGGTCGAAGAGGCAGAAGGTGCATACGAAGATCGCGTAGGTGAATCTCGTATGTATGACCTTAACGTAACCGCTGAAGAGCGAGGTTACGGCGATGAGGAAACTCTAGCGCCTGAAAACGAGCTTAAGGATGATCCAGCAGGCGAGCTTCTAAACGAGCCGGATGCTGAGGACGCCGACGAGTCTGATAAGGACGATGAGGATTCCAAGTAACAACCGCTAACAAAACGGGTGTTCTTCCACGGGAGGGTCTTACGACCCTCCCTTTTCTATATGCCGATGAACTTACCCTTGTATGGCGCGTAGAAGGCATCGCTCGCCCAACTCCACGGATGGACGCGAATCTCTAGCCGTCCCTTATGGGCGAGCACATACTTGAGGATCGCTGTTCCTACACCCTTGCGTCGATACTCCTTGTGAGTGAACATGTAGAGGTCACGCTTATACGGAGCCGTCTTGAAGCTTAAGCCCCAACCGATGACCTTTCTACCCCGTTGGACATAAAACACGTCACAACCATCGGGGTTTCGTATACACCATTCTAGTCTACCGTACATCAACCCCCTTGAACGGCCCATGGTTAGGGTGAGCAAGGTGTTAACCTGGGAAGGCGTAAGTTCCCTGACGGGTTTACGTCGCACGATCATATGGATACAACTATAGCACACTACAGGGTTTTCCGCAAGTACGACCGCTTAAAGAGTGAGCGGAACCCATCGACCGCTTCACATATACAGATGGAGTATGGGTAATTAAAATGGCAAGAACAGCAGCAGAAAAGACCTTGTATGTACGAAATGCAAGGCCGAACATGGTAGTTTTCAAGTTTAATGATGTGAGATTTGTTCTTCAGCACAGAGGGAATCGAGCCGATTCAACCGCTCTCCCGATTGAGGCTAGAGAAGACAACACGATTTCACGTTGGTTGAAGAATGGGCAGCTAGAGGAAATTAGTAAGGACTCATTCATGCAGTTAGGTAGAAGGTCAGTAGACGTACTCCCGAATGAATTTCTTAAGCGGGACGTTCGCAACAATAAAGCTGCGGACTTGAGGTTGGTAGAGTCGAAGGACGACGCTTCTGGTCTGAAGGTCGATATTGTTCCTTCCGAGGCAGTTAAGACCACAAGTGAGATTTCACGACCAGAATGGGCAGGGGATCTTATGACGACAGAAGAAGAGTTGGAGCAGTTTGATTACAGCGAAAACTCAGCAGCAAATTATCAATCTAAGAACCGATAGGAGATAAATAGAAATGGCAGAATCAAGAGCAAAGGCAAAGGCGAAGTTGGCTGAGACAAAGGCTAAGGACGCTGACGCTGAAGAGGCAGAGGCAGCAAAGAACGAGAAGGAAGCTGCGGACGCTGAAGCCGAGGGTAAGGTCGAGGACGTTAAGGACGTTCTTCAGCCTACCGGTGGCGCAGAAGGTTCCTTGGAGGAATCTAAGGAGAAGGAAGCAGAAGCAAAGGATAAGACTGTAGAAGAGGATGAGGGCGAAGCAGAAGGCGATGAAGAGGAAACTCCTAAGGCAGAGCGCGACCTTAACGCAGAAGCAGCACCTTTCGCAGGAACAGCGGTAGCCGGTTCCACTGAGAAGACATTTGCTCAGCAGGGTCAGCTATACACTGACGGTCTAAGCGGAGACGCAGACCACAATCTTGACCGCGCTTACGGAAGCGGCGGTTAATCAACATTCGTGGATAGCCCGCCAAGGCGACGGATGATAACCAAGACAACACGAGGTAAATAAAATGGCAACAGTAGTAAAGATTAGAGGACTAGATAGAAGCAACAGCAACGCAGTAGCCGGTGACGGTTCTGCTACTGGTGGTTCTTATCGTGGTTTCAAGGTTCCTTCTACACTAGGCCCAACTGTAACAGGTGGAACTAGTGTTAAGGCAAGCCTTGCTGTTGGTTCAGGAACCAATGGCGTTACATACACAAGTAAGATTGGTGGCGTAAAGGGTAATGATATTACTATCGTCCAGAGCGCAGCGGCCGGTACATTTAGCGTTGCAGTTACTTATGCAGCAAGCACCGGCAAGCCAACGATCACAGTCGTTCCAAAGACTGGTGAAACAATTAACCAGCTAATCGCACAGGTTAATGCAGATCCAGCAGCGGCTCAGTTCGTTACCGCTTCACCCGTATCCGATGGACTCGGAACAACGCCTGCAACCCAGGCAGGAGCGGCACTAGCTAACGGAGCTAATGGAACAGGAACCTCAGAACCTTTTTATCAGAGCGTCAACAGCAAGTCAACTGTTCTAGTTGATTTGGATGATCAGAAGACGGTTCGAAACCTAAAGAGAAATGCTAATCGTTGGATTTCACTAGGCCAAGTCTAATTTAAATTTAACAATTGTTAGGATTCAAAAAGAGGGTTTCGACCCTCTTTTTGTTTCTCTAAAATCCGCGCAACTAGTTAGTGAGGAATATAATGGCAGAAATTGAAATTTACACGTCAATTGACGAACTTCCACTAGACGATTATCTAGTTGAAGACAACGATGATAGCGTTCTAGCCGCAGGGCCAGGATCGCTTGTGATGGACTTCCCGCGAGTCTTGAGCGGAACCGCACGACCGACAACAACCTATGTCCCGTATACCCGAGCGATTAAGCTTGGTAGCGTTGGAAAGGACGTGTTCGCTGTAAAGCGAGCACTTTCCCATGCAGGGTTTGGAACATGGGGATATTGAGGCGCAGGCAAGTATTTCTTCGGGCCAAAGCCCAAGAAGTATCTTCAGCAGTTCCAAGCCAAGAAGGGATTGACAGCAAGCGGAGTCTATAACACAGCTACTCATCAGAAGCTAGGGCCACACTTTGACGATTATGGCCGTTGGCTCATGGGCGAAGCTAAGGAGCTTTTAAAGCCTGATCCATATAAGACTATCGTGAATACCGCAATGTACGGTTACACGAAGCGCGATACCATTCACTATACGCAGGGATGGCTACGCATGGAAGGTGTCAAGAATAAGCTCCGTCCACCGGCCTACCCTCACTGAGAAGACTGCTCTAGTTACGCCACTTGGTGCTATTGGGTTTCAGGGTTGAAAGACCCGAATGGACTAGGTTACAACGGTTGGGGGTACACAGGAACACAAATTCAGAATGGTCGCAGACTTAGCTCAGTAACATTGGCTAGACCAGGCGATCTAGTGTTCTACGGACGTTATGGAATAACGCACGTAGCAATTTACGTTGGAAACGGTAGAGTTGTAAGCCACGGATCAGAGTCAGGGCCGTTGCTCGTCTCTATGTACTACAGAAGCGACTTGCAGTATGTAAGGACGTACTGAAGATAGACCAGGGGCGGTCTTATAATGTCGGGAAAATGGAAATCTGATAATGATGGCTTGGAATGGCAGAAAACGAAGAACTAGAAATTGAAGAAGAAGAGAAGAAGCCAGTAAGAAAGAAGAAGAAACCAGACAACACAGGGCTAGACTACAAATGAAAGGTAGCCCGCGACATTCTGCTCTTCTTTGGCGGAATGATCGGTGTGGCAAATGAAGCTTTCTTTCAGGCCACCACTGACCCAACCCTTCTTATTCTCTTCGGAGCGATGATGGGCTTGCCTGCATTCCTACGACGGGATGACGAGGATAAGTAATGATTATTTTACGTTATAGACTTAGTTCTATTTGGGTTGGTTCGTGCGTACTATTAGCCGTTATCACATATATAATTTAGAGGAATAATTTTATGAAAAAGTTACGAGAAGATATCAAAAGTGGTAACGTTTGAGAGGGGATTAAGAGCTTTATCCAACGTCGCCATTTCGGTTTATGAGGTTATCTCATTTTAACTGCGGCTGTCGCACTTAGCTTCTATCTCTATGATCAAGATAGACAACAGCGCCGAAAGGATATCACAACAGCGATTTCGATCAGTTGTGGTAGACTCAACTTAATCTCAGATCAGAACGCAGCAGACATTTATCAAAATTATGCTGATTTGAAAAGGAACGCAAAGCTTTTGGGTGTTAACTTAACGCCAGAGCTAAAGCACCAAGTCTTGGTAGATGCGAATCATAGCCTCAAGAATTTAAGATATTATGATTGTTCTGTTCCGCCAGATCAGCCTCAAAGATTCACAAATTATAAGTTAATCAGTTTGGGAAAGCCAATCCCAACTGTACCTAACCGAGGTACCTAATGAAGGAACGATTTAAAGGATATCTAAATAGACTTTTCGATGTAATTTGAGAGCATCGTGGAATAATAGGTCTAACCGTATTTCTCATGTGTATCATTGGTGCCCTACAGGTTTTCCACGAAAATCAGCTTCACGAGGTAAAGGCCGCAGCCCTCATCGTTTGTGATACAGGTAATAAACTTCGTGACCAACTTAACGAACAAGCGAAAGTACAGAGGGGTTTCTTCCAGACTGCCGCCGATGCACGTTCAGCTTCAGCAGATTTAGCTAAAGAGCAGGGTAATACGAAGCAAGAGAAGATTGACCGCAAGGCATCCAAAGAATATACTGCCGCAGTTAAAGCCTTTACGAAGGTTCCATTAATCAACTGCCAGGCATCTTATAATGCGGGTCATACTATCTATTTCCAGGGATAAAGGTTGTATCCAAATAGAAGGCTGAGGCTAGATGCTTAGCAAACTTTCGCACGCCTAGAGTCTCAGTACGATAATGGCCGAGAGATAGGAAGTTCATCTTCAAATCCTGCGCGAGATAGATCGTCGGCTCTGCCGTCTCACCGGTTACAAAAGTATCGAATCCATCTTTAGCAGCTTGCACAATATAGTGCGGAGCGCCACCAGTGATGAGAGCAACCTTGCTCACCTTGTCACCATACGTTAGCCAATCAATAGGCTCAGGCACCGGTGGCTGATACTCAGTAAACTTCTCTAGAGCTTTCTGAAAGAACTTGTCGTGGCTCATGGGTGTCTTATAGATTCCCGAATAGCCTACATCTTCCCACGGTCGAAGCTGACCTAGACCAAGCTTACGAATAGCCAAAGAGTTATTCCCGAATAGACTATGCCGATCTAGAGATAGATGGTAAGCCAAAACAGAAATACCATAGTTTCGTAGTAGCTCAAGGCGACCGCGAAGCATTTCTAAGTCTCGTGGCTCATTATTCCAGAACAGACCGTGATGGACGAGAATAGCATCAATCCTCATATCCTGAGCCTTCTCAATAATCTCCGTGGAAAGAGAGACAGAAGAGGCGATCCTCTTAACTTCGGATCGCCCCCGGAACTGTAGTCCCATAGGGCCATAATCAGGATAGTCGTGGAGCTTCATCACGTCGTTGGCGTGCTCCACAAGAAAATCGATTGTTGTAGCCACTATTCCGTCTCTTCTGGCTCAGGCGGTGGAGTCTCTTCCCCGCTGAGCAATCGATTAACATGAGCCACCGCATCCTTTACGTACTCGTAGCGAGCTAGCTCGCGATCAGAGCGTGTGAGGACGGTATAGCCCTTGATAACGTTACCCCCGACCCTGAAGGCCGGGAGCACCGGGCCTGCGTCAGGCTTCTTGAACTTCAATGCGGTTCTTGATTTACCCATGAGTGTAGTATAGCAGCGTTTGCATATGGCGTCAAGAGGCTCTTCTGCGGTTGATTTATTTAGCTTAATCTATATAAATCGAAGCTTCCCTAGCCAACGAAGCAAGAACACCATGGGCCGAAGTTTTTACCCCTGTTGCTTGTTACGACGAAGACCCTCACGGCGTACCAAGGATCGGAGACAAGCCTCTTATACTTAATCCATCCAGGCTGTGTTGCGGGCACCCACTGAGCGAGTCCCTTAGCCTGTTGATTCCACGATGAGTACCTTGTGTTGACCGCGCCAGGGCAGTAGCCGCTTTCACGTTCAATGATGTATTTTGCCTGACCTAGGGCATATGACCCATACCTACTAAACCCTCTCTCGACTAGCTCGTAGACAACCTTCTTGAGATAGGGCTTACAATCTCCGTGGCGGACGCTGAACGTACCACCATTACGAACTACCTTCTTCGCTTCCTTCGCGAGCTTCGACGTAGGAAGCTTGTCCAGCCTGCTAGATGTTAGACTCTGAGCACTAGCGACCGGAACCATTACTAATGCCAACATTGCGATGACGATAAACTTCACGTTTCTCCCTTTGTTGTGGTTTAAAATAAAAGGGAGTGGTTTTTGGCCACTCCCTCTTTTTTGTTACTATAGTTGTACTCTACTTCTTGTTGCGCTCCTTGAGCTTTTTAAGCTGCTCGTCTCGCTCGTTAATTCCTGCAACGAGCCAGTCAGCAACTCTAGGGCCAGCCTTCTCAATCAAGACGATCCAGAAAACAGCCCAAGCGATCAATTCTGTTACACCAATCCAAACCATTTAGATCCTCCTTTCAAGACAGGCTACATACAGTCCGAGCATTGCTTCATCATGGGTATCTTCCACTGGCCCATGAACCAGGATTCTCCGTCCAACTTCACGATGAGCGTCAAAGGAAATGCCATCCTTATGCTTAGTGGTGGCAACAACCGAAAAGCCGATGCTCTCAATTGCCTCTTTGCTCTTATCTCTCATAACGGTATTATAGCAGATTTAGATGCGCGTCGCCATGTACGTGTAGACATTTTCCCTAGCCGACACTGGAACCATATCAACAACCGGGAAGGCAAACTGTGCCAGAAGCACATAAACTGACCAGAACCAATGTTCCTTCGACGGCACGAATGCCGATTGGCCTCTTAAATCACGCTTAATCATCCGTGCGACGTAGGACGAGAGGGCGGTAAATGCCTTCTGCCACGTCTCAGGAGTGATGCTAAGCTGGACGTTCTCTACAGCCCAATCCCATGCGCGAGCTTCGCGCTCAAGCTGCCGATCAGACACATGATTGGTCATAACATGACCAATCTCATGTAGAGCCACCATATAGAGGAAGTCATTCATCGGCTTGTGAATCTGAATAGCAGGTACCTTGGGAAGAGCACCAGCCAACGGCCACTCGCCAATAAACTTGTCTGTCCACTCGATGTGAATTCCGTTATCCTTACACAATTGCTTGATATGCTCTGTGTATGTCATATTGTTTATTATATCATAGAAGAATCTAGGAATCAAGCTCCGCAAGAGGATCGTCTAGAGGTTTCGGCATTGACTTTTCATGCTCAGCAATGCGGTCACCTTCGCCATCCAAATAACCCTCATCGTACTCGTGGGTAAATTCTTTCTCGTGCGGAAGTTCATTGAAGCCGTCGTAGTAACCATGGTTATACCGCAAAGTAGCAGGATCGAATTGTGGGTTACGGTTACTTATTTTTAAACACTCCTTGCAAGAAGAAGGACACATAGAATCATATTCGTGATACTGCTTATAAAGCTTCGGTGATTCCAAGTCCTATTTTCTCCTTAGAATATGGCGGGTCTGGTTGTTCCCGCGTGTACCAACTTGCTTCTTAGCGTTACCGTTCTTGGTGAGGTAGTATTCCCCATCCTGAGCTACGCGCTTCTCTCCGACCCACTCATAGCCATATGGAGCACTATTAACGATGTAGTAATCTTCATCAACCGGACGGACGGAATGAGCCATTTCATACTCACCATTTCCGTCTTCCCAACCCTCCTTATAGAGAGCCACTTCTTCGCTATTCCAGCGGGGAGGAGGAAGAGATTCAATCCCCATCTTCCCCTCTTCATAACCCAATGTATAAGGATCAGTACCAGGCATTTAGAGTCCCATCCTCTCTGAGATATCCTTGACGAGAGTATCGACCAGGAGCGCGTTCTTTTTCAGCACTTCCAGATCGCCGCCCCAGGAGACAACGTAGGGAACCGACTCTTCGCGGATATCGAAGTCCAGCATTCCGAGAGCCATGATCGTAGCGGACTCTACGAGAACCTCGGCCTCTTCGCGAGTGTAATCGGTGTAGTTCACGTTGCCGTATGCATGGCAAAGCTCGTGGATCAGTGTACGGATAATGCCGTTACCCGAGAGATTCCGGTTGATAATAATCTCGGAATTCTTCTCGTCGTACCAGCCGTGTGCGCTACCTGTCTCATCCTTGAACCGGACAACCACACCAAGCTCACGGGCCATTCCCTCAAGCGCGGGCAGATACTCGCTAAGCTCGTCACCCTGAAGCTCACGCTGCGGGTTAACATTCTCAACCTCAGGGGCATCCGTCTCGGAAACGTCGATCACCTTGACGGCCTTGTACCAACCAACCTTCTTTAGCGGCTTGCCGTTATCACCATAGAGAATGTTACCGTTCTTATCCTTCTGGTTCACAAACATCGGCGCGAGGATAGTGATAGGAGTGGCATCAGCGTTGACATTGACGCCCTCGTTCTTCCACTGAACGCGGCCATGAACCAGCTTTGCATCCCGCTTCTGCGCCCAAATCAGCAGAGCATTGTTGAACGAATACTTGCGGAGGTTGTTACGACCGAACTTGATCCAGTTCTGCCAAGTCTCGGAGGTAGCAAGCTCACGGACAGAAGCCTCAAGCAACTGCTTCTGCTCAGCCATCTTCTCTTCCTTCCACGCCTGCTTCTGCTCTGGCGTGTACTTTACCTTGCGGGTTGAGTTGACTGCATACTTTCTCATAACAGGTAGTATATCACAATCTCCGAGCTTGTCAAGTTATTCGCCTCTATCTTTGAGTCTCGCATGAGCGAAAGCAGGCTCGTGGATATGTGGGCTTCCCTTAACTAGATGTTTGAAGAGGATTCCGCGTGGAAAATGGTCTAGCTGCTCCCATCTTAGCTGAGGGACTGAAACTTCGTATCGTGCTATGAACTCGGCAGAGAACTTACAGGCTCCTAAGGCCCAAATCAGTTGCGATGGTTCACCATAAGGGTATTCATGGACGCACCAACCTTCTGGACAATCATTCAACAATTGTATACTTCCTGGCCAGGGAATAACGTCGTGCTCTAGCAGTATGAAGGACTCACTCTTGCTCCATAGATCGGTGAGCAACTGCCAGTAGCCAAACATTCCGGTAAGAACAGGAGTCTCGTGGTCGATCCCTTCAGCACGTAGTGCAAGATGCGCGGGTGAGATTATTTCCTCCACAGTCGCAATTACTACGCGCACTAGAAATCTCCTTTGATTCGGGTCTTGCCCTTTACCTTCTTCTTGGCACGAGACCTCTTAACGTATCCACGCTCATGGATATACTTCGCCCATGCGTTTGTGCAGTCTACACACCGGCAACGATGGTTATTATACGAGGACGGCAAGCCGTGGTTAACGTCCTTGCCGCTCTTAGTCTTGTCTACCTTTTCACCCATTATAGTAACCTTCTTAATAGTACCGGTTTGTAGTCCATCATTTCGATGGAAGCGTTGACGTGTCGTGAAGAATTGATAACGTTTCCCGAAGGGTCACGATGATCGTTGTTGTGGATATGCCCATGCACGTTGATATCCCAACCAGGGCCATGATCGGGATAGTGTGAGAATAGAACACGGTTCTGTCCAAACTTCTGAATGAAGGGCGGAACCTCTGTGAAGCCTAGCTCTGCGAATTCCTCCGTTGAAATCTTATCATGGTTACCCCTGATGATGAACTTCTTTCCAGGGAGTGCTTCCGCAATCTCCATCGCATCCAGAACATCGTCTTCACCGTACCACACCATAAGATCACCAAGATGCAGCACGGTATCTTCCGGCTGGACAAGCTCATGCCAGTTACGAGCCATAAGTTCATTATGACCCATCGGCCGATTGCAATACTTGACTATATTCTTGTGCTTAAAGTGTGTATCAGAAATGATCCACGTATCTAGTGTGATTTCCATTATTTCCTTATATTACTTCTGAGAACATTCGTAATTGGCAATGTGTTCACCATCTAGAATGCCACTACCGCATTCTTCACAGATCGTTGCTTTGTCACCATCCAGGCGGTCACGCGCCACCCCCGTCCCCGCCATTGAGCATCACCCACGGGACGAGAACGAACGCAAGGAAGCCCGTGAGCACGAGTCCGAGCCAGAACGGGGCATGTGTCGCACCGAGGATCAGACCAACGATTGCGGCCCATCCGAGCGCGAACGCGAATCGCTTGCGGCGGGTCACGCGCCACCCCCGTCCCCGGCC
>Ga0070684_100002678_pt1 | contig 13149 bp, 11 predicted proteins | sample KBSC723LmetaG_FD_65653 | JGI IMG/M metagenome (GOLD analysis project Ga0070684, IMG submission 65653) | Corn rhizosphere microbial communities from Kellogg Biological Station, Michigan, USA - KBS C7.2-3L metaG | ecosystem: Host-associated > Plants > Roots > Rhizosphere ...
CGCGCTTGCGCGGCCTTCACGACGCCAAAACTGTAGGATCGGCCGGGCACGTCGATGTCCGCCGGATCGTCGCAGGTGATCTGAAGGAACACGCCGGAATTCGGGCCGCCCTTGTAGGCTTGCCCGGCCGAATGCTGAAAGCGCGGTCCGAAGCCGAGGCAGGTTGCGGCACGAGTCTTGTCACGGATGCGCGTTCGCATCGCGGTCAGCGTCCGCGTGTGTGACTGTTTGCGCTGGATGTAGGCCAGCAGCGCCACATAGTCACCCGGACTTGCGCCGGCGCGCACGCGGCCGAAATGGCTCTTCAAATAGCCGGACAGTGTGTTGTGTCGATCCAGCTCGGCTGCGTTGCGCGGATCGGCGTAGAGGGCTACACCGTTCTCGCGGAACACTGGCTCCTGCTTTGGCAGGCTGTGCGACTTTTCGTATTCCTCGGTCAGCGCGCGCGTCTTGTCCTTGCTCGCCTCCACATCCGGCTGGTCGAACGGGTCGATACCGATAATCGCGCCGGCCACGGCCGTGGCCATCTCCCAGCGGAAGAATTCCTGGGAGATGTGCCCGATATCCTTGACGCGGATCTGCGCAACTGGATGGCCGGCCCGCTCCAGTGCTGCCACTGCCTCGCGCTGCGATGGATCGATCTGCCCGTCCAGCTCCAGGTAAGCGAAGAAACGGTCACCCCCATAGCGCTCGGGCGCGGTGAGCGGCTCCCCAGCCAGCGGAATCAGCCCGCGGCCGTGCTTGCCTGTGCTTTCTGCCAGAAGCTGTTCCAGCCAGGCGCCGAGATAGGCGATCCCCGGCGAGGCAACGACCGTCACCTTGTCGCGGCCGAAACGCGTTGCCGCAATGCCCATGGCAACGCCGAGCTGTACACCCGGATTCTCAGCCGGCGGCACGTCAGCGCCGCAGGCTCGTTTCATCTTCTGCGCCGTCTCGAGGAGACATTCGACGTCCAGACCGAGCGCCGCCGCCGGTACCAGCCCGAACTTCGACAGCACGGAGTAACGCCCGCCGATCGAGGGCACGCCGTAGAAGATATGGGCAAAACCTAGTTGTTTGGCGCGTCGCTCCAACGAGGAACCGGCATCGGTCACAGCAACGAAGTGTTCGCCAGCCTTATTCTTGCCTCGCATTGCGCCGACGCGATCGAGGAAATAGTCCATCAAAATGTTGGGTTCCAGCGTGCTGCCGGACTTGGAGGAGACGATGAACAGCGACTTGCCGAGATCGACTGCGCTTTCGATCGCCTTGATCTGCGCGGGATCGGTGCTGTCCAACACTTGAAACCGCGGCCAACCGGACTGCCGGCCGAAGGTCCCGCCCAATACTTCGGGCCCCAGACTCGATCCTCCCATGCCGAGAAGGACGACATCAGTGAAACCGCGCTTCCTCACATCTGCCGCGAAGTTCTGCAGTCGGCCAATATCGGCAAGCTCTCGATCCGCCACGTTCAACCAACCGAGCCATTTGTTTTCATCGGTTCCCGACCAGAGCGACTTGTCGCCGGCCCAAAGCCTCCGAATGCGCCCTTCTTTCCGCCACACCTCCATTTCCTCTTTGAAGGCGGTCGCTATCTCTGACGAACCCGGACTGATCTCCAGTCGGGCGCGATCGCCCTCGAGCAGGGCCCGGCGGCGGCGCGCAATGGTGCCAAACAACTTGTCGAACGCATCCGCGAATTGCCGTACGCCCTCCTCGATCAGTTCTTCCTCCGTGACCTCCTTCAGCGAAACGCCGTAGTTCTCCAGCTCGGCGAGTACCGTGCGCGCACCCACCACGTCCCGCTCTATCGCATCGGGCGCTATCTGACCGCGGTCGCGAAATGCGTCCATCGTTGCGGGCGGAACGGTGTCCACAGTGTCGCGACCTATGAGCGCCTCGACATACATCGTGTCCCTGTAGGCCGGGTCTTTGACGCCAGTGGAAGCCCAGAGCAAGCGTTGCGTCTTTGCTCCCGATGCAGCCAAAAGCTGCCAGCGCGGTGCGGCGAACAGCGCCTTGTAGCGCGCGTAGGCGATTTGCGCGTTGGCGATTCCCACCTTGCCACGCAATAGACCGGACGCCCGTTTGTCACCGAGTTTGTCGAGCCGCTTGTCAATGGCGGTATCGATGCGGCTGACGAAAATGCTGGCGACGCTGGCGATCCTGGAGATGTCGCCGCCGGCCCGCGCCAGGTCCTCCAGCCCCGAGACATAGGCTTCGACAACCTGCTCGTAGACGTCCACCGAAAAGAGCAAGGTGATATTGATGTTCAGCCCGCGGCCAGTCAGCCGGCGAATGGCGGGAATGCCGGCCGGCGTCGCCGGCACCTTCACCATCAGATTGGGGCGCGCAACTGCTTCCCACAGCCGCAGCGCCTCCCCCACTGTACCTTCGGTATCGTTGGCAAGGTATGGCGAACACTCCAGGCTGATATAGCCGTCTCGACCCTCTGTCTACTCGTAGACCGGATGCAGCACATCGGCGGCGGCGCGGATGTCGTCGATCGCCAGGTGCTCATAGATTTCGGAGATGCTGTGGTCACCCAGTGCCTGGAATTGTTTCAGCGCATCCGCGTACTCATCGGTCTCGCCGATCGCCTTTTCGAATATAGAAGGGTTCGAGGTGACACCTTTCAACCCGTCGCGCTCGACAAGAACACCCAACTCGCCCTTCTCGATCAGACTGCGTTTTAGATAATCCAGCCAAAGCGACTGGCCGCATGTCTCGAGCTGCCTGAGTGGGTTCATGTCTGCATGTTCCTGTTTTTAGAAAGCTGCTGTTTCACCGCTTCGAATACCTTTCCCGAAGTGAAGCCGAATTTATTCAGCAGATCCTCAAGCGGCGCGGAGGAGCCGAAAGCGCGCGAGCCCCATGTCGCAGTGGTACTTTCAGAGTGATCTCGATCCGTCATTGCTCTCCTCCGTGAGGCCGCAATCCAGCATCGGCACCAACATCATCGACGACAAATGACCCGACTACGGCCAAAAACGGTCTGCGTCATCGTTCTATCTGTCGCTCACCGCCCATGGTTAGGCGCTTTGGGTGTGACAACCGTTCAAAATTGCACACTTGTGAAAAGTTCACGAATTATCGAATAACTCGATGTTTCTTGAACGCGTCGACGGCCGTCATCGAGATCACACTGCCGCGCTGACGTGAATGAGGTGATCAGGTAAGAGAGACGCCCCTCATCCATCTTGATATGGCTCAAGGCATCAATCCCAATTGCTCAATAGAAAAAACAAGGTCGGCGGCATGGAACAGGAGCCAATATGACCATCAAGGACGCGCTTTTATATGTTTCGCCGGTGCCTGGGGGCGAGATGACTGCCGGCTTTGCGGCTGGTTTGGCCCAACATTTCGGGACCGAGGTCACTGGTCTGACCTTTGCATTCGACGTGGCGTACCCGGCCGGCCTTTACGCGCGCGTACCCGAGGAGTTGTTCCAGAAGCTACGAGAAAAAGGTCGCGAAGACGCTATGGTTGCCATGACGCATGCAAAAGGCGTCTTTGACCAAGGGACCTCAAAATTCGTCGGCGTCATGGAGACGTGCTTACCTGACGAAGCAATCGAATCGCTCGTCGAGTACGCGCGACTTCGGGATATCGCGATTCTTCCAAACCGCCGCGAGAAGCCGCCGATCGAGCGGCCGCTCATCGAGGCGGTGTTGTTCGGCTCTGGTCTGCCGGCAATGCTTATCCCGGCGGACGGGAAAACGACCTTTGCAATCGATCGGATTTTGATCGCCTGGGACTACAGCCGGGTGGCGGCGCGTGCTGTCGGTGACGCAATGCCGTTGCTGACCAAGGCGAAGAGGGTCCACATCGTTACCGTGACCGACGATAAGGAGTTGCGTCCGCGTATGGACGCCCACGAGCTCGCTCGTCACCTTGCACGCCATGGCGTGGCGGTGGTGATCGATCAAGCCTTGCGAGGAAACATGAGCATTGGCGATGCGCTTTTTCGCCAGGCAGCCGCCATCAACGCCGACCTGATGGTTATGGGCGGGTTCGGTCATTCCCGATTGCGGGATTTCATCTTGGGAGGAGCGACGCAACAGATCCTGACCTGGGCGCCGCTCCCGATCCTGATGTCGCACTAAAATCGGATCATATTCGGACTTCTCCCGACGATTGCTCGCCTCGAACGGATAGCGCCTGCAGGGTCAAGAGCGCGAGAAGCAAATACTTTTAGGTGCTTCAAAAGCGAACTACTCCCGAATGTCCTCCAGGAACGAGGGGCGCGTGAGCGGCACACAGACCGGCGAGCCGCTGCGTTGGTCTTGCTGGCATCTGGCACCTGCAACGCCTCGATTGGAACGACGAGGCAGCCAGCCGCGCAAGCCAACCGCTTTTGCCATCCTCCCATCAGCAGCCGTGCCACAAGAACCACGCTTACGGGTGCTCACCGCGCCCCTCATATTGTGCCTGATTGCTAGGTCGCGCGACGGACCTTGAGCACGGTCAGCTCGCGACGTTTTCCTGTTCTGGTATAGAACGAAATAGTTTGATTGACGGATAACCCCAAAAGCGCGGCGCCCACCGGCGTCAAGACAGACACGCGCCGGCGCGCAATATCAGCGTCAAACGGATAGACCAGGATGATTTCCTGTATCTTGCCGGTCTGCTCGTCGCGAAATTCCACCTGGCTGCCCAGGTTGACGATGTCAGGGCGCAGTTTTTCCGTCGGAAGGATATGCGCGCGATCGAGCTCCTCGCGAAGATATTCGCACACATCCACCATTGGCCCGCTCGTCAGCGACGAGAGCGCGGATAGTCTGGCAACGTGATTCGCGTCGACCGCAATTGGCGGTCTCATTTCGGTTATGCTATCGCTATGCATGTCATACTCCTGATAATCAATTCGGGTCGCGCTGCTCCGGTCTGTCGCAGCCGACGCTAGGCAGCCCTGGGACCTTCGTCATCGGGCTCAGTGGGAACCTCAATTGCCGCGCGGCGCGCCTTGAGCGGAAACAGCAGGGGCGCTCCCGCCGGAGCGACGACACTCTCCACAATCACGAAGTGGAGTCCGCCCTCAGCGCTGAAGAATTTCATGCGATTCCCGGCGTGCATTCCGAGAACGGCGGCACCCAATGGCGAAAGCACCGATAGATTTATCTCAGTGTTTCGGAACTCCTCGGGGCACACCAGGATCTTGCTTTCCGTCTGTTTATTGCCATCGATCCGATACGTCACCCACTCGTTGAGGCGCGCAACGCCGCGCGGCACCTTGTAAGCGTCGCACACGACGGCCCGACGGATCTCCGACATCAGGAACCCGCTAGCCGGATGACGTTTTCTCACGGCATTGACGGCCAACCGTTCAAGACGCACGTAATCTTGCCGTGCGATGATGATTTGAGGCAAATGTTCGCTCATAATCGACTCCCAACGATGGCATCCACGGCTTTTTGCATTAGTCGTCAAAGGATAACGCGGCTTGCCACAACCGCTCGCGTTCGGAAGGGTTCTGCCACGTCCCTCGGCATCTTCCAGACAAGATCGACGATATCACCGGTGTAACAGCCCAATACATTCAGCTGATTACGACAATGCGCGCCCGAAAGCTCGATCACGTCCAGTCCCGTCCTCGCGCCGGCAAGTTGAGTCATGTATTCAAACGATCTCAATGTGCTGTCACCCGACAATCTCATGCTCTTGAGATTGTGGTCAGCAATGGTACCAGCGACGTTACTCATGGCGTTCATGCACAGCCGGCCGATTTCCCTTGTCTCCATCATCGCTCACTCCCTCAATCATGTTGATCCCGATCTCGCAGCCGGGCACCAGCCGCCATCACCATTCGCAGCCGACAACTTCATAACTCAGCTTTTGATCGCATTTTTCCGTCGCGTGACGGCGTGTCTGCGCTTAAAGCTCAAGCGCGAGTGATCACGGAGATTCTACCCCGGAACACGGCGGTCAAGCAGAGTTGCATTTTTTTGAATGGAAAATTCAGCCCGGACAGCCACGAGAAGCAGCCCGGGCTACTTGCCGATTTGCAAGAGGCCCGCGCGACAAAAATACGTCTGATCAAGCGCGAAAGTAATCATGCTCCATATTTGGCGAGGCAATCCACGAAATCAAGTCTTCGATCCAGGCCGTGCCGATTTGTCGCTATTCGGCCACGCGATTTGAGTTCTCGGTACACACGGTATCGACTCGCCAAATTGCAGACAAACGTTATTGCAAGCTGGTGCTTGCTAGTGCGAGTGCCTGTGCGTGCTCAACTGCGCATAGACACCTGGATGATCGAGACCGCCCCCGGCAAGCCAGGCCTCGGTGCTCATGGTAGCCCGTTCGATCAGCTTGCTCGTTTGGGAGAAATCATACGGCGATCCAGTCAGCGGACATAGCGGCGGCACGACGAAATAATCGATGCTGCTATCGAGTCCTTGCAACTCGTTCATTAGTTGCCGCGCGATCAGCAAAGTCAATGCGTGCAACGCGGTTGCTACAGCCCCTACTGGCGGCTCGTCGAGGGCACAGGCGTAACCGCTTGGAAGGATGATCAGGCGCCGCGCACCACGCTCGACCGCTACGGCGACCGGCGTGTCGCTCGATATGGCCCCATCGGCAAGATAGAGATCGTTGAAATGTACCGGCGCGAAAGCTCCCGGTATTGCGGCGCTCGCGATTACGGCTTGCGCTGCCGAACCTTCCGACAGCACGACGGTACCGCCCGACAAAATATTGGTCGCGACGACATGAACCGGGATTTTTGCATCCTCCAGATTGCGGTAGGTGAGATTCCGGTCGACGAGTTGCCGTAACGCATCTGACGCGACGAGAAAGTCCCGTCGATATAAAAACCTCGTCATCGTCCTCCATGTCAGCGGAAACACGTCGTTCCGGCGCAGACCGCGCCAGATCGCATCGAGTCGCTGGATCCCTTCAATTGTGGGGTCGCCTGCATAATAAGCGCCGTTCAGTGCGCCGACGCTTGAGCCGACGACCATATCAGCGGTAATGCCGTGGCTCGCGAGCGAATGTAACATCCCGACGTGAATGGCGCCGAAGCTGCCACCGCCCGCAAAGATAAACGCGGTTTTCGGTCGATCGCCTTCGCTAGACACGGATAACGTCTCCTCTATCTTCGGCAGCGTTTCGCTACACGGCTGTGCGACCGCAAGGCACCGATTTGACGGTGTGTACGACAAGAACAAAGCGACGTTCTAATGTCAGACCGACATGCCGAGTGGATATGAATTGATGTGATACTTTTCCGTAGCCGATACCAGTCATTAGATGGTTCGCGAGCAAAAAGGTTTCCAGAGTGCAGCCGGACAGGCCAAACCGTTTCATTGCTGCATCGGGGGAAGCCAGTGGGTGCGTGGTGCCGATAATGTTGCGAGTGTCGCCTGCTCCGGTCCCCGTGCGGGTCGCGATCTCGACCATAGCGCCGACTACCTTGGGGTGCTGGACTGTGCCGAGATAATCCGTTGGAGCACCGCAGCACGATCTCGCGGCAGCCCTGCGGCGAATGGAACTTGGCAAATGGGGAGGCGGCCAGCGATACGCTCGATATCCGCGAAGGTTCGATAGCGCCGTTTGCCGCGAAGATGAGTTAACGCTTCCATCAGGAAGCCGTTATATTGCGTGGACGCGACTTGGTTCGCCACCCGGGATCGACTCAGATGCCTTTCAGGTACTCGACCAGGTCCTTCTTGTTCTCGCTGCTGAGGTTCAACTTGAACTGGGTGTCGTAGTGATTGACGACGTCGAGCAGGGTGGCGAACCGTCCGTCGTGGAAGAAGCCGCCCTTCTGATGCGCCCACAATCCCGCGAGGGGGGCCGTGCGGTACATGTGGGTCGGCGAGCGGTCGGCTTGGAACGAGTCGATGCCGATCTCGCTCGGCGTATGCATGTTATGTCCCGGCTCGGTGTAAAGCGGCGGGACGTGGCAGGTCGCGCACTGGCCCGCACCGTTGAAGACCGTCTTGCCGCGTTCGAACGCAACCTTGTCATACGACCCGGCAGGCGCTTTGGGGGCCGGTAATGCGAGCTGATAGAAATGCAGTGCGGCAAGTTTGGGCGTCACCCGGTCCGGAGTGCCCCGCGTGTTCCATGCGCCGCTCTTCGCGGAGACTGGATACTGATCCTTGTTGCCGAAGCGAGCGTCGAAGTACGTTCCCGAACCATGCATCTGGGTCACCCCGACGTAAGCGTTCCAGTAGGTGACCGACCCGGAGCCGGTCGAGGTAGCGAGATCCACGCCGGCCAGGCCGAACGCCGGCGGGATCAACGTTCCAGCCTGCTTGCCGTCAGGGCCAAAGGCCTTCCCATCCTTATTGAGGAATGCGTCATATCGCCCCGGCCCCCAACTCGCGAGAACCTTCTTCACGGTTTCGACATCGACGCCGAGCAGGTCGGTGAACGGCTTCAGGTTCGGCGCCAGCGACACGATCGCGCCGACGTTGAGGTCGCGGTTAGGCCAACCGTCAAGCCGCTTGCCGATGCCGGGCGCGAACGAGTTATCGACCGTCGAGTGACAGAACGCGCACTGGATGCCCATCGACTTGACGCTGCCGTCGGGATTGGCGAAAGCCGTTACGCCGACCACCGCGTTCAGTTTCAGGAGCGCGATGGTGGTCGCGGGATCGTCGAGATTGACCTTGCCCGCCGCCAGCTGCTTTTTCAGCGTCGCCGGTAATGCGTCCGAGTCGACCTTCAATCCGACCGAGAGCGCGGTTTTCGGTGAAACGCCGGGCCCGACACCGCCATTCTTTTCGCCGGCGATGGCTTTGTGCAACTGAAGCGCGTCGCCCCAGAAAGCCTCGCTCCCGAATGTGTCGTAGCGGAATGTTTTCTTGCCCTCGTCGAGCATCGTCCGCGCGTTCAGCGCTGCCACAGCGTCAAAACCGCTGTCGCGATCCTGGCGCGGAGCGGCGACCGCGATCGCCGCCCAAGCCAACCCAACCACCCCGATCAATCCAATGACAAACGCTCTCTGTTTCATGACACCCTGCCCGACCGATTCAGAAATTCGAAAAGAAAATCTGGCGATGGGAAACCTAAGTGATGCAAGCCGGCGGGTCTGTTACTTTGGTAACACTTGCGAACCGGCAACGGGTCAATCGGAAGAAAGACTCTCAAGCCTTCTCAGGTCAATCGTGAGGTGCCCACGAGCCGTATATTGCACGATCCCTTGCCGGCGCAGAAAATTAAGAGCCGTCGAGATGCGCTCGCGGCGCGCGACGACCATCTGGGCAATTTCTTCTTGCGTGAGATACGTTGGGATCTCAATCAGGGAATTGGAGTGTTGACCGATTTTGCTCGCGAGACTTACCAATATCTTTGCGAGACGTTGTACGATGCTATCCGATGCCAACGTATTGATTTGTGCATATGCCTCTTTCAGCGCACGAGAGAAAACATCGATCATCGCGGTCATCAAATCGGGCCTCGTCATCAAGATATCTCTGATTTCCTGAAACGGCACCGAAATAGCTTCTGTGCGCTCCAATGCTATGGCTCGATCGGGACGTTCCAACTCCGACGCACAAAGCTCTCCGACCACATCGCCTTCCTTGCGAACATCATAAATCACCTCGTGGCCGCTTGAGGTGATCGCTCCTACTTTCACAAAGCCATTCTGGAGAAAAAACAGCGTTCGGTTTCTGTCGCCAACATTATAAATGACGTCGTTCTTGTTAAAAGTTGTTATCTTTCGTCCCGGAAGAACAGCGTCACAAAACCTTCCACGAAAGACCGACAAAAGCGCGGTTGAGGCGGCCGCCTGACGCGCAACGAAATCGCCATCTTCCGAAAGAAGATCGCCTTTGGCGGTCATCGCTAATTCTGAAAACACCAAATCAGGTGCGGCAGCTACCATGTGGCGCTCGGCAAAACACAGGTGACGAACTTTGCTACTGCGAAGATGTCAGATACATAATCGGTGCTGGCCGGGATCGCGGCTCGCGTGCGGATCATAGAAGCAGATATACACCCCTGGCTTGGATTGCGCGATCAAGTCGATTTTCCTCCTTCAGAGCGGTCAGCTCAGGAAGGTCAATCTAGCAAACACCGAGGTTGCCGAAATATTTCAACGCGATGCGACATTATTGCGTCAACCGCCCAATAGCGAGAGGTAGCCTGGCCTCACTCGCGACCTGCTTCCATCGCGCCGCTGCTACAGCTGAACTGCTATAAAGACATGCCCAGCTCCCACCATGATGGCGACGATAGCCAGGAGTTTCCGTCCCGTCCGCATGGCGATCTCCTCTTTTGTTCTCGGGCTTGCTCTTCAACCACGTTTACTCCCTCCGTCGAGCCAGCGATCCATGAGCCGCACTCGATATCACATCGCCATGCCGAGGACTTCCTGGCGATTCAGTGCGTTTTCGCGGAAGCAGCCCAGCATGCGGCTGGTGACCAGGTCCGTGCCGGACTTGTGGACGCCGCGAGTGGTCATGCAATGATGCGTCGCCTTGATGATCACGCCAACGCCCTGCGGCTTGAGGACATCGTTGATGGTGTTGGCGATTTGCGCTGTCATCTTTTCCTGGATCTGCAGGCGCTTGGCATAAACATCCACCACCCTGGCCAGCTTGGAGATGCCGACCACGCGACCGTTTGGAATATAAGCCACCCAGGCCCGGCCGATGATCGGCGCCATGTGGTGCTCGCAATGACTTTCAAAGCGAATGTCCCGCAGCACGATCATTTCGTCGTACCCTTCGATCTCTTCGAAGGTCTTTTCCAGGATCTCGACCGGGTCCTGACCGTAGCCCGAGAAAAACTCTTCGTATGATCGGGCCACGCGAGCCGGCGTCTCTATCAGGCCGTCACGTTCGGGATCTTCGCCCGCCCATCGGATGATCGTTCTAACGGCCGCTTCGACTTCAGCTCGACACGGCTTTTGGACCTCGGAATTCGGCGCTCTTGCACGATCCAGCATATGCACATTTGGGCTCACGGGAAGCTTCTCCATAACCGAGTTGAAAACGACGCCAGGCGTCGACCCACTCAAGCTGTTGGATGGTCCGTGAGCAGAATGGTTCCCGGAAATCGTCTGGGCAGGCCGGGGCGGTTCAGGACTGCGACGGTCATGCGCTCGCACCGCCGGCCGGCAAACGGAAAAGCACCCATCAGGACGCAACCAATCTGCTTGTCCAACTGACGCTGAGCCCTCAGCCGCCCCAGTGCTCGTTCATGATAATCCGAGCGAGCCACGTTGGCAGACTAGAGCCGCCGCGGAAGCTGTCGAGGTGGTTAAAGGCACTGACATAAGCTTCCTGAACGACGTCCTCGGCTTCGCTGCCGTTGCGAAGAATGCCACGAGTAATCCGGCATAGTCGCTGTTATACTTATTTCAAAGCTGCCCTTCGGGCATCGACCAAACATGTTACGGCGCCGAAAGGACCAGACGTTTGATTTAACGCAAGGCTGACCGGCGGAGTTAGATGCATCGAGGTCACCAGTCGTTCCCGTTTCGCGAAATGTGAGGATATCATGCGGTTCTCTGCTATCATTGAACCATGACGATCGAGATCGCCGGACCAAAGCAGCAAGAGCCGTGGCGTGGCGCCATCGTGGCGCTCCTGCGTGGTGCTATCATTGTCGCAATCGGCTTGATCTTACTCGGGCTCGTGAACAACTTCCTGGTCGATTGGCTATGGTTTTCCGCGATCGGCTACTCTCCCGTCTTTTGGACGACATTTGGGGCCGAAGCGGCGGTGTTTTTCACCGTCCTCGTGGCTACCGGGATCATCCTTTGGACAAACGGGTGGCTCGCGTTCAACTTTGCTCGGCGGCCGGGGGCACAGCTCCCCGCAGCATTCGCGTCAACGCAGAACGTCAACGCGACGCCACTCAATCAGGTCAAATTGATACGCCATTGGCTACCATGGCCGATCGTGATCGCTTGTGGTGCCGGCATTCTTGCTGCTCTTGTCGCCTGGGGAGAGCTTGGCAACTGGCATGTTTTCCTGGAGCTTCTCTATCGCGTTCCGTATGGCGCGAACGAACCGCTCTACGACAATGATATCGGATTTTATCTTTTTTCCTTACCCGCCTACATCGTCATCAAAAATTGGATGTTGCTCACGCTGTTCCTAAGCGCGCTCCTTGCTGGAGCGGTCTATTGGCTGTTCGATGACATCGAGTATGACGCGCAGCGCAGGTCGATATCGCCGACGGCGATTGCCCACGGCTCGGTGCTTCTCGGTGTCTTTTTCGCCGTGAAGGCATGGTCTTACGGTCTCGATCGATATCTGCTGCTATACGGCGATAACGGGGTGGTGGTCGGCGCCAGCTTTACCGACATCCATGTGGAGCTGCCAATCCTCTGGTTTCTGATGGGACTGTCGATCGTCGCGGCTCTCGTCACATGGGCAAATCTCTGGAAGCGTGGCTACACACTGCCTCTCGTGGCGGCGGCGCTGATCTTCGGCACCTCCTTTGTGTTGTCCGGCGTGGTCCCCGGATTGTTTCAACGCATATTCGTCAAACCTAACGAGCTTCAGTGGGAGAAGCCCTACATCCAGAATAACATCGCGCTGACGCAGCAAGCGTACAATCTCCATCAGATCCTGGTAAAGCCGTTTCCTGCCGAACAGGATCTTACTTTCAAGGCGTTGGAGAACAACAAGGCGACGATCGATAATATAAGGCTGTGGGATTGGCAGCCCCTCATGAATACCTACGCGCAACTCCAGGAAATCCGGACTTACTACAAATTCCATGACGCGGACGTCGATCGCTATTGGCTCGATGGCAAATATCAAAGCGTGATGCTCTCGGCGCGCGAGCTGCAATCCTCCCTGCTGCCCCCGAACGCACAGACGTGGGTCAACCGGCACCTGCTCTTCACACACGGCAATGGCGCGGTAATGAGTCCGGTCACCCGCAAGAGCACCGAAGGGCTACCACTGCTCTATCTGCGAGATATTCCTCCCGTCGCCAGTGGAGGTCCGGAAATTCGGGAGCCACGCATCTATTACGGGGAGAAGACCGAAAGCTATGTGATCGTCAAGGGGAGCACACCCGAGTTCGACTACCCGAAGGGAAAAGACAACGTCTACGCGGACTATAACGGCAGCGGCGGCATTTCCCTGGGCGGGCTTGGACGAAGGGCGCTATTTGCCTACCATTTCAACGACGCGAACCTTGTGCTGTCAGACTACATCACCGACGACAGCCGGATTATGATCCGACGCGATATCC
>Ga0070684_100002682_pt1 | contig 13145 bp, 10 predicted proteins | sample KBSC723LmetaG_FD_65653 | JGI IMG/M metagenome (GOLD analysis project Ga0070684, IMG submission 65653) | Corn rhizosphere microbial communities from Kellogg Biological Station, Michigan, USA - KBS C7.2-3L metaG | ecosystem: Host-associated > Plants > Roots > Rhizosphere ...
AAAGAAAAAGAGCGACGCCGGCAAGAAGTAGGGCCAAGAGACGCGAAGGCTTTCTTCGCGCGCCTTGCTGCTACCGTGCTTTCTCGGCGCCCTTGCCCCTCTCGCGCCAGCCCTCAATCAGCAAATACAGCACCGGAATAAAGAACAGATTCAGCACGGTCGACATCAGCATTCCACCGAACACCGTTGTGCCCACCGAATGCCGCCCGTTTTCTCCAGCGCCTGAAGCGAGAACCAGCGGAACCACTCCCAAAATGAAGGCCAGCGACGTCATCAGAATAGGACGCAGTCGGATCTTCGCCGACTCGATCGCGGCATCCATAATCGTCATGCCGCGCTGCCGCAGCTGTTCGGCGAACTCAACGATCAGGATGGCATTCTTGCTCGAGAGTCCCACCAGCATAACGAGTCCAATCTGGCAGTACACGTCGTTCTGCAGCCCGCGCAGCGATTGCGCTCCTAATGCGCCCAGTATCGCCATGGGAACCGCCAGCAGCACGATGAACGGCAACACAAAGCTCTCGTACTGTGCCGACAATGTGAGGTAGACAACCAGGGTTCCAAGTCCGAACAGGATAAACGCCGTTCCACCCGACTGCAACTCCTCCAGCGACAAGCCAGTCCACTCGTAAGAGTAGCCTTGAGGTAAGACCTTCTTGCTGACATCCTGCATGGCGGCGATCGCTTGTCCCGAACTGAAGCCCGGGCCTGGCGATCCATCGATCTCAACGGATCGGAAAAGGTTGTAGTGGCTGATGACCTGCGGCGTCGTCGCCTGCGCGATCGTAATCAGATTGTCGAGCGGCACCATTCCGCCGTTGTCCGACCGCACATAGAACTGCCGGATGTCTTGCGCTCTAGCGCGGAATTGCTTGTCGGCCTGCACGTACACGCGGTACGAGCGATTGTTGAAGTCGAAATCGTTGACATACGACGAACCCATGTAGACGCTCAGCGTATCGGTGATCTGCTGTAACGAAACATGCATGCTCTTCGCTTTTTCACGATCGATTGTCACCAGAAACTGCGGGTCGTTCGCGCTATAGCTGGTAAAGAGCCCGGTCAGGTCTTTTTCTTTACGAGCGCTGCCTTCGCGAATTACCTGCTGGACTACTTTATCGAGGTCCGCCAGCGAGTGGCTCGCCTGATCCAGAACTTCAAATTGGAATCCGCCGAAGTTGCCTAAGCCTTGCACCGCGGGCGGCAGGAACGGTATGACGATCGCGCCGGAAATCCCGAGCAAGGGCCCACGTACCCGGTTCACGATTGCAGTCGCGTTGTGCGTGTCTCCTTTGCGCTGAGAGTACGGCTTCAGCGGTACGAAGATAAGTGCGCGATTCGGCGCACTGCCGCCAAAGCTGAATCCGGAGATGGCGAAGGTCCCTTCGACCTCCGGATGTTGCTTCATGATGTCCTGTACTTGCTGTCCAATCTTCTTGGTGTAGTCGAGGGAAGCGCCACTCGGTGCCTGTGCCGCGACAATGAAATATCCCTGGTCTTCGTCCGGAACGAATCCCTTAGGTACAGTCTGAAAAATCCAGTAGGTCGCTGCCAGGCCGACAATGAAGAGTAAGACCGCGACCCATTCAAACTTCAGGAACGCGCGCAGCGCGTGGGTATACCCGTCAGTGACTGCACCGATGATCCGATCCACACCGCGAAACAGCCAGTTTTTCGTGACGTGTGTACGCCCCAGCAGCAGAGCGGAAAGCGATGGGGTCAGCGTTAATGCATTGAAAGCCGAGATCGAAATCGAAAACGCGATCGTCAGCGCAAACTGGCGAAACAGGATGCCAGTTGTTCCAGGGAAGAACGCGACTGGCACAAAAACCGCAACAAGAACCAGTGAAGTCGCGATCACGGCGCCGGCAACTTCCTTCATGGCGAGAGACGCGGCGGTGTGTGGGTCGCGTTCGCCTTCCTGGATGTGCCGCTCAATGTTCTCGATGACCACGATCGCGTCATCGACCACGAGTCCGGTCGCGAGCGTGATGCCAAATAGTGTCAGTGTATTGACGGAGAACCCGAGCAGTTTGACGAACGCGAATGTTCCAATTAGCGACACGGGAATGGTGATCGAGGGAATGACCGTCGTGCGCCAATCTTGCAGGAAAATGAAGATAACGATAATGACCAAGACGATGGCTTCGAAGAGCGTGCTCACGACGTCCCGAATCGATTCGCCCACCGCGTCCGTCGTATCGAACGCCAACTGGTAAGTCATGCCCGGCGGAAAGCGCTGGGACAGCCTCGCCAACTCGGCGATCGCCTTGCGGTCTACTTCAAGAGCGTTGGCATTCGAAAGCTGGGTGATGCCTAAGCCGACGGCATCGTGTCCGTTAAATTGGAGGTCGGAGCTGTAGTCCTCGGCGCCAAGTTCCGCGCGTCCGACGTCGCGAACCCGCACCAGTGTTCCGTCAACATTGCTTTTCAGAATGATGTTTTCAAACTGAGTTGGTTCCGACAGTCGCCCAATGGCGCGAACGCTGATCTGGTAGTTCTGCCCCGGCGGTGAGGGAGGCTGTCCGACCTGTCCGGCTGCGACCTCAACGTTCTGTTCCTGCAATGCAGAAACGACGTCTGACGCCGTTAACGCGCGGCTCGCCATTCGTACTGGGTCGAGCCACAAGCGCATGGAATATTTGCGTTCGCCGAAGATGATGACGTCCGCTACGCCGGGCACGCGTTTGAGCGCATCTTTTACATAAACGTCAAGATAGTTGCTCATATAGAGGGGCGTGTAACGACCCTCTGGCGAAAAGACCGCCGCGCCAAACACGAAGTTGTTTGAACTCTTGGCCACCGATATGCCGACTGCCTTTACTGCGGCCGGCAATCGTCCCTGTGCCGTATTGACGCGGTTCTGGATATCGACCGCTGCTAAATCGGGGTCCCGGGTCAGGTCGAACGTAGCCGTGATCTGGCTGCTGCCGTCGTTGCCGCTCGACGACGTTACGTACTTCATTCCTTCCGCCCCGTTGATCTGCTGTTCGAGCGGAGTGGTGACTGCGCTCTCCACCGTTTGTGCGCTGGCGCCCGTATAGAAGCTAGAAACCGCGACCTGCGGCGGGGCGAGATTGGGAAACTGGGCGATCGGCAGCGTGGGAATGACTACGCCACCTGCGAGGATGATCAGCAGTGCGCAAACCGTGGCAAAAACAGGACGCCGTATAAAAAAATCGACAAACATAAGAAATTGGTAGCCGGTACCAGGACTACGAAAACGTCTATTAGCATGAATGGCGAATGCGTAAAGTTGGGCCGCAGGATTTCAACCAGCCCCAGGCGACTAAGTGCTGCTGGCCTCTTGCGGCACCACTCCCGTTCCGTCAATTAAAAATTGCGTGCCGGAGACAATGACCTTGTCTCCGCTTTTGATTCCGTCCACCACCACGTAGTCGTTACCAACAATCTGCCCAACTTTAAGTACCTTCTGGCGCGCAACGTATCCGCCTTTGGAGTCCGGCTCCGCGACGAAGGCGAAGTACTCTCCTCCGATGCGGCTAACGGCGAGCACTGGCACAACTGGAGTGTCCTGGGATCCCCAGATTACGCGCGCTCGCACAAATTGCGACTGTCGCAGTGCGTCTTTCTGATTCGCGATCTGAGCTTTTACGAGCACGCTTTGTGTGGTGTTATCCACCTGCGGGGAGATGAAACTCACTTTGCTCTTTGCGATCACGTTTCCGCTGCCATCGACCAGGTCGACGGGCATATTCATCTTTAATTTGGGCGCTCTTTCGATGGGAACGTAAACGTATGCTTCGAGAGTGCCGGGCTTATCGACCGTCGTGAGTATGGTGCTGACCGTGACCCTGTCGCCGACATGGACCGGGATATCGCCGACAATTCCGCTCGATGGAGCCGCAACCCGGTAATAATGCAGCTCTACTTGTTGCTCACGCACCTGGGCACTCAGGGCTCGCACTTGTGCATGCGCATTGTCGACCGCCGACTTGGCTTGATCGAACTCCTGCTTGCTGATCACGCCGGCGGAGGAGAGATCCTTCGCTCGTGCATATTGCTGCTCCGCATATTTCAGATTTGCCTCAGCTGCAGCATGCGTATCTTCCTGGCTTTTGACGGTTGCTTGTTGCTTGGCTGGATCGATCTGCATCAGCGGAGTACCTGCGTTCACTCGATCGCCCGAACGCACAAAAATTTTGGTGATCTGCCCTTCCACTTGCGGCATGATGACCGCCGAGTCGCGCGACTTTAGCGTAGATACGTATTCCGTGGTGTCGTTCACCTTTTCTGGCTTAGCTGTCTGCACCTTTACTGGCATTGCCTGGGCTGGCGGCGCAACCTTGGCATCCTTACGGCCGCAGCTTGCCGACGCGAAAAGCAGCAGAAGCGGCAACAGAAGTCCCGGTCCGCCAACCGGGAGACGTCGTGACATACAAAGACCTCGGCCCAAAAAATGGTGACACAGCCTAACACGCAGCTTTGCCCCGCGGCCACAGCAAGTGCCAGCCCGCAGACACCCGCGGAAGGAGGCAGACTTCTTCTACGGAGGAAGCGGCGCGGCAACTCTGATCCCTGCGCATCTGCCGGACAAAGGGAATTTCCAGCACATCACCTGCTAAAGTATTTCCGCATGAAACCCAGCCGCAGCTTTGCAAGCGATAACAACGCGGTCGTCCATCCCGAAGTCCTCGCTGCCATATCTCGTGCCAACGCCGGACACGTTGTCGGCTACGGCGACGATCCCTTCACGGCTTCTGCCGTTCTGAAATTTGAAGAGCATTTTGGCGAGGGCATTGCCGTGTTTTTCGTTTTCAACGGTACCGCGGCCAACGTCTTGAGTTTGCAGGCTCTTGCACGTTCGTATGAAGCGGTGATCTGTGCCGAGTCGGCGCACATTTACACGGATGAATGCGGAGCTCCCGAGCGCCACACTGGATCGAAACTTATCCCGCTGCGCCCGATCAACGGCAAACTCACGGTGGATCTCGTGAAGCATGCCTACCACGGCATCGGCGACCAGCACCACGTGCAGCCGAAGGTCATTTCCATCACTCAATCGACGGAGACTGGCACCGTCTATCAGCCTGACGAAGTTCGTGCGCTCGCCCAGTTCGCGCACGAACGCAAACTTTTCTTACACATGGACGGAGCCCGCATCTCGAACGCTGCCACTGCGCTTGGACAGACCCTTCGCCAGGCGACTCGTGATCTCGGCGTCGATGTTCTGTCATTCGGTGGCACAAAGAACGGCCTCATGGGAGTCGAGGCTGTCGTCTTCTTTGACAAGAGGCTTGCCGAGAACTTCCTCTATTTGCGCAAACAGGGGATGCAGCTTGCTTCGAAAATGCGTTTTCTCTCTGTGCAAATGGAAACCCTGTTGACGAACGATCTTTGGCGACGCAACGCCGAGCATTCCAACAAAATGGCAAAGTTGCTCGAGGAGGAAGTTCGCAAGATCCCCCAGTGCCGCATCGTCTACCCCGTGGAGGCCAATGGAGTCTTTGCGCAGATTCCGCAGTCGGCCATTGCGAAGATTCAGGAACGTTATTTTTTCTACGTTTGGAATGAAGAAGAGTCTGTCGTGCGCTGGATGTGCTCGCTTGATACGACAGAAGAAGACATAAAACAATTTGCGAAGTTCGTACTCGAGACCTTGGACGCGTAGCCTCTAACGCGAGCCTGATCGTCAACGCCAGGCGTCACTCACTACTCAGCAATTTGCCCAGCGTTGGTTTGTGCTTTTCCGCGCGCTCTTTCTTGTTCTTGATCACTTGCCCAGCCGGAGGCGCACCAACACGGTCCCGCGCCAGTTCCTTTATGGTCTTCACCGCCCGAAACCTTTTCACTTTTTTCTTTTTCGCCATATCGAAAGCGCAGTCTAAACGATCGCCCACTGGCCGGAATATGCAATAATTCGTATGTGCTGAACGCTGACAGCTGAAGGCCGATTTCCTATGGATGAACGCGAATTTTTCGACGAGCGGCCGGAAAAGAAAGTTCACACGTTGAACTGTCCGCACTGCCAACAGTCCGCTGAATACGAGGTGAGCTGGCTGGTTCGTACCAAGAAAAAGCAGCTTCCCGGACGCGCCGACGAACGGGATCGGGCCCGCTTTGCCAAGGCCAGTTCTTACATGACAAGACGTGACGACATGATGGCGTGTAAGAACATGCGTTGCCGCAAACGGTTCGAGATCACAACTCTTCAAAGCGTCGCGTTCCTTGACTGATCTTCTGCTCGTAATCCAGCGCGAAACGTCACCGGCGGATTCACCGTCCCTAGCCGGCTGTACGCCCTCCTCTCATTTATACTAACCAGTTCGCTTCACCCCGCAGGCCCGCGTAGAGACGCGGTCCAACTCAGGAGTTTCCGTGAAAATCCTCGTCTGCATGAAGCAGGTGCCGCAAAAAGACGCGCCTCTCAAACTCAACGAAACTGGCGCCTGGATCCGCGAAGACGTTTCCTACGAGGTCAATGAACCCGATGCCTATGCACTCGAGGAAGCTCTCCGGCAAAAGGAAAAGCACAGCGGGGAGGTAGTTGTTATCACCTCCGGCCCGGGTCGTGCGTCGCAAGTTCTGCGCGAAGCTCTCGCCAAGGGGGCCGACCGCGCCATTCACCTCGAGGACGCCGCTTTCGTGGGACTTGATGCCCTCAATACCGCGAAGGCTTTCGCCGCCGCCATTAAAGATGAGAAGTTCGACATGATCTTTACCGGTCTGCAATCCGACGACTACGGATACGCGCAGACCGGCGTCATTCTGGCGGAGCTTCTAAGCTGGCCGCACGCAACCATCATCATGCAGATTGAAAAGAACGATGCGGGCATCCGGGTGAAGCGCGAACTTGAAGCTGGATACTTCCAGTTCGTCGATATGCCGCTTCCCGCCGTGCTGACGATCCAGTCAGGCATTAACAAGCTGCGCTATGCCACCCTGATCGGAATCAAGCAGGCCAAGAACAAACCGATGCGCAAGGTGACGCTGGCTGATGTGCAATCCGCCATCGGAACGAACCTGCAAAAGATCGAACGTCTGTACGTTCCCCAGAAGACAAAGAACACTGAGGTGATCGAAGGACCGCCTGCGGAAGTCGCCAAGAAGCTAGTTGAAAAATTACGTAACGAAGCTCGCATTTTGTAAGAAATGAAGCGTAGACCCGCGATCGAGCGGCACTAGAACTGAGAACCGAGAACTTCCCTTATGTCCATTCTTGTCGTAGTCGAGCAGCGCGAAGGCAAACTCAACCGCGTTTCCATGGAAACGCTTACAGCTGCCCAGGCTTTGGCAGCGGAAACCGGGTGGCCGCTGGAAGCCGCCGTCGTCGGCTCCAACGTCGCCGCGATTGCCTCCGAAGTTGCCGGAAAGAAGCTCGCGAAGGTCTACGCGATCGAGAACGCGAAGCTCGAGCCCTACACGCCCGACGCATTTGCACATGCGCTCAAGCAATTCGTCACGACGAAGAACCCCAAGCTCGTGCTGATGCCGCACACTTATCAGGTGCGCGACTTTATCCCAAAGCTCGCAACGGCCATGGGACGCACGGCTATCAGCGACTGCATTGGATACAAGAAAGAAGGCGAGAAGCTTGTTTTCACTCGCCAGATGTTCCAGGGAAAACTAGCCGCTGATGTGAGCTTTACGAGTGAAGCGCCTTGGTTCGTGACGTTCCAGAACGGTGCGTTTCGAGGCGACAAAGTCGAAGCAGGGGCAAGTGCCGCGCCGGTAGAAACAGTAAACGTTGACATCCCCGACGGCGTTATTCGCAACAAGCCGCAAGAAATATTCAAGGAAGCGAAGCAAGCGGTCGATCTCACGCAGGCAGACATCATCGTTTCCGTGGGACGCGGCATCAAGGAGCAAAAGAACATCGAACTCGCGCAGAAACTCGCCGAGGCCTTGGGAGGGGAGCTGGCTGCATCGCGGCCCATCTGCGACAACGGATGGCTCCCGATGGACCGCCAGATCGGTTCTTCTGGCCAGACGGTCGCCCCCAAGCTCTACCTTGCTCTAGGTATCTCGGGAGCAATTCAACATATCGTCGGTATGAAAGGTGCTCGGACCATCGTCGCAATCAACAAAGACTCCGAAGCGCCCATCTTCGAAATCGCCGACTACGCCGTCGTAGGCAACCTGTTCGATATCGTTCCGCCGCTGATCGAAGAAGTGAAGAAATCGAAAACGTAGGCTCAGTGAGCTGCGATCGAAGCGGTCAACATCGTTGCGAGGTCTGCCTGGTCGACAACTTTCGTCCCAAATATCTCTGCAACAAAAATAGTGCGCATCCCAACGCGCCCATGATCCCCAGTGCTTGATCCATTCGCATTACGGCGATTTGCCAATGATCCTGCGCAACTCCTGTCACCGCGATCCGGACCATTTGCTCTCTGACGCCGCCAAGGCCGCCGCGCCACCACGCCGGAACAAACTGAACGGCAACCAGCAGCCAAAACAGACCAACCATCACCCCGATGCCACGCACAATTGCCAATATTTGCCGTAGAGTCCATTCGCGCTGCATGTACTTCAAGACACCGAAACGAGAAACGAAGTTCCAACCGAACGACAAAACGTGACCCAACCCACTACAATAACCAGTCGCGCGATCCGCGTTGGTCCGCGAAAATCCGTGGCCAAGAGGTTTTGGCCCAGTGCTGCCGGCTAAATGCTGATTTTTCGCAAACCCCTCGAAGGCATCGACCGCCCCCACATGGAGGCTGACGTCGTCATCGTCGGTGGAGGTCCCGCCGGCATGGCGTGCGCCCTTCGCCTCTCGCAGCTCATTGACGAGCACAACGGCAAGAACCCCGACGCGCAGCTCTCGAAGGAGAACATTTACGTCCTCGAAAAGTCGCGCGAGATCGGACAACACTGCCTTTCGGGCGCTCTTCTCGACCCACGTTCCATGCGAGAGCTGCTTCCTGGCTTCGAAAAAGAGGCCCCGCTCGACGCCGAAGTCACACAGGAAGCTGTCTACTTCCTGACGCAGAACGGCAAGTTCAAGCTGCCCATTACACCGCCGCCATTACGCGATCACGGCAACTACGTCATTTCGATTAACAAATTCGTGAAATGGCTTGGCAGCAAGGTTGAAGAGACAGGCATCACCATCTTCACAGGATTCGCCGGTTCTGAACTGCTTTACGACGGCAACCGCGTCGCGGGCGTTCGCACCGACGACAAAGGAGTCGACAAGGAAAATCACCAGAAGTCCAATTTTGAGCCCGGCTATGACCTGAAAGCCAAAGTCACCATCCTCGCCGAGGGCACTCGCGGATCGCTGACCAAGCAACTCATCGAAAAATTTGACCTGATGAAAGATCGCAATCCGCAGACCTGGGGCATCGGCGTCAAGGAATTGTGGGAAGTCCCGTCCGGCAAGATCAAAGCTGGGGAAGTCATCTACACGATGGGTTGGCCGCTGACCACGAAGGAATACGGCGGCGCCTGGATATACGGTTCAAAAGACAACGTCGTGTCACTTGGATTCGTTACCGCTCTCGACTACCCCGATCCCCGCCTTGATCCGCAGCGCGTGTTGCAGGAATTCAAGACACACCCGTTCATCGCGCAACTGCTCAAAGGCGGCAAGATGATCCGCTACGGCGCCAAATCTATGCCCTACGGCGGATGGTGGTCGATCCCGCCGGTTGCGGGAGATGGCTGGATGCTTCTCGGTGACACCGCCGGGTTTCTGAATTCCGCGCGCCTCAAGGGCATTCACCTCGCCATCAAGAGCGGTATGCTCGCCGCCGAAACCGCTTTTGACGCGCTGAAGAAAAACGATTCGTCCGCCGCGGCGCTCGCTTCGTTCCAATCGAAGGTCGAGTCCAGCTGGATCAAAGACGAACTCTGGAAGGTTCGCAACTTCCATCAGGGCTTCGAGCACGGATTCTTCCCCGGCATGTTCCACGCCGGCCTCCAGCAGATCACAGGCGGCCGCGGTCTCTACGCTCGCTACACCAACCGTGCTGGCTACCAGCACATGAAGAGGCTTGCCGAACTTCCCGCCGACGGTGGTGACGAAGCCAACATCCTCGGCCCGGCTAAGGGCGACGGCAAATTAACTTTCGATAAGCTCACCGACTTGTATCACTCCGGCACGAAGCACGAAGAGGATCAGCCGGCACATCTTGTCATTCACGACACCAACATCTGCAATACGCGCTGCGTGAAAGAATTCGGCAGCCCCTGCCAGAACTTCTGTCCGGCCAATGTTTACGAGATGCTGGACGACGCGACGCAGCCGAATGGCAAACGCATCAGCCTGAACCCATCGAACTGCGTGCATTGCAAAACCTGCGATATCGCCGACCCCTACCAGATCATCACGTGGGTCCCGCCAGAAGGTGGGGGCGGACCTAACTACGATGGAATGTAGGAGCTGGCGTTCTTGCTAGCGGCTTTTTCTAATCTCCGAAGCTAATGCCGATCGCGCGGGCGGTTCGAACCAGTTCTCCTTGCGGATCCACCGACTTCATTTTGCCGATAGCCTCGGCGATGTCGACCGCATCGACGCATTCGTTCCTGAGACGGACCATCTTGCCGAAGACTCCCTGGGCGATGAGGTCGACTGCGGCCACGCCAAACCGTGTTCCGAGAATACGATCGTAAGGAGAGGGCGAACCGCCGCGCTGGATGTATCCGAGCACACTCACGCGCACCTCGCGTTTCGAGAGCAGCATGATCGCATCTCCTACCATGTTGCCGACCGGGATGGCACGAGTCATGTGCTTCATCTCAGGAGGAAGATGGACGCCTTCTGCCACGACGACGATCGTGAAGTGCTTTCCATATTTTTCACGCGTGGCGACGTGATCGCAGACTTTCTGCACCGTGAATGCAATTTCGGGGATGAGGATGATATGGGCGCCGCCCGCGATGCCTGCTTCGAGGGCGATCCATCCGGCGTCGCGGCCCATCACTTCGATCACCATGACGCGGTGATGGGATTCGGCGGTAGTGTGAATCTTGTCGATCGCATCGGTCGCGGTGTGGAGCGCGGTATCGAAGCCGAACGTGACTTCGGTCGCGCAGAGATCGTTGTCGATTGTCTTAGGCACGCCGACGAGCTTCATGCCCTTCTGGAAAAATTCGAGCGCGATTTTCATCGAGCCGTCGCCGCCAATCGAGACGATCGCGTCGATGCCTAGCTTCTTCGCGTTCTCCAATACCTGTCCGGAAATGTCTCGGGGTGCTTCGGCGCCGTTCTCGCTCGTGAACTGAAACGGATTGCCTCGATTGGTAGTGCCGAGGATCGTCCCCCCACGAGGCAGGATGCCGCTGACGTGCTTCAGGGTGAGCTCCTGAGAGCGCTCGGGAAAAATGAGGCCATCGTATCCGTCAGGAATGCCAATGACCTTCCAGCCATATTTCAGGATCGCAGACTTAACGACAGCGCGAATGACCGCGTTGAGGCCGGGCGCGTCCCCGCCACCGGTCGAGATACCAATGCATTTGATTTCGGACATGATCAGAAGTGATCATATCGCGGCGGTCGATGTCGGTGACGCACTTTGGGTCGCGGCCTGCCCCTAGGGAACTGCTATGGGCACTGTGTTCTGGAATGTCGTCGAGCCAACGGAATAAGAGCAGGTCACCGAATAGATACCGTTTGGTGCCGTACTCGCGATTTGCACTGTCACCGGAGTGCTGCCGGTGCTTAAGGTCAAATTGGTGGTATCGCTCACACTCCACACAGCCGTAGTCGTTACTGGAACTTCCCCCGTTGGAGTTGTCGCGGAGCATGTAAACGACAGAGTGTTGCCTGGGCTGCCGTGAGCAGAGGTTGGACTGATCGTAACTTTACTGACGCCCGTAATTACTACATTGACAGTCGCCGTCCCGCTGACTGTTTCCGAACTCGCAGTGATCGTGCTCGTCCCCGATTGAACCGCAGTGACTAAGCCAGAAGGGCTGATCGTTGCCACGTCGCTATCACTGCTGTTCCAGAGGACATCAGTGGTCAAGGTCTTGATGCTACCATCATCGTAAGTTCCGCGAGCGGACATCTGGATGGTCTTGCCTTGCTCGACGTTCTGTCCTGAAGGCCCCACGGTGATGGTGGTCAATACGGGATTTACGAAGAATCCGCTGCAGCCGGCCGCGAAGCCCAGGAGGGTGACAACAGCTAGCGCTGCAATGACTTGGAACGTTCGATTCACAGTGGACATTACCAAAAACCCTCGCGGAGTGGCCTTGCCAGCGGATTCCCGAGCTAAGGCAGATTGTAGCAGAACAGATCCAAAGCACTTAGCGTTTCGCCACGGGCCTCTAGCCCATTAGACCTAAGACCGCTGGCGGTTGCGAGCAGCTACCAAACGACGCCGCACTGACCATTGTCATTCCGAGAAAAGAGAGGAACCTGCTTTCGGCGTGACGTTCCGGCGGTCGCGCCCAACGCCACGCGCGCGAATAGCTCCATCAAAAAGCAGGTTCTTCGCTTCGCTCAGAATGACAGGGCAACGAGGACGGTGTATTTTCGACTGCTGACAACTGCTCACTGATAGCCGACAGCTGATAGCTGACAGCATCTTGCCTCGCTTCATCCCGTTATAATTTCAGTCCATCCCATGAGAGAACGCACACTTCGTTCCTTCTTGCAGGTTCTGGTTGTTTCTTTTGGAGTGTTTCTTTCTGTTGGCGTGATGCACGGACAGGGCGCTACCCCTGCTTCTGCCCCGAATGCGCCTCCTGTACGACGGGCCGGAACGCCATTGGCTTCACGAGCCAAGGCTTGCGCGACCTGCATTCGCGGGCACATGGAATTTCTTGCGTCGGACGCACTGCGCGGGCGCGGGAGCGCCACTCACGACGAACTCGTGGCAGCGACTTACGTTGCGGCCCTGTTGCGCGCTTACGGGATCGATCCGGCCGGAGGTGATGGCGGGTATCTGCAGAAGGCTCCGCTGGTACAGCCGAAATTCAATTCCGCTCCAGCATTGAAGTTTTCGAAACCGGCGGCGGGAGCACAGACCGCGGAAGACGTCGTGTGGACCCACGGCAAGGAAATGCTGGTCCTGTATTTGTCAAAGCCAGAGTTTGCGGGCCCGCTGGCGCGGATGGATTCAGAGGCAAAAGACGCGAAGGTTCCTTCGGGATCGGTGGTCGTAGTCACAGGAACGAACGACGAAAAATTGCAGGGGGCTGTCTCGAACGCTGTTTCACAGGGTGCGGCG
>Ga0070684_100002689_pt1 | contig 13129 bp, 11 predicted proteins | sample KBSC723LmetaG_FD_65653 | JGI IMG/M metagenome (GOLD analysis project Ga0070684, IMG submission 65653) | Corn rhizosphere microbial communities from Kellogg Biological Station, Michigan, USA - KBS C7.2-3L metaG | ecosystem: Host-associated > Plants > Roots > Rhizosphere ...
GCGATGCCAACGCCGGAATCAGCAGTTGGTCGTCGGGCGCCAGCGTTGGAGCCAATGAGTAGGTCGCCAACGCAACGCGGCGAGACATCGCTATTGCTTGCAGGGAACGTGCGGATTGGCCGGCTTGGGTGCGTCCAATCCGGGGCGATGGTCGGCATCGGCGACGAAGACCGCCGCGTCGAACACCATTTTCGTCAGGCGCGCGTAGTCCGGATAGTCGATGTACTGCGGCTCGTCGGTCAACTGATGGTAGTCCATGTGGCCGCCGCGAGAGAGCGACACGCTGGGAATTCCATAACGCGCATAGCTGTAGTGGTCGGCGCGACAGTAATACTGCTCCGGATGACCCGGAGCGTCGTATTCGTAATTGAAGACGAACGGCACCGGCTCTTTCGCATTGACCGCCTCGAGCCAATCGCCGAATTCTTTCGACAAGCGGCGGAGGCCGACGACCTCGAGATACGTGGGACCGCCACCCTTGATGTCGCGGGTGGCGCCACGGCCGATCATGTCGACATCGATCTCGGCCACGATGGAGTCGATCGGGACGGTCGGGTGATCCGTGTACCATTCGGACCCGACGAGGCCCTTCTCCTCGGCGGTGTGCGACACGAACAGGATCGAGCGTCGCGGTTTCACATGTCCGCGTGCGAATGCCTGCGCGATTTCGATCAGGGCGATAGTTCCGCTGCCGTCGTCGTCCGCGCCGTTGTAGACCGAGTCGAGGCGTGGAGTATGGATCTTACGCAGCGAGTCGAGGATCGCACGGATTCGCGCCGCCTCCTCCGCACTCGGCGCGTGCGGCCGGCTGTCGGCGCCCATGGGCCGAATCACAGTGTTGAAGGCGCGCAGCGAATCGTGATCGACCGGTCGATTGCTGAACCCGACGTGGTCGTTATGCGCGGTGATGGAAACGTATTCTCCACGGAGGGCCGGGTCCGTGCCGCGAACGATCGCCACGACGTTGCGAGCGTCGCCTCGCTTAACGGTGGTATCGCGGACCCGAACGTCGGGGACCGACTGGAAGTAGCTTCCATTCTCTCCGGCCGGCTCGAGGCCGAGCTTCCGAAACTCCGCGGCCACATAGTCGGTGGCCTTGGTGTTCCAAACCGTCCCGGCCTCGCGACCCATCATCGAATCGTGCGCGAACGCCGTGAGCCGACTCTCCATATCGCGGGTAGTGATGGCACCCGGGTCCGACGAGGACGAATTGACGCGAGCTCGGACGCACGCATCTGCGGTCAACGCAAGAGCCGCAACCATGATGACCCGATGCAAACTCATGTCTTTACCCGATGAGAGATACAGCAAGATCACGTGCTGAGACGCGGCCGAGCAAGCGCGAAATTGCCCTCGACTCCGAATCTGACAACTTGTTTGCAGCCGAAACTTGCCGTTCGATTGTTCGTTTCATTCGGTGGACCCTCTTCCGATAATCGACCATGCGAATTGCTCGACACAGTTCGGCCGTATCAGCCGCGATCCTCGCGCTCCCGCTGTCGCTCGGCGCGCAAGTCATCGACCTGACAGTCCACAACACGGGACTCGCCATCGGCGACAAGCCGCGCGTCAACGGACTGCGCATCAACTTCCGCGACCGCTACCTCGATCGAGTGAACGGCGTGAACGTCACGATATGGTCGCCGTACGAGCCGCCGACCGGCGTCGTGAACGGATTTGCCATCGGACTTCCGGCGACAGGAGCAAAGGCGATCACGGGAATCTCCGTCGGCGCGCTTGGCGTCGGCGCCCAGAACTCGATACACGGTCTGGGCATCGGTGGCGCTGGCGTCGGCGCGGGCGGTGAGCTTCGCGGGATCATGCTCGGCGGAATCGGCGTCGGCTCGGGCGGCGGGATCACCGGATTGAGTGTCGGACTGATTGGCGTCGGAAGCGGCGGCTCGATGCGCGGGATTCACCTCGGAGGCGTCGGCGTCGGTTCGGGAGGCGAGCTGACTGGCATCAGCATCGGCGGCATCGGCGCAGGAGCGGGCGGTCAGCTCAAGGGACTCGCGATCGGAGGAATTGGCGTCGGTGCGGGAAGCGGCTTCACCGGCATCGGCATCGGCGGCATCGGTGTCGGGTCCGGCGGTGATGCGACCGGGCTGATGGTGGGAGGCGTTGGTGTCGGCTCGGGCGGACTGCTCAAAGGGATCGCGATCGGAGGCGGGGGTGTCGGCGCGCCGCGCATCAAAGGGCTGGCCGTTGGCGGACTCGGCGTGGGTGGTCTCGACGTCAACGCCATCGTGCTGACCGCCGGCTATTTCAAGGTGCAGGACCGCGGACGCTTCGATGGGATCGCGCTCTCGGGCATCAACGACGTGCGCGGACTGCAACGCGGGTTGACGATCGGCTTATTCAATTACGCGAATGAGCTTCACGGTGCGCAGATCGGGGTGATCAACGTCTCGGACAACGGCGGCCATCGTCGCGTGCTGCCGCTCGTGAGCGTGCGGTAGCCATCAGGGCGCCGGAGGGCGCCGCGGCGCTCGCGTCATCTCGTCGAGGTACGTGATCGTCGAGAGCAACAGCGCGTCGAGGTTCGCGAGCACTTCGTTTTTCGGTACCGGGCGACCCGATGCCGTCCGCGACCGATACGGACTGACAGCGCCGAAATCGTAGGTCTGCAGCATAAGCATTGCCGAATCGCGCGGCGTGGGGGTGAGACGAATGATTATGAGCAGCTCGCTGTCGAGCCCCTTGGTCAGGTCACTCAAATCGCGCGAGCGCCCGAGCGCCGAGCGCACCGAGTCCGCGTCGACCACCGTGAATTGCCGGACGCGCGGACGCAGGACGCGGCGCAGACTGTCTGCAACGGCGCGGCCGAGCAGCGTCGCTTCCGGCCACTGACGAATTTCCGGCGGCTCGACGATCACCAGGCGTCGCGGCCCAACGGGCGACGCAGCGGCGGTGCCGGAATTTGCGGCGATGATCGAGTCCGTCATTCTGCGCTGCGTCTGCTCGGCAAGCTTCGCCTTCGCGACCGAATCGCGTGCCTTTGCGGCTTCGACCCGACGTCGAACGGCCTCGGCAATCCGCACGGAGTCCTCGTGTGTGATGAGCGGCTTCGCTGCCGGCGTGCGCGCGACGCTGCTCGCCGCCGCGGCGCGTTTCACCAAACTGTCACTGGGCACCGGCGACGGAGGCGGTGGAACGACCGCCGCAGGTGGAAGCGACGGCGAGCGAAGACCTCGGTGGGTAACCGCGTATCCAACGCCGGCGAGCGTCGCGAGCAGGATGGCGACCGCCGCGACACCAAGCCACGGACGCCGCGTCGGCGGCGCCTTGACACCTCCGCCCTGTGGCGTGACGCCGAGCGGCATGGTCAACGAGTCGAGCTCGTGCAGAATTTCTTCGGCGCGCTGTGGGCGTGCGGCCGGATCCTTGGCGAGACACCGCATGATCAGCACAGACAGCGAGCGCGGCACGTCGGCGGAGACTTCGTGCAGCGGTTTCGGGTCGCGCGTGAGTTGCGCCGCGAGCGTCTCGCGAGGTGAGGGACTCGTAAACGGCGACACCCCGGTCAGCAGCTCGTATGCGAGCAAGCCCGCTGCGTAGATGTCCATTCGATGATCGGCCGTCGAGTCTCCCGCCAGTTGCTCGGGCGCCATGTATGCCGGTGTGCCGATCGCGATGCCCGCCGAGGTGACGCCGCTGATCGGAAGCGCGGCGCTAATTGCTTTCGCGACGCCGAAGTCGGTGACGAGTGCGTGAGACCCTTGCGTGAGGATGTTCGCCGGCTTGATATCGCGGTGGATCACACCGCGCTCGTGCGCGAACGCCAGCGCGTCGATGACGTCGTGGAGAATGCGAATGACTTCGCGCGGCGTGAACTGCTTCTTGCGTTCGAGTGCGGCGCGCAGCGACTCGCCTTCGATATACGGCATTGTATACCAAAGCAGGTCGCCTTGTTCTCCCGCCGAGAGCAGCGGAACGATGTGCGGATGCTGCAACTGTGCCGCGACTTGGATCTCGCGACGAAACCGCTCGCGATTGACGCCCGCCGCCAGCTCGGGAGGGAGCACCTTTACCACGACTTTGCGTCCGAGTGATCGATCGATCGCCACGAAGACGCGACTCATGCCGCCGCCTGTCAGCTCGCGGTCGAGTTGATAGTTCGGTCCGAGTGCTTCCTGTAGATGATCGGCGAAGTCGGGCATCGACGACGAGTGGATTTTATCCAATGCTGGGTAGCCGAGCGTTTCGTTATTGACTCATCGCGTCGCCGACGGGGATTGCCGGGGAATCTCCGACGGAGACACGGAATTGGACACAATCAGCATGTAAACCGGCGACGCGTTTAGCAGAGAATTACAATTGGCCCTTTCGCGTCTTGCCAGTTGTAGTAAGATTAAAGCGCTCTAATGTTGGTGAACATCCTCATTCCATTTCACCCAACGAACCGTGGCACGAGCCAAATCGCTTCGCCGCCCTCGGGCGGTTCCGGAATCGGTCATCCCGAAGAATATCCTCGCCAAGGAAATTGCGAGCATTCTCGATGATCAGCAGCTGACGCAGACGGAAGCAGCGTACATCATGCGCGACGCGCCGTCGCAAATCTCCTTGGTCGTGACGGGCAAGCTGCGCGGTTTCTCGACCGAGCGCCTGCTCCGCATGCTCGCCCGCCTCGGACGGGATATCGATATCGTGATTCGGCCCGCCAAGGGCAAGACGGGCAAGGTCAGCGTCGTTAGAAAGTAATTCCAGCCAGTTGTTCCGCGTACGTCACGAGAGTCGGGGGCGTACTCCGCCCCGACTCACTCGTGGTGTATCGCGTCGATCGGCGACAGCCGCGCCGCTCGCAACGCCGGATACAATCCGAACAGTAGCCCGATGGCGACTGATGCGCCGATCGCCGTCACCACGGTGCTCGCCGACAGCCAGGCGCGCACGGGCGCGTTCGCCACTTGGCGCATGATCGCGGTTATGATGAACGCCGCGGCGACGCCCAAGACGAGGCCGATCACGCTGCCGACGCCGGTGATCGCGACAGACTCGCACAGAAACTGCCACAGAATGTGACGCTGTGCCGCCCCGACCGCCTTGCGAATGCCGATCTCGCGTGTGCGCTCGATCACCGAGCTGAGAAGCACGTTCATGATTCCGATCCCGCCCACGATCAGCGAGATGCTCATCAACGCCCCCATGAACAGCTTGAATAACAACAAGGCTTTCTTGGCCTGATCCAGGCGACTCTCGTCTGACACGACGTTCACCCGATCTTTCCAGCCCGGACCGAACTGCGTGGCAGACCACCGTTCGATGCGCTGCCGCGTGGGCGCGACCCCCTCGAGCGTTGATGCCGTGACGGTGAGCGACGCCGGCCGCTCGAATGCTCCCGTCACCACGGCTCCGCTCACGGCGCCGGCCGGCATGAACACTCTCGAGAGCCGTTCATTCTCCTCCGCCTTCAGCACGCCGATCACCACCCGCGGCTGACCCTGGAAGAGCAGCGTGTCGCCCACCACTGCCGGAGCCGAGCGACCGCGCGCGTAGATGTTGGCCAGGCGATACGACACGATCGCCACCGGCGCTCCCGATTCGCCTTCGGACACGGTGAATGTTCGGCCGGCGGTCAGGAGCGAGTCGACAAGAGGTTGCTCCGCTCGCACCATGCCGAGCACTTGTGCGGGATGTGGTGTCGTGTCGGTGGGCGAGGTTACGAGCGACGATCCGCCGACGATCATGTTGACCGAGGCCGAGTCGCCGAGGATTCGACGAAGCGCGACCGCGTCGACGACACTGAATTTCACAGGATTCGGCTGCGGAAATGGCGTCCCGTCGATGATGCGGAATGCCTTGGGCGTCACGGCGATGCGCTGCAGGTCGGTCGTGCGGCCAATCTGATCGCGCGCCAAGCGCTCCATCCCGTCGCCGACAGACAGCACCGAGACGAGCGCGGCGACGCCGATCACGATGCCAAGCGTGGACAGGATCGTGCGAAGCGGATTGGTGCGAAGCGTCTCGAAGCCGACGGAGACGGATGTCGTCAGAATGGGGTTGGCCATGTTCTGACTACGACGAGGCGTTCGTCGTGGTTACATCGACAGCGGATGCGTCGCTATACGCTCACGGCGGGCATTGATCCAACCGGCGTCAGATTCGCGCCAATGTTCGGATTCCAAACGCGCAGTCCATCTCGGCCGCCTCGCTTTGCCGCGTACAGCGCCTGATCCGCGCGCTCCTTCATGTTCATTTCCGCGTAATCCGTTTGAGCACCGTTGGTCGACACGACGCCGACGCTGATGGTCAAGTGCAGGCGCTTGCCGTTGACCATGAACGAATGCGAACGCACGGTGTCGCACACGCGGATGGCCGCGCGAAACGCGCCGGATGGGTCCGTATCCGGAAGGAGAATGGTGAACTCCTCACCGCCGGTGCGCGCGATCATGTCGCCCGCTCGAGCCGTTTGCACGAGCAAGCCGCCGAACTCCCGCAGCACGACGTCACCGGCGATGTGACCGTAGTTGTCGTTCACGTCCTTGAAGTGATCGAGGTCGATCGCGAGCAAGGAAAGGTCGCCGCCGGTTCGAGTGGCCCGGGCCACTTCGCGCGCCATCGCCTGGTCGAGCCCGCGGCGATTGAGACAGCCGGTGAGTGAGTCGGTGAGGACCATGCTCGCGAGCTGGAGTCGCACGCGATTGTAGGCGCGGCCCACGCGCGTGACCGCGTCGGGGTTGCTATCGGCCTTGACGTCGTACGCCTTGGTGAAGTCCCCTTCCTCGGCGCCCTCGAACAATTCGACGATGTGCTCGAGCCGGCGGCGGAAGCTTCCGTATTGAATGATGAACGCCACGGCGGCGATCGCGAACAGTCCGACCGACCAGAGCTCCTGGCTCCAACTGATGGCCTGACCGTCGTAATACATGAAGCCGATGGTGACGAAATACCCGGCGACGACGGCGCACAGCGCGGCCGTTGCATGCTTGCGTCCGAAATGGGACTCGGTGAGATGCAGAACGAAGAATGACAGAATGAGAATTCTGCCATAGTACGCCGCGGGCGACGATGCGATCGTGGAGACGAAGATGAAGACCAGGTCCGACAGGACGGTGGTCCCGACAGCCAGATTACCCGCGCGATTGGTCCGACGGATCACCCAGCTGAGGCATCCGACGACGGCGACGTAGCCGACGATCGCGCTGAGGATCCACTTGCCGTGGCCGGCGAACACGCCGGCCTGTACCAGCATGAACGCGACGCCGCCGGCGAGGATCGACACCGCGATCCGAACGCGCCCCTGCCAGAGGAGCACTTCGGCATTTGCGCGCCAGGATTGGGAATCGCGAGTCACGAGGAGGGGAATAGGCCGGAATCGGCGCAGTCGGAGCGTCGATACATGCCGTTCTATAGGTAAGATTCGGGCCAGCGGACCCAGCCGATTGAAAAAGCGATATAAATGGCTAATTGATAACGACTTAGGTTCGACCACCAAGGCCCCGGCAGCGGGGGAAAAACTCTCGCGCCTTGCACGATATTCTGTCGTTTGCGAGAGCCTCCGGAAACGCCCTGACGTTCGTGTCGTCGGGGTGGTATGACCAAACTCTTCGTGTTTGCCGGCGCGACCGTCGGCGGCTATATCGGATGGTGGCTCGGGGCGAATATCGGATTCATGACCGCCTTCATGCTCAGCATGGTCGGAACCGGCATCGGGATGTACGCGGGACGTCGCGTGGCACAGAATTACGAATGATCCCTCGCTGGCGGCGCGCGGCTGTCTACGCCGCGATCACGCTCTGTCCGTATGCACTGGTCGCGCAGCGCGCGACGATCGTCGGACGCGTCGTCGTCATCGGGAGCGATGTGCCGTTGGGATACAGCGTCATCGGGTTCGCGCCGGACGGGCGCGAAATGTTCAGTGACGCCGATGGCCGGTTCGCGATGCGCGGCGTGAAAGCGGGCCGAGTGCGATTGTGGGCGAAGCACATCGGACATGTGCCGCTCGACACCGCGCTCGACGTCGCGGCCGGCGACAGCATCACTCTCCGGCTCGAGCTCGCCCTCGTATCGATCCAGCTTCCCGCCGTTCACACACTCGCCAAGGAGTGCGCGCATCCCGGCGAATCGAATCCCCGACTGGGCGCCGCGCTGGCAACGCTGTTCGAGCAACTCAAGCAAAACGCCGAGCGCAATCGGTTGCTGTCGCGGTCATATCCGTTCGAGATCGACGTCGAGCGAAAGATCACGAAGCCGGAGCCCGCGCTCGAAGCACGGTTCGTGGCCTTCGACACGATCCACCGGACCAGTCAGCGGAGTTGGCAGTACGCCCCGGGCCGCCTGCTCGGCACCCGCGAATATGACTCCGGCGTGTTCGCCGGCACTTGGACGACCGTCTCGATCCCCGAGCTATCGGATTTCGCTGATGAGACTTTCCTGAACTTTCACTGCTTCGACTACAGCGGGCTCGAGGAGATGAACGGCGACACGCTGCTGCGCATCGATTTCATCCCGGCGCCGTCGGTGCACGATCCCGACGTCAGCGGCGCGATCTTCCTCGATCCGAAGACGTATCAGATCCGCGCCACATGGATTTCTCTCGTCAATCTCAACAAGAAGCTGCGCAGCTTGATCGGCGGGCAATCGATTCGGGTCACGTTCAAGGAGATCGTGCCCGGCGTGCCGATTCTCGACGCCATCTCCTCGATGGTCTACCCGCGCGACGACGCGAAGGCACCGCCGCAGGAGCCGGCAACCGAGAATCAGCGCGCCCTGACGGTGCGTTTTCTCAAAGGCAGGCCCTAGCCGCGCTCAGCCACCGTGCTTGAAGTACTGCACCGCCCGCTCGTGCTTCTCGGCCGCCGCACGCGACTTGAACGTCCCAAGGTTGCGGCGGCGTCCGGTTTTCGGATCCTTCTTTCGAGAATACAGGCGGTATCCACCCGATTTGAGTTTGCGGATCATCGATGCACCCTCCGTCTCTGCGTCTGAATCCCATCGGGCAAAGACGATACCGCCCTATCGCCAATGAGCCTACACTCGCGCTCCGATCACCTCGTCGGCAAAGCGCTCCATCTCCTCGAGCTGCGGACTGCACTGCAACAACAACAGATCGACCCCCGCTGCCGCGAAGTCGGCCACACGCTCGGCGACTTGCTCCGGCGTACCGGCGAGGCCGGCGCGGAGACCGCGATTCGAGACCGAGTAATCCTGCACGCTCACCTGCTGCTCGAGCTTGGTGTTGGAAATCCAGTCGCGATAGTTCCCGTAGCCGGGTGATCCAACGGTGACGTTCGTGATGCGGTCGATCTCATCTTTGACCTCGCGCTCCGAGTCGCGCACGATCGCGTAGGCCGCGACGCCAAACTGCATCGGCGGCAGCTCGACACCGAGCGCTTCGGACGCCTGCTCTCGCCGTCGCCGCATATCGTCGATCTTCGGCGCGATGCGCTCCGGTGGATCGCCGTGCATGACGTACGCGTCGCACTGGCGCGCAATCATCGTTTTGGCGGCGTCGGACTCGCCGCCCGCGTAGATCGTTGGACGCGGCCGGCCGGGACGCGATATGGGCTTCGGCTCGAGCACGAGGTCGTCGTGATCGTAGAAACGGCCATGATGGCTGAACCGCGGCTCGCGCCACGCGCCGTCCACGACATCGAGCCACTCGGTCGTGCGCGCATACCGATCGTCGTGCTCGTCGAACGCGGCGCCGAATCGGCGCGCCTCGTCCTTCCACCACGCCGACACGACGTTGAGCGCGAGCCGCCCGCCGGAGATGCGATCGATGTTCGCCGCCTGCTTGGCGAGAATCGCCGGCGGATGGAACGACGGGCGCACCGCCACCATGAGCTCGAGACGCTCGGTCACGGCGGCGAGCGCCGCGGCCGTCGACCACGCGTCGAGCGACGGCGCCTCGATCCCCTTGATGTCATTGAGCAACAACTCGGCAATGAGCGTTATGTCATAACCGATCTCTTCGCTGCGTTTCGCCAAGCGTCGCACGTAGTCCCACGACGCCGCCATCCCCTCGTCGTCGACGTTCCGCAGCCAGCCGCCAAAGACGGGAAGCCAATATCCGTACCTCATGGCAGCGCCGCGACCGGTGCGCGGTCGCCCCGAGCACGAAGCCCCGCGGCACGATCGACCAAGTAGTCGACGAATTGGCCCCAGGGATTGAATCCCAGCACGCTCTCGGGATCGGCGACGAAATTCGACAGCGCGTTGATGTCGTAGAAGTAGTGCTTCCCATCACGGTCGTCGACGAGATACTCGATGCCCCCGATGTCCAGCCCGGCGCGTCGCGAAATTGCCTCGACTTGCTCGATGATCGAGCGCGGCGGCTCGTACGCTTCGACGCGCAAGCCGGTCTTCGGCGCGTCGACGGCGCAGGCTCCGCGCACGAGCTCGACACCGTTCGTCGTCTGACACGCGTCGGCCGGGCAGAGATCGAACGATCCGACGGCAGGATGAACTTTGATGCCGTAGAGGTACTTTCCACCCAACGTCTCGACGCGGACGATGTGCCCATCGCGCAGCGGCGCCGACTCTTGCACGAGCGCGACGCCGTCGACGCCCAAGTCGACTTCGTTGCGGGCGACGGCGCCGGCGAGCGCAGCCTCCGACTCGAAGCGAACGATGCCCGCGCCGCTACCACCGATGTTCGCTTTCACCAGCACCGGATAACGCAGTCCGCTCGCCGCCTCGACCGCACGCGACGCGTCGTTGATCGCGCGCGATCGCGGATACGGGAATCCCAGCTCTTCGAGCAAATCGAGCTGCGACGCTTTCGAGAGCTCGAAAGCATAGACCTTCGATCCGTTGACGACCGGGATACCGATGCGCTCGAGATGTCGCAGCCAATGCAGCGTGTGAAACGTCGATTGGCGATGCCCGCGCAGATATGCCGACGGACTCGCTCGATTGACGACGAGCGAATACGGCACGTCGTCTTCCGACGGATCGAACAAGTGCGCCGCGGCGTCGAGCCGCACGTAGGGAAGCCCGCGCCGATCGAGCTCAGCGAAGAGCGGCTTGAACCAGTCCGGGTGTTCGTGGTAGATCGCGATCGGTTGCATTGGTCGTCCGGGTTGAGGGTCGCTGGGGCGACGCAGCTCTCGAATCACCTCGGATCGGCCGGCGCAGGGCAACAAAACAAAGCGCTCCGATCCGGTGAGAGGATCGGAGCGCGTGTCGCGAATTCAAATCGCTGCTACATGCGAACGCCCAGAGCCTCGGTTGCCGGTTGGCAGCAGAGACAACACGTACACATACAGCAGCACATGGTCTGGGCGGACGTCATGCTTGAGAACATAACGCCGGCGGGAATGGCGTCAATGGGCGCCGCCTCGAGCTCAGCCGACAAAGATCTTTGATGCCAAGAATTAGGATGTTTCGCAACAGCACTCGAACACTCCGCGAGCACTTTCACCCAGGCCGTCAGAACTTCGCCTCGAGATACAGGTCGGCCCGATACTGTTTCCGCGGATAGATCCCGCGAGCGACATCGAAGCGAAAGAGGCCATCGAGGAACGAGACGCCTGCGCCAACTCCGCTCATCGGTCGTCCGACAGCACTCATTTTCGAGCGATCACCGACCCAGCCAAGATCCGCAAACACGGCCGGACGCACGCCGGCGTCAGCCGACCCCAACTCGGCGCGCGTGAGCCAGAATGCGTTGCCGCTTTGTGCCGTGTCGGGCGACTGTCCCCGAATTGTCTGCGAGCCGCCCAGGTACCATCGGCGTTGCGGCGGCAGGCCGCCGGCGGAACTGCCGCCGGCGAGGGTCAGCGAACCCGCAAGCCGACCGAGTCCGTGAGACGCCGTGACGTCGAGCGCGCCGCGCCCATAGAGCGAATCACCCTTGGCCGCCTCGACACGGAGATCGGTCAGCAGCCGCAATCCGCGCGGATCGAGTCCGTACTCCAGATTGATGCGACCGCCCACACCGCCGTACGCTCCGCGACGCGCCTCGAAGTTCGCCGGAAAGTCCGAGCCGTTCACGGCGAAGTTCGTCTTCACGACAGCGGTGCGCTCTTGTTCCACGAATGCGCGCCATTCCACACGGGCGCCGCCAAACGGTGTGTCGCGCGACGACGTGAGCTCCGCGCCACTCGCTCGATAGTAGAAGCCTTCGTCGCGACCGAACATCAACGCCGAGAACGAGCTGCCGAAGCTCAGCGGATGTCCCCAATCGCTCGCCGAGACGAGGTGATTGTAGCCGGTAAGCGAGATCGATTTGCTCAGGTTCGTCCGCGTGCCGGTGAGCTCGACGTTCGGCTCCAGATCAGCGACGCCGAGGCGAGCGAGCGCAGTGACGGTGTAGCCGCCGCCGAGCTCTTGTTCGACGGACGCGCCGGCCGAAAACCCCTCGATGCGATTGTACCGCATGAGTGACGGACCGTACGAGATCGTAGGCGGAGGCAGCAGATTCATTCTGAATTGAAATGGCGCCTGCGCGCTGAGCGACAACGCCTCCGCCTTCAGCGCATCGAGGTCCTTGGCACCAAACAACTCCTCGCCCGGATCATAGATCGATCCAGGCAGGTCGGGCGAGTTCTCCAGTTTCGAGATGTCGCACGGGACCTTGAGCGCGACAGGCAGTTGCGAGTCGTATCGCGACCGCATCGTGATGCGAACATCGGACGTGTCGCATTGCGACGTCCGTCGCTCGCGCGTTTTGAGTCCACGCCGGATCGAGTCGTTCGCCGCACGCACCTTGGCGCGCGCAGCCGTCCGAACGGAGTCTCGCCATTCCTCTCGTTGTTCGTCGGTCAACGAATCGGGCATGCGCGACCGTGCCGGCGGTTCGGGGACAGTGATCGGCGGCAAGTTGGTCTTGGCGTTTACGCTCGCGTACTTGAAGCTCTCCTCCATCTTGAAGGGCACGTGCATGAAGCTCACTTGCGCGCTGCCTTCAGCCAGGCGCAACCGAGGAAGCCAGAATCGACCCTCGTGCAGCCCGTATTCCACTGCAATCGCCGACACCTCGGCCTTCATTGGTGTGATCATCGGCTTGACCCACACCGGCACGTCGTCCATGGATTTCGGATCGTCCTCGGTCGCCACGGCCCAAATGTCCATTGGCACCGACAAGCGGTACGCCGCGCGGACGAGCTGTCCGGACTTCGTGTCGAACCAGAGTGAGCCGACCGCGAGGTTCCATTTCGGTTGCCGGGGGCGGACCTTGAGCTCG
>Ga0070684_100002690_pt1 | contig 13126 bp, 6 predicted proteins | sample KBSC723LmetaG_FD_65653 | JGI IMG/M metagenome (GOLD analysis project Ga0070684, IMG submission 65653) | Corn rhizosphere microbial communities from Kellogg Biological Station, Michigan, USA - KBS C7.2-3L metaG | ecosystem: Host-associated > Plants > Roots > Rhizosphere ...
CTGATATTGGCACCGGGTCCGGCATCTTGGCTCTGGCGGCCGCGCGCGCCGGCGCGGCGGAGGTTTTGGCGCTCGATATCAATCCCCGTGCGGCTCTCTCGGCGTTGGAGAATGCGCAGGTGAACGGCTTTGGTGACCGTGTGAGCGTCGCCTGTATGAACTTCCTCGCCGCGCTTCCAGTGCGCCCCCTTTTCGATGTGATACTATCAGCCCACCCAAGCATGCTGGCGAGCCGCGCGATCTCGCGGATCGCGGTTGGCACGCCGGCCCTCAATATAGGGACGTGGCAGCCTTACCTGCTGCTGGTCCGCTCGCTCATGTCCGGCGCCTGGCGGCACGGCGGATGTCGCGTCAACGGGGTTCGCGTCGCAGAACCTGCCGCGCGAGGATTCCGGCAAGATCTTCAAGCGCCGCCTGCGCGATCCCTATTGGGAGCGGGCGGGCCGAAGGATTTAGCAGCAAGGACGTGGACTTCCGCTTTCGGCGGCGCGAGTTTACGGAAGCTGGTTCAACTCCGCATCGGCCTGCTCCAGCCAAAATCGCATGTCCATCTCCCGGTACATCTCCGCTGCGGTGGTGAGTTGGTCGCGGGCTCGATCCGGCTGACCAGTGTGCAGATAAAGTTTTCCGAGACCGTGATGGCAACACGCGGCGAGCGGGCGCAGGCCGAGTTGGCCGGCCAGCGCGAGCGCCTCCCGGTAGTGACCTTCGGCCTCCTCTGGGGCGCCGTCGCGGTCGGAGGTTTCGCCCAAAACGTGGAGGGCAGCCGCCTCACCGCTGCGCTGGCCGTTTTCACGGGCCATCGCCAGTGCTTTCCCGGCAAAATTAACAGCGTCCGCATGGCGGCCGGCGAGCATGCAAGCTTCGCCCAAAGGCGCCAGAAACAGCGCCTGGGCAAAGCGATGGTCCATCTTCTCGAAGACGTTCAGCGCCTGCTCCAGCAGGGGGAGGCCTTCGGCAGTTCGCCCCAGCCGGGAATACACGTAGCCCAGACTGCCCGAATTGCCCGCCACAAGAAACGGCAGCTTCCACTCGCGAGCCACTTTCAGCCCGCGCTCGAGCAGAACGACAGCGCGGTCCAATTCTCCTCTGGTCGCCAGCAGATCGGCAAGACACCAGCAAACAATGCTCAGACTATAGGGGTGATCGACCGCCTCGGCGAGGCGGATGCCTTCCTCGCCATGGGCGATCCCGCGCTCGAACTTGCCCTGATCGGCATAGATGCGCGTGAGAAAACTGCGAGCGCTGACTGCCGGAAATGCGGCGAGGGAAAATTGCTGGAGGTTCAAATCGTCCTTGAGCAGCGCCAGCACGTCAAGAAAGTGAGACTCGGCCTCACGGTAATACAGCGTCGAGAAGCATGCCGTTCCGAGAAACAGCGATGCCGCGACCCGAAGCGAAAGATCGCCGAGAGAATCGGCAAGAAGCTGGGCGCGTTGACCGAACTTGACTGCGTCCTTTGGACTGCCGCTCAGACCGAGGGTCTGGCACATGTGAACGGAAACCTGGCAAAGCCGTCGAGGATCCTCCAGACGTTTGGCCAAAACTTCCGCTTCGCGAAGATAGCTCAGGATGCGCCCGAATTGGCCGAGCGGTAACAGCGAGGTCTTCAGGTCAAGCCGAAGATCGATCGCCTGCGCCATCGTTGCCCGGGTTTCAGGCAGTGTCTCGAGAACACGCAGCGCCTGCTCGAAGAAGCTGGCCGCCTCGCGGTTGGCCCATCGCCCGTGCGCAAGCCGCCCCGCCTCGATCCAATACCCGGTCGCCTCGCGCGCAAGCTCGGCCTCCGTGAAATGATGGGCGACGATCTCGGGCTGGCCTGCGGCCAGCACCGGGAAACGTTCGACCATTACCCTGGCGATATCCGCATGCAATTGCCGCCTTCGGCTCTTGAGCATTGTAATATAGGCGGCCTCCTGTACCAGCGCGTGCTTGAAAGCGTAGCTCGCCTGCGGCAGCGGGCCGCGGCGGCTAACGAGACCGGAGGCCGTCAGCCGCTCAAGGGCGGCATCCAGGTCCGCGGGCGCCAACGCCGATACTGAGGCGATCAGTTCGTAGGAGAATTCCCGCCCGATGGCAGCGCCGATCGAGGCCACATCTTTCACCGCGCCAAGCAGATCGAGGCGCGCCGCCAGCGAGGCTTGCAACGTTGTTGGTGTGGCGAGCGGCGGCAGTGGTCCCTCCAGCACATAGCTGTCGGATGTCTCGCGCAGCAGCTCGTGCTCGAGCAGCGAACGGGTCAGTTCCTCGATGAACAGCGGTATGCCGTCGGTGCGCGCCAGGATCTGCTCAACGACAGCGTCGGGAAGGACCTTGCCCCGGGTGACGCCGCCGATGATGCCGGCGCTATCGCTGCGGCCAAGGCGACTGAGGGGGAGCACCGTCACGTGCGGCTGGCCGACCCAGGACGAATTGAATTCCGGTCGGACCGCGATCAGCAGCAGCACCGGCAAATTCGCAGCGCGGGCCACCATCGCGTCGAGCAGATCAAGCGATGTCGGATCGATCCAGTGCGCGTCCTCGAACACGATCAGCAGGGGCTTCTGCGTCGTGGCGCCTGAAAGCTGGTTGAGAATTGCCTCGAGAGTCATCTCTCGTTTTTCTTGTGGGCTGATCGCCAATGCCGGATAACGTCCGTCCATCGGCACACCCAAAAGCTCGGCAATGAGCGCGACATCGCGTGCCAGATTTGCCGTCGCCGGCTTGAGCAAGGTTTCCAGCCTGTCGATTCGGGCGCCGGCACCCGTGCCCGGTCCGAAGTTCGCGGCCCCTTCAAGCTGGGTGATGAACGGATAGAGCGCGCTGTGCACGTGGTGCGGAGAACAGTGATAACGCAGTCGGCTATGCTGCTCTTCCTCCAGCCTCGCCAACACGCTCTCGAGGATGCGTGACTTGCCGATGCCGGGCTCGCCCGAGATGAGCACCACGCGGCCTGCGCCGGATCTGGCCTGATTCCAGCGGCGCAGAAGCAGTTCGATCTCCTCCCGGCGGCCGACCAGGGCGGATGATGAATCGGTGCGCCGTGCATCGAAACGGCTGACGCCGACGGCGGCGCCAAGCACCTGCCACGCGGACATCGGTTGTCGCAGTCCCTTGACCTCGATATCCGGAAGCGCATGGTAGTCGAACGATTTCCCTAAAAGCCGGCGTGTACCGGCTGCGATTACAACCTCGTCCGGCGCAGCTGCGGTTTGCAATCTTGTCGCAAGGTCCGGCGTCTCGCCGATCGCAACGTGCTGCCGCCTGTCGCCGGGCGCGAGCTTTTCGCTGATCACGACGAGTCCCGTAGCGATCCCCGCGCTCGCCCGGGGCGCGGCGCCGGACCGCGCAGGCAACGTCCGCACGGCATCGATGATGGCGAGGCCAGCACGCACAGCGCGCTCGGCGTCATGCTCGCTGGCTGCGGGATAGCCGAAATATATCAAAACGCCGCTGCCCTGATACTGGGCGACAAAACCATGAAATCGCGCCGCGATATTTGTAGCTAATTGATGAAAGGCGTTGATCTGATCGTGGATGTCCTCCGGGTCGCGTTCCGCGGCGAGGGGGATCGCGCCGATCAAATGACAAGCCATGATCGTCAACTGGCGCTGCTGGCGGCCGCCTGGGTGGAGCGATCGCGAAAGCGACGTATCGTCGTCCTGCGCGGCGAACGCTGCGTCTTCGCTCTTGAGCTCGTGAACGCTATCCGGAGGCGCGCTCGCCCGCGCCGAACCGGACGGCCTGGCGCTGCGGAGCTGTGCGATGAGCGACTGGGTCGCTGCATCGGGCTCCGTATTCAGCTCACGCTTGAGCAGCGCGGCGAGGTCCTCGTAGTGCTTGAGCGCCTCAGCCTTGCGTCCGGTAACCGCGAGCGCCCGGACGATCAGCCGATGCGCGTCCTCGCGCATCGTATTCACCGCGATGGCCCGGCTGGCATGTTTGAGCGCGGACTCTGCGTTCCCCGACTCCAGGGCATGCTGGCCGTGTTTGACCATGGCATCGATCGCCAGGCCCTCAAGTCGCTCCCGCTCCGAGTTGCGCCATTCCAACCATGCATCTTCTTCGATATTCAAATCCGCCAGCAGCGGGTCGCGATAAAGATCGGCAGCCGCGGCCATCGATGCGCGGCTGCCCTCGACGATCAACGCCTCGAAGCGGACCGCATCGCAGCCGATCACTCCGGGCGCGAGCCAGATTTCGTTGTCGTCGCTGAAAATGGACTCGTGGCCCAGGATGCGCCGGAGTCGCGCAAGGCCCTGGCGCAGATTCTGCCTGGCCTGGGTTTCGAAATGCGAGCCCCACAGCAGGTTTGCGAGCTTTTCGCGCGGTTGGGCACGAGGCGCCGTGTAGGCCAGATAGGCCAGTAGTCCAGCGAGCTTCCTGCCCGGCAACGGGATCACGCGGTCATCTGTCGTCAGTTCAAAGCGCCCGAACAGCGAAAGAGCAAATTTTGGAAGCTGCACGCCGTCTTTCATGCCAACCGCGATCCTAGCCCAGCGATCCTGTCACGCTCACCAATACACCCTTCCGGCAAGCAGGAGTCACGCTGCTGTCACGCTTGATTAACGCGTGCATTCCCGGGGACGGCCTACTTTCAGCGCCTCAGTTCGCCCGAGTAATGGAGATTTTAACATGTCTTTTTCAGATCAGTCGATCTCCGGGACAGTAGCCAATCAAACGACGGCCCCCACCACGCCCATCGATCCATTTTCAGGGGTCGCGATCGGCTCGTTCGGCGCCAGCGGCGTGGAATCCGGCAATGGTCAACTCTCGATTTCGTATGGAGGGACTACGACGACGTTCACCTACGATGGACGCGTCGGCACCTACACGGTTCAAGCGAGCGGATTCTATTATATCGACGCCTTTGGCGCGCAAGGCGGCGCGGGGGCTCCGCCCAGCAGTGCAACAAACTTGCCCGACGCGCCTGGCGGCAAGGGCGCAGAGGTTGGCGGCTGGGTCTTTCTCATAGCGGGCGACGTTCTCGACATCGCCGTTGGCGGCGTCGGCGGTTATAGCGGCCCCGGCTTCAATGACCTTCCAGACATTTTCGGCGCCAGCCCGGGCGGCGCCGATGCGGGCGGCGGCGGCGGCGGCGGCGGCACGTTCCTGTTCGACACGACCACGAACACGCTTCTGGCCGCGGCCGGCGGCGGTGGCGGTGGCAGCTATAGCGGTATCAACTTCAACTTCACCGGCTTCGCCGGCGGCGCGGGTGTCTACGACGGCGTTGGCGGCGGCGCTAGCGACGGCGGTGCTGGCGGGGGGGCCTTCAATACTGACCCGGACCATGGGGGCGAGAACGGCGGCGGGGGCGGCGGCGGTTTCAGCAGCGCCGGCGGTGACGGCATATATCTCGGCGACGGCAACCATAACGACCATTTTAGCGGCGCCGGCGGCGGTGGCGGATTTCCCGATCTTCACGGTGGCGCGGCTGGCGGTCCCGGTGTGGACGCGACCCCGGGCGGGGGCGCAGGCGGCTTCGGCGGCGGTGGTGGTGGTGGCTCCGATGGTGGGGCTGGCGGCGGCGGCGGTTACAGTGGCGGCGCCGGCGGGCAGACCCTTGGCTTTTCCGGCGGCAACAGCGGTGACGGCGCCGGCGGGGGCGGCACCTCCTACTTCGATAGCGTCAATATCCTGGAGACTTTGACCATCACGCTCTCCGGTGGCGGATCGCTCGCGGATGGCGCCGGTTTTAGCGGGCTCACATCGAGTGGGCCGGGCGTCTATACGCTGTCGGGCTGGGCCTATGATGTTTCGCGGGAGCTCGAGGCGCTGGTGTTTACACCGCCGGTCGTTGCGCCCAACACGACCGTCACCACGACCTTCACGCTCAGCGTTCTGACCACCGGCTCCACGACCCCCACCGTCGATAGCACGACATCGGTGACAATCACTGATGCGGGGGTCGCCCCAAAGATCAGCGGTACGGTTGGCGGCCAGCAGACAATTTCCGAAGCGCCGATCGCGCCGTTCGCCGGCGTGACGATTACCGATGCCAACAACAACGGGATCGATCCAAACACATTGACCATCACGCTTTCCGGCAACGGGACGCTGATGGATGGCGCCGGCTTCAGTGGGCTCACGGCAGGCGCTGCGGGCACCTATACGCTGTCGGGGACGGCGGCCGAAATCACGCATGAACTCGACGCTTTGGTGTTTGTGCCAGTCTTCGGTGCGCCCAATACGGCCACAACCACCGCTTTCACGCTGAGCGATCGGAGCAGCGGCTTCGCCACGCCGACGACGGATGCGAAGACGTCGGTGGTCAACAGCGATTCCGCTACGCTGGCAGGAGGGACGCCGACCATCACGGGAACGCGCAGCGGTCAGACGACAACCTCGGAAAGGCCAATCACGCCATTCGCCGGGACGACGATCGCAGATCCCAATGAAGGCGCCTCACTAACCATCAGCGGCGTCAAAACCGGCAATGGCGAAGTGGATGTTTATTCCGTCGCAACCGGCCAAAAGACAGTGTTCGCCTACGATAGAAAGGTCGACAGTTTCACTGTTCCAACGACCGGTATCTACGACATCGTCACCTATGGTGCGCAGGGCGGCAGTGGCGCGCTTGGCGGCACGGGCGGCCTCGGCGCCGAGGTCGGCGCCAATGTCTACCTGACTGCCGGGGAAGTTTTGGGGGTCGTCGTTGGCGGTCGAGGCTCCGATGCGCAGCTTGGTATTTTCGGCGAGCCCGGCGGCGGCGGCGGCGGTGGTGGCGATAGCCTTATTTTCTTATCGTCCTACAGCGGCATCTACGAACAGGTGGCAGGCGGCGGCGGCGGCGCCAGTGGTAACGGCTCCAACGGCGCCGATGGCTCGGCCTCGTCGACCTCGAGCGCCGGCGGTGATGGCGGCGGCGCGGGCAGCATTAATGGCGGCGGCGGTGGCGGCGGCGGCAGCGGCGGTGGCCAAGGTAATAGCGGCCCCGGTCTTGGAAGCACCGCCGGCGCCAACCAGTTTTTCCCTAACCTCGTCAGTGGCGACTCTGAGGGCGGCGGCGGTAACTTCGGCGGCGGCCTTGCCGGTAGCAGCACTGACGCGGCCGACGACCCCGCGGCTAGCGGCGTTGCCGGTCCTGGTGGTTTCAACGGTGGCGGCGGCGGCGGCTACGCGGTCGGCGCAGGTGGCGGTGGTGGCGGCGGCGGTTACAGCGGTGGCGGTGGCGGCGGCCCTGATGGCGGCGGCGGTGGCGGCGGATCCATCGTTACAGGCAATGTGCAGGAGACCTTGACCATCGAGTTTTCCGGTGGCGGAACGCTGGCGGATGGCCCGGGTTTTAATGGGCTGGAATTGGTCAAGCCGGGCGTCTATACGCTGACGGGGACGCCGGAAGCCGTCACGCAAGAGCTTGACGCGCTGGTGTTTACGCCGCCTGCAGGCGCACCAGGCTCTTCGACGACCACAAACTTTCTGCTTCTAGACGATAGCAGCGCCAGTTTTTTCGCGTTGGACATCACAACCTCGGTGATCGACAGCGACCCCGCGTGTTTTGCACGGGGTACCGCGATTGCGACCGATCGGGGTGACGTCGCCGTGGAAGACCTCTCGATCGGCGATCTCGTGCTGACATCGTCGGGTGCTCTGCGGCCGATCAAATGGATTGGTCGCCGCAGCTATGGCGGCCGCTTCATCATCGGCCGCAAGGATATCCTGCCGATCTGCTTCAAGGCCGGATCGCTCGGCGAGAATTCCCCGCACCGCGATCTCTTCGTGTCGCCGCAGCACGCGATGTATCTGGACGGAGTTCTCATTCCGGCCAGGGCGCTCGTCGATGGCGTATCCGTCATTCAGGCCGACGAGATCGAGCGCGTCGATTACTTCCACGTCGAACTCGATACGCATGACGTGATCTTCGCGGAAGGGGCGGCAGCAGAAACTTTCGTCGACGATGACAGCCGCGCCATGTTTCACAATGTCGGAGAATTCCACTCGCTCTATCCCGACGAGATGCACCGGCCGGCCCGCTATTGCGCGCCGCGCTGCGAGGATGGCTACGAGGTCGAGGTGGCGAGGCGGCGGATCGCGTTACGCGCGGGACTGCTATGCGCTGCCGATCCGGCACAAGCGGAGCCGTTGCGTGGATTTGTCGACTTCGCCGACCAACGCCTCATCACCGGCTGGGCGCAAAACTCTGGCCATCCGGAAGTACCGGTGTGCCTCGATATTCTAGCCGATGGCCAATTGATCGGCCGAGCATTGGCGAGCCGCTATAGGGACGATCTCGAACGAGCCGGGCTTGGCAGCGGTCGCCATTGCTTCACGTTCGAACCGCCTGCCGGGTCGAATATCCGACCTCAGACGGTCGAAGTGCGCCGCTCACTCGATGGCGCGCTCCTGCCCGTGGCGGAGTCTGCGAGAAGGACCGGGATGGTTCGCAAACAGGCTGATTCAAACCGTCCGCTCTAACCCGCCGCAACGGAGTGGCCGCCGCGCACCTGCGCGGTCAGCCGCATCAGCCAACCCGTTATCGCGATGACGGCAAGATAGACCAAAAGCTGCATTTGCGTCGGTTGATCAGTATAGCCGATTAACGTGTGCAAGGCGCGTCCGGGGATGCTGGCTTCGGACAACAGCCAGCCCGAGTCCCACACGACGGTGTCGAGCGGCGTCAGCCAGTTGGCGCGCTCCAGGAAGGCAACGGCCTGCGCCGCCATACCCGCCGCGAGAAGGGTGATCAGAACCGTTGTCGTTGCGAACAGCGCGCGCGGCGGAATCCGAACCAGGCCCAAATAAGTCACGAGGCAAACTGCGGCGCCAAGCAAGAGGCCGAGGCAACCGCCGATGGTCAGAGCCAGGGCCGAACCGCCGTCGGAGGCCGCGACGCCATATAGAAACAGCGCGACCTCGCTGCCTTCGCGCAGCACGGCGACGCCGACCACCACGGCCAGCGCCAATAGCGGCTTGCTGCCCTCGGCAACCGCCTGGCCGATCGCGCGCATCTCTACGGCAATCTCCCGGCCGTGGCGTGCCATCCAGACGTTGTGCCAGGTCAGCATCACCACGGCGATCCCGAGGATGGCGGCATTGAACAGCTCCTGGCCCATACCTTCGAACAGCTGCGACAATGCGCCGGCAAACGCCGCGACCAGGCATGCGGCCACCGCTCCCGCCAGCACGCCACCGCCGATCCAGCGGAAGCGATGCGCGACGGAGCCTGTAACCGCCAGCACAATGCCGACGATCAGGCCGGCTTCAAACACTTCGCGAAAGACGATGATGAGCGCAGCGAGCACCTTGATGGCGTCCCTATTGTACGTTCAGCGTACCACGTGCCTTCGCGTTGAAGTCGTCGTAGAACTCGTAGCGGCCAGGCTTCAGCGGCCGCACATTGATTACGCCCTCGCTTTTTGCGGCGACGACTTTTTCCACCCGCAGCGATTTGCTTTCAAACTCCATTGCTTTGGCGTCCAGATTCTTGACCCGGAATACCACAGGCTTATCGGCAGGCGCGCGCACCTCGCTCGGCTGAAACGCGCCGTTGGAATAGCTCAGCTGAACTTCCGCGGCCTGCTGCGCGAGCGCCGGCGCCGCAGGCAAAAGCGCTGTCGCGCAACTGGCGGCCAGAGCCAGGCGGATCGGGATCAGCATAGGGTGAGACATAGGTGCTCCTTTGAAGACGAGATCAAAATTCCCAGGCAAATTTCAGCCGCGCACGCTGGCGCTGGAACTCCGAAAGATTGAGCGGCAGAGGATTGCCGATCTCACGGCCCCAAACCTGGATGTTCCAGGCCGCGACCATGAACATCTTCGGTGTGAACTGAACGTAGAGGGTTGGGCCCAGCATGACGGCATCGCCAGTGAAGGCGGACAAAGTCGGGCTGTCATGGTGGCGCAAATACCAGACTTCAGCGCCCACCAGCACATTGGAGACGAAGCGAAGGGAAAGTGCTGCGGAACCGCCAAGGGTCGCCTCGCGGACGGTATCCCCCGTCGCGGTCCAGGTGACCTCTGGCTCGTACAGCAAATCGAACCCCGCATAGAGGCGATTACGCAGGAGCTCGAGGTCGGCGTTGATGGTAGTTTCGAACTCGTAATTATGCACCCGCTCGCCGCTGGTCTCGTCAATCAGCCGCACATTCGGCTCGAAAGCGAGCGTAACGGAGAGCGGATTGTTCGACGTGCGCTCGATCGCGAGATAGCGAAATTCGGCAAACCCACCGGCGAACCCGGCGGCATTGCGGTTATCGAGATCGGTCATGCCACCAATATTGTGGCTCGAGCCGAGCGCGCCGAACTCGATCTGAACGAACTGGGAGGGCGTGAACTCGTACTCATATTTGGTTTCGGTCGCGGCGTAGTGGCCGTCGCGTTTGCCAAACCGGCCGATGCTGTCGATGGTAAACTCCTTCTCACCCTCGATGCCGATGCCGGAGCCGGTGGTGAAGCCGAAAATGTATTTTGTCTCGATCTCGTGCCAGGAGCTTGCGTCCCAGGTGCTTGCGTCGTCAGCGCGCGCGAATCCGCTGAGACAAAGTAGTGCAGTGAACGCCCAGATCAGCGCGCTGGAATGCCGCGCACATCGCATTGTTTCGCGCATGCTGATGACCTGTCGCTTGCCCATTCGACCGCATCAACTAACGGCATACAGCGTCACAGCCAAAAAGAACCGCTCTAAGCTGGAACGATTCTAAGCCCGTCGCATGGCGGCGCAAGACCCCGTAGGCAAGGTCAGCACTAGAGCAATTGGAAGAAGGCAGATCCACGATCTTCGCGGGCATCTCCATGCAGCGATAAGCTTGTGGGCTGCTCGCAACGGCCAACAAGCCGACGATTGAAACCGGTGCTGAAGCCATGACCCTCGCCGTGTTGAGCGAGTTCGCCAGTACGCGCGGGGGAAAATAGCCGTCTGCGGTGCCTCTCGTCGCTGGCACTGGGCTTTTGAGCCGGAACGAACTTCGTCGACATTTGCAGGGTCTGGTTCCGCGCAAAAATCTAACGAGTTATTCAGCTGCAGTTCATGCCGGCTTCGCCAACTTAATCACAGCGCGGTACATGGATAACTGGAGAAGCTACATGTTGAATCGACGGATGATGACGGCCCTTGTTATCGGCACGAGCCTATTGGCCATCGCCGGACCGGCCGTCGCCAAGAACGCACATCACAACAACGGCCACAACCTTCTCGGAGAGAAGATTCACAAGAACGGAAAACATGAGATTGGCAAAATCGGCAGCAATTCCGTCGTCGCGGAGGTGAGCAACGATAAAGTGGTGGGAATGAGCGCCGGGAATCTTTCTGTACAGAAAGTGAAGTCGAGCAAGAAGATGGCGGGCGCTGACACAACACAGATTGCCGCCAATGGTCAGGTGAAGCTTGCTCAGGTAACCGACTACTACGGGTACTGCTTCGATACCGGCGTTGACGTCTACTGCTATTGGTATCCAGCAACTGACGTCATCGTAACCGACGCCTGGGCACCTTATCCGTATTAAATGTTGCCTAGGAGAACCTGCGATTTGGGCCAGTTGGATCGCGGGCCCTTCGCGAAGTCTTTCGATCTCAACTGCGAACAAACCCCGGCGGCTCTCTGCCGGGGTAATTTTTCATAGACCACCGCTTCCGGGGAGGCGGCCTCGACACTAGGCAGCGAACGGTTGCTTCTAGCCCATCGCGTCGTTTCGCTGCGGAATTTAGTCGCTATCGGTGCAAAGCGGATTCTGGCAAGCTTTCCGCCCGGCAGATTTGTGGGGTCAGTGGCTTGGTGCCGAAGCGATTGAGGACCGTCGCCGGAATGAGGGCTGCCCGACGGGCAAATCACTTCGTTTTATCGAAAGTGTCGTCTTCTTAAGTCAAGCCCTTCGTGCGAAAATATTCTTCTTCCGTTTTTCGGAATAATATGATTTGTTCTGCTCCATCCCGGCTCGGCCAAGAGGGGCGGACGCGTCGTCACGGACGTTGAGGCGGGGAGCGATGGACGCTTTGGCTGTGACTGACGAGCGCAGTCGAGGCGGACGGCAAAATCGTGTGGTCCCGATCCCCCGACGCTGGGATCAACCCCCGGGTCATGAGCCTTGGGGGGACGGTGGCTAGAAAGCCCGGCACGCCGAGGAGAGCACGTATAAGCCGTAAACCACTCGCGCGGGGAAGGCCGGGTCGCTCCGGTTGAACCTGTGGTCGTTTTTTTGCGCATTCCACGGGTGCAACCAGCATCCGGTCTTCCCTGCGCCCTCCGATTTTGGAGGGGCGGAAATCTTCACAAAGCTCGGACGCCATGCGCCGCGCGAACGATTGCTCATGAGGAACACCGTCATTGCGAGCCAACGGGTCCGCGCGAACGCGCGGCCCGATGACAGGCTCCGCGAAGCAATCCAGAGCTACGTGTGAGGCTCTGGATTGCTTCGTCGCTATCGCTCCTCGCAATGACGAAGCGTCAAGGCGACCATCGGAGGCTCGACGGCTACCTCGTCGCCGGCAGCAATCTTACCGCTCTGAGGGCGGCGTCCGCCTCCATCTTCATCTTGCGCTGCTGCAAAAAAATTGCACACTCCGGGATAGCGGGCAGCTTCTGGAGTGTAGCGCCATGTCCCTTCAGACCATGCCTTCCGACACGGAACCGCGGCCCAATCGCGCCGAAGATGCGCAGGCGCAGGAAGAGGACACCCGGCTGCGCAATGACATCCGCCTGCTCGGGCGCATTCTGGGCGACACCGTGCGCGACCAGGAGGGCGCGGATGTGTTCGACCTGGTCGAGCGTATCCGGCAGACCTCGGTCCGCTTCCATCGCGACGAGGACCGCGCCGCCCGGCGGGAGCTGGAATCCATCCTCGACGGCATGTCGATCGCCGACACCGTGCGCATCGTGCGCGCCTTCAGCTATTTCTCTCATCTTGCCAACATCGCCGAGGACCAGAACACCATCCGCCAGATGCGCACCCGCTCAGTCGCCAATGGCGCGCCGCGGGCTGGAGCGCTGGCTGACACGGTGGCGATGGCGCATTCGAATGGAATTTCCAACGCGGAGTTGAAGCAATTCTTCAAGACGGCGCTGGTCAGCCCCGTTCTGACCGCGCATCCGACCGAGGTCCGCCGCAAGAGCACCATGGACCGCGAGATGGAGATCGCGCATCTGCTCGACCGCCGGGAGCGGGTGCAGCTGACGGCGGAAGAGCGGGAGGCCAGCGACGAGCAACTCCG
>Ga0070684_100002694_pt1 | contig 13118 bp, 11 predicted proteins | sample KBSC723LmetaG_FD_65653 | JGI IMG/M metagenome (GOLD analysis project Ga0070684, IMG submission 65653) | Corn rhizosphere microbial communities from Kellogg Biological Station, Michigan, USA - KBS C7.2-3L metaG | ecosystem: Host-associated > Plants > Roots > Rhizosphere ...
TTGCCAAGTTGAACACGCACGTCCGCAGGATCGACACCAAGCGGCTCAGCCACAACTTGCGCAAACGTGGTCTCATAGCCTTGGCCAGACCCCATCAGGCCGACGGAGGCGTTGACCGCGCCCGACGGTTCGATCTTGACCCAGCCAGCCTCATGGCCCGAGCCCGGAATACCGGCCGCCTTGTAGAAGGCCGAGCCGTAGGTGGTGGATTCGACGACACAGCACAGTCCCATTCCACGAAAGATGCCGCGCGCGCGATCTTGGGACTGACGATCGCGAAATGCAGCGAGGTCGAAGCTGCGCAACGCAGTCTCCAGCGTCTCGCGCGGCGTGACATCCTCGAGCACAAGGCCTGAAGGCATTGTGAACGGCAGATCGCTCCGCTTCACCATGTTGAGACGCCTTAGCTCAATCGGGTCGCGACCGAGTTTCCGCGCCACCGCCTCGATGGTTCCATCCATCACCCAGCTCGTGATCGCCATCGGCGCACGCATTGGACCGTTGCCGCATTTATTGGTGAGCGCGACCTTGATGTCGCAGGCGTAGTCGCTGATGCGGTAGGGACCGGTCGCGATCATGGTCACGACGCGGGCGAGATAATTGGCGGGATAGAAGCAGTACGCACCGAAGTCTTCGGAGAGCTCCAACTCCAGCGCCAATATCCGACCGTCGCGATCGACCGCGGCGCGGGTCCGCACCACGTCCTCGCGGGCGTGGCTAGCCGCCAGAAGATTCTCCCCCCGATCCTCACGCCAGCGCACCGGGCGGCGAAGCTGCCGCGCCAGCGCAGCGACGGTCAGCTCCTCGCGATACAGCGCGATTTTTTGTCCAAACGCCCCGCCGATATCAGGGCAAATCACGGTCACCTGCGATTCCGCGAGGCGCATGCGTCGCGCGAGCTGCGTTCGCAACGGATGCGGCACCTGGTTGCCGATATGCATGGTGAGGTGGCGACGCCCCGCGTCCCACAGTGCGCAACATCCTCGGGTTTCGATCGGCGCGTGGGTTTGCCGCGGCTGGCGAAATTCGGCAGTGACGACCACCTCCGCTTCCGCAAAACGCCGGGCCGGATCCCCGTGACTGAAGCCCTGATGGGCAACGAGGTTCGAGGGCAGGCTTTCGTCAACCAGCGGCGCACCTTTGACGAGCGCTTTCTCCAAGTCGGTCACCGCCTCGAGCGGTTCATAGACGATCTCGACAAGCTCGGCGGCATCCTCTGCGAGATAGCGGTCGGTCGCAACGATGCAAACGACGGGGTCTCCGATGAATCGGACCTTGTCGCGTGGAAGCGTCGGAAATTCGGTCGGGTGTAGTCCCTCGATCGGCGGGGCCATGCGCAGCGACGTGGTCCATTCTGAAAGTTCGTGCCCGGTCACTGCGGCAACAACGCCTTCGGCCGCACGCGCTGCCTCAATTCCGATGGAGACGATGCGGGCGTGGGGATGCGGCGAGCGAACAAAATGTGCGTGCAAGCAGTTCGGCACGGCGATGTCGTCAAGGTAGCGGCCCTGGCCGGTCAGGAGGCGAAAATCCTCCTTTCGCGGCAGCGCCGCCCCGATGGTGCGTCCCTCGCTCATGTCACCGCCTCCTCCCGGCGCCGAGCGGCGGCCTGTTTCACCGCGGCGACGATATTGTGATAGCCGGTGCAGCGGCAAAGATTGCCCGAGAGCGCGTCGCGGATCTCGGCCTCGGTCGGATCTGGATTCTCGCTCAGCCAGGCTTCCATGGTGACGACGATGCCGGGGGTGCAAAAGCCGCACTGCAGCCCGTGTGCTTCATGCAAAGCTTGCTGGACCACGGAGAGTTCCCCATTTGCTGCGAAGGCCTCGACCGTGGTGATGGAGTGCCCCTGGGCCTGCACCGCATAAAGGAGGCAGGCGCGGGCCGGCGCGCCGTCGAACAGGATTGTGCAGGCACCGCAAACGCCGTGCTCGCAACCGACATGCGTGCCGGTGAGCCCACAATCTTCGCGCAAGACGTCGGACAGCAGCCGTCGCGGCTCGGTAAGCAGGCGATAGGTCGTGCCATTGACCGTCAGGACGATGGGAATTGGTGCACGATCCGTCATTGCGCGCGCTCCAGCGCCTCGTCGAGCGCTTCGCGGGTCAGGCACTCGACCAATTCGCGACGGAAGATGGTCGGGATGCGTTCATTGTCTTCGATGTCTATGGCCGCTGCGACCGCGCTCGCCACCCTTGCCGACCAGTCCCGACAAAGTTCGACAGCGAATTCGGCCGGCACCATCCGCTCGGCCCGCATCGGGACGGAGCCGATGCCACCGATCGCAAGGCTCAACCCGCGGATTTCAGAATCCCCCGCACGCTGCAGCCGCGCTGCCACCGCGACGATGGCAAAATCGCCAGCACGGCGATTGAACAGTCGGAAGCCCCAGCCCTCTCGCGCCCGGCTCGGCGGTAGCCGGATCGCGACCAGCAGTTCATCCGGCTCCAGCGCCGTCGTGAAGATCGAGACGAAAAAATCTTCGGCCCCGACGGTTCGCCGCGCGGTTGCGGTGCGCAGCTCAAATTCAGCATCGAGCGCGAGCGCTGCCAGCGGCAACTGTGCCGCGGGGTCTGCATGGGCGAGGCTGCCGCCGATCGTGCCGCGCTGACGGATCGCATAATGCCCTATCGTTCGGGCGGCATGGGCCAGCATCGGCGCGTGGCTCGCCACCAGCGCATCCGCGCCAAGCTGGTGGTGGCGTACCAGCGCACCAATCGCCAGCCGTTCGCCGTCGAGCCTGATCCGGTCAAGCTCCTTGAGCCCATTGATATCAATCAGATGATCGGGCCGAGCGAGTCGCATGTTCAACATCGGCGCAAGGCTCTGGCCACCCGCCATGATTTTGGCGCGATCACGCCAGTGCGCGAGGCTCGCCAACGCCGCATCGAGGCTGACGGGTGCTTCGAACGAGAAACGAGCGGGCTTCACTGAAGGCGCTCTCCCGCGAGAGTCGCGCCGCTCGCCTTGTCGAACAGATGCAGCCGCTCGCCGACCAGCCCCAGCCGGATCGCCGCCCCTTCCTGGTAGCGCGCCTCCTTGTCCACCCGAACGAAGACGTCACGGCCCTCGATCTTGAGACCGAGGAACCGATCCGATCCCACTGGCAGCACGGAATCGACCGTACCGGCGATCGTCAATCCGGGTCCCGCGGCGTCAGCGCTGCATACGTCTTCGGCACGCAACCCAAGGACGACAGGCTTTTCGTCCTGGCGAACGAGTTGCCCGGCAAACTTCGCCGGCAGCGAGATCGCTACCCGACCGCAGTGAAACGTGGGGCCGCCGCCTCCTGGGGCGATGACGCCGTCCAGGAAATTGATCGCGGGGTTGCCGAGGAAGGAGGCCACAAACATGTTGGCCGGCCGCTCGTAAACGTCATCGGGGTTTCCGATCTGCTGGATCACGCCGTCTTTCATGACCACGATGCGATCCGCCAGCGTCAGCGCCTCCGCCTGATCGTGCGTGACATAGACGAAGGTGGTCTGCATCGCCGTGTGCAGATGCTTGATTTCGGCGCGCATGGAAATGCGCAAAGCCGCATCCAGGTTGGACAGCGGCTCATCCATGAGGAATACCGCAGGCTGGCGCACCATGGCGCGGCCGAGCGCAACACGCTGGCGCTGGCCACCCGACAACTGGCTCGGCCTCCGCCGCAGCAGGTGGCCGATCTCGAGCTTCGCCGCGGCATCGCGGACCCGGCGATCGATCTCGGCGCCGTCCACCTTGCGCATTCGCAAGCCAAACGCGATGTTCTCGTAAACCGACTTGTGCGGATAGAGCGCATAGCTCTGGAACACCATGGCGACATCGCGCTTGTTCGGCGGTAGAACGTTGACGATCTGGTCGTCGAACCACAACTCGCCTTCGGTGATCTCCTCGAGGCCCGCGATCATGTTCAGGGTAGTCGACTTGCCGCAGCCCGATGGGCCGAGCAGCACGACGAACTCCTTGTCGCGAATCTCGAGATCAAGGTCCTTCACCGCCACGACATCACCTGCGTAGCGCTTGGTAACGGAGCTGAAGCGAATCCTGGCCATGCCGAGGCATCTCATCCCTTGACAGCGCCGGCGGTCAGGCCGGACACGATGTAGCGCTCGAAGATCACCGCCAGGATCACCGGTGGGATGATCGCGAGCACGCCGGCGGCGTTGATAAACGAGAAGCTGATGGTGAAATCCGAGGTGAATGACGCCACGATGATCGGCAGCGTCTGCGAGGCTGGCGTCTGCGTAAACATCAGGGCCAGCAGGAACTCGTTCCAGCTGGCGAGAAACGCGAAGAGAATGACGGCCACCAGCGACGGACGGGCGAGCGGCAAATAGACCCGCAGCAGCGTCTGCAGGCGCGAGCACCCGTCGACCCGCGCCGCCTTATCGAGCTCGTCCGGGAGCGATTCGAAATAGCTGACCAGCACGAAGACCGAGAACGGCACCGTGACCGCGAGGTAAGTGATGATCAGCGACCAAAGGCTGTCCAGCAGGCCGAGGTTGCGAATGAAGAGGAAGAACGGCACGACCAGGGCGATGTCGGGGATGACGCGCGTCGTGAGAATGACGTAAATCGACGCCTGCCGTCCCCGGAAGTGAATCTTGGCCATGGCATAGGCGGCTGGAACCCCGACGAGGAGATTGAGCAGCACCACCGCGCAGGCGACGACCAGGCTGTTTCGCATCGCGGGCAACAGGCTCGAGGCGGTCGACGGAATGAAGCCGCCGCTGGCGGGATCGGCCGCTCTGCGGGTCTCGTAGGTGACGGCCTTGTCCTTGGCTGCGAAAATGGCCTTGAAGTTCTGCAGGGTCGGCGCGCTCGGAATCCAGTGCGGCGGCTTGGAAATGATCTCGCGCTCGCTTTGCACGGACGAGGAGACGAGCCAGGCGATCGGCGCGAGCACGTAGCCCAGGAAAAGCGCCGACGCCACCAGGAGGACGGCGGCCCTTCCGAACCGTCGCGTCGAGGAATGGGTCCGATAGTGCCGGACCGGCGTCGACAGCGTAGCTTCCGCAATCGTCATCTCAGATCCTTCTCGCCAGCGCCCGGATGATCACATAGGCGAGCGCCAGCGTGGCCAACGCCAGCACGTAGGCCATTGCCGATCCGGTGCCAAAGGACAGATTGCGAAAGGTCTCGACATAGATCCGCCAGGCGACGACGTTGCTCGCATCGCCCGGTCCGCCTTCAGTCAGAATGAAGAACAGGTCGAAGTGGCGGATCGCCATCATCGTCTCGTAGACGACAACGAGCGCAAAGGCCGTGGACAGCTGCGGCAGCGTGATATGGAAGAAGCGTCGCACGGTGTTAGCGCCGTCAACCTTGGCCGCGGCGTGCAGATCCGGCGGGATCGTCTTTAAGCCCACCAGCAGCAGAATGGCGGCCAGCGGCACCTCCTTCCAGACGAACGCATTGGCGATCAGCGGCAGCGTCTTTGCGGAGTCGCCGAGCCAGACCATGTAGGAGTTGATGAAGTCGAGTTGATAAAGCAGCCCATTCAGCGCGCCATAATTGGAGTCGTAGATCCACTTCCACATCAATGCATTGGCAACGTAGGGAATGGCCCACGGAACGAGCAGCAAGGCGCCGAGTACGCGGCGTCCCGAAAACTCCTCGTTGAGCAATAGCGCGATCAGAAGCGCCAGCACCACGATTGCCGCGACAGAGAGCACCGAGAAGTAGGTAGTGCGCTCAACGGCTTGCCAGAAATGCGGGTCGCTGAGCACGGTCAGGTAGTTGTCGAGGCCGACGAAGGGCATGCGCCCGGGACGCGTCAGCCGAAGCGAGAACAGGCTGATGTAGAACGAATACAGGATGGGAAAGACCGCAACCGCCAACAGCACAATCGCCAATGGCGCGAGGAACAGAAGCGCGGCGCGCTCGTCATAGGTGAGCGCGCCACGTAGGTTCGGTCGCGCAGGCCTGATGATGGCGCTCGGCGTCATGGCAAAGACCTCGCAATCAGCCTCAGCTCTGCTTCTTCAGCTCCGTCCACTTGGCGGCAGAGGTGTTCAGCGCCTGCTCGACACTGACCTTGCCCATGATCGCCTGCTGCCAGGCCGTGCCGTTGACGTCGTTCCATTCGCCGAACCACGGCGTCACGACATCCTTCTTGCGCGCCAGCGACTGTTGCTGGCCGATCAGATTGACATCGCCGTAGCTCGCATAGGCGGAGCGGATTTCCGGGTCATTGAACAGCGATTTCTGTCCGAAGCCGGACCCGACATCCTTGAACAGCATCTTCTGAAACTTGTACTCGCCGTCAGCTTTGCCGCCGAACCATTCCATCAGCTTGACCGTGTCAGCGGCGCGCTGCGCGTCGGCTTGCGCGCGCGGCGTCATGCCATAGAAGCGCATCCATCCGACTGTGGCGTTGGAGCCATTTTCCCCCTTCGGCATCAGGGCGATCTTGGCATTGCCGGCAAGCTTGCTCTGGGCAGGATCGTTCAGGGTGCGCAGGCGGTATTTCGGGATCAGGCCGAATGCGTGCTCGCCCGATGAAAACGCCTTGAGCACCGCAAGCTCGCCGGTCTCGACGCAGGACGGCGACAGGATCTTGTGCTTCTGCACGGCGTCGACCAGCCAGCGAAGCGCAGTGCCGGCGCCGTGGGCGGGATCCTGCATCACTGCATTGCCCTTGTCGTCAACGAAGCGGCCGCCATTGGAATAAACCAGCGCAGTCATGAACTCGATCAGCCAGCTCTCCTGGGCCATCGAGATCAGCACCGGCCACTGGGTCAGCCCCTTGTCCTTGATGATCCTGGATTGCTCCACCACCTCCGCCCAGCTCGTCGGCGGCGCCGCAATGCCGGCCTTGGCCAGCATGTCCGCGTTGTAAATGAAGGCCATGTAGTCGGTATAGTAGGTAATGCCGTATTGCTTGCCCTTGTAGGTCATCGAGTCGACGCAGAACTGCTCGACGTCGGAATTGTCGACCAGCGCCTTGTATTGATCGACCGGCAAGATCCAGCCCGCTTCAGCCCATTCCGGCAACCAGCTGTCGGAGACCCACAAGGTATCGATCGGCGCCTTGCCGATGAACTTGGTGATCATCGTCTCGCGGTATTGGGCCCAGGGACTATTGCTGTAGTTTACCTTTATGCCGGTCTTGGCCTCGAAGGCCGCGATGTGACTCTCGACGGTGTCGACGGCGGCCGACCAGGTCGCGAAATTGATCGGCTCGCCGGCGAGCGCCCGGCCTGACCGACCGACAACGGCCGCGGCTGAAATTGCGCCGACAGTAGCGAGAAATGAACGGCGGCTGAGTTTGCTCTTTGAGGTCACGTCTGGATCCTCCCCTCGTCGGTCCCCTGCAGAGATCCTGGCTGATGCGCGGCTTCTGTCGGCCTGTCGTCTGATTGACGCTATCACCCTTCCCCTAAGTCGTAAACTGACGATTTAGCTGCGCCTGCGCGAGACGGCGCCCGCCTCAACCGCCCGCGCCTCGGCGGCCATGGCCGAAAAGCCGGTTACAAACTGCCGGACATGCAGAGCCACTATGGCCTCTGGAAATACCTCTTGGCTCGCGCCATAGACATGACGGCGGATCGCAAAATGCGAGATCGCTCCATGTAGCGCCCAGCCGAGCTCGTGGATCAGCCGCTGATCGCGCGGAAGCTCAATTCCTTGCGCATGCGCCGTTTCGACTACGATGGTTTCCATCAGCTGGTGGACGATCGCAGCGTTGTAGTCTGGAGCCATGCGAGCCTCAGCCAGTGAGGCGTACAGGAAAAGCCGCAGCCACTTCCGCGTCAACACCGTGGAAAAATAATTCTGATAGAAATCGATCAGCCGTTGATCGAGCGGGCGCGAACGATCTTTGAGCTGGATCATCCAGACCGCTTTGAAAGGCGCAACGATGGCTTCCTGATAGACCTCGTCAAGTAGCTGCGACTTCGATGGGAAGTACCGATAGAGAAGCCGCTGCGCCACGCCACAAGCAGCGGCAAGAGCACGAGTCTGCGCCGTCAGACCATACTCGGCAAAGAAATCCGTGGCGCGATCGAGTATCTTTGCCCGCCGCTCTGCGGGCGGCAATCTCGTCACCACGGCAGCTTTGCCGCGAGCCCCTTTCGTCTTGGTCGGCCCTTGCGATTTGCCGCTCAATAGTTCGGAGCGCGCGCGCATCCGGAGCACCTCCGTAAGTCGTCGGATGACGATATAATAGACAGCGGCTCGAAAGCAATCTCATTCGAAAAATACGGCTCCGACGAACGCAGAAAGCTTAAATTGTCCAAGACGGAAATGCGGCGTACATTTCGGTACGGTGCGGACATATGAAAGCTCGATGGATCAGGAGATGGCATGAGTGGTTTCGTTGGTGCTCAACACGAATTCCATGACGCTGCCTTTGTGCGCGGATGGGCAGATCGCTTCGTTCCCACGGCCCCACGTCTTCAACTCTTCGATTTGATTCTCGATCAGATACGCCAGCCAAGCGCGGCAAACCCTCACGTTCTCGAACTCGGAATCGGTCCTGGATACATGGCGCGCCACATCCTGGAGCGTAACCAGACAATCACCTATGAGGGTCTCGATTTCTCCGAGGTATTCTTCGACATCGCGAGGGAAACCATTGGCGACATGCTTCATCGCGTGACGCTGACAAAGGCTGATCTAATGAACCAGAGCTGGCCCAAGAACCTTTCGAGGAGGCCTGGTGCCATCATCTCAACATGGGCGCTACATGACCTGGGCGGACAGCAGGCGGTCGCAGACGTGTATGCCCGGTGTTACGAAATCCTTCCGGTGGGCGGCGTGCTGGTCAATGGGGATTTCATAAAGCCGGACGGAACAACCTGGGAATATGAGCCAGGACGCTTCGAGGTTAGCCGGCACCTCGAGCTGCTTCGCAAGGCAGGCTTTACTGATCCGAAATCGCTCGCGCACTTGGAACAAAACCTCAAAGATCCAACGCCGGCTCAGAACTATGCGTGCCTGGTGGCCGTGAAATAGGCGGGCCGCAAAACGAGTTTTCATCCGCGCCGGCGACTTAACATCCCGACGCTCGGTGAGAAGGAAACGTGCCCGCCACCGGTCGGATCATTCCAATCGTTGCACCGGCGCCCATAAGGGGGCCTGCCTTCTTTGCCCACGATTGCGCAAGCTGCGCCTGAAAGGCTTGCTGCTGCATCTGAGCGGCAAGGTTCTCCCGTCCGTTCTGCCTCCGGCGCACTACCTTGACCTGTCTAGAACAAAATGAGAACATTGCCTAGCCCCGCCTGCTGGACTTCCACACGTCTGAAGCTGGCGCGCGCCTAAGCTACCAATCCAATGCAATCACGGGCGGTCCAACACGGACTCTGGCTGAAAAACCCCAATGACATATTGCATCTTCTGCGATACCGAGCTTAGCCCTGATACGACCGAGGAACACATTCTTCATGACTGCGTGGGCGGAAGGGAGACGACATCCGAAGTCATATGCTCACAACACAACAACAATTTCGGCGGCACGATAGACAACGCGTTCGCCATTCCCTTGCTGCCCATCCGAAACCTGATGCAATTCAAGTCCGGTTCTGGCGACCCTCCTCCGATGCTTAGGGGTCTCCAAGACGGAGAAGACAGGATAAACGTCTCTTCAACGGGCGAAGTCCAACTTGCTAATCCCCCGATTAAATTCAGCGACGCTCCTGACGGCAATTCGGATGCGATGATCACGGCCGCGGACCCCGCCACCATCAAGAAACTGATTCCACATATCGCCTCTCGATATGGTCTGTCGGTTGCCGAAGTGGAAAAGCAGATAGCAAGCGGCGGCATAACTCTTACCGAGCGCAGGCCGGGGCCAGTGATCCACAAGATAGGCGTCGACGGCCCTGACCCGCTGCGCTCCATGCTGAAGTCCTGCCTGGTTCTGCTTGCACGGCACGTCGGCAATGATGTTGTGAAGAGCGACAATTTCAGGGAAGCGCGAGATTTCGTTTTACACGGTGGCGAACAGTTCCAAATGACGCGCATCCGACTGGATACACGCGAAGTCCTCGGAGCACAGCAAATCAGAGAGCGGTTCTCACCTTTCTTCAACATGATCTATATCAAGAGCGACGAAGACGGGCGCGTGCTTGGGCATTTCACCGTTTACAATATGCTCAGTTGGCGGTTCGTTCTTTGCGAGCGCGGCGGCCCAAAGCATTGCCGATTTGCCCTAGCAAACAATCCCGGTGATCCCGCAATCCGAACGCGCGATGCCGCCGATCTTCCTGACATCCCATTTGGTTGGTTGGATGCAGACAGCGAAGTCACGCATGAACGAATCAAGACGCGGCTGGCTGAGATGGAGGCAGAATACAGGAAGAGGGCTATACCGTCCGAGTTCGGTCGGCTGGTAGACGATACAATAGCTCTGTGCGACCTGAAGTCTGGCGACGAACTGACAAAGGAGTTTATCGGGCGGCTATGTGATCGCGCGGCGCGATTCTCGTTAGGGCTCCCGTACGAAGAGACCCTGACGCCCGATGAGATCAGCAAGTTGCTAGCAGGAAAACCGCCCCGCTAAGTCCCTCTGAGGAATGTGGATTGAGCTTGGCCGATTGGCCGGACGATGGGTGTTGAGATGGTTTCACGGAACGAGTACTGGCATTATGTTTTCTGACAAGCGCAACGCTCGCGGTCCACGCGGTTGATGCGGATTCAAAGGCTCCGATCTGGAAGAGAGCAGTCCCAGGCGCGGCGGCATATCTCGGAGACGATGGCGGCGGCGTCGATACTCTTACGGTTTGCGATACGGTCGACCGCTACCGGGAATGGCTAAATGACGAACATCCCCCAGGATGCCAGACATTCCAATCCGGCCTGCGGGCAACGATTGAGGTCGTCATCTTCGATCCCGTGAAGGACGCGATTAGGACTCCGTCATACGTTGTCAGCTACCCCCTCGTTAAAATCCATATCCCCGATAGACAGTTTTGTCGGCTACCTTCAGCTGGATGGCCTTCATCCGATCATACCGAGTGGTACCGTCGTGCACGGCAAGAAAATCGGGAACGAGTCGCTAATACTGCATTCCCATGAGGAGATCAGAGACGACGACAAGGGCGTGGATTTAGGCCAAGAGTTTTCAGCCAAGGTCGTCAAATATGATCCCACAAACGGTGACGATTGGGATTTTCAAGTCACGATTCTCGACGGACCAAACGCCGGAAAGACCGGCTGGATGCTCAGCGACTTTTTGGAAGATGACCGAGGAGAACTCGTCGATCAGTTTTCGAAGGCGACGGCCTGGGAGACGCTGCCAGGCGGCCCTTCGAGCAAGTGAATGTTCAGACCGGGTCAGCTAGGCCGATTGTTCGGCGCGCCCTTCGACGCCTCCGTGAAAGCGCGCCCCACGTCTCTCAGCTCCGGGCTAAACTCAATCTCCAATCGCCCGCTCTTCGCTTTGCGAACGGTGACGAGACGCCGGCGGCCTTCGTCCAGAGCAGACGCAAGCTTCTCTTGCATCTGCTCCGCGCTTAACTGCCTTCCCCACACATGTCGGGTAACGACAAGCTTTATCAGCCGCTTTAGGTCGGCGGGCAGCTCGGGTTGACGATAGCCGTCCGCTCGATTTGTCATGGACACTCCCGCAGCCACTCAAACACATTCTCAAGGCTGTAGACTTTTCGACTTCAAGCCCGTCCGGCGTTCCGGTCCCTCAACGAGAACGAATTGCTCGCATGGTTGGCGAACCAAGCGGTCCACAAATTGCTGCTTTATCCCATGGCAGTAGTAACGACGTATCGCGATTTCGAAAGACTGCATTGCCCCTAGACCCCAAGTGTGATGCCAGCGGCATCATGCCGCTCGCGCCTCCCTCTCGTTTGTTGGAGCGCAATCCTCAGTAAGGGACCACGTTGTCCGATGCGGAAAGCCGGCTGCGCCTTCGCGCCGCCGCACGGTGGACTTCCGCTTTCATCGCGCCTGATTTGCCCGTCGGGCTGATTTTCCGAAATCGTGTCAAGCCCTGCCAGGAAAGATATTTCTCTTTATCAGAAGCACAAATCAGGCGTAGGGTCCGTCTATCCCGCGGCTCACACAGAGGGGCGCTTCGCGATCGTCACGAAACGTGACGCGGGGGGCGATGGACGCTGGTAGCCTCAACTGACGAGCGAGGCCAAGGCGGACGGCGAAATCGCGTGGTCCTGGTCCCCCGACGCTGGGATCAAGCCTGCGGGCGACGAATCCGCAGGCGACGGAGGCTAGAAAGCCCGGCACTCCGAGGAGAGCGCGTATAAGCCGTAAACCATTGCGCAGGGAATGCCGGCGTGTGTTCGGTTGTACCTGTGGACTGCCCGTGTGCGTTTTTGCGCATTTGCTGCACACGAGGCTCGCGGGTGCAACGGCACCCGGTATTCCCTGCGCCCTCTGTCTTCTCAGGGGGCCGAAGACGCCACATGACCCGGACCTTTTCAGGGCCGCGGGAATGCGAAGTTTTGTCATCCGCTCTCCGAGAGGTTAAGTTCTCCGCCCATGACTGATCATCCCTCCCGCGCGAACGGTTCCCGCGTCCTCGCCGACCTCAACGCGCTGCGTGCGATCGGCGCCTACAAGAGCGGCGTGCACAAGCCGACATTCTCGGAGGCGCATATGCGCTCGCTGGAATGGCTGGCCGCGCGGCTGCCGGACGCCGGCCTAGCCGCAGAGATCGACGGCATCGGCAATGTGCTCGGCACGAGTGCAAAGACCGGCCCAAAGCTGCTCGCAGGCTCGCATCTCGAGAGCCAGAATTACGCGGGCTGGCTCGACGGGCCGCTTGGCGTGATCTACGCGCTGGAAGCCGCGCGCGTGCTCAATCCGGATCCCGTCGTCGACGGTGCCGTCGAGGTCGCCTCCTGGTGCGACGAGGAAGGCCATTTCGGCTCCTTCCTCGGCAGCCGCTCCTTTGTCGGCAAGGTCGGTGAAGCCGATATCGACGCCGCCCGCGACCGCAACAGCGATCGCACCATGCGGCAGGCCCTGGAAAGCGTTGGTCTTGCGGGACGTCCGCGTCTTGCGGCCGAGCACGGCCGCCACATCGGTTATCTCGAGGCGCACATCGAGCAAGGCGACCGCCTGGAAACCAGTGGTCTTGCGATCGGCATCGTGACCTCCATCGTCGGCATCTGGCAATACCGCATCACCTTCACCGGCGAGCAAAATCATGCCGGCAC
>Ga0070684_100002698_pt1 | contig 13112 bp, 12 predicted proteins | sample KBSC723LmetaG_FD_65653 | JGI IMG/M metagenome (GOLD analysis project Ga0070684, IMG submission 65653) | Corn rhizosphere microbial communities from Kellogg Biological Station, Michigan, USA - KBS C7.2-3L metaG | ecosystem: Host-associated > Plants > Roots > Rhizosphere ...
CCGGGCAGTAGAATTCCTGATTGCCCGTGACGAGCTGGAGGGCGTGGTGAATATCAGTTCCCCCAACCCGCTCCCCAATCGCGAATTCATGGCCGCGCTTCGGGAAGCCTATGGCATGCCGAACGGCATCCCTGCGCCTCGGCCGTTGCTCGAGCTGGCCGCGATAGTCCTGCGCACCGAGACGGAATTGGTACTCAAGAGCCGCCGCGTCGTTCCGCGTCGCCTTCTCGACGCCGGCTTCGACTTTCAATTCCCCGATTGGCCCGAAGCAGCCGACGACCTGGTCCGCCAGTGGCGCGCGCGACCGTGATTCCGTTCGCAGATCTCGGTTCCGTGTTCCCTGCCCCGGTTCCCTGTCCTCACCTCGGCGTAATGTCCGTCACGGGCAGATCCCAGTGCGCCAGCAGAATCTCGAACCGCCGCTGCTCTTCTCGCTGGTACGTCCGCTGGTCGGGCCATAGTTCACGGATGAGCTTCTCTTCGTCAGGGTTCGCCGTGGTGGCCGCGGTCGAGTTTTTGAATCGGATGGTCACCCGATAATCCCAGCGGCCATCTTCGGTGGTGTGATACGCCGGCTGCTCGATCTTCACCGAGAGCATCCGCCCCGTCGAAACGATCTTCTGCAGCAGCGGGTAGTGATTCTTGAGAAAAAGATCGAGGAACTCCTGCTGATGTCCCCACTGCACTTTGTAGTAGTACTCGACGGTATAGGGCTGATCGGCCCCGCCCTGTGCGGGCGCGCCCTGTGCATGCAGCGCCGAACCAGCAAAGATCATGGAGAGAAGTATCGGGAGAGCGAACAGAACTCTGCGCATGGAGCCTCCTTGTGCGGTTGCCCCATTGTAGCTGTGGTGGAAAGTCACCAGGAAAAGCCGGAACAGAGAGGACTCAGCAAGGAATGGACAAAATCGCCAGACCGCAAAACAATGCCGCCGACCCTGTCTGCCATGCACAGCAAACGGATCGGCGGCGTCAAAAAAGAGAGAGCAAAATCCAGCGAGCAAAGTAGCAGTGCGAAGAAAATCGTGGAATACAGCCCGGGTTGATCATCGAACCACAGCGGCGCCCCGGGCGTCGACGCTGTGCATAAATCGGCAGAGAGAAAACTGTGGCGGGTCGTGCTGTCTACGTTCCGAAAATCCGTGGCCCGCCATGGGCAGAAGCAAAATCGGTCAAGGTCAAATCACGAAGAGTGCGGCTGAAGCGGTTTGCTGGTTTGCTCACTTCTGCTTGCACCCGCGCTCTTCGCAAACTAATGCGCGTTATGAAAAATGATGGTGGTTATGAACCCGCGTAGCTAGCCAGCGCCATGCGGTTGGGAATTTCCAGCATCGATCCGCGGAACGACACCAGGCGGCGATGCTTGAAGGTGCTCAATGTGCGGGTGACGGTTTCGCGCGAAGCGCCGATGAACTCGCCGATTTCCTCGTGCGTCAGCGAGAAACGGACGCGGCCACAGGCTGCGGTTGACATCTCGTTTTCGCTCCACTCCAGCAACAGGCGAGCAAGCTTCTCGGGAGCAGTCGCTGCCAGCCCTACTGTGCGGAGCTGGTGGCATGCCATCGAAACGTGCCGGCTCAGCTCTTCCGTGATGTTCATGTAGAGCTCTGGATGCCGCGAGAGGAACCCGATGAACTCGCGGCGTCCGATGAGCGCCACCTTCGCCGGATACAGCGTTTCCGCCGTCATTTCATAAGGACCGCCGGAGAGCGCCGATGACAACCCCAGAACATCGCCCTTCCGTGCGATGCGCAGGCTCAGGCGCCGGCCTTCGGCGGAGTTGATCGACATCCGCACTTCGCCTTCGACCACAACGTAGAGTCCGCGGGCTTCTTCCTTCTCCGCAAACAGCACGATGTTCGGGCCATACGAGTGCTCGCGCTCCATCGCCGCCCAATCTTCCAGTGCCGCGTGCGACCAGTTGTTGAAGAATTCACCCACGCGCTGGATCCTGTTTCTGCCGATGTTTGTGTTCAGAACGTTGTCCATTATGACCTCCCGATGGCGTAGCTGCCGTTGAAATTCCTGATCTCTTCCGCGAGATGATGAGACAAGTCAGAATGAGTAATGAACTCGGCGCGGCTGCGCGCGAACATCTCACGCAAAACTCGCTTTCCTCCGGCATCCGAGTACGTAACATCACGCAAGTCCAGCGACAGCTTCTTCCCATTCAGCCGCTTCGCTACGTCCTTCCACGCCTGCTCGAGCTCTGTCACCCAGGGCCCCGCAAGGCGGCCCACCAGCGTGAATCCGATCGTGCTGTCGTTTTCGTGTATCGAGATCAGTAACGTATGCTGGCCCATCCTTCGCCGTCGCCCTACCTATTTGCAGATGGCGTGCCAAACTCCGCGGACCGCGCGTCGTCACTCAATGCGTGCACAATGGAAAGGACTTATCGGAGACTGAGGCAGGAGAGCGCTTCACCAGCCAGGTGGAGTGACGACAAGTGACGACGACGACATTTCGTCACAAGACCGGATTTCGTCACTTGCGGCAGGACAGGGATAGTTCAGGGTTCAGGGTGAAGGGATAGGGAGCAGGGATAGGGAACGAGGGACAGAGGGACAGAGGGACAAAGGGACAAAGGGACAAAGGGACAAAGTGCCAAAAGGGACAAAGGCATAGAGGAACAAAGGAATAGAGGGACCTCAGAACCCAACTCCGGACCCTGCACCCTGCACCCTGAACCCTGCGCCCTAACCCTGAACCCTGACCCGTGACCGCAGTCACATTCTTCCCGTCGCAGGCATGCTACTTTACATTTGCTCCAGGAGAAATCCGGGCGCTGAAAATCAAAACGGGCCGGCAAAGCTTCGTAAAATTTTTTTCTTTCTTCTCTTTAATTTCGCTTTTCGCTATTCTTTCGCAATTCGCGTAAGGAGTAATGAATATAGCAATTTAGAGCAACTCGGACGCACTCGGCATTTTCGGACCTCAGCAAAATGCCGCCTTCCTGGCCCCCCGCCAGGAACAAACGATTCCTTTACCCCTCCCCACACCTGTCCCCTGATCCCGATCCTTCTACTGTCCCTCTGTCCTGAAGCCTGCCCTGAGCAAAGTCGAAGGGTCCCTCTGTCCTGAAGCCTGCCCTGAGCGAAGTCGAAGGGTCCCGGAGCCTGCCCTGAGCGAAGTCGAAGGGTCCTGAAGCCTGCCCTGAGCGAAGTCGAAGGGTCCCTCTGTCGCTCTGTCCCGGAGCCTGCCCTGAGCGAAGTCGAAGGGTCCCTCGTTCCCTCTGTCCCTCGTTCCCCGTCGCGCAGCATTCAGCGCTTGAGCGCGCGCTTGAGCACCACTTCGAGGGCGGCCTTCTGCTCGGCGTATTCCTCGACGCCGATCGTGCCGGAAAGCTTTTCGCTCTCCAGCGCGAACAACTCTTCCTTCAACACCGCCAGCAGCGCACCATTTTTCCCCGCTGACGTAGCCGCATGCGTCACATTCACATAGGCCGGCACCGTCGCCGGGTGCGGAGCTGAAGCCGGCGTGCCCGCCACCGCGCCTGCAGGAACCCCCGCCGGCTTGCGCAGCAGAAACGCCGCGACCACCGCCAGCAGCACGCCCAGACCGCCCAAAATCCACCACCTGTATTTGGTCAGCGGATCGGGCTGGTTGATCGGCTCTCCGATGCCGCCTCCGGGACCGCTGGGCTGCGCCTGCGCACCAGCTTCCTGGCCGCCGCCCTGCTGCTGCTCGCGCGGCATTGAGCCGGTTCCTGAAACCGTGAACTCCATCGCAACACCCGGCGCCGCCCGCTTCAGCAGATAGGTCTGGATCGACGGGTCCTGCGGGATGGACTGAAATGCCGCGCCCGCGCCAGGCGTGAACGTCATGGCCTTGGGCAACTGCACTGCCAGGTTATCGGTCTGCATGGTGACGGTGGGCTTGAACGTGTACTTGCCGGTATAGGGCAGATGATAGTGAATCTGGAACACGGTCATCTTGTCGCCCTGGTCGGGCTCAATCGGCACGGCAAACGAGAAGCGTCCCTTGGCCATTTGCTTGGGCTGGGCCATGGTCGGCAGCCCGCTCGGCCGCGTGGCTTCCGCCATATCGACCAGCGCGCCGTCGGGCAAAGTGAACTCAAAGGTGTTGTCGCCTGACTTGGTCACCTTGGGCGAGCTGGTGTTGTGCACAACGTACTGCTCGGTCACGTCGAGCTGACTGTTCTGCGCCTCGATATCGATGATCTGATCCTCGATCGACACCGGGGCATTGGGCGACGAGTCATAGACGCCGATGTCGCCAGGACCTGCGCCCTGCGGAGCGGCAATGAAATAGCCTGCGCCCTGGTGCGTCGCGCGGATCAGGTAAGGTCCGCTCCCCGGCTCGTTCAGCGAATAGTGGCCGCGGCCGTCGGTGGTCGCCTTTGCTACAGCGCTCATGCCGGCCTGCACATCGACCAGCTCGACCAGGTCACCCGCCGACGGCTTGTCGGTGGTTTTGTTGGTCACCGTGCCGGTGACAGTGGCTGCGTAGGCAGAAGCGCCGAAAAGAAGAGAGAAGACGAAGGCTTGAGCGAAGTGAAGTGATTTCATGATCTTTGTTGTTCCTTATTCTGGCCTCGGAAGCTTGCGAGCCTTCACATTCGAGGCGGACTCGATGATGAGCCTGTATTGAGCAAACGGCACGGGATGGCCCCACCCATACATTCCGATGAACTTTCCATTGGCGTCGAACATGCGCCCGAGAGTGTCTCTTCTTGCTTCCGGCGGCATGGTGGCGATTTGGAGGATTCCCGTAAGATCAGCCGAGACATCCCCGTATTTCAAACATCCCATGCAAATATGAGAGCCTTTGCTCTCATAGACAGAGCTGGTGACCCTGAGGAATCTTCTTGTCGAACTGTCGTGCCACAACGCCGATGCCGGATACCCATTGTCGGAATAACCTGGAAACGTGGCCAACACTGTCGCACTACAGCCTTCGATCGCGATGGCCATATCGTGTGGCTCCGATTGCACGGTTGCGTGAACGGTTACAACGTCCCCATCTTTGCTACTCGACAGCGGACAAGTCTTCGTCCCGCTCTGAGCAATGCATGCGGCACCGATTGCAAGGGCTATAGGAACCAGAGCAACGATCTTCATCCTTAGCGTTCAGGCCCCTTGCAGGAACTCGATCTCCGCCAGCAGTTGAGCCGCCTCGTTCTCAAGCAGCGCGCGCTGCGCCTGGAAATCCTCGTCTGGATACTTTCCCGCGCGAAATTCGAAGTTCAAGTCGCGCAGGTTTTCGTAGAGCTGGTCCTTGCGTTCCAGCAGGTAGTCGAGCCGCGTCTTGTCGCGTTGGCTGGCGAACGCGTTCTCAGGCCAGAAGGTGTAGACGATCAGCGCGAGCGCCATAATACAGCCCAGCAAAAGGCCCATGCTTTCAGTCATGGCTTAAAAGCCTCCATCGCCGCCGGTCTCCCGGCGAATTTTGTCGTGGATCGCATCCATCTCGGGAGTCGCGTTCCCTGCCGCCTGCGCGGCGAGCTGCGTCTTGCCCACACTCCAGTGCCGCACCAGCAGGATGGTGCCCAGCAGCGCAGCCAGCAACACCGCGAAGGGAGCGATCCACGCCACGAGGTCGAAGCCATGCTTCTCAGGCGCGGCCAGCACGGTCACGCCGTACTTGGTGGCGAACGCATCCAGAACCTGCTGGTCGCCCATGTTCGCTGCGATGTCATCGCGCAGTTCGCCGCGCATGCGGTCCGACTCCGGGCAGCCCACGTGATTGCACTCGCCCAGCAACTGCGCGCATCCGCAGGTGCACATCAGCCGGTGCCCCAGGTCGGTGAACCGCGATCCCGCATCGGTCGCGCCGAGCGAGAAGCAAACGGCGACCGCCAGAAACAAAACCTGACTTGTCTTCATCCAAAAATTGAGACCGCGGAGCCTGTTCATCCCCGGCCTCCGTGCACCGCCGGCTCGGGAACCGTCGCCTGCCGCGCCGCAACCCGCAGCGATGCAGTGGCCGGAGTAAGCGGCGGCACAATCGCCACCAGCGTTCCGAACACCAGCAGCACGAAGCCACCCCAGATCCAGCCCACCAGCGGATTCAGAAATGCCTTGATAATGGGCTGGCCGGTGCCCGGGTTCACGCCCTCATACACCACATACAAATCCCAGAAGGGATTCGAGTGGATCGCCACCATCGTCTGCGGCTGCTGGCTGGCGTGGTAGACGCGCTTCTCAGGGCTCATCTGGAACGGCGTGCCACCATTGCGCGACACGTTCAGCATGGCAAATTCCGAGTCGTAGTTGAGGTTCGAGTCCTGGCTGAAGCCCATGCACTCAAGCACGTACGGCCCGACAGCCATGTGATCGTGCAGGCCCATCTCTTTTTCGACATTCCGGTTGAATGCCGATCCGCACAGCCCCACGATGATGATGAGCAAACCGATGTGCACCAGGTATCCGCCGTACCGGCGCGTGTTGCGCCGCGTGAGCAGCCACGTGGATGCCACCAGGTTCTTGCCCGTCTGTTTTCCGATCACCCGCGCGCCGCGATAGAACTCGCTGAGAATTGCTGCCAGCACGGCAGCGGAGAGCGCGAAGCCCACCAGCGCATAGAACTTGCCCATTTCAAGGCCTGAGCTGTCCCACGGGCGTGCGCCGAACACCAGGCACAGAATGACCGTCGCCCACAGCGCGATCACCGGCGCCACGAAGTTGCGCTTGATGGCCTTCATGGATGCCGCGCGCCACGGCAGCAGCGGGCCCACTCCGGTGAGGAACAGCAGGAACAGGCCGATCGGCACCGCCACAGCGTTATAGAACGGCGGCCCCACGGTGACTTTGGAGCCCTGCACATATTCGCTCAGGATGGGGAACAGCGTTCCCCAGAGAATGACGAAGCAGGCCACCAGCAGGACGAGATTGTTGAATAAGAAACTCGACTCGCGGCTCACCACCGACTCGAGATGATGATCGGTCTTGAGATGACTGCGCTGCAGGATGTAAGTGAAGATGCACACCGCCAGCACGATCACCATGAACACGTAGAACCACATTCCGATGGACGATTGGGCGAACGCGTGCACCGAACTCACCAGCCCCGCGCGGGTGAGCAATGTGCCCAGCAGGGTGAGCATGAACGTGGAGAAGATCAGCCACACGTTCCAGCTCTTCATCATGCCGCGCTTCTCCTGCATCATGACCGAATGCAGAAACGCGGTTCCGGTCAGCCAGGGCATGAAGCTGGCGTTTTCGACGGGATCCCAGCCCCAGTAGCCGCCCCAGCCCAGCACCGCGTAGGCCCAGTGCATGCCGAGGAAGATACCGCAGGAGAGAAACAGCCACGTGACCAGCGTCCAGACGCGGGTGATGCGGATCCACTTCTCGCCGGGGTAGCGCATCATGAGCGCGCCCAGTCCGAAGGCAAACGGAACCGAGAACCCGACATAGCCCAGATAGAGCATGGGCGGATGAATGACCATCTCTGGATACTGCAGCAAGGGATTCAGACCGTTGCCGTCGGCAGGGATGGCGCCGCGCATCAGCGAAAATGGCGGAGCGGCGAAGTTCAGAAGGGCGAGAAAGAAGACCTGGATGCCGGCCATGATGGTTCCCGCGTAAGCGTAGAGCTTCACATCGGTCTTATGGCGCAGGCGCAGGATAAATCCGTAGGTGGCGAGCAGCCATGCCCAGAGCAGCAATGAACCTTCCTGCCCGCTCCACAGCGCCGCGAACTTGTAGGGCATCGGCAGGGCGCGATTCGAGTGCTCCATGATGTAGATCATGGAGAAGTCGTTGGTCAGCGCGGAGTACACGAGCGCGAACGCCGCGCCGGTGACGGCGTAGAAGCTGGCGATACCAGCTCGCCGCGCGGTGTCGGCCAGGCGTTCGGGCGAGATGGCGACGGACCGTCCGGTGGCAATGAGGCGCAGGGCCAATGCTCCGGCGAGCAGATTGTAGGCGGCCAGGCCGAGCGCAAGGATGAGGGCAAAACTTCCGAATGTTGCCATGAGGGCTCCAGAACCATTCTCGCAGGCTGGCGGGCTCGATCGGCGTCTTCAGCACAGAGCAGCCCGTTTAGGGGTCAAAGAACGATCGGTTGGTTTCGATCGCACCCGATCAGCCTCGGCGGCTGCAGCCTGAACGTACCTGAAGACGCGGATGGGGACAGGCCAGCGTCTTCATTCTTCCTCATGTTAGGCGTTTCGGTTGTGATTTGCCTCACACCATCGGTGGAGACCGCGTCACGCGCGACCCGGCTAACGTCACCCAACCATTTGGACGGATGGCGTTTGCATTCCGCACCTGCCTGCCGATGACCGCAACTGTGAACTGAGAACTGTGACCTGCTCCCCGTTATGCCACCCGGGCATGGATGCCGAAAATCATTTGCCACACGCCTTCCAGCAGGTCTTCTGAACTCGCGCGCCGCGGCAGGAAGCGCACCTGCTCGCCGCGGTAATCGGGAGCGATCTCACCCGGCGCGCCGAGAACCAGCACCGGGGTGCCGGGCAGCCGATCGGTCAGCTCGCGGACAAATGCCGGACCGCTGAACCCCGGCTGGCAGAGTGCAACCACGACCAGCGCGAGCCGGCTGGTGAAGGCGCGATCCTGCAGCAGAATAAAGGCCTGCGCTGCGTCAGCTACCCGCTCCACCGCCCGGAAACGCCGCTCAAGCGTAGCTTTGCGGGCGTACGCGAGAAAAGGATCGTCGTCCACCAGGAGAATGGCGGACCGGGCGTTCCAGTTTGGCGTCAGTAAGGCCATAATGCTTCCCGCATCGTGAGATGCGCCTGCACGCCTGCGCGTTTGTTCCGCACCGGGCACGATCTTCTTACCCAAATCGCTTTAGTTAACGCTTGGCGGTTAAGCGGCCAGACTGTCTTCGAGGCCGGAAACGCTGGAGTGTTCCGCGCAAATGCTGGTTGCAGCGTCTGCAAATTCCCTTCCCAGCACCTTGAGAGGGTAGGCGCACAGCAAAGTCATCGGCTGCTCGGCAATTGCCTGGTTCCAAAGGCGTTCCAGTTCCAGAGCCGCAGGAGCTTCGCCCCGTTCCCAGAGCAGCGCGACCATTTCGCCGAACGCGTGGATGCGGCGATTGTGCATGGCAGCACGACGTGCCGGACGGGCCAGGAACTCGCGGAACAGCCGGCCGTCTGGCCATCCACCCACCATGAATCGGGCGAGCGTGGTCTCGGCGTCGAGGCAGATGTACCGGTCCTCGAGGATCGCTTGGGTCAGGTCAACTCCCGTGCCTCGCAGGCGCCGCTGCAGAGCCTCAAGATGCGCCGGAGTGGCAATAAGGAGGGTGCTGTCGCCGGCGCGCAAAGCGTCTCCGCAAAAGGCGGTCAGGCGGTCCAGCAGGTCATCTTCGTGCTCGTAAAAGTGGACAATATGGTCGCTGGCGCCGGGATCGGAGCAGCACCGCGAAGAAGCAGGATTTGAGATATCGGATATAAGGCCGGACACAGGATCCCCTCAGAGGATGAGATGGCTGGGGTGGCCTGAATGTTGCCTCTCGAACATTCCACCGGTGGAAGGGCATTATCCGAAGTGTAACCCTCGTGCGGACTACCGCGCCGGCGTCCGTTACGCTGGTGTCGCCGGATGCATCCGGGGACACATCGATTCCGTTCACATATGTGAATGGGGTGGTGCAGGTGACGGTGCCGCAACTTACCGCTTATGTCGCGGTGGTGGCGAAGTGAAGGCGGTAAGGATCCGCCGGTAGAGCCAGAGGTTCACGGCGGGACGCGGTCAATGGGATCGGGGCGCCCGGCAACCCTACCCGAACAAAAATTCCTTGTCGCGTAATTCTTTGATCTGATCGCGTAGCTTGGCGGCTTTCTCGAATTCGAATTTCTTGGCGCTCTCGCGCATGTCGGTTTCGAGCTTGGCGATGAAGGCGTCGACCTCGGCCTGGGTGTTGAACTCGGGGACGCCGGCTACTTCCTCCTCGGTAATGTCGCCATATTCCGCCTTCAGGATGTGCGCGAGACCCATCTCCATGGAACTGATGACCGACTGCGGCGTGATTCCGTGCTCCTCGTTATAGGCGCTCTGAATCTCGCGGCGGCGGTTGGTTTCATCGATCGCCCGCCGCATCGAGTCTGTCATTTTGTCGCCGTAGAGTATGGCCCTACCCTCGATGTGGCGCGCGGCGCGGCCGATGGTTTGAATGAGCGATCCGGCCGAGCGCAGGAAGCCTTCTTTATCGGCGTCGAGGATGGCGACCAGCGACACTTCCGGCAGGTCGAGCCCCTCGCGCAGCAGGTTGATGCCGATGAGCACGTCGAACTCGCCCCGGCGCAGGCCCGACAGCAGCTTCACGCGCTCAAGGGTCTCGATCTCGGAGTGCATGTAACGGCAGCGCACGCCGACCTCGGTGTAATAGCCCGCCAGGTCCTCGGCCATGCGCTTGGTCAGCGTCGTGACCAGCACGCGCTCGTTGCGGTTGGCGCGCTCGCGGATTTCAGCCAGAAGATCGTCAATCTGGCCCTTCACCGGGCGAATGTCAATCACGGGATCGATCAATCCCGTGGGCCGGATGACCTGCTCCACGACCACGCCCGCCGAGCGGGTGAGCTCGTATGGCCCCGGAGTGGCCGACACATAAATGGTCTGGTGTACGCGGTTCTCGAACTCCTCGAACTTCAGCGGCCGGTTGTCCATCGCAGATGGAAGGCGGAAACCGTAGTCCACCAAGTTCTGCTTACGGCTGCGGTCGCCGTGCCACATGCCGTGCACCTGCGGAATGGTCGCGTGGCTCTCGTCCACAAACACCAGGTAGTCGCGGGGAAAATAGTCGAGCAGCGTCGGCGGCGCCTCGCCCGGCAGGCGCCCGCTGAAGTGGCGCGAGTAATTCTCGATGCCGTGGCAATAGCCCATGGACTTGATCATTTCGAGGTCGAAGCGCGTGCGCTGATTCACTCGCTGGGACTCGACCATGCGGCCCTGCGATTCAAGGACCGCCGTCCACTCGGTCAGTTCCTCGAGGATCGATTCGATCGCCTGCGCCTTGCGTTCCGGTTGCACCACGTAATGGCTCTTGGGATAGATGGGCAGCCGCGAATACTTCTGCTTCACCGTGCCGAACAGCGGATCGATCTGTGCCAGGGACTCGATCTCGTCTCCGAACAGCTCGATGCGATACGCGTTTTCGTCGTAGGTGGGGTAGACCTCAATCACGTCTCCCCGCACGCGGAACGTTCCGCGCCGGAAATCCACGTCGTTGCGCTCGTAGAGAATTTCGACCAGCCGGCGGGTAATGTCCTTGCGCGAGATGCGCTGGCCCTTTTCGAGCAGCAGCAGCATGCCATAGTAGGCTTCCGGCGAGCCGAGGCCGTAGATGCAGCTCACCGAGCTGACAATAATCGAATCGCGCCGCTCGAACAGGCTGCGCGTCGCCGAGAGCCGCAGCTTGTCGAGCTCTTCGTTGATGGTCGCTTCCTTCTCTATATAAAGGTCGCCGGCCGGGATGTACGCCTCGGGCTGATAGTAGTCGTAATAGCTGACAAAGTATTCGACGGCGTTGTTGGGGAAGAACTGCTTGAACTCGTGATAGAGCTGGGCGGCGAGGGTCTTGTTGTGCGCCAGGATCAGGGCCGGCCGGTTGACCTGCTCGATCACCTTGGCCATGGTGAAGGTCTTGCCCGATCCCGTGACCCCGAGCAGCACCTGGTGCTTTTCACCGGCGGCCAGGCCCGAAACCAGTTCTTCAATGGCGGGCGGCTGGTCTCCGCGGGGCTTGTACTGGGTTACGAGCTGGAAATCCATTCGACGATTATAGCGCGGGGAGGCGAAATTTCAGCGAAGATCGTGTGCTTGCCGCATCGGTCATTTGTATTGTTCGCCACGCAGGCGCGCGATCACGTCGGCCTCCTGGCGCTTGGCCGCGCAGTGCCGCTGAAGGGCGCCATTCTTGTGTGTGGGATGCGCCCGTCCCCTGCCGTCTGGCGGGTTCGTCTGCATCTGCGCATCCACCCAGGCGCGCAGGCTGCCGGTGCTGGGCGCCAGACCATAGTTGCGAATGCGCGGAGGCTTTTTGGGGTCGAGCCAAAGCAGTTGCTGCCACTCGTGGTTCCGGTGGTTGATCCACGACAGGTATCCGCCGGGCAGCACCTCGCGCGGATGCTTGACCTTGCCGGTAAAGCTGTAGCGCGTGGCCGGAGTGCGGATAGGGTCATAGTAGTGCGGCGTCACGAAATCCGACACCGCAACCCCGTGAATCGGATAGGCGTGCGCCTCGCCCTGGCAGGGATCGCAGGCCTCGACCAGGTAGGCGAACTGACTATGTCCTTCCACCACCTTGCCCTTCACTACCTGGAGCGACGGCCCAGTCTGCAGCCGGTTGCCGTAAGGGTCTATCAGCATTTCGAGGATTTCGTGACTGGCGTCCACAGTCCAATCGTTGCTGTTCGGCTTGGCAATCACCTTGGCGTAGGGCTGGTTGTGGCGATCGAGGTGCGTGCCGCCTTCGCCGGACGGCAGCCGGTCCACAAGAAAGACTGGCCAGATGCCAGCCGGAATGTGCGCCGGATCAGGCAGCCAGCTCACTGCTGCGTGAATGTGCCAATACTTTGGCAGATCGCGCGTAACCTGCGCGTGGAGTGCGCGCGCCGCTGCTCGCATCAGCGAGGGACTGATCTTGCCTGTCTTGTCTGCCAGCCCGACTTCGATCAGCGTCATTGGGGCTCCTGCCCCCGAGTGTACAGCCGTGAGGTGTGGCATTCCGACAAGGTTTTGGCCGACCGCGAATCGCCGCAAGGAGTATTTCCCCTTTGCCGCGGTGGCCCCTTACGCGTTATCGTGCTGAGCAGGAACCCCTCGCATGCGGCCCTCTAATTCCCCGGAGCAGGAAGCAGCGGCAGCGGCCCGCCAGCAGCGTGCCGAGTTCGCGCAGATCTTGATTGAGAATCACTTCGCCATCAGCCCGGACGCCGTGTTCATCACCGACGCCAAGGGCATAATCCGCGAAGCGAATCCTCGCGCCGCGGAAATGTTCGGCTACTCCCGCGCGGAGATGGCCGGGATGCCGATTGAAAAGCTGGTGCCGCAACGATTTCGCGAGCGCCACCCCTCCCATCGCGAGAACTTCAGCGCCCACCCCAGAACGCGGCAGATGGGCGCCGGCCTGAACCTTTTCGCACTGCGGAAAGACGGCTCGGAATTTCCTGTCGATAT
>Ga0070684_100002704_pt1 | contig 13096 bp, 13 predicted proteins | sample KBSC723LmetaG_FD_65653 | JGI IMG/M metagenome (GOLD analysis project Ga0070684, IMG submission 65653) | Corn rhizosphere microbial communities from Kellogg Biological Station, Michigan, USA - KBS C7.2-3L metaG | ecosystem: Host-associated > Plants > Roots > Rhizosphere ...
CCGCGCGCCCCGCCCGGCCAAGCGCCTCGCCGCGATCAAGGCGCTGAACGACGCCGGAGTCCCCTGCTACGTCGCCATCGCCCCGGTCGTCCCCCAGATCACAGACCATGAGCTCGAGCACATCGTCGAAGCCGCCGTCGCCGCCGGCGCGCCCGGCGGTTTCTATCTCCCGGTCCGTCTTCCGCACGAGGTCGCGCCGCTGTTCCGCGCCTGGCTCGATACCCACTATCCCGATCGCGCCGCCAAGGTCATGGCGACGATCCGGTCGCTTCGCGGCGGGCGCGACAACGATCCCAACTTCTTCACCCGGATGCGCGGCCAGGGGCCGTGGGCGGAGCTGCTGAAGACCCGCTTCGAGATCGCTGCGAAGAAATATGGCCTTCGGCAGGCCAAGTTCCCTCTGCGCACCGACCTGTTCCAGCCTCCTGAAGGCGACCAGATGCGCCTGCTCTAGACGCGCAGATTTAATCCGGAGCCGAAACGGACGTCCCGCGTTGTCGGAGGAAAGGGAGGAAATTCAATGCGCATCCTGATCGCCATTCCCGCCGTGCTCGTCCTTGCCGCCTGCAACGTCAGCAAGGAAGGCAATGCGGTGACCGTGCAGTACGACCAGAACACCGCCGAAAACACCGCCGCGGACGTCAGCAACACGGTTCAGAACGTCGCCGCCGACATCGGCAACGACGTCAAGAACACGAGCGACAAGGTCAGCAACAAGACGGGCGACAAGGACGACGGCAACAGCCAGGCCAACGCGACCGAGAACAAGTAGTTCGCAAGGCTGTTGACTGGGCTCCCATGCCGCCAGTCCCGGAACTGGCTGTGCGTGAGGATGGTCGGGGAGACAGGATTCGAACCTGCGACCCTCTGCTCCCAAAGCAGATGCGCTACCAGACTGCGCCACTCCCCGATGACCATCCCTCTTCCCTCGATCAAAGTACCACTTCGATCGAGGCCGGTGGGCCCGGCAGGATTCGAACCTGCAACCTAGCCGTTATGAGCGGCCGGCTCTACCGTTGAGCTACAGGCCCTCCCCGGCCTGTCCGAAATAGACGGCGCGAATGACTGCGCCAAGTCAGGCGCGCGGGAACAGCAGCGATACCGAGCCGTGCGGCGCCACCAGGTCTGCCCCCGCGAGACGCGCGAGGCCGCGGACCAGCCGAAGCGAGAAGCCGTGGTCGAGATCAGCGCCGCCGCCTAGCAGTTCGTCGGCCGAATAATCTGCGAGCTTCGCCGGCCTCGTCATCGACACCCTCGAGCGCTCCCCTGCCCGTTCCACGGTCAGGCGCAAATGCTCGCCTGCCTCAGCTTCGTCGATGAGGGCGCCGCACATGCGCTCGACCAGCCGCTCGGCAAGCTCCGGCTCGACCGCTGCGGTCGTATCCCGCGTCGTTCGCGATGCATCGAGCTCGACGCCTCGGCCAATGGCCCGCTCGCGAATCGCCGGAGTCATTCGCTCGACGAGCTCGCCGAGATTTACGAGCCGTTGCGCGCCTTTGGCGGACGAATTCACCTTGGCCGCAAAGTCGAGGTCGTCGATCGCAGTCAGCAGCAGCCGTGCCTGCGCAACGATCTCCTGCGCGCGCTCGCGATAGATATCCTCCGCCGGGCCGAGATACTGGCCCTCGATGATTTCCGCGAAGCCCATGATCGCGTTGAGCGGCGTCTTCACCTCGTGGACCAGCTCCCGAAGCGAATCCGGATCGGCGAGCAGCCCCGCCGGCTGATCGGAGAGAGGCGCTTCAGCTTCCTCGCGAAGGGCAATTCCGCGGTAGCCGGCGAAGCGTCCGTCGCTCGGCTCGAAGGCGGGAACGCCGCTGATCTTCCATTCGCCGGCAAGCGGCCCATCGCCGGTGACAACCAGCGCGGCGTCGCGAAACGGCGCGCGCTGCGTGAACGCACGGACCATATTGCGGTCGATCTGCTCGCCCTCCTGGACACGCGCGATGGAGCGGCCGATCAGCGCGGCGCGCGGAGCTCCGTCCACCCAGGCGATGTCGCCCCCGGGGCCGCATTCCCACCGGAACAGCGCCGGCGAGCCCTCGCTCGATGCCGCGGCGCCGTTGTTGCCCTTCATCGTCGAGCGGCTTCTGCGGCGCCGCTCGATGCGCTGGACGACGTCGTGAAGCGACGGCGCGGAGGTCTTCGCCGCCGACTCTTCCGCCACGCTTTCGACGAGCGAGTCGGTGAGTTCGACTCGCGGTTCGCGGCCGATCTCCGGGTGAAGCGCTTCGATGAACCGCCGCGTCTCCTCATCGGCGACGTTCATGATGGCCTTCCATTGCGCGGAGTCGAGAGTGGCGGCGGCGAGCACCGGTGCCGAGACGGGAAGCCGGTCGGAGGCGAAATATTCGAGCAGGCTGAGCGGCAGCGGCATTGCCGCAGCCGCCCGGGCGGCTGCGGCGCGCAGGACTTCGTCGACTCGAGGCGCGTCGGCGCGAATCATCTCGAGCGCCTCGGCAACCGTCGGACTGTCGGCATTGGAACCGGCGCGCGCGACGAGGTCGACCAGCTGCCGCCAGCGCACCGCCACATCGTGGCGGTCGCCAGCCGGCTGGTTGAGGACGGTCAGCAGGCGATCGTCGAAACGCACCGGGATTTCTGTCCTTGAAGACGCACCATCCAAGGGATGTATGCGACCGTTCAATTGCCGCTAATAAGCAATCTCTTAACCATCCCGAAACGGGACAGTCAGTACAAGCCGGTAAACCCGGATTTTCGGCCGCGCCCAAGCGGCGCGACGCCTGGTGCTCAGGACTGCTGCTGGAGGTAGATCAGCCAGAGCTTGGCAATGTCAGCGCGAGGACCGGTGACTGAGTTGAACGCGGCCGCTGCGCCGGCCTTGTCGCCGCCCCGCGCGAGCGCCATCCCGAGGTGCAGGTTTGCAACGTCGGCATCCACTCCAGCCTTGCCCATCGTCTGCCGGTAGATTTCGGCCGCCTTGCTGTAATTGCCCAGCGCATAAAAGGCGTCGCCGATGCGCAGCAGGTTGATCCCGCTCGGCGACATGGTCACCGCTTCGTTGAGGTCGGTGGCAGTCGGCTTCTGCCTGGCCGTGACGTCGGCAATCAGGTCCTTGATCTGCGCATCCGCCGGATTGATCGCGTTGGCGGCGATTCCGGCGTCGATCACTGCCTGCGCCTCGTTGAAGTTCCGCTGCCGCTCGGCCGCCTGGGCGAACAATGAATAATCTCCCGCCGAGTTCATCGCGCCGGTTGCCTGCATCAGGCGCAGCAGCTCGAGTGTGCTCTCGTCGTCCTGGTGGGAAAGGTTGCGGTAGATCGCGATGGCGTCGTGCCAGCTGTGCGGGCTCGGGTAATTGGTGACCCATTCGCGACTGAAATCGAGCGCGCTCGGAAGCTTGGCGTTATAGGCGACTCCCACCGCCTGCTTGAGCAGGTTCTCGTCGGGCTTCTTCCCTCCCGTGCTTTGGAGCTCGATCGCGCGCTTCAGCGCGGTGACGGCTTCGGCGCCTTGCCCCGCAGCGGCCTGGCTGCGCCCCAGATCGATGATCGCTTCGAGATTGTTCGGATCCAGAGCGACGACGTGCCCGAAGGCCGTGGCCGCGGCCGCATATTGCTTGGCGTTGAACTCGCTGCCGCCGAGACCGGCATAAAACGAAACGATCTGTGATTGGGGCAGGAGGCCCGTCGCGCTGATCGCGTCGATCGCCGCCTGCGCCGCCGCGTAATCATTCGCGTCGACCGCGGCTTTCAGTTGCATCCGCGCGATCCAGTAATTGTCCGCCTTCGTCTTGGCGACAGCCTGGGCCGCTGCGACCTTCGCCGGAATGTTCGCGACGTCCTTCGCGATGACGGCGGTCTGCAGGTCCTGGATCGCTTTCGACGCCTGCGGTGAAGTCTTGATAGCGGCGTCGATGGAGCCGGCGGGTTGCGCGGGCGGAGCCGGCGGCGTCGGCGTGCCATAGGTTTGAGCTTGGGCAACGGACGGCGCCACGGCGAGTGCGACGGCAACGCCGGCGAAAAGAAACTTCATCAAATTCTCCGCTTACGAGATCGAGCGTCAAGGAACGGCGAGCGCCTTAGTGCCGGGCACCCGCTACGCCAAGCGCCAATGACTCTGCCGTCCTGAACTTGCTTTTAACCGCGCCGAAAAACTCGCGCGCACGCGCGCGTGTGTACGCGCGGGGTGGCGCTCGGAGGTACAATGCATTACCTACATCGGCGGGGGGCGCGGCAGTGCCGCAATCCCTCGTGTGCACCCCTAATCACAGGATAGATTCTTGGCCACCCAGCCGCCGGTCGACGACCGCAACGACGACGACAATCCTCCCGGCTCACCGCCCCCCGGCGACCGCGACATCGCGCCGATCTCGATCGTCGAGGAGATGAAGACCAGCTACCTCGATTACGCGATGAGCGTGATCGTCAGCCGCGCTCTGCCCGACGTTCGCGACGGCCTGAAGCCGGTCCACCGCCGAATCCTCTTTGCCTGCCAGGAGGCGGGCTATGTCGCCGGCCGGCCCTATCGCAAGTCGAGCCGCATCGTCGGCGATGTCATGGGTAAGTATCACCCGCACGGTGACCAGGCGATCTACGACGCCCTCGCCCGGATGACGCAGGACTGGTCGATGCGGGTCCAGCTGATCGACGGCCAGGGCAATTTCGGCTCGATGGACCCCGATCCGCCCGCGGCGATGCGATACACCGAAGCGCGGCTTGCCAAGGTCGCCAATTTCCTCCTCGGCGACATCGACAAGGACACCGTCGATTTCCAGCCGAACTACGACGCTTCGGAACGCGAGCCGCAGGTCCTTCCGGCGCGTTTCCCCAACCTGCTCGTCAACGGCGCCGGCGGAATCGCCGTCGGCATGGCAACCAACATCCCGCCGCACAACCTCGGCGAAGTGCTCGCTGCCTGCCGCGCCTATATGGACGATCCGGCGATCAGCTCCGAAGGGCTGATGGAGCATGTGAAAGGCCCCGATTTCCCCACCGGCGGGCTGATCCTCGGCCAGTCGGGCATCCGCAGCGCCTACACGACCGGCCGCGGCTCGATCCTGATGCGCAGCCGGGCCCATGTCGAGGAAGGCCGCGGCGACCGCCGCTCGATCGTCCTCACCGAAATCCCCTACCAGGTCGGCAAGTCGGGCCTGGTCGAGAAGATCGCGGAAGCGGCCAAGGACAAGCGCATCGAAGGCGTCGCCGACATCCGCGACGAATCCAACCGCCAGGGCGTCCGCATCGTCATCGACCTGAAGCGCGATGCGACGCCCGAGGTCGTTCTCAACCAGCTGTGGCGGCACACTCCCGCGCAGTCGAGCTTCCCAGCGAACATGCTCGCGATTCGAGGCGGCCGGCCCGAAACGCTGACTCTCCGCGACTTCATCGAGGCGTTCATCCGCTTCCGCGAGGAAGTGATTACCCGGCGCTCGAAGTTCGAGCTCCTGAAGGCTCGGGAGCGCGCGCATCTCCTGCTCGGGCTGGTCGTCGCCGTCACCAACCTCGACGAGGTCGTGAAGCTGATCCGCGGTTCGAAGACTCCCGCCGAAGCACGCGAGAAACTGCTCGCGCGCAAATGGCCCGGAGCGGAGATCCGTCCCTATATCGCGCTGGTCGAAGCGGTCGAACCGCAGGGCAAGTCGGAGACCTACCAGCTGTCCGACGCGCAGGTGAAAGCGATCCTCGAGCTTCGCCTCCACCGCCTCACCGCGCTGGGCCGCGACGAGATCGGGAACGAGCTTCAGGGCCTCGCGGAATCGATCGGCGAGCTGCTCGACATCCTGGCCAACCGCGCCCGCCTTTACGAGGTCATGCGGCAGGAGTTCGACGAGGTTGAAGCGGAGTTCGTGACGCCGCGCCTCAGCGAACTCGCTGCCGCGGCCGACGGAATCGAGGATGAGGACCTCATCGAGCGCGAGGAAATGGTCGTGACGGTGACCATGACCGGCTACATCAAGCGCACGCCGCTCTCGATTTTCCGCGAGCAGAAGCGCGGCGGCAAGGGCCGGTCCGGGATGGCGACCAAGGAAGAGGATGCGGTCACCAACCTCTTCATCACCTCGACCCACAATCCCGTGTTGTTCTTCTCCAACCTCGGGCGGGTGTACCGGATGAAGGTTTGGAGACTGCCGGAGGGCGGCCCCAACACCAAGGGTCGGCCGATGGTCAACCTGCTTCCGCTGGCCGAGGGCGAGACCATCTCGACCGTGCTTCCGCTGCCCGAGGACGAGACCGAGTGGGGCGGCCTCCACATCATGTTCGCGACCGCTCACGGGACAGTGCGACGCAACAGCATGGCGGCCTTCACCAACATCCCCTCGAACGGCAAGATCGCGATGCGCTTCGGCACCGGAGCGGTCGAGGATGTCGAGACCAGCGATGACAGCGAGGAGCAGGCGGACCCGACCGACCGGCTGATCGGCGTTTCCCTGCTGACCGAGGAGGATGACGTCCTTCTTGCCACCCGGAAGGGCAAGGCGATCCGCTTCATGGCGACCGACGTGCGCGAATTCCAGTCGCGCACCTCGACCGGCGTGCGCGGAATCCGCCTGCTCGAAGGGGACGAGGTGATCTCGATGTCGATCCTTCGCCGCGGAGCGATGCGCAGCCAGGAGGAGCGGGAGGATTATCTGCGTTTCGCTCCGTGGAAGGGGGAGAAGGACGGCGAATGTCCACTTTCCGCCGAGCGTGTCGCCGAGCTTTCGGAGAAGGAGCAGTTCATCCTCACGGTGACCGAAAACGGCTACGGCAAGCGCTCGTCGGCCTACGAATATCGCCGCACCAACCGCGGCGGCCAGGGCATCACCAACATCGACACGTCGGAGCGGAACGGGTGTGTCGTCGCCTCATTCCCCGCGCACCAGGGTGAAGCGCTGATGCTGGTCACCAACCAGGGCAAGATGATCCGCACCACCGTCGGCGACATCCGCGTGATGGGCCGCAACACCCAGGGCGTGACCATTTTCCGGGTCGCCGAAAACGAGCACGTGGTCAGCGTGGCCAAGATCGAGGAGAGCGACGAGGAGGAGATCGAGCTCGAAACCGACGGCGAGATCGCGCCCGAGGAAGGCGCGACGGTCGGCGAGAGCGAGCTCGACAAGCCTGCCGATCCCGAGGTCGAGGAATAGAGACGGACCGCCGTTCGCTGCGGTGAACGGCGGAAACCGCTCGCGCGGCAGGCGCGTTTCGTCTTGAGAAAAAGCAGGAGGAAACGTCGCCATGCCCCTTCCCCACGATGCGCTTGTCCTGGTCGCCGACGGCCGCAAGATGCTCTTCTTCCGCAATGAAGGCGATGAAGGGCAGATCGACTTGCGCACCGAAGCCCACGATCAGCGCGAGGACCGGAAGGACAGCGAAATCAAGACCGACGCCCCCGGCGGGATCCACCAAAGCGCCGGCTACGGGCGGTCGACCTACGAAGAAGCCGACTTCCACCAGCTGGAGGAGGATCGCTGGATCAAGGACGCGGCCGAGGAGCTGAAGGAGCGCGCGCTGCGCAACGATTACGACGCGTTGGCGATCGTCGCTCCGCCCAAGGCGCTCGGAGTGCTTCGCAAATACCTCCACAAGGAGGTCGAGAAGCGGCTGATCTGCACCGTGAACAAGGAGATGAGCGGCCGTCCGGTGCCCGATATCGAGGCGCTCCTGGTCGGCGAAACCCAAGTGGAGCTGCCCAACGTCTAACGCTCTTCCGGTTTACACCATCGGCCATTCGACCCGCAGCATCCCCGAGTTCGCCGAGATCCTGCGCACGGGCCCGGTCGAGCTGGTCGTCGACGTCCGCACCGTGCCGCGCTCGCGAACCAACCCGCAGTACAATTTCGACGTGCTTCCCGACGAGCTGCGAGAGTGGCAAGTCGGCTACGAACGCATTGCCGAGCTCGGCGGCCTGCGCGGCCGCTCAACTAACGTTCCTCCGGACGTCAACGGCTATTGGGAGAACCAGAGCTTCCACAATTATGCCGATTACGCGCTGTCGGACGAGTTCGAGCGCGGTCTCGACCAGCTGATGGCGCTGGCGGCCGAGCGGCGCACCGCGATCATGTGCGCCGAGGCCGTGTGGTGGCGCTGCCACCGCCGCATCATCGCCGATTACCTGATGCTGCGCGGCCGCAGCGTCATCCACCTCATGGGCGAAGGCCGCCCGGAGCCGGCGCGGCCGACACCTGCCGCGACGGAGCGGGACGGACGGCTCGTCTATCCCGATCCCGATCCCGCGCTGCTCTAGCCGCGTTCGCCCGCGCGTCCGGGCGACGGCGCTGGTGTCGGCGGTGGCGGTGGCGGCGGTGGAGGCGCGGGCGGCGCAATCACCAGCGACTGCGCCATGGAGAGATGCTTCTGCATCACCGGAATGGCGCCCCCAGCGAGCGTCCGAAGCGCCGGCACGTCACCGCTCGCGGAATAATTCTGCATCAGCGTGATGCCCTGCTGGTGCGCGCTGATCTGGTCCTGCTGGAACGCCTGGTCGAAGGCGTAGCCGGTGCCCGCAGCGCGTTCGCGATCGAGCATCGCCTGCTGCGCCGGAAGAAGAGTCGTCGGCGGCGGCGGCAAGTGCGCGGCGGCCGCTGCGGCAGCCATCTGCTGGCCCATCGCCGAATGGTCGGCGATCAGCGTGTTGGCGAAGGCCTGGACGCCCGCATTCTGCGACGACGATAGCGCGAGCTGGGCCGACTGGATCTCGAACTGGTTGGCGCTCGCCGCCTGCGCCACGAAGCCAGGCGCGAGCAGCGGGTTGTTCATGTCGGCGGGCGTGTAGTGCGGGCCGGTGGCACAGGAGGCGAGTGCAATCGCACCGCCGAGCATAATCGCCAGTTTCCTCATCAGGAGCTCCCTTGGTTTCGCGATCGTTGCGGCAGGGAAACCGGCAAGGCAGCGCGGGGTTCCTAGTGTTAATCCAAGGCAATTTTACGGAAAGAGATGAGTCACTTCGGCATCGGCCGCGACCGCATTGAGAAGCAGCGTCCGGTGGCAGTGCGCCGGCTCACGCTCCATGCACAACAGCGCGCTCGGCTTCTCACGGGCAAGCTCCAGCATCTGCGCGCCCTGCATCATCGCCTCCGGAAGCTCGAGCTGCCCGGCATAGATTCGCTCGAGCTCGGCGTGACGCCCGGCGCGCGCGGCGGCCCTCCCGTCGGCTGGCGTGCCGAGCGCCTTCAGATGGACATATTCGATCCCCGCCTCGTCGAGCGCCGCCCGAAGCGCCGATTTCGAAAAGCCGGGCCGCCGCGAAAGCGGCAGCGCGCGGACGTCGATCACGCGCTCGACGGCCGCGCGCTTCAGCGCCGCGATGAACTCAGAGACGGTTGCGCCCTCATAACCGATGGTGAAGATGCGCATGCAGATCAAATTTCCATCAGGTCACGGCCGACAATGATCGGGCCGGAATAGTGCCGTTTGGCTGCGGCGACCCATTCCGAATCGGGCACCTCGGGGTCTTCGGCCGGAACGAGATGCGAAAGGACGAGCAGCTTAACCCCGGCCTCTGCGGCGATCATCCCCGCCTGCTCGGCAGTCGTGTGATGCGAAAGAACGCTTTTCGCCAGCCTGTCGCGGTCCGGCAGGTTGCTCACAAGGGCTGGAATGCGCTCGGCAAGCATGGCCTCATGGACAAGGACGTCCGCTCCTTTGGCGAGCCGAACAAGATTTTCTGACCGGCGGGTATCACCGGAAATGACGATCGACCTGTCCGGTGCATCGAAGCGATAGGCGAGCGCGAGGTCCATCGGAGGATGAAAGACCTTCGCGGCTGTTACGCGTACATTTTCGTCCTGCATCACCGGGCCGCCGCCGCGCAGCTCGTGCGCATGGATGAGCGGAGCGAACGGCACTCGGCCCTCGTCGCTCGTCCGGACAGCGATGTCATAGGCTTCATATTGGAAATAAGCGTGCAGCATCCGGCTCATGGGCGCAGGGCCCCAGCAGTCGACGCGGCTGGTCAGCCCGGAAAGCCACGCGAGCTGCAGCAGCGGCCCGAGGTCGATATCGTGATCGGAATGGTGATGGGTGATGAATATGTGCCGCAGCTGCGGGAGCGCCAAACCGGCAAGCACCATCTGGCGAGCGATCCCGTACCCGCAATCGATCACATAGATCTTCCCGCCTGCGACGATCGCCTGCGCCGGTGCCGACCGATTCCTCCTGATACGGGGCCCGCCCGCAGTACCGAGCAGGACAAGGCGCGTTCGCGCGCTCGATGGCGCCGCGAAAGCGCGGACTGGGAGGAATGCAGAAGCGAGCGCCGCCAGCGCATTTCGGCGATTGCACAACATGGCGGCAATTTACGCGTTCATGCTTCGACCAGTCGAGGCTAAAAGCTTTCTCGTGACTTTCGACATCCAGATCATTGGCGGCGGGCTCGCAGGGTCCGAAGCCGCGTGGCACCTCGCCGAAGCGGGCCTCAGGGTGCGGCTCAGCGAAATGCGCGGCGGCGGCGACAGCACGCCCGCGCACGAAACCGACCGGCTCGCCGAAATGGTCTGCTCGAACAGCTTCCGCTCGGACGACGCCGAACATAATGCGGTCGGCCTACTCCACCAGGAGATGCGAGCGCTCGGCTCACTAATCATGCGCGCCGCGGACAAGCATCGCGTCCCAGCTGGCTCGGCGCTCGCCGTCGACCGCGAAGGCTTCGCCGCCGAAGTCACCCGCGCTGTCGAGCAGCACCCGAACGTCACTGTCGTGCGGGAGCGGGTGGACGCCTTACCTGATCACTCGACGATCATCGCCACGGGGCCGCTAACCGGCTCGGCGCTCGCTGAGGCAATCGCCGCCGAAACCGGCGAAGGCGCCCTCGCCTTCTTCGATGCGATCGCCCCCATCGTCCACCGCGACAGCATCGACATGGACGTCGCCTGGATGGCTGCGCGCTGGGACAAGGGCGGCAAGGACTACATCAACTGCCCGCTCGACAAGGCGCAGTATGACGATTTCGTCGCCGCGCTGGTCGACGGCGACAAGATGCCGTTCCACGATTGGGAGAAGGACACGCCTTACTTCGAAGGGTGCATGCCGATCGAGGTGATGGCCGAGCGCGGCTCCGAGACCCTTCGCCACGGGCCGATGAAGCCGGTCGGCCTCGACAATCCGCGCACTGGCCGCTGGCCATATGCCGTGGTCCAGCTGCGCCAGGACAATGCGCTCGGCACCTTGTGGAACATGGTCGGATTCCAGACCAAGCTGAAACACGGCGAGCAGGTGCGAATCTTCCGCACCATTCCCGGGCTCGAGAACGCCGAGTTCGCGCGGCTCGGCGGAATCCACCGCAACAGCTTCATCAACTCGCCCCGGCTCCTCGACTCCGAGCTGCGTCTCGAGTCGAGGCCGAACATCCGCTTCGCCGGCCAGATCACCGGCTGCGAAGGCTATGTGGAAAGCGCCGCCGTCGGCCTGATCGCCGCCCGCTTCGCCGCCGCCGAGCTTCGCGCGGAAACGCTCCCGGCGCCGCCGCCGGAAACCGCTCTCGGCGCCATCCTCGCACACATCACCGGCGGCGCTGACGCCGAGACGTTCCAACCGATGAACGTCAACTTCGGCCTGATGCCGCCGCTACCCGGCCGCTCAAGGAAAGCTGACCGCAAGAAAGCCTACACCGACCGTGCGCGCGCAGCGTTTGCCGAGTGGCTCGAACGGCTGATGGTTAGCGAGCCCGCCTAATCGTCATTATTGTCGCTGTCCTGCGCGGCCACGGTGCGGCCGCAGCTGCACGTCTTGTGCTTCGGCGGCGGCGGCGCGGTGGTCGCATATTCCGCAGGGGTCAGCCAACCGTTCCTGTCCTTGTCCGCGCCCTGGAACTTGCTGATCGTCTTCACGGCCCATTCCTCGAAGGACAACGACCCGTTGCCGTTCGTGTCGAGCTTGGCGAACGCCTTGCGCCTCGGGTCGAGAAGCTCGTTGGCCTCGATCTTGCCATCCTTGTTCTTGTCGGCGCGCGAGAAGCGGCGTTCTTCGCGGCTCTTGGGGCTCGCTTCGGGCGCTTCGAGCGGCTGCTGGCTGGTCAGCATCGAGGCGCTGTACGTCCGCGCCGCCGGCGCTGCGGGCAGCCCCGGGCGCTCCTCGGCGTGCGACTGCCAGATCAGGAAAGCGCCGGTGAGGAGCAGGAAGCACGACGCGGCGCCGGCAAGGAAACGCAACATTCAAATCTCCTTCGTCGAGGAGATTCGGCACGCTTCCATGTCCGAAACGGACGGACTAGAGTCAACTAGAGCCCTGGCAGCCGTCCGGAGAAGCGATGGCGGAGCATTGCCGCGGCGCGCCCCGGCGTGCCCTCGCGCTCGAACGGCTCCCCGCGCCGGCAGTCTCGGATCGCCAGCACTGTCAGCGTCGACAGCGGCCGAAGCGGTCCCGGAAAGCGTACGCCCGCGAGGCCCCGGGCGAAGGATCGCGCCTGCTCGACCAGCATCGCGCGCGACTGCGGGTCGCTGCAGTGCCGGGCAGCATCGACCAAAGTCCAAAGACCGCCCGCGCCCTGGATCCGCTCGTCCGCGCGTCCGACCACGCGCGCGCCGAGACCGAACAGCAGATTGCCCCGGAACCAGATCGCCTCGCTCGTCTGGACCGTCCACGGAAACGGATCGAACATCCGCAGCCAACCGCTCTCGAGCGCGGCAAGCTCGCGGCCGGTCACGCCGCGCGGAATTAGTTCGGCCGCCGCCTGCTGAAGCCGCGGCTCGGCGGGCGCGGTGCCGTCATCGTCCAGCTCCTCGAGCCGCTCGCGCCACCAGGCGAGACGGATCGGTCCGAGCAGCGGCTCCTTGGTGGTTCGGACGACATCGCCCATTGCCCGGTCGAGTGAGAACAGCGCCGCAAGTGCGCCGCGATTCGGGAGCGGAGCATAGGTCAGCGCCAGTCCGATGTCGGCGCCGAGCACCGCTTTAACGGTAGGTGACGGCCTTCACCGCCTCGACCACCTCGGATGCCTTGATCAGCGCCAGCTTTTCGAGGTTGGCGGCATAGGGCAGCGGTACGTCGGCGTCGGTCACCCGAAGCACCGGGGCGTCGAGGTCGTCGAAGCCCTCGGTCATCGCGATCGCGATGATCTCCGAGCTGATCGAGCAGGCCGGCCAGCCTTCCTCGACCACCACCATCCGGTTGGTGCGCTTGAGGCTCTCCAGAACCGTCGCCTTGTCGAGCGGACG
>Ga0070684_100002705_pt1 | contig 13095 bp, 11 predicted proteins | sample KBSC723LmetaG_FD_65653 | JGI IMG/M metagenome (GOLD analysis project Ga0070684, IMG submission 65653) | Corn rhizosphere microbial communities from Kellogg Biological Station, Michigan, USA - KBS C7.2-3L metaG | ecosystem: Host-associated > Plants > Roots > Rhizosphere ...
CGATGTCACCGGTGAACGTCTCGTCGATGTGAATCTCCGCGAGCACGGGCGTCGCCGTCTCGTCGTAGCGTTCGACCTCCGAGCGACGAACGACGATCTGCGCGAGGGCGCGCGTGCGCGGGGACGGATCGGAATGGGGCATGGTCGATGTCGGTGTCGTGGTTCGCGAGGCCCGCGACGCCGCGAGCGGTTGAAAGGCTCCTGCAAGGCGCATGCGGTGACCGCGGTCACCGCCCACACGACCCCGCCGAGGCGACCGTTCATGGCACGCGTCGGGGTCGGTATCCCCCGCGTCCTCCCGCCTTGCGGCCTCCGCCGACGGACGCCGCCGCGCCGCACCACCGCCGTGCCGCTGCCCAGAGCGCCCTCATGCCGTCTCCCATCACTTCGGCCACGACGCCGTGGTATCGTCAGGCGAGCAAGGTCATTGCCGCCGTGGCCACCACCGGCGCGGCCTGCGCCTCGATCTTCTCCTTCCTCTACTCCTACGGCGTCGTCGGCAAGTCGGAGGCGCACCAAACCGTAGGCAACCTCGGGGTTGCGTGGGTCGGCGTGCGGCCGGTGGTCGACACGGCGACCGCGATCGGCGACACGGTGCATCTCGCCGCGACGATCACCGACCGGGCCGGCGCGATCCTCGTCGGCACCAGGCCGGCATGGTCGAGCGAGAATCCCCGCGTCGCCCTCGTGGGCGAAGATGGCTCCGTCATCGCGCAGGGGCCGGGCGCGACGACGATCACCGTCGCCGTGGGCGGGCGGGTGGCCCGTTCCAGGATCGTCGTGCGCCAGCGCGTTGCCGCCGTGGAGGTGATCGGCGGCGACGGAGCAGATGGCGTGACGCTGCGCGAGCTCGATCGCCAGTCGCTGCGCGCACGCGCGCGTGACGCGCGCGGTCACGCCATCGCCGACGTGGCCGCGCGGTGGCGCGTCGACGACAGCACCGTCGTCGCGCTCGACTCGGCCGGCAATGCGACGGCGCGCGCCCCCGGACGCACGATCGTCACCGCGACGATGGACGGCGTCGTCGGCCACGCCGCGCTGAACGTGGTCGCCGCGCCAGCGACGATCGACCTGCTCGCCGGCGCCGGACAGCACGCACCAGCAGGGCACGCGCTCGCGCAGAACGTGGTCGTGCGCGTCATGAGCCGTCGCGGACTGCCGGTGAGCGGCGCGCTCGTCACCTTCCGCCTCGCGGAGGGCGATGGCGCGCCGGAGCCGGCCTCCGCGCTCAGCGACGCCGACGGACGCGCGCGGACGTCGTGGACGCTCGGCGCACTTCCGGGGAGCCAGTCGCTCATCGCGACGGTGCAGTCGCTCGACAGCACGCTCGTCGTCACCGCCGAAGCGGACCCGCTGCCCGCCAACACTCGCACGCTGGCGGTGGTCGAGCATCCGAGTGGCGCCGCGGGGCAACCGCTCCCCGACCCGGTGCAACTGCGCGTCACCGACAGCGCCGGGCGTGTGCTGTCCGACGTGCCCGTGATCTGGCATGCGCTGGACGGCACCGTCGAGCCGCTGGCGCCGCGCACCGACTCGGCGGGGATCGCGCGGGCGCGGTGGACGCTCGGCCCCGCGGCGGGAGCGCAGCGACTGCGCGCGCAGGTGGGCTCGGCGCACGGCGGCAGCACGATCCCACCGGTGACGATCTCGGCGACGGCGCTCGCCGGCGCCGCGGCGCGCATGGTCGTCGTCTCCGGCGACCGGCAGCGCGGGACCGTGGGCGCGCCACTCCGCCGACCCATCGTCGTCCGCGTGCTCGACGCTGCGGGGAACGGCGTCGCCAATGCGTCGCTCGTCGCCTCCATCGCTTCCGGTACGCTGCTCGATTCGCTGGTGCGCACCGATGCCAATGGCACTGCCACACTCGGCTGGACCCTCGGCCGCTCGGCGGGCAGTCACACGCTGGGCGTGCACCTCGACGGGTTGAACGAGTCGCTCCACGTCGTGGCGTCGGCGCAGCCCGGCACACCGGCGAACCTCACCTTTGATGAGGTGCACGACGCCTCTGTGCGAAGTGGGACGCGCAAGCTCGTCGCCACCGTCACCGATCTCTATGGCAACCCGGTGCCGAACGCGAAGCTCGGACTGACGGCGAAAGGCGGGCGCGTGTCGCCGTCGCGCGCCGTGAGCGACGGGCGCGGCGTGGTGCCGCTGATCTGGACGCCCGGCAGCGGCGCGGCGCTGAGCGGCGCGATCGCGGGCACCGACGTGCGTGAGACGTACGCCGTGCACACCGGCGCGACCGTCCAACAGGCCGGCGCTCCGTTCGCGTCATCCGCGGCGGGGAAGGTGAAGGCGAAGCCCAGGGCGAAGGGCTCGCGCTGATGTGACCAGTCTCATCGCCGGCGGCCTGGTGCAGTACGGTCGCCCATGACGCGTGTCCCGCTGCTATCGTACGAAGCAGGGCACGGGCCCTCGCGAGATGAGACATCGGCTGGAACCCATAGAACGAGCGGCATCCGAGCGCGGAGTCGCAGCAGACAGTCCGTTCGCGAGATCGGGCCGCCTGGTGCCGCTGTCACTCGTGGTCGTCGCCCTGCTCGCCTCCGTGATCATCCCCGCACGGCAAACGTGGTTGATCACGAAGCTGCTCCGCGAGACCACGGAGGTGCTCGCCCCCGCGCGCGTGACGGCGGCGCAGCTGCAATCCGGTCTGGCGGACGAGATGGGCGCGCTGCAGAGCTATGCGCTCTCCGGCGACGGATCGTCGCTCGACCAGTACGCAGCCGTGGTCGCCGAAGACGATCGGCGACTCGCGAGTCTCGAGACGCTCGGCGACCGGGTCGGGGGCGCTTTCGGGGCCCACGTGACGTCCGTGCGGACGCTGGTGGCCGAGTGGCGCCGATCGGTGAAGGGTGCGGACGATCGCAGCGCACTCGCGCGCACGCTTCAGACCGCTCAGGCGCAGCTGGACGCGTCGAGGGTGGCGGTTGCCGGCCTGTCGACCGATCTATTGACGGCGGTACTGGCGCGCGACGACCGGGTCCGGCAGCTCGAGCACTACAGCCTGAGCTCCAACGCGACGATGGTGGCCGCTGCGTTCGCGGCTCTATACGCGGTGGTGGTCCTGACGCTCCGCGAGCGCCGACTGGCGGCATCGCTGCGGCAGCGCGTCGCCGAAGAGTCGGCACGTGCCAGAGGAGAGCGGGCGCTGCGGGAGGCGGCGGAGGCGCTCGCCGGCGCATTCACGATCGATGAGGTGACGCAACGCATCGCGCGCGCGGCGCTCGAGTCGCTGCAGGGGCGCGGCGCGTTCGTCGAGGAGATCGTGAGCAAGGCATCCGATGCGTCGGTGGTAGTGACTGCCGTCGCCGGAACCGGGGGGCCGCCGATCGGTGCTGGTTGTGGACTCCCAGGCTCGTACGCGGAGCAGGTGGTCGCCGCCGGCGAGCCGGTCCTCATCCCGCCCCTGGACGACGGAAGGCACCGGGGAGTGCTCGGGATGCTCGACGATCCCGGCGGGCCGGCGATCGCGATTCCTCTCGGCACGGCGCAGCAGCCACAGGGCGTGCTGTTCGTGCTCAGCGAGACGGGTCATTTCAGCGCGGAGGACGTCGAGCGATCCGCGGTCTTCGCCCACCTCGCGGTGCTGGCCTACGCGAAGGTGAAGCTCCTCGACGAAGCGATCGAGGGCCGCAAGCGGCTCCAGCAAGTCATCACCAGTCGCTCACGGCTGATGCGCGGCTTCAGCCACGACGTCAAGAACCCCATTGGAGCGGCAGATGGCTACGCGGAGCTCCTGAGCGAAGGGGTGTACGGAGCGCTGACCGCCGAACAACACGAGAGCATCGTGCGGATGCGGCGCTGTCTGCACGGTGCGCTCGCTCTCATCGACGATCTGCACGAGCTCGCGCGGGCCGAGACCGGACATCTCGAGATCTCCCCGGAACCGGTCGATCTCGTCGATCTGGTTCGGCATCTCGTGGAGGAGTATCAGGCGACGGCGGACGCGGGCGGTCTGCGCCTCACGAGCAAGGCGGCCGCGGACATCCCACTGGTTCGCACGAGCAGGACGCGCCTCCGTCAGATCGCGTCGAACCTGCTCTCCAACGCCATCAAGTACACCCGCACCGGGTCGGTGACCGTGACCGTATCCCGTCGCACGCCGGACGACGGTGACGACGGGGTCGACTGGGTGCTGATCGAAGTCACCGACACCGGCCTCGGCATCGCACCCGAGAAGTTCGACTTCATCTTTCAGGAATTCGGACGCGTTGGTGGCAGCGAGACGCCGGGCGCTGGTCTCGGCCTCGCGATCAGCCGGCTGCTCGCGCAGGCACTGGGCGGCCGGATCACCGTCGCGAGTGAGCCTGGACGAGGATCGACGTTCACGCTGTGGCTCCCGGTCGTGCCGGGCACCGGTGGAGAAGTCACGACCGGCGCGGTGGCGTCGAAGAGTGCGCGCTTGCCCTGAGCACACGCTCCTCGTCAGCGGTCAGCGGCTGCGCGACGAGCGGTGAGGATCCTGGCCATTCGCCGTCGAACCACTGCCGCCAACACGGTAGCATCGTTGTGCGTGCGATCCCGGGCGCCGAATATCAGCGTGACGCGTCCCGCGAGCGCCTCTCTGGCCAGGCGATCGACGAGATCCGCCCGAGCCTCGAGCTCGAGCCTGTACAACCGTTGAAATGCCACCCATTTCGCGGGATCGTGCGCGAACCAACGCCGCAGACCGGTGGATGGCGCGAGCTCCTTCATCCAGTCATCGATCGCCAGGCGCTCCTTGCTGACGCCTCGAGGCCAGAGTCGATCCACGAGCACGCGACGGCCGTCGCCGCGCGATGGCGGTTCGTAGGCACGCTTGAGGCGGAGCACCGGACGCTCCGGGTGGCACCGAGTGGCGGCGGACCGCTATCGGTCTGCGTCGGCGTGACGCTGCGCCGCTCGCTCACTCTCCGTCGAATACTCTGCCCGAGCGTGCGGGTGGCGTGCAACCGATGGCGCGGGGATCAGCTCGCAGGAGCCGATCGGCTGGCGCGCCCTGGCGAGCAGCATGTCGATGGTCGCCCGGATTGCCTGGAAGGGAGTCATGATGTGTTCCTCCGCTGATGGTCGATGGGAACCTATCGGGAGGAAGCGCGGGAGTCGCTGGTACGAATGTCTGCGCGCATGGTACGCGAGCATCATTCGAATCCTGCGAGAATCACAGCCGACGTTTCAGGACTGGCTGATCAAACCACGGCGCTGTGCGTGCGTCACCGCTTCCAGACGCGTGTGCGTGCGCAGCTTGCGGTTGATGTGGTGCAGATGGTTGCGCAACGTCTGTGGAGAGATCTTCAGCTTGCGGGCGATGGCGGCTGAGTTGCGTCCCTCGGCGAACAGTGTGAGGATCGTTCGCTCCTGACTCGAGAGCCGCTCCACCGGCGCATGGTCGGACGCCTCCTCATTGAGGGCGACGACCTGGCGAGCCGCCGTCACCATCTGGCCGAGCAGGGCTTCCTTCCGCCGCCGCTGGTCGACGTCGCGCGCCAGGCGCACGAAGAGCCTCCGCCCCGTGCGCTGATTGTCGAAGACGATCGTCGACACGTTGATCCAGATCCGGTCGCCGCGCCGCGTGCGGATCTCCAGGTCGAAGGCGGGAATGCCTCCCGTCGCGTCGTCCCACTGCCGAGCGGCGGCGTCGGCACCGCCCGCGAGGGCGTCGGTGCCCAGACTGTCCTGCGCGTCGAGCACGTCGTCGATGTTGCGGCCGATCACGTCCGCCGCCGCATAGCCGAAGAGGCGCTCCGCCGCCGCGTTCCACGAGCGGATCGCGCCATCACCGCTCACGGTGTAGGCGGCATCCGCCGTACGCTCGAGCAGCGCGAACAATTCCAGGTCGAGCACTGATTCCTCCCCTGAAATCTCGAATGCCAGTGCCGGCAGCATGCGCGATGCGCCGGCGTGCGCGCCGGCGCGGGGGCGTCCGGCGATCGCACCGGGACGGCCATCCGCACGCATGGTACAAACGCTTCATTGATGCCGGCGGCGGACGCTCCTATCCCTCAATTCAAGATAGCCGATCAACCAGGGGGAGAGGTCCATGACGAATTCACAGGCTGCCGTCAGCCAGGGGAGGGCACAATGACATCCGCCACGGACGACGTGCTCTCCTGCGCCATGGCACAGGGGCCGAGCACCTATGCCATCCTCGCGGCGATCAAGCCGAACGATGCGAACGATGCCGTGCTCGCGATGGCGGAATGGCTCGCCGAGCAGGAGCATCAGGAGCTGCAGATCGTCAGCGTCATCGAGAACGCACCGTTGGTCTCGTCGTTTGCGGCCGGCGTCCCCAGCATCCCGCCGTTTCACGACGACGAGGAGCGGCGGGCGATCAAGCGCGCCTTGCGAGCGGCGTACGAACGGACCGGGCACTCCGCCCCGCGCCTTCGCGTCGACGTGCTCGAAGGGCCTGCGCCGGATACGATCGCGGAGATCGCGCGGCAACGCGACGTCCGCCTGGTGGTGGTAGGAAAGGGGACGCGCGGCATGTTGAGTCACCTGGTCTATGGCGAGCAGGTGATGGAGATCATCAGGCGGAGTCGGAGCCCCGTGCTGGTCGTGCCGCCCACCCCGTCCATCCCGATCGAACGCGCGATGGTCGCGTTCGACTTCAGCATGGCGAGCATGCGCGCGGCCGTGATCGCGCACGAGATGCTCGGCCCGGGCGGACGACTGACGCTCGTGCACGTGGCGACGCCGCGGCGTATCATGGGCCGACGCTCCCAGTGGTGGCTCCGATCGATCGAGCGGCGCGCCCGGGAAGCGCTGGGAGAGTTCGTCCGCGCGCTTCCGCCGCGGCCCGGCGTGACGGTCGAGATGGAGAAGATGCACGGCGAGCCGGTGGACGTCCTGGCCACGTACGCTCGTGCGCAGGGGATGCATTTGCTCGCGTGTGGATGGCACGAGCAGGCGTTGCTGGAGCGGATGTTCGCCGGGAGCAACACGGCGGACCTGCTGCATCGGGCCGAGTGCGCCGTGCTCGTGGCACCCGAACCGCGCAGCGGAAGAAAGGAGGACGGCGCAGCCTGAAGACGAACGTGGGCCAGGTGGCGGGCTCACGCAGTCGCGGCTGGCAGCGGACGACCTCGGTGCACGTCGCTCGCGCGAAGTATGCAGTGCCAGCCCGAAAAGGAGAGGACGACATGCCGAGGACACCGCGGCGACAGCCACCGAGCGTCGAGCCCGACGAGCAGCGCGTGCCAACACCGAGGAACGCGCGCTCGTTCGCCGACGTGGACGAAACTTCGGCGGAGAGCTTTCCGGCGAGCGATCCACCGTCGTGGACGAGCCTGCGCATCGGCACACCGAGAGATTTCGTGCGGCGCGTGGACGACGAGCATCGCGATGACGCCGATGCACGGCGCGCATCCGACTCCGGTTGACTCCCTCTGCGCACGGGCTAGATTCAAGGCAGGGAGTCGCGTCCCGATGCTCACGGTTGCTGTCGCGCGTAGTGCGTGGCGGCGTCCTGGCGAATCGATCGATTCGCACGGAGCGTCGGCGGCGCGATTTGTCGTTTCAGCGCTCGCATTCCCGGGTAGACGTCATGGTTGAGCCGGTCATTCGCCCACATGCACCACGGTCCGTGGCGCGCCTCCGCATCGTGCGGGCGGCGCCGCTCGACGTGCACGCATGGACCGGCCGCTCGGCGATCTCCGCCGCCACCAACACCGTGCGTCCGCCCATCGCGACCGCCGGCACGGGCCGGACGAGGGTGTCCGTCGCACGACTGCACCGATCCCGGACGTGGCGGCAGCGCGCTCCGCGCGCGCTCGCCCGTTCGGTGATCTCCCCGCCGAAGCGCAGGAGCCTCGCTCACCCGCGGATCGTCAGCGGCTAGACCGAGGTCCGGTCGACAGCATTCGGGAGCCATCACGGCATCCGTCGCTACCGCCCTTCCTGCGCTTCACGCAGGAGGGGCGGTTCGCTTTTCCGGTGACGTCGCTCGACGACGCGCGGCTGCAGAACACAACGCGACTTCCGCAGCCGTCCGCGCCGAGCGCCGCTCACGAGTCAGCGAACCCGTCACGCGGAGGGAACAGCCCAGACGCTCACGACATCGCTCGCGCCGTCCGCCGAGTGGATCGCTCACACCGGACGCTCGGCGGCGGTTGCGACATCGGCAGCCACACTCGAATCAGAGAGGAGAAAGGAGATGCGGGTATTCAGCGAAGGAGACGACCTGTACCGGCTGGAGGACGGCACGGGAGCGCACGTCGGTACGATACGAGGCCGCACCATCGCGTTTCGTGGTTTCCCCACCGAGGAGGCCGCGCGCGACGCGGCGGTCGCGGCGTGGTGTGCCCTGAACGACGCGCTGCGGCGCGAGTATCCGAGCTGGCCACACCACGAGCTCGCGCTCGACCGGATCGGCACCGTGCACGACGGCGCGTACGAGTGGTTCTTCGATGGCGTGCGGGCGATCGCGCGTCTGGTCCGTCCGCGACCGGGGTCGCGGGATCTCACCTACGGCATCGAGCTGGTGCTGCCGTCGTATTCCAGCGAGGGCGTGGCGATCATGGCGTCGCACGGGATGGCGCGCGCCGTCGCGCCGTACCGCGACGTCCCGAGCGACGTGCCCACCGTCACGCGCCAGGCAGAGGTATCGTACGCGTCCGCGGCGCTGATGGAACTACCCGACCCGGCGGCGTGAGGGAGGAGCGCAGGAACTACTGCACGGTGATCTGTGCCTTCATGCCCACCGCCAGATGCGGCGTGCAGTAGTACTTGTATGCGCCCGCCGGCACGCCCGCGAACGAGACCGTGTACGTGGCGCCGATGTTCGACTCCAGGGGGCTGGAGAGTGGCGCCATCGTCTGCGGCATGTTGGCCTGGAGCTGCGTGCTGGCGCCGCCCGGAATGCTGTCCGACCAGAAGGTCACGTTGTGCGGTGGCCCGGAGACGACGGTCCAGCGGACGGCATCACCACGTTTGATGGTGAGCGTCGTGGGTTCGAAGCGATAACCCTTCGCGTCGCCGAGCATCTTGACGTCCCATGTCTTGCCGGTCGCGGCCTGCGCCGTCCCGGATGCCGGAGCGGCCGCTCCGGCAGGAGCCTGGCTCGCCCCGCTCGTCGAGGTGTCCGTCGTCGCGGGAGGCGTGGTGGCAGGGCCCGGTGCAGCTGCTGTATCCGCCCTTCCTCGCTCGGTCCCTCCACAGCTCGTGATCGCGAGCGCGTACAGGACTCCGACTACAGTCATCCGCAGACTCTGCACCATCGAAACCCCCTAGTTGAAGGGCCCTCACCGTTGGCCACTCTCACGGCCGACCGACGCGAGGCGATCGCGCATTTCAGGGACCACCGCCTGGCAAGACGGCGTAATTGCCGGACCAGAAGCAGGAAATCCTCATACGGCACGTACCGCCAACGCCGAGCTCTATTCGGAATGCTCCGAGGCTTCGAAGGCCGCGTGCACCGACTGCCTGGTGCTCGTGAGCTCCTCGTGCAGCGCGTCACGCAACTGCCGCACGACGCGCCCGCGCACGTCGAAGAGTCCGCGGCTCGGCAGCTTGTCGAATCGGACGCGGCGCACGAACGCGACGTACGTGCTCGGCTCGGGCGCCGGTCCGGCGACGAGTGCTTCGACGTCGAGCCACGCGTCGAAGTAGTGGCTCGCGTAGAGCTGCTTGGTCGCGACGAACATCGGGGCGCCCGGGCCGGCGCCGCGGAAGGTCGAGAGCCGCGACAGGCTGAGGATCGGTTTCAGCCCCGGCTTGCGATCGACGGCCCAGAAGATCGTGCTGGTGGCACCGACGGGCGGATGCGCCGGTGATTCCGCGAGGTAGCTCGCGAACGTCGGCGCATCACGAAACATGGGTGCGTCTGCAGCGAGCAGCTGGCGAAAGCCGGACGCCGATTGCTCCGCCGGCCGGGTGTCGTCGTACACGGGGAGTGCGGCATCGCCGCGCGCGCGATAGTCGGTGACGAGCGCGAAGAGCCACTCGCGCATCAGCGAGTCGGCCGGCGAGGACCGATCGTCGTGGTGTGGCGCGAGCGCGTCCGCCATGAGCGTCATCTGCTGCTCCGGCAGCTTGATCGAGCAGTGCGAGACGCGGCACTTCCGGATCCCGGCCGCGTCCGACGGGTCGAGCTTCATCGATGCGAAATCGGCGAGCGTGGGCGGTGATCCGAGCACGCCGAAGGCCTCACGGCCGGGCCGCGAAAGGAATGCGGTCACGTTCGCGGTGCGCGCGAAATAGAAGTCGCGCGGTACGGCGACGCGCATGAGCCCGACGAGCGCGACCTCGTCCCGGTCCGCACCGGCGACGGGCCACACGACGACCTCGCCGCGCTCGACCGCCGCGAGATCCTTCGCGTGCGGCGCTCCCAGCGCCTCGAGGAACGACAGACCGGGCAGTCGCGCGGCCTCGCTCGTTTGCTGTGCACCGGCGGAGGAGGCGGCCAGGGCGATGAGCGCCCCCAACAACGCGTGACGGATCCGACGGGCGCTCAGGCAACTATTCGTTCGCACGTACCGCATGGGATGATGAAGCTGACGATGCGCGGCGCCATCGGAGCGCCGTGCCGTCGCTCGGGTCCGGTTCCGCGCCGCGGCTGTCGCTCGACACGCGACCATCCGGCTCGACTCGCAAATAGCGGTGCGTCGTGAGCGACATCAGCATCAGATCGCCGTACAACGTCTCCATCCACTGAAAGGTCTCGCCGTCGCCCGGCGGGCCGGCGCGTAGCGCGAGCGTGCTCGTGCTGTCGGTGCGTGGCGTGACGGAGAGGAACCGGGTGCCGGCGCGCAACGCGACGCGGCCGAGCCCGCGGTCGACGACGGTAAAGCGCCGCCCGCCGTCGACGGCGAAGGGCGTGTCGCGACCCGCCGCTCGCAGCGCGATCGTGCGGCCGAGCGGGATCGGCTGCATGAGGCCGCGCGGGTTCGGCTCATCGACGCGCATGAGGTCGAAGTCGGCGACGCCGCCCCGCACGCCCGTCGTGTTGTAATGGAAGAGCGCGAAGCGCACGCCCTGGAAGGTCTTGAGCTGGAACGCCATGGTGAAGGGACGGCCGAGCGGCTTCCACCGCGCGCCATCGGTGCTGACGCTGAAGCGCGCCTGCTCGGTGAGAAAATCGCAGTCGACGCGCAGCCACACGCGTGTCGTGCGGAGCGGCGACGCGGCGGTGGAGTCGACGGTCTGATCGTACTGCTGAAGCGTCAATCCGTTCGCGGTTCGCCGCACGCCGATCCATGCGTACGGACGGTTGAGGAGCGCGAGGCCGGCGACGTCACCGGCGCGCATCCCCGCGACGTCGAGCAGCGTGGTGGCGGAGGAACGCGGGCCGACGGCGCGCTGCGTGAGTGTGTTGCGCGCGGTCCAGAAGTCGGCGGCGGGAAGCGAGTGCAGACGCAGCCACCCCGGGCGCTCGCTCAACGACCATACACTGTCGTTCGGCACGTGGTTCCACTGCCAGACGTTCGCCAGCTGCGGTCCCGAGAACGCGTCGTTGCGCGTGTACGGTGCGCGTGGCGCGCTCGACGCCGCCGTCTTCGGCTTCACCCACACGCGCGGCGTGCGCTCGAGGTTTCCGGGGAGGCCAAAGTACGGCCAGCCGTTCGCCCACGTGACGGGAGAGAGGGCGGTGAGCCGACCGATCGAGTTGGCGTCCATCATCGAGAAGCCCCACCACTCGCCGGCGGGGGTCTGCACGATGCCGCCCTGATGCATCGACATCGTGCCGCGCGCCGTCGGGTTGCCCGGGGTGACGACGATCTGCGGTCCGGTGCCGTTGCCGCGCACCCGATTGCCCTGGCGCAGCCCGAACGTCTCGTCGGCGCTGATCTCCTTGTTCACCTCCCACGGACCGTCGAGCCGATCGGCCCGCGCGGCGGCGAGGCGCATGCGCCCCGCGTACCAGGCGCTCGTGATGTAGTACTTCCCGTCGATCTTGTAGAAGTGCGCGCCCTCGCCCATGCCGGCGTCCTTGCGGAAGAGCACGCGCTCCGTGCCCGGCACGATGTCGGTGAGCGTGCGGTCGAGCCGCGCGAGGTGCATGTCCTGGTAGCCCCACACGACCCACACCGCGCCGTCGTCGTCGAAGAGGACGGAGAGGTCGTGCAGCGAGACCTTCATCGGCGTGCGGGTCCACGGGCCGCGCGGATCGGTCGCGGTGAAGTGCTGCGTCGTCTGCCCGTTGACGTTGCTGAAGATGTGGAAGGTGCCGTCGTGATAGCGGAAGCTCGGCGCCCAGATCCCCTTGCCGTAGATCTCCTTCCCGTCCTCGAGCCGGAACTCGGGGCCGAGGTCGAGCCGGTCGAGCGCGTAGCTCATCAGCTCCCAGTTGACGAGGTCGCGCGAGTGCAGCACGGGGAGACCAGGCATCGCGTGCATGGTCGTCCCCGTGAGATAGAAGTCGTCGCCGACGCGGATCAGGTCGGGATCGGAGAACTCGTCGTAGAAGAGCGGGTTGGAGAAGGTGCCGTTGCCGTTGTCGGACGTCCATGTGTGTCGTGCCGCCTGTGCGGCGGCACTGGATGCGGCGCCGAGCAGGGCGCCGCATGCGAGCGCGAGGATCGCGCGTCTCACGCTGGCTGCACCCGCCAGTACAGCGTGTACCGCTCGTGCGCGAGGCGGAAGTACGGCGCGAGCTGCACGTCACGCGGGCGCCCGACCCCCACCGTCTCGAACACCAGCGACTCGCCAGGCACCGGTCGGAGGTGCCGCGCGAGGTCGCGCACGTCGCCGACGAGCGTCGGCACCTCCACCGCCGCGTTCAGCATGTTCCCCGACTCCCGCTCGTTCTTGATGAGTTGCGCTCCGGGCGTCACCCCGTCGGTGCCAAGCCGGCCGGCGAGCACGATCGGGCCGTAGGCGAACGCGACGAGCTCCGGCGCGCCGGGGAGAGCCTCGATGCGCAGGGTCATCGGCACTCGCACGTCGACCACGTCGCCACGCCGCCAGGTGCGGTCGATCGAGACGTATCCTGCGGCGTCGGGCACCGCGCTCCACGCGCGGCCGTTCACGGCGACCTGCATCTGTTCGCACCACGCCGGGCGCCGCACCCGTAACACGACGCGCGTCGGCCGCGCGGTCTCGATCGTCAGCCGCGTCGCGTCGTCGTCGGGGAACCGGGTGCGTTGCGCGAGCGTCAGCCCGCGCTCGTGCCAC
>Ga0070684_100002710_pt1 | contig 13088 bp, 11 predicted proteins | sample KBSC723LmetaG_FD_65653 | JGI IMG/M metagenome (GOLD analysis project Ga0070684, IMG submission 65653) | Corn rhizosphere microbial communities from Kellogg Biological Station, Michigan, USA - KBS C7.2-3L metaG | ecosystem: Host-associated > Plants > Roots > Rhizosphere ...
GACGTGCAGGCGGCGATTCAGAGCGCGACGGGAAAATTGCCGATCGATTTGCCAAGCCCGCCAACGTTCAAAAAAACAAACCCGAACGACCAGTCGGTTTACTTGTTAGGCCTGATGTCGGACACACTGACTGATGGGGACTTATATAAGTATGCCTCTACGGTTGTAGCGCAGCGTATCAATATTCTGCCCGGGGTTTCGCAGGTAAACATTTACGGCGTGCAAGGTGCGATTCGGATCAAGGCTGACCCATCTGCGCTCGCAGCGCGCGGCCTGACGATGGATGATCTGGCCAGCGGGATTAAGTCGGGCACTGTCTATGCTGGCGCAGGACAATTCGATGGCGAACATCGCACGTTTGTGTTGCAGCCAAATGGTCAGATCGATAAAGCCGAGGGGTATCGCGACCTGATCGTCGCGCGAAATCCCAACGGTGCGCCGGTTTATTTACAGGATGTAGCCGATGTGCGTCAGAGCGTTCAGGACGAGCGAATCTCGCGCTTTTTCTGGATGCGTGGTTTTAAGCCAGCGCGCGCGGTGGTTGTGCTTGCCGTTTCACGACAGGCAGGAGCAAATGCAGTCGAAGTGGCTAGCTCTGTCAAAGCGCTCTTCCCTGAGCTGCGCTCGAGTTTACCGGGGTCGATCAAATTCACGCCGGTGTTCGACCGTTCGCAAACTATCGTCAATTCCGCCGATGAAGTGAAATGGACGCTCATGATCGCGTTCGTGTTGGTAGTAATTGTGATCTACGTGTTCCTCGGGCGCGCTACCGACACACTAATCCCCGCTGTGGCCTTGCCGATGTCATTGCTGCTCACCGTGGCGGTAATGTACATGCTCAATTTCTCCATCAACAATCTGACGTTGATGGCGCTGACTCTGGCGATTGGTTTTCTTGTCGACGACGCCATTGTGTTCTTGGAAAACGTCGTGCGCCGCGCTGAGCACGGGGAGTCGATCCTGAAGGCTACTTTCAACAGCGCGGGCGAAATCTCCTTTACCATTCTTTCGATGACGCTTTCGCTTGCCGCGGTTTTTATCCCGCTGGTGTTCATCCCCGGATTGCTTGGCCGAATCTTCCGCGAATTTTCCGTCACGATTATTGTGGCGATTCTCGCCTCAGGTCTCGTGTCGTTAACCCTCACGCCGCTAATGTGCGCTCGCATCCTTGGTGAGCGCAGGGCGGGTCATAAGCGCGCCTGGATGGAACGGCACACCACCAATTTGATCCAGCGGGTAATTGCCGCCTATGGCCGGATGCTCGACAAATTCCTTGATCGTGCGTGGCTTGCTGTGCCGATCCTGCTCGCTTGCATTCTTGGTCTCTGGTTTTTCTTCACCCATTTGCCGTTCACGTTGATACCGCGGGGTGACAGCGGTTTCATTCGCGGTTTGTTCATCGCACAGGAAGGTACTTCGCCGGCTCAGATGCGCGCGTTTCAAACGCAGGTGAATCAAAAAATCCAGGAGGATCCAGCCGTCGGCCAGTTTTTTACGCTAGCCGGTTTTGCCTCACGCGGCCCGTTATCGCAGGGGCTGTTGTTCCTTTTTCTAAAACCGCGCAGTGACCGTCCGCCGGTCGACGAAATCGTTTTGCGACTGCAAAAATCGATAGGTACCATTCCGGGAATCACCGCAGTGTTAACCCCGAGTCCAGTGTTGCAAATTAGCGTCGGCGCCACAAGCCAGACCCAGGGCCAGTATGCCTACACCATTAGTGGCATCGTGCCTGGGGACGTTTACGCGATGGCCGACGAATTAATGAAGAAACTTCAACAGTTCAAAGGGTTCGCCAGTGTTCGGTCCGACTATTACCACGACACGCCCAACCTCGAGATCGACATCAACCGAGATCGCGCAGCGACATATGGCGTTTCTACTTCTGCGATTCAAAGCCTGATGCGCAACGCCTACTCCCAAAACTACATCTATCTCATCAAGGAGCCTGACGACCAGTATCAGGTCATTCTTGAAGTTAAAGATCATAATCGTGCGCATCCTGACGACTTGGATGATCTTTACGTCCGCAGCAGCACCAGCGGCAATTTCAGTGCGAGCGGGTCGGGTGGGGGAACCATCGCCACGACCACAGGTAACATGGCAGGCCTCGTTCCGCTTCGTGTTGTAACATCAACCAAGCAAGTTATTGGCCCGCAGGCCGTGAACCATCTCAATCAGTTCACCAGCGTCACTTTCAATTTCAACCTGTTGCCGGATGCCGCGGTTGGCGATGCTACCAAGTACATCGAGGATGCTGTCGCGCAGATTCAGCCGCATTACCCAACCGTGCAGGGAACCTTTCAAGGTGAAGCGTTAGTGTTCAGACAACTGTTTCAATCCTTGCCCCTGCTGCTGCTCGCGGCAATTTTCGTTATGTATGTAATTCTGGGAATTCTTTATGAGAGCTATGTGCACCCATTCACGGTGTTGTTTCCGGCCATTGTGCCTGCAGTCGTCGGTGGGCTGGCTACATTGTATATTTTCCATTCAGTGCTTTCGCTCTACAGCGTGATCGGCCTGTTCCTTTTGTTAGGTATTGTGAAGAAAAATGGAATCATGGTGGTTGATTTTGCGTTGCAACGAATCGACGAAGGCTGGGATCTCCGCTCGGCCATTCACGAAGCCAGCGTAGAACGATTTCGTCCCATCATGATGACGACACTCGCCTCCCTGATGGGCGCTATCCCAATTGCATTAGGATTCGGTCAGGATGCTGCGTCGCGGCGGCCGCTAGGTCTGGTGATCGTTGGCGGGCTGATTTTCTCGCAACTGGTCACGTTGTTTGTCACACCGGTTATTTATCTCTGGGTCGAATGGTTCCAGGAACACGTGCTGGATAAAGTGCCGTTTCTCCGCAGCGCCCACTACCACGAGCACGAAGTTGAGCCACCGCGCGGACATGTGCGACCCGAGCCAGTGGGTGCTCGTTGAGTGTTACTCTCGGTCATGTTAGTAACCCATCACTGCTCCGAACAACGATAGGAAGAGGAAGCCATGCGCGCCATGGTTCTCAACGAACCGAAACAGCCATTGGAGCTGCGCGATGTGCCAAAGCCGAAGCCGGGCAGGGGACAACTCCTGGTGCGGGTTAGCACATGCGCGGTTTGTCGGACTGACCTTCACGTTGTCGATGGCGAATTGCGGAATCCCAAGCTGCCACTGATTCTCGGTCACCAAATTGTCGGACGAATCGAAGAAATCGGCGGCGAAATGTCGGAGGGACCTGAGCATCCCGACAGTCGCGGCACTAAGGCCGCTCCCACATTCGCACTCGGAGATCGCGTAGGGATCCCGTGGCTTGGCTGGACGGATGGTGATTGCTCGTATTGCAGATCCGGCAGAGAGAATCTTTGCGATAACGCGCGCTTTACCGGTTACACGATTGACGGCGGTTACGCCGAGTTCACCGTGGCTGATGCGCGATATTGTTTCCATTTACCTGAGCGTTACAGCGACGTTGAGGTCGCGCCGCTGCTATGCGCGGGACTGATCGGTTACCGATCGTATCGGAAAACGGGCGATGCGCGGCGTCTTGGCATTTACGGGTTCGGCAACGCCGCGCATTTGATCGCGCAAATTGCGATTAATGAAGGACGCGAACTTTTCGCGTTCACTCGTCCGGGCGACAACGCAACACAGCAAGCCGCGAAAGAACTTGGCGCGGTTTGGGCCGGCGGTTCCGACGAAATGCCGCCGGATAAACTCGATGCGGCAATCATCTTTGCTTCGGTCGGCTCGCTCGTGCCGGCAGCGCTACACAGTCTCGCTAAAGGCGGCGTCGTGGTGTGTGGAGGGATTCACATGTCCGACATTCCTTCGTTTCCCTACGTCGACTTATGGGAGGAACGTGTGATTACGTCAGTGGCGAACCTGACTCGACACGACGGTAAGGAGTTTTTCGAAATTGCGCCGCGCGTTCCGGTTCGGAGCCACACGGAAACATTCCCCTTGGAACAAGCCAACACTGCGCTGGATCTCTTCCGTGGCGGCAAACTTAGCGCGACCGCAGTGCTGACAATTGCCGAGTAATACACCAGCTGAAGCGTCGAACCGCCAAGGAAATCCGCTGAGGACAGCGGACGCTACAGGGGGACCATTCGCGCGACAAGTCGCCGACATTTAACCAGTCGCGATGTCGCGTGTTCGCTGCACTTATCTTGCACGCACCTGCGCGCGAGCACCGACGGGTCTTAACGAGTTGCCTGGAGGCCGTTTTTCTTCGGCGCGAATACCACCGGCGGCGTCGGCCAGTGCTTCTTCCTCGGCTGGGAGAAAGGGTTTGAAGCGGCTTTTGTCGATCGCTTTCATGAATGCTTCATGGGGAGACACAATGCCTTTCTCCAGCAGCGCCCAGATTGCGTCATCCATAAACTGCATTCCCTGAGCCCGACCGGAAACAATGATATCCTGCAGCTTGTGCGTGGCACCTTCTCGGATGATCGCAGCCACCGCAGGATTGGCTATCAGAATTTCATTCACGGCAATGCGCCCGGGACGATCCGATCGCTTTAGAAGCAGTTGTGCTACTACGCCGCGAAGTGAGTTCGCCAGCATTGCACGCGCCTGTGGTTGTCGATCGGCGGGGAAAGCATCCACCATGCGATCCACGGTTTTGCGCGCGTTGTTTGTATGCAGAGTGCCGAACACGAGAAGGCCTGTTTCAGCGGCGGTTAAAGCAAGTGCGATTGTCTCCAGATCACGCATCTCGCCAACCAGCACGATGTCGGTGTCCTGTCGCAGCGAAGCTTTCAGGCCAGCAGCAAACGAATCCGAATCCGCAGGCACTTCACGTTGTGTGATGATGCTGCGCTTGTTGTTGTGCACGAATTCGATCGGCTCCTCGATCGTCACTACGTGTTTGGCAAAATTTTCGTTGATGAAGTCGACCAGCGCAGCCTGCGTTGTTGTTTTGCCAGAACCAGTTGGACCGGTAACGAGCACCAGCCCGCCGCGCAAATCAGCAAACTTCTTTACGACTGCCGGAATGCCCAGTTCCTCCAGTGTCGAGATCTTTGTAGGAATTAATCGAAATGCCGCAGCGTACCCCTCGGACTGTTTAAAATAATTGCTGCGAAATCGAGAGTGCTCATCCATCTGATAGGCAAAATCGAGATCGCCGTGTTGCTCGAAAAGTTCCCAATTACGTGGCCCGCAGGCTTCGCTCAACATCCGTTTGGCTTCATCGTGCGAAATCGGCTCAGCTCGAATCGGCATTATGTCCCCATGCACACGTATTTTCGGCGGTTCGCCTTCAGCGATGTGCAAATCCGACGCATCCTTTCGGACTACGATCTGCAGAAATTCATCAAGATAAGCCATGGGAAAACCGCGGATTACGGGATGGGATAAAGGAAGTTTAGCATGAAGATCGGCTCGTGAATGCGTAACTTATTTGCGTAGCCCGCGTCATGTTTTGACATGTTGCCGCACGACATCTTTCTGTTCGGCGCGTGCGTAAGCTTCCTCTGCGCTGATTAAGCCGCGTTGGTAAAGATCAATCAGGGTATCGTCCATCAACCGCATGCCTTGCTTCTTTCCGGTCTGAATAATACCGGGCAACATGAACGTTTTATTTTCGCGAATCACGTTGGAGACAGCAGGCGTATTGGTGAGAACCTCAAGTGCAAGCACGCGACCCTTTCCATCTTTCCGCGGGATCAACTGATGACTGATGATACCGCGCAGCGATTCAGCGACCATAACGCGGACGTGTTCCTGTTGTTCCGGCGGGAATACATCCAGTAGCCTGTCAAGTGTGCGCGATGCATTCGAGGTGTGAAGAGTTGCTAGAACAAGGTGCCCGGTCTCGGCGGCGGTGATCGCAAGTGAAATCGTTTCCAAGTCCCGCATTTCCCCCACCATGATTACATCGGGATCTTCCCGCAGTGCGGCACGTAGCGCCGTGGCAAACGACTCAGTGTGCGTGAAAACTTCGCGCTGGCTAACGTGACAATTCTTTGAGTGGATGACGTATTCAATTGGGTCCTCGAGCGTAATAATGTGATCGCGCCGTTCCGTATTGATTTGCTGAACCATCGCAGCAAGCGTCGTTGATTTGCCGGTGCCTACCGAACCAGTCGCGAGGATGAGACCATTCTGATAGCGGGTAAGTAACTTGAGCTGCTCTGGCAATCCCAGGTCGTCCATTGTCCGGACGTAGGAATTGATCACCCGAAACACAATCTCAACGCCCAACCTCTGGCGAACGACGCTCACTCGATAGCGAGCGTGTTCGTTCTGATACGCGAAGTCAGAATCGCCGCGAGTATTGAGCTCATCCTTGTACACTTCGGGCATGAAGCTCTCTGCCAGCGCGACCGTTTGTTCGCTGGTCAGAACTGGAACGTCAGGCCAAATGGGCTGTAACGTTCCATGTACTCGCCAGATTGGCGGCGCCGCTACGCCGAGGTGAACGTCTGATGCGCCGGCGTTTTGGCCAATCTGAAGATAATTATCGACGTGCGGCAGGGGATGCGATTTGAATGAAGGAGCTGAAACTTGTGGCGTCATGGGGGAAGCATTCAGTTGTCTCACGGGCACACAAGGCCCGAGCTACAGACGGCGTATTATTTCCTGCCGCGGGAGGGTTCGCCAGAATAAAAGAACCGGTTCTTAACAAACTCCATGACGACCGGTCTGGCGAGATTTCCCACGAGTTTGATCGCCGCCATGGCAAGTCCCGTCTCCATCAGCTTCTTATCTCCCTTGCGCCGTGTTCTTGCGTCCACATAAACTTTCTTCTTCCGCATTGGCGCTAACGCGATCACCGCCCCGACTGCTGCCGCCGCGCTGACCCAGGAACCTGTCTGTTTTCGGAATGACCTCCGGAATTTTGCCGGGAAATCAAATTCGTAACGCAAGCCGCGCAACTCGTTGGCCACCCGCTGCCGCGAATCTGCTATTTCTGCTTTTAGCTCGTTGATTGATTGAGAGTTTTCAGCCATTCGCGATCTTTCTTTAGTTCGTCAATGCTATCCCGAAACATCGGCTTGGTGATCCGACTGCGTGCCACCACCAACAGCACTCCTGCGATAATGAAATGTAACAGCGCAACAACCAGCGCCACCACTGGCCATGAGGTTCCGAGCAAATGCGCGAGACCAACAACGGCACTGACGATGAGGAAAACATAGCCCATGAGGCAGAGCGCCAGCGCCGCGATGACACAACCCACCAGTATCAGCACTTGCACCGCGGCCGACTTCGATTCCTGCGCAAGCAGAACAAACCGGCCTTCAAAAAACGCTACTACCGCGCTGATCAGTGCCAGCGCGTTATCGAACAAACCGGAATGGCCCGCAGGATTGCGAGATGGAAGGGTCCCGCTGCTCATTTCCGGCGCTTTCGAAACTAACGCCGGAAGATCAGACCCAACACGAATCCAATTCCGAGCGCCGTGAATACTGCTTTTGTTGGATTTTCACGGACGTAGTCCTCGGCGTCTTCCTGGAATGTCCGAACGCGACTGGTGGCATCGCCCCACGCTTGTTCCGCTTTGCCACGCGCATCGCCCCAGGCTTGCTCTGCTTTTCCGCGGTACTCTTCGGCGAAAGCACCTGCTGCTGATTTTAAATCTTCCGCTGCTTTACGAGCATGGTCCTTGCTGCTCTGCAATTTATTCTGCGGATCGGCGTTGGCCGGTGTTGTATGTTCTCCTGGTCTGTTTTGTTCTGCCATTGGTAATCTCCAGTTAATTTGTTCGCTGCGACTATCCGCGCGCTTTGCACAAGGGGCAAACGCCGACTTGTCTCAAATCATAAACGTGTCGCACGCTTCAAGCGGACTTCTTTTGCCTTATAAACGTTCTGACGCTTACGCGACCTAACGTCCTCAACAAGTCGAAAGCTGAAAGTTATTGTTCGCGAAAAATGATCCGTGCTTTTGTCAGATCGTATGGTGAAAGCTCCACCGAAACCTTGTCACCGGGCACGATCCGAATGAAATGCTTGCGCATTTTGCCGGAAATATGCGCAAGGACATTGCGTTGCCCGGGAAGATCGACGCGGAACATCGTCCCAGGCAAAACCTGCGTCACGGTGCCTTCAGTGATGATCTGTTCTTCTTTCGCCATCGCGCGGCGAATATATCGCGCCAGCGGACGACGCTCAAGACGAGCACCTCCCAAGGAGCGGCGGTCTCTAATCCGCTGCCGCCAGCCGATCTTGAGATCGTTCCAAATGTGGGAGTAGAGAAACTTCTCTGGCTCGCGCTTACTGGAATTGCTCGAGCGAAAGGGTCGGCAGGTATTCCCGAAGCTCCTCGCGTTTCCACCACGCGCCGGTGTGGCGAAGCTCGTCCACGGTTGTAAATCGATAGCGATAAAACATCCCTCGAACGTAACGTGGCGGTCTGTCCGGGAATGGATTGTTTGCGAGCAAGCCGTTCACTTCGTGCGAGCCTTGAACCAAGCGGTAGATCAATGCGATGAACCATGGATTTTGGCGTGGAGTTCCCAAAGCGGCGAACCACATCTGCCAGTCGAGTCTCGGCTGGTGCGGCGCACACCAACCAGGCGCGCGTTTTACGTCGCCGGGCTTCCATTTGAATTCGTAAGGCAGCCAGTCAACTCCATCAGCACTGCCTTCAAGGATGATTTCGCCGCGGTCTTTCGTCATCTCACGGAAAAGGCCATAGCCGTTGACAATGCGAAATGCTTCCAGCTTTTCATAGAGATTCGCCAGCACGCGCGGTGGTCGACTCAGCGGTTCAAATGCGCTGACGATTAGCCACGCATTGATCGGTAACGTCACAATGATCACAAACATCCCCAGGTAGACACACAATCGTTCTGGTAGGGTGCGACCGCTGGGCGCGCCGTCGCTTTGGTTACGGCGCGCGCGGCGGTCGCGCCCTACCACCGAATCATCGATCAGCAATAAGCAGAGCGCGATCGTGAGCAGATTGAAAAAGCAATAGTTTCCCGTGATCGCGATTACGAGCTGAAGAAAAATCAGCAGTCCAGCCGCAATCAATCTCAAACGCCGCGGCGCCCAGATGAAAAATGGCACGATGATTTCCACCACGAGACAAAACGCCACCGAAAAATGCTTGAACCATTCGGGACTTTTGTCTGCCCACCAGCCGAACACCGTCGGCAGCGGTTGTGACCAGTAATGGTAATCGAGTGCTGTTAGATTCCACCAGCTATCGTCGCCGCTGGTTAACTTCACCACGCCCGACATGAGCATTAGTTTGAACAAAAGAAGCTTGAGCAAAAACAAACCAGCTTTCGAAACGGGTGCTGTAGCGGGCACCGCCGATCCCTGCCGGAACGAAAGTTTTCGTGGCCACAGCCGCCAGGGCGCAAAAAAGATCGATAAAAAACCTGTCTCCAACAAAAGCACGTCCCATTGAAAACTGAAAAAATCCTGGCCTGCGATGGTGAGTGACAAGTACAAAACGAAAAGCGCAACGAGGAGAAGGGCCGGAGCGATTTCGAGAATCAACAGCAACGAACAGAGAACACCGCCGCCGCAAAGGAAATGCAGAAACGTATCACTTGAATTAAACCAGCACAGCGTTGGTAACACTCCATAAGCCTTTGGTCCGACCTGGCCCCGAACTGCTGAGAGGAATTGATTGACGGGCGACATCCCATTGCTGCCGACAAGCCCGTCTACCTGAACCCAGAGCGATACGAATGCGATTAAATAGATCACGCCGAGTGCCTGTAGGAACCAGCGCCTCGCCCACAAATAGGTGGGCCGCCGCACATCTTTGCCCCACAGCAATCGGGTAATCGCTGACGCAAATTTTCGGTGGCGAGCGATTAAGCCGTAACCGATTTCAGAAACAGCCGCGAACCCGGGGACGTGATCGTAGCTCCATGCCAGCCATTCTCGCGAATGCGGAGACGCTAACGAGCGATACGCCGCTTCCGCCGCAAAGACCACTGTGCCGTTCGGTTGGATTAAAACCAGCGATCGGTTGAATTCTTCCGGTGGAATTTCAGAGAAGCGGTTACCTGCTTCTTGATAAGTGATGTAATCCACCGTACCGGCTGTCATCTGGCGCCAGCGCTCAATCCAGAATCGGCAAAACTCGCAGTCGCCGTCCCAAATCAGCAGCGGCTTTGGCGGCGGATTGGAAATGCGTAGCTTTTTAAATCGGTTCACCAACATTCAGTTTGAATAGCCGCCATTCTGAGCGGAGCGGAGTCGAAGAATCCCGCGATGTTTGATTAAAGTAATTCCACGGGGTCTCTCGACTTCGCTCGGGATGACAAATCATTTTGTAAATTCCGCCCACACCGGAGCGTGATCAGAAGGATCTTTTCCAGCACGCATTTCGCGATCGATCCCGGAGGCGATGCATTTTTTCGCGAGCGATTCGTTTGCCAGAACGGCGTCTATGCGGAGACCACGATTTTTTTCAAAGGAGCGCATTTGATAATCCCACCAGCTGAAAAGTTCTCCTTCCTTGTGATGGATTCGAAGTGTGTCGATCAGGCCTAAGCTGCCCAACTCACGAAAAGCGGCGCGTTCGCCATCCGAAGCCATGATGGCGCCATGCCAAAGCTGGGGGTCATAAACATCGATGTCCTCCGGAGCGACATTGAAATCGCCACACATGACCAGGTCGTGAAATTTTTCTTTCGCAACGCAATCTCGGAGCCGCCGATACCATTGCAGTTTATATTCATACGGCGGCGAGCCGACCGCTTGTCCATTGGGGGCGTAAATTGAAAATACGCGCAACGGGCCAACGGTCGCCGCGATCACGCGCGCCTGCGGATCGACCACTTCATCGCAAAGCGACGTGCGAATGTCGTACAGCTCGTTCTTCGCGAGAATCGCCACGCCGTTGTATGATTTCTCTCCGTGATAGACCGAACGATACCCCGCCAGTTGCAGAGCGAGTGCCGGAAATTGTCCGTCCGGGCATTTAGTCTCTTGCAGGCAGACGATGTCCGGTTGTGTTTCCTCAAGCCATGCAAACAACCGGTCCTGCCGTTTGCGCAATGAATTGATGTTCCAGGAAGCAATGCGCATAGCTGTCGCGGCCGTCTATGACCGCCGTCAACAATTTAACATCAATCTGGCGCTCATAGAGCGCTACAGCTCTAACTCCACTCCTGGCTCCGGGACAATGATCTGCGACGTGGAAAGTTCATTCGATAATGTAGCGCGCATCCACTCGACTGCCGGCGGGTCGCCGTGGACAAGAACAATTTTTTTCGGCGAAATCTTTTTGGCGTAATGGATGAGCGACTCACGTGTCGCGTGTGCGCTGAACTGAAACTGCTCGATGTTGCAGCGGATGCGTTGCGGCGGTTTATCGGGATCGAGCGCCACTTCGCCGCCGGAGCCCGCCTCCCGCAGTAGCCCGGCTGGCGACTGCGGATTGGCGTAGCCGACAAAAAAGATCGAGTGCTGAGGGTTCTCGATGATTCGCCGGGCAAAAACGTTCGATAGCGTTTTGGGAATCATCATCCCGCTGGAGAGGACGTACACGCGTCCTCCGCGCAGCGCGGCAGAGCGCACAGTTTCATCATTTAAAATGAACGGCGCCACTTCCCTCATGAGTTTGAGTCGCGAGAGTTGCCGCCGACTCGTGTGGGTGCGGCGATCATAGATGTCTGTAAATTTCGAGCTCAGGCCGCCGATATAAATTGGAAATTCTGGCAGGAGCCGCTGGCGGCGAAATTTGTAGAGCATCGCGAGAACCTCTTGCGTTTTACCTAACGCGAACACCGGTATCAGCACGCACGCGTCGCGCTCAAAAGCGGCTGCAAGCGCATCCGCCAGCCGTTGCTCTTCACCGGCGCGGGTCCAACCTTCGGATTTCGCGTGATCACCGCGTGTGCATTCCATGATTAGCACATCAGGTTTCTCCTCGGGGAAAGCCGCCGCCTGCATGATTGTTTGATCGTCGAAATTGACATCACCCGTGTAAAAAACAGTTTTACCTTCACCGCGGAGCATTACCCCGGTTGAGCCCAGCACGTGTCCTGCATCGAAGAATTCGAATGTTATCGTGTCCTTTTCGCGTGGCGCTGCCCGTTCGCCGGCAATGGAGATCCGCTGACGCGTCGGACACCAGCGCCAGCGTTCCGATGCGCGATCGATTTCACGATGCGTGAAAAGCGGATACAACATTTCTCCGATCTCCTCACGTTGCCGCGTCATCACATTGACTGAGTTGTGCAAAAGAACGCTGCCGACCTCGGCCGTCGCCTCGGTCATGAAAATCTGCGCGCGCGGGAAACGTCGCATGGCCACAGGCAGCGTGCCGATGTGGTCCTGATGGGCGTGGGACATCAGGATTGCCTCGACCTCGCTGTCGCCGATTGCCTTGAAATTAGGCAGCGCGTCATCTCCCGTATTTTTCGGGTGCATCCCGCAATCGAGAAGGAGCCGGTGATGGCCAATCTCCAGATGGTACGAATTGGCCCCGATCTCCGTATGCCGTGTCAGATTCGTGAATTTCAAATGCGACTCCCGTGATGTCCTGAGGGTTTCCTATCAGAGCGCTCATTGTCTGAACAGTCGCTTTCGCGGTTGGTCTAATAGCTGCCCGCCATGGAAGAAGAAACAAACAGGCACCGCGACGCAAACACGCATCTGGAGCAGGATATCTGCATCCACATTTTTACAGTCTCCTCGGCCATGGTCGGCGTTTGTCTGACTGTCATCGGGTTGATTCGGGTGGTCATTACATTCGGACGCGCGGACACGCTGGCAGACGATTTTCTGGCGGGCGACGCACTGCTCTTCCTGGTTTCCTGCCTTCTTTCTTACTGGGCGCTTCGTTCCCGGTCCGTGCGCCGTATGCATCGCCTCGAAAAGATCGCCGATGCAATTTTTATTGTCGCAATGATCGGCATGGTGATCATTTGTGCCTTGATCACTTATACGATCTCTATCCCACCCCGGCCAGGCACTGGCTAGATCAGGGGGATTGTAGGGCCTCAGACGCCAATGGTTAAAGGCGTTTCGCAGAAACGCCCTACAAAATTTGTTTAAACATCGGCAGCCAATTGCCGCGCAGAATGTTTTTGATCTGCGCTTACTGAATTGCCAGATGTAACACTTGCTGGTCCTTCCGCGTGGGAGAAGAAGGCTTTGTTATTCTCAGTATCAACCTAT
>Ga0070684_100002713_pt1 | contig 13081 bp, 15 predicted proteins | sample KBSC723LmetaG_FD_65653 | JGI IMG/M metagenome (GOLD analysis project Ga0070684, IMG submission 65653) | Corn rhizosphere microbial communities from Kellogg Biological Station, Michigan, USA - KBS C7.2-3L metaG | ecosystem: Host-associated > Plants > Roots > Rhizosphere ...
TGGACGGGAATGCCCCGTGACGGCGTCCTCGGCGCAGCCGTGCTCGAGGCGCTGGCCCGGGCCACTCGACCCGAGCCCGTTCGCCGCGAGCCCGGCAAGCGTGTCGAGTTGCTCCTCGACCGTCAGCTGGCGCTCGCGATCGTGAACGACCGTGTAGAGCGCGTCTTCCACATCTCCTCCGGGTCGGACGGGCGCACGCCGTCGGGCTCGTTCCACGTGTATCGGAAGGAACGGCTCTCGTGGTCGGTGCCCTTCTCCGTCTGGATGCCCTGGGCGAGCTACTTCACGGGAGGCATCGCCTTCCACGAGTACAGCTACGTGCCCGCGTATCCCGCCTCGCACGGCTGCGTGCGGATGATGGCCCGCGACGCGCCGCTGATGTACGCCTTCGCCACGACGGGCACGCCGGTCGACGTCCTCCGGGGACGCGCATGAGGAGACGCCGTCTGCGCCGCGTGCGCAATCGGCGCGCGGTCCTGGTCATCGCCGTCTGCCTGATTGCGTCGGCGCCCCTCGCGGCGCAGGCAGCCCAGTCGCCGACGCCGCCCGGTGCCGCGCCCGGCCCTCCCGCGAGCCTCGTCGTGGCGCTCGGTCTGCGCGACCCCTCGCTCGACGCAGGCGTCGTCCGCGGCGGCGAGGTCGTGCTCGCCCGCGGGTTCGAGGTCGAGCTCGCCCGGCTCCTCGCCCGGCGACTCGGAGCGCGTGTCGAGCGGTTCGTCGAGCTGCGACCGGCCGTTCGGCTCGTCGCGGGTGGCGCCCCGAGCTGGCAGCTCGCCCTCGGCGGGCTCGAGCCCTCGCCCCGGGTGCGGGCGGCCGGCGCGCTCAGCGACCCGTACCTGACGACCGACATGGCCGTCGTGCTGAGACGCCACCTTCCGCGGCCTCGGTCGATCGCCGACCTGCGCGGACACGTCCTCTGTGCGGTTCGTAGGAGCAACGAGGCGAGAACGATCGCGACCGTCGTCAGACCGAAGGCTCCGCCGCTCCTCGCCACGGGCCTCGACCGGCTGCGCGAGCAGCTGCGGACCGGGGCGTGCGACGTCGCCCTCGTCCCGGCGGTCGACACGGGGCGGTTTCTCCGTGGCCACCGCTCCGAGCTCGGCCCGGCTGTCGGGCGGATCCCGAACGGTCGCGGCGTCGTCATCGCCGTCGCGCGCGGAGGCGGTCTCGGCGTCACCGCGGTGAACGCGGCGCTCCAGCGCATGCGGAACGACGGCACGCTCGGTCGGCTCGCCCGGGCGTGGCTCGGCCTCGACCCGGCCTCGCTACGCGTCCTCCGCTAGCCACCCCACCCCTCAAAGGGGGTGCGGAGACAACGCGGCGAGCAACAATGGGACGGTGTCGTCGTCGCCTGGTCGTCTGCTCGCCGCCGTCGCGCTCGCGGCGTTCCTGTCCGCCCTGGTGGTTGCCGTGCTGACGGGGCTCGGTGACGACGAAAGCGCGGCAAAGCCACCGCACGTTCCCACGACCGGGGCGAAGACGCCCGCGCGCGAGAAGCCCAGGGCGCGGCCGAAGCCCGCGCCGTGGGTCGAGCTGACCGCGGTCGGCGCCTTCGATCCCGAGGGCGATGGGCAAGAGCGGAACGACGAGGCGCCGCTCGCCGTCGACGGGCGTCCGACCACCTTCTGGCGGACGGAGCACTACTCGAGCTTCTTCAAGTCGGGCGTGGGCCTCGTGCTCGACATGGGCCGGCGCGCTCGCGTCGAGCGCGTCCTCGTCGACTCGCCCACCCCGGGATCGACCGCGGAGATCCAGCTCGGCGACTCGCCGCAGGGACCCTTCCGCGCCGTGACGCCCGCGCGACCGCTGACCTCCCGTACGTCGTTCGCCGTGCCGCGTCGCACCGGGCGCTATGTCGTGGTGTGGATCACCGGCATGCCGCAGGACAGCGCGGCCGAGGTCTCGGAGGTCAGAGTCCGCGCGCGCACTTGAGACGCGTCTACGATCGGTGGGGTGGAGTCGGTTCGCCTCGGTCGCTCGGAGCTCGAGGTCTCGCGTGTGGGCCTCGGATGCAACAACTTCGGCCGCCGGGTCGACCGCGACGGGACGCGGAGGGTCGTCGGCGCGGCGCTCGACGCGGGGGTCACGTTCTTCGACACCGCGGAGTCGTACGGGGACGGCGACAGCGAGCGGTTCCTCGGCGCGGCGCTCGGCGAGCGTCGCCGAGGGGTCGTGATCGCGACGAAGTTCGGCTGGGCGCCGGCCGACCTTCCCGGAGGCGCGCCCGAGCGGGTCCGGCGCTCGATCGACGGGTCGCTCGAGCGGCTCGGCACCGACGTCGTCGACCTCTACTACTACCACCGGCCCGACGGTGTCACCCCGCTCGCCGAGACGCTCGGCGCGATGCAGGAGCTCGTCGACACGGGCAAGGTTCGCCGGCTCGGGCTTTCGAACGTCGACGTCGCGATGCTCGAGGAGGCGGACGCGACGGGCGTCGAGGTCGTCGCGGTGCAGAACCGGTACAGCCTGATCGACCGGCGCGACGAGGACGGCGTCCTTCCGTTCTGCCGCGAGCACGGGATCGGCTACGTGCCGTACTTCCCGCTCGAGAGCGGGCTCCTGACCGGCAAGTACCGCAGGGGCGAGCCGGCCCCGGCGGGCTCGAGGCTTTCCGGCGACGGTCTGAGCGACGCTCGGTTCGACGACGTCGAGCGGCTCGAGGAGCGGGCGGACGGCGCGGGACGCACCCTGCTCGAGCTGGCGATCGGCGGCCTCGCGTCGATCGACGGGGTCGCGTCCGTCATCGCCGGCGCGACGACGCCGGAGCAGGTGAGGGCGAACGCAGCCGCCGGTGCGTGGGCGCCGGCGTCGGGCGAGCTCGAGTCGATCCTGGCCTGAGGTCGCCTACGCGGTCTCGGACGACGGCGGCCGTCCGCGCGCGATCCGCTCGCTGAGCGTCATCGCAAGCACCTGCGACGGCTCGACCGTGGGTGCGCGGCCCTCGCGCGCTGCGCGCTTCGGCGGGCTCGCGACGGGCTCCGGCGTGGCGGCGGGCTCGGCCACGGGGACGGCCGGCACGGGCTCCGCCGCGGCCGTCGCTTCCGACTCCCGCGCCGCGGCCGCTTCTGCCTCCGCCTGCTTCGTTGCTGCCCGCGCGTTCCAGAGGTCTGCCTCGAGGCGGTCGATCTCGTCGACCAGCATCAGGATCGCCTTGCCCGCCGCGCGCAACTCGTCACGGGCATTCGTCGAGAGTCCCGCGCCCCACGTTCTCAGGGTCTCGAGACGCTCCTCGTCGAGCCGCTCGACCACCGGAGGAGCCTATTCCACGGCGGTGGTCGATGGACCGTCCGATTGGTCTGGTCCTCCCCCCGCATGGTCCGGTCCCCTCGTCCGGCAGAGTCGCCCGGTGGGCCGGGCGCTCGGACTAGAGTCGGGCGCGTGATCGAGCGGCACAGGGACGGAAGCCCGTTCGAGGCGACGGCGGCCTATTGCCGGGCGGTTCGCTCGGGCCGGTCGATCGCGGTGAGCGGCACCGCCGCGACGGCCCCGGACGGGAGCGCGCTCTATCCCGGCGACACCTACGGGCAGACGCGCGAGGCGTTCGAGCGCGCGGTGGCCGCGGCGCAGGCGCTCGGTGCAGACGTCCGCGACACGATCCGCACGCGCCTCTTTCTCGGTCCCGGGAGCGACTGGCGCGAGGCGGTGCGTGCGCACCGCGAGATGTTCGACGGGGTCGATCCGGCCAACACGACCCTCTACGTCGCCGGGTTCATCCCGGACGGCGTCCTCGTCGAGGTGGAGCTCGACGCGTGGGTGACCGAGTGAGCGAGTTCCTGGTCGTCGGGCTCGGCGACTCCATCACCGCGGGAAACCCGGGCTGGGACCCGGACCCTGCGCGACGGCCGTTCGAGGATCCCGGTGACGACGAGACGAGCCAGTACCTCTACTGGGCCGCCCGCGCGAATCCCGGCATGCGGTTCCGGAACCACGGCGTCGGCGGCGAGCGCACCGACGAGATCCGCGCGCGCCTCGAGAGCGCCGTCGTCGGCGCGGACGTGATCGTCGTGCAGGGCGGGATCAACGACGTCGTCCACGGCCGCCCGGTCGAGCTCGCCGCCGAGGATCTCGCGGCGATGGTGCGTCGGTCGAAGGAGCTCGCGGAGGTCGTCCTCCTGCCGGACGTCCTGCCCTGGAACAACGGCCGGCCGGATGCCGAGCCGCGGATTCGCGAGCTCAACGCGCTGATCGCGGCGCTGGCCGAGGCCGAGAACGTGACGCTCCTGCCGTTCCACGAGACCCTCGAGGACCGGCAGCTGCCCGGGCGGATGAAGGCGGAGTGGACGCTGGACGGGAACCACCCCTCGGTCGAGGGCCACCGGCGCCTCGGCGAGCTCGCGTTCCGGCTCCCTACAGGTTGGGCGGGCTCCCGGGAGCGCGGGATTGCCTCCGAGAGCCTCGTCCCGCGATGAGGGTCGCTGTCGTCGGCGCCGGAATCACGGGCCTCTCCGTCGCCTTGCACCTGGCGGAGGGCGGAGCCGAGGTCGCCGTCCACGAGCGGACGGGCGTCGGCGCCGCTGCGTCGGGCGTCCAGCCGGGCGGTGTCCGCCAGCAGTGGAGCACGCCGATCAACTGTCTTCTCGCGCGCGAGTCGGCCCGCTTCTACCGCGACGTCGCAGCGCGGCTCGAGGCGCGCACGGAGCCAAGGCTCGAGCCGTGCGGCTATGTCTTCATCGCTCATTCGACTGAACGACGCGACGCGCTCGCGGCAGATGTCGCGCTGCAGAAGAAGCTCGGCATCCCGTCACAGCTCCTCGAGCCCGACGACGTCGCCGACCTCCTGCCCGGGATCGACGTGTCGGACGTCACGGGCGCCTCGTACTGCGCCGAGGACGGCTACTTCGACCGGCCTCAGGCGGTCGTCGAGGCGTTTGCCGACGCGTGCCGCCGGCGAGGTGTGGCGATCGAGCAGTCCAACGTCACGGCGCTCGCCGCGCGCGGCGGCGTCTGGACAATCGAGAGCGAGGCCCTGCCCTCGACCGACGCGGACGCGGTCGTCGTCGCGACCGGGTACGACGCGCCCTGTCTGCTTGCCGGCGCCGGCGTCGACTTGCCGATCGTCAAGGAGGCGCGGTACCTCCTGCTGAGCGACCCGATCGCCGACCGGCTTCTCGAGCCCCTCGTCGTCTCCGCCGAGCGCCACTTCGCCGCGAAGCACCTGCGCAGCGGCCATGTTCTCGCGAGCGACCTCGCCGCGCGCGGCGACCCGGACACCGGCGCGGCTGTCTGGCGATCGCACGTGAAGCAGAGCGTGCGGCGGTACCTGCCGGTACTCGAGTACGTCACGTACCCGATCCTGGTGGAGGGCTTCTACGACGTCACCCCCGACCACCAGCCGGTGCTCGGGCCGGTCGACGAGGGCCTGTGGGTGGCCGCGGGATTCAGCGGCCACGGCTTCATGATCGCCCCCGCGGTCGGCCGGATCGTCGCGGAAGCGCTCCTCACCGGCCGTCGCGACCCGGCGCTCGACGCGCTCGCGCTCGACCGCTTCGCACGCGGCTCCCTGTCCCCCGAGCTCCAGATCGTCTGACGGACACGGCCTGCGCCCGTCGCAGGACTGGCCTCACCGACTGCGAAGTCGCCGACATGCCCAACGGTTGGGACCCGCTGCCGATGCGCCGCCCGTACCGCGTGATGGCGGTGGGCCGCGCGACGACGGCGTTCTTCGCGGCCCCCGAGGAGGAGAAGGAGGCGCAGTTCTTCCCGCGCTTCACGCAGATGCTGGCGGAGTGGGAGGAGCTCGGCGCGCGGGTGATCGCCTCCTTCTGCGACGACGTCCTCCAGGTCGGGCCGAATCGGCATCCGTGGGCCTGGAACCTGATCTTCGAGGTCGACGACCTCGACGCGGCGGCGGCGATGATGCAGGCGGTCCGCGAGCCCGTCGACGGAGTGCGCCTCGACCGCTACCTCGAGTTCGAGGTGCGGGTCGGTCGCCCGTTCTGGGCACGCGAGGAGTAGTGCCGCTGGACCAGTGGACGCGTCCGCCAGTGCGGGTGTGTGCCTGGCGGCCCGCCGACGCGTCGCGTCCCGTCGTCCTCGGTCGCGCCGATGACCTGGAAGGTATCGGGGCTCTCTGCGTCCTAGGGCTGCTTGGTCTGCGAACCGCCAGTCACGACCGAGCGTACGGACGCGTCCACCGGCCCCGGCGGGCCGGCAGGTCGAGATGCCCGCCGGCCCGCAGGCCGGGCCCTGAGCTAGGTGAAGCTCTCCTGGTGGGGCGCCGGCGTGTCGGAGCGGTCCAGCGAGTGCACGACCCGCTCGGTCGTCAGCTCGTGCGCGGTCAGGCCGGCGAGTGCGAGCCCGAGTAGGCCGGCGGCGACGCCGAACGTGATCCAGGTCATCGTGGCGCCGTCGAAGACGAGGCTCTCGACGATCGTCCACGCGGCGAGGACGACGACCGCCGCGTCGAGGCCGCGCTGAGTCCAGCCTCGCCGGGGTAGCGCCGCGGCTCCGGCGGTCATGGCGAGCACCAACACGCCCGTGACCCCGAACGCGATCCAGCCAGCGACGTTCGGCGAGAACGCGAACGTCGAGACGAGCACGAAGCCGCTCGCGAGCGCGAGCAGGATGTTCGTGGCATAGCGAATGGACATGGCCACTCCTTCCATCGGTGGATCACTCGGCGCTCTGCGTCGCCTGCGTCGCTCCGCTTGACTCGAACGGGAAGTGGCGACGGGCGTCGAACCTCCTTCATCGTATCACGATTGAACCCGCGGCGGAGTCAGGTTGTGAGGCCGATGCGAGGACCGGCATGCTCGTCTGGCATGGCGCAGGAGGCCGCGACCCGAGGCGACGCGAAACCCGCGGAGACGCCCGCGCCGGCCGGCCTGACGAGCGAGGAGGCGGCCAGGCGTCGCCGCGAGCGTGGCCCGCTCGAGCGCTCGGCCTCGAGCCGGTCGTACGCGAGCATCGTCCGGGCGAACGTCCTCACGGTCTTCAACCTGATCCTCGCCGCCTTCGGGGCGCTGATGTTGGCGTTCGGGTCGTGGCAGGACGCCCTCTTCCTCGGGGTGCTCGTCTCGAACGCGCTGATCGGGATCACCCAGGAGGTACGGGCCAAGCGGGCGCTCGACCGGCTCTCCGCGCTCGTCGTGCCGACCGCGACCGTCGTCCGGGACGGCGAGCCGAGACGGCTCCCCCGCGAGGAGGTCGTCGTCGGCGACCTCGTCGAGCTGGAGCCGGGAGACCAGCTCGTCGCGGACGGCGTGGTCGAGGCGGCTCAGGGCCTGCTGCTCGACGAGTCGATCCTGACCGGGGAATCCGAGAGCGTGCCGCACCCGCCCGGTGACGAGCTCCGCTCCGGCTCGTTCGTTGCCGAGGGCACCGGCCGCTACACCGTGACCGCGGTCGGGGCCCAGAGCTATGCCGCGCGGGTGACGGGCGAGGCCCGGGCGTTCCGGCATCCCCGCTCGCCGCTCGAGCGGGCGATGAACCGTCTGCTGTACCTGCTCGTCCTCGTGATGATCCCGCTCGGCTCGCTGCTCGCGTACGCCCTGTGGGAGCGCGAGGCCCCCGTGCGGGAGGCGGTGACCACCTCCGTCGCGGCCGTCGTCACGCTCGTGCCCGAGGGGCTGATCCTGCTCGTCAGCCTTGCCTTCGCCGTCTCCGCGGTGCGGATGGCTCGCCGAGGCGCCCTGACGCAGCAGCTGAACGCCCTCGAGTCGCTCGCGTCGGTGGACCTGGTCTGCCTCGACAAGACCGGCACGCTGACGGAGGCCGAGCTGCGCGTCGTGGAGGCGGTTCCCGCGCCCGGCGTCGAGGAGGAGCGGCTCGCCGAGGCGCTCGCCACGATCGCCGGGGCCGCGAGGGTGCGGAACACGACGCTCCGCGCGATCGCCGACCGGTTCCATCGTCCGGCCGCCGAGCCCGAGGAGGAGGTGCCTTTCTCCTCCCGTCGCCGTTGGAGCGCCGTCCGCGTGGCGGGCGTCACGTACGTGCTCGGCGCGCCCGAGCTCCTGCCGCTCGGAGAGCTCGCGGGGCGGGTTGACGACGAGGCGCGGTCCGGGCGACGGGTGCTCGCCGTCGCGAGGACGACGGCGTCCCTCGCCCAGGGGCTTGCCGACCCGCCGCTCCCGTCCGGGCTCGAGCTCGTCGGCGTCGTGGTGCTCTCGGAGCGGCTGCGCGCGCACGCGTCGGAAACAGTCGCGTTCTTCGACGCGCAGGGGGTGAAGCTGAAGGTCCTCTCCGGCGACCGGCCGGAGACCGTCGCGGCGATCGCCGAGGACGTCGGCATCGACGTCGGAGCCGGCCCGGTCGACGGGCGCGAGCTGCCCGCGGACGACGGCGAGCTGCGGTTGCTGCTCCGCGAGCGGAACGTGATCGGGCGCATCTCGCCCGACGGCAAGCGCCGCGTGATCGAGGCGCTCCTGGCCGACGGCCACTACGTCGCGATGGTCGGCGACGGCGTCAACGACGTGCCCGGGCTCAAGGCGGCTCGCCTCGCGATCGCGCAGGGGAGCGGGGTGCAGATGGCGCGGAGCGTCGCCGACCTCGTGCTCGTGCGGAGCGACTTCGAGGTCGTGCCCGCGCTCGTGGCGGAGGGACGGCGCATTCTCCGCAACCTCCGGCGGGTGACGAAGCTCTTCGTCTCGAAGGCGGCGTTCGCCGCCTTCCTGATCCTCTCGATCGGCATCGCCCCGGTCGCCTATCCGCTCCTGCCGCGGCACCTGACGCTCGGCGCGTCCCTCGCGATCGGGATTCCGGCCTTCTTCCTCGCCCTGGCGCCGAGCAGCGGGTCGTTCCGGCTCGACGGCTTCCTCCGTGGAGTGCTCCAGTTCGCGGTCCCCGCGGGCGCCGCCGTCGGCTTCGGCGTCCTCTCCGGCTACCTCGCCGCGCTCGAGGTGTTCAACCTGTCGCTCGTCGAGTCGCGCACCGTCGCGACGACGGTGATGGTCGTCGTCGGCTGGTACCTGATCCTCGCGCTCGAGGGCTCGGGTCGGCTCCGCGGGGCGGCCGTCTTCACGATGTGCCTCGTCCTTGCCGGCGCCTATCTGGCAGTCCTGATCGTCCCCTTCGCCCGCGACTTCTTCGCCCTCGCCGCACCGAGCCTGCCGATCCTGCTGATCGCCGGCTGTGCGTCGACCGTCGCGATCGGCGGGCTCGCGGCGACCTCGGACGCCTTCATCCCGGGCCGCGGCACCGAGCCGGGCGTCTAGGTCTAGACGCTCTCGTCCCGGATGACGAGCACCGAGCACCGCGCCGAGTGGGCGACGCGCTCGGAGACGCTGCCGAGCAGCCGGGCGCCGTGGCGGCCGCGATGCCCGACCACCACGAGGTCGGCGCCGGCCGCCGCCTCGAGGAGCCCGGGGGCGGCGCGCTGGTGCTCGATCGAGACCGTCTCGACCGTCGCCGTGAGCCGCTCCCCGAGCGTTGCGGCTACTGCAACCGCGCCGGCCGCCGCCTCGGAGCCGTCCGTGCCGACGACGATCCGCCGTGGCGTCCAGCGACCCTGGGCGGGCGCCCGAGCAACCAGAACCGAGCATGGCGCGTGGCGCAGGAGGCGCGCGGTGACGCTGCCGACCGTGACCTCCTCGATGCGTCGGAGGCCATGGCTTCCGACCGCGATCAGGCTCGCACCCTCCGCGGTAGCCGTCTCCGCCAGGCAGCGTGACGGCTCCCCGCTGACCTCGACGGTCACCGGCTCGTGCGCCCGGACGACCTCCGTCCGCGCGCGGGCGAGCGCCTCGTGCGCGAGGCGGTCCAGCTCCTCGGCCTTCTCGAGCGCGCGCCGCGCCGCATGGACCGCGGTCGGTGCGATCTGGAAGTGGATCGCGTCGGAGAGGTCGATCGCGGCGACGAGGACGAGGCGTCCACCGTCGGCGAGCACGAGGTCGGCCTGACGGGCGGCCTCGACGCTCGCGGCCGATCCGTCGACGCCGCACACGATCCGCTCGAACATCTGACGGGCACTGTATTTGCCGCGAGGGCGGAGCAGCGTGCGTGTGGCTCGCACCTCACACCCGGGTCTACGCCGCCTCCCAGTCCGTTCCCAGGCCGCGGAGCGACAGTCGAGACACGCCCCGCTTCGAGGGCGCAATCGTCGAAAGGAGGCTCCATCCATGTCCATCACCCACGAGGGTCGTCTCCAGAAGGCGGTGCTGGTCGGCGCGGTCGCCGCCGGCCTGGCAGCCGGGAGCTACGGGATCGCGAGCGCCGCGAGTGGCGACTCGGGCTCGGATTCGAGCCCGTCGAGCGGCGCGACCGCCGCCCCGCCCACCACGCCCGCGTCGCCGGGCCACGGCGGGCCGGGCGGCGGGAGGCCGTGGGGCGGTCAGCGGAGCGACGAGACGCCGCTGACCGGCGACACTGCCTCGAAGGTCGAGGCCGCGGCGAAGGCGAAGGTCCCTGGGGGGACGATCGTCCGGGTCGAGACCGACGCCGACGGTCACGCCGAGTACGAGGCCCACATGACCGACGCCGACGGGACTCCGGTCACGGTGTACGTCGGTGAGGACTTCCAGGTCGTGAGCGTCGAGCGACGCTGAGCGACGAGCCGGGGCCCGTCCGGCACGACCGGGCGGGCCCTGGCCAGGAACGCGAGGAGAGCCATGATGAGCAGCCAGGAGAACACCGACCGAGGCGGGCCGGAGACGGGCACGAGCCGCCCGCCGTCGCCCGAACGGCAGCGGCAACGGCGGCGGATCTGGCGTACGACCCGGGCGCTCGCCGCGGGCGGGGTCGCGGCGACCGCGGCCTTCGTCTTCGCCGCCGCGCACGGCGGCGGCGGTGGCGAGGCAGTCACCGACTCCACGCAGTCGCAGGCCGACGAGACCGGCGCCGTCGTCCCGCTGCCGAGCAACGACGACTCCGGGGACTTGTCGGACGACGACGGATCGTCGTGGTCGATCACGCCGTCGCAGACCGCGCCGACGCCCTCGTACTCGGCGCCCGTGACCCACTCGGGGAGCTCGTGATGCGCGTCTGGTCGGCCTCGTTCGAGGCGATCGGCGTGACGAACACCGTTGCCGTCGACCGGTCTGACGCGTTGGCGACCGCGCTGCGGATCGCCCGCGACGAGGTCGACGCGCTCGACCGCGCCTGCAGCCGCTTCCGGGACGACTCCGAGCTCGCGGCCGTCAACCGCGGGGCGGGCTCGGACGTGCCGGTCGGAGCGCTGCTGCTCGAGATCGTCGAGGCCGCGATCCGGGTCTCGGCGGCGACGCACGGGCTCGTCGATCCGACGGTCGGACCGGCGCTGACGGCGCTCGGCTACGACCGCGACTTCCATCTGCTGCCGGGCTCGCGGGGCGGCGTGATCCGGGTGGTTCCGGCCGCGGGCTGGCGCCGGGTGCACGTCGATCGGCGCCGGTTCACGATCCGCGTCCCGCGCGGAGGCGGGCTCGACCTCGGCGCCGTCGCGAAGGCGTTCTCGGCCGACCGCATCGCCCGGCGCATTCGTGCGTCCACCGGTGCGAACGTGCTGGCCGGCCTCGGGGGCGACCTCGCCGTTGCGGGCGCAGCGCCCGGCGGCTGGCCGGTCGGAATCGCGGACGACCATCGGCGGCCGGGCGCCGGGCCGACGGTCGCGATCACGGACGGTGGGTTGGCGACGTCCGGGACCGCCGCTCGGCGCTGGCGCCGCCGGCGGCGCGAGCTCCACCACATCGTCGACCCGACGACCGGCCTGCCCGCGGAGGAGCACTGGCGCACGGTGACCGTGGCGGCAGGGTCGTGTGTGGACGCGAACGCGGCAGCGACCGCCGCGATCGTGATGGGGGAGCCCGCCCGCGACTGGCTCGAGTCGCTAGGTCTCGCCGCACGGCTCGTGCGGGAGGACGGCTCCGTCACGACGACCGTGCGCTGGCCCGTGCAGGCGCGATGACCGCCGACTGGTACCTCATGCGCGCGACGGGTCTCGTCGCGCTGATCTTCCTCACGCTGGTGGTCGCGCTCGGTGTCGCGGCATCGACCAGGCTTCGCACGCGCGGCCTCCCGCTCTACGTGACGACGACGGTCCACCGGAACGCCGCGCTGCTCGCCGTCGCGTTCCTCGCCGTCCACGTGGTGACCGCCGTCGTCGACCCGGACGCCGCGGTCCAGCTGACCGCCGTGCTCGTGCCGTTCACGTCGCACTGGGCGCCGTTCTGGGTCGGGCTGGGTGCGCTTGCGCTCGACCTCGTCGCCGCACTCGTCGTCACGAGCCTCGTCCGTCGCCGTGTTCCGTACCGACTCTGGCGTCGGATCCACTGGGCGGCCTACGCGGCATGGCCGCTCGCGCTCGTGCACGGCCTCGGCGCAGGCACCGATCGCGGGACCGAGTGGATGCGCGCGGTCGATGCGGTCTGCATCGGCCTCGTCGGCGCGGCGGGGATCTGGCGGCTCTCCGGGGACGACCGGCCGGAGCGCGGCCGGTCCTCTCGCGACCGCCTCGCCGCATAGCCGGCGCCCAGCCGATTCTCAGGCGACTCACAGCCTTCCCAGGCATGGTTCGGGCGTGATCAGCACCGAGAGCGGGGCGAATGACGGCGCGCGGATCCTCGTCGTCGACGACGAGGGCTCGATCGTCGACGCGGTCGCGACGGCGCTGCGCTACGAGGGCTTCGAGGTAGAGGAGGCCGCGACAGGGCGGGACGCGCTCGCCGCCGTGGCGCGGTTCGATCCCGACTTGATCGTCCTCGACTGGATGCTCCCCGACATCGAGGGCATCGAGGTGGGTCGGCGGCTGCGGGAACGTGGTCACAAGAACGCGATCCTCTTCCTCACGGCCAAGGACGCCGTCGAGAACAAGGTCGAGGCCCTGCGGGCGGGCGGCGACGACTACGTCACGAAGCCGTTCAGCCTCGCCGAGGTCGTCGCGCGCGTGCAGGCGATCCTTCGCCGGACCGCGAGCGAGCTTCCCGGCGACGTCCTGCAGTACGAGGATCTCGTCCTCGACGAGAGCCGTCACGAGGTCTTCCGCGGCGGAACGCCGATCCAGCTGACCGCGACCGAGTTCGCGCTCCTCCGCTTCTTCCTCCTGAACCCGAGGCGCGTGCTCTCGAAGTCCCAGATCCTGCAGAACGTCTGGCGCTACGACTTCAACGGCAACGCGAACGTCGTCGAGACGTACGTCAGCTACCTCCGGCGCAAGCTCGACGCGTCGGGG
>Ga0070684_100002714_pt1 | contig 13081 bp, 28 predicted proteins | sample KBSC723LmetaG_FD_65653 | JGI IMG/M metagenome (GOLD analysis project Ga0070684, IMG submission 65653) | Corn rhizosphere microbial communities from Kellogg Biological Station, Michigan, USA - KBS C7.2-3L metaG | ecosystem: Host-associated > Plants > Roots > Rhizosphere ...
AGCAGCCAGCCGGTAACGTCCTCGTAGCTGGTGCGCTGCTCGATGACCACGATCGCGCCCGACGCAGGGTCATTGAGCCGGCGTTTGAACGTGTTCTTGAACCAGTCGTGAGCCGACTTCCGATCGGCTTCGCTCTGCGCCTGGTCGGCCGACAGACCATCGTCGAGCACCAGGATGTCGCCGCCTCGCCCGGTACCTGTCGCGCCCACCGAGGTCGCGATCATTTCGCCGAGAACCGAGTTGCGGTATTGGTCCTTGCGGTTCGTGTCGTCCGAGAACGTGATCGGCCAGAGCGACTGAAACCACTCAGACTCGATCAATGCCCGGCGCTTCGACGAATGCTCGGCCGAGAGGTCCTTCGAGTAGCTGGCGGTGAGGAAGCGCGATCGCGCGTCGCGCGCCCATCCCCACGCCGGAAAACAGATCGTCCCTTCCGTCGACTTCGCGGTGCGCGGTGGGACGTTGATGATGAGCCGCGTGATTTCGCGACGCCATACTTTCAGCAGGTACTCGCCGATGAGGTCGTAGTGCCAGGACCACACCAGCGGCCGGCCAGGCTCGAGGATCGGCCAGGCGGCTTTGAAGAATTCAGCAGGCGAGGCCTCAAGCTTCGCTCGGTACTCCAGGCGCTGACGCTCCTCCTCGGAGAGCGCCTCTAATTGCTTCTTTCGCTCGAGTAGGGCGTGGAGCTCGGCCACCTCGATATCGCTGAGCGCTCCCAGGCCCATCGGCGCCTCGCTATCACTTGCCCTCGTCTGTGGGAATCAGCGACTCGAGGGCGCTCGCCTTCACGAGGAACGACGTGCTGCGGTTGAACATCAGGTGCATCGTCGAGTAGTAGTGCTGATAGGCGCGGCTCGAATCCTTGTCCGGCCTCACCATTCCGCCCACATACGAGCCGATCATCCCCTTGAGCGCCCAGCCGGCGACGAAGCCGTTGAAGATCAGCTGCCAGGTGTGGGGCAGTCCGAGCGACTCGATGCCCATCGATTCCGACAGCAGAATGAATCCCGCGGCGGCCGTGCCGATGAAGCCAAACTTGAGCAGCAGAGCGAGCTTGATCATTTCCGCGGTTTCCCCTTCGCAAGAAGTTCCTGAATGCGACGCTCTACCTCTTCCCGCGTCCCTGGGAGTTCGAAAGGTATCGGGCCACCGTCCGGTCCACTCCATTCGTGTCTCTCCGTAGCCTTCCCTTCAGTGCGATCGGCAATTTCCGCGATCGCTCGCAGGTCACCTTTCACAGCCTTACGGATAAGCGCGAACGCGACCAGGTCCTCACCGATCGCGGTCCTCGGATCCTTGGCTGGAATTCTGCGACTGAGGATCCGCCGTAGTGCGTCGGTGATGGGGAGCTTCTTCGGACGTCCGCCGGGATTGCCACTCTGGCCGGGCCTGAACGGGATGAGGCCGCTCGTGTTTCGCTTTTGCTTATTTGCCGGCATGGGCGCTGCAAACGGGCTGGCGCGAGCTCTTGTCGATCCCGCCCTGCTTCGATCTCGTAAACCGGAAGTACATCGCCGGTAGCCTGCACTCGTAGCACTGGCGAGCGGTCGCGGCGACCGGGATCTCTGTCACCTGCCCCACGGGCTTAGCTTCTTTGGGGTTCTTCTTCGCCTGCTTCGCCATCCGGCGGCGAATCAGACGACGCATAAAGCCGCTCAGCTGCACCGTCGCCGGCGCCGCGGCCTGTTGCTGTTTGTGCTCTTCAGGTCCCATGTTGCGCCTCCAGAGGAAGAGTGTTTAAAGGCCGGGCGAAACCAGCTTTGGGGGCAGTCTCAGCCCGGCCGTCCTGCGAGGCTTCCCCTACCCGCACAGGAACGTCGATTTCGCGGCGGATGTGGTGAAAGGCCATGCGCGAGCCCCCCTGCGCCCTTACGGGTAGCAGCAGCATCCGCCATGGTCTTGTGGAACCTTAACCACCGGAATTCTCGATCGCCACGCGGCGCATAGAGTGCGGTGGTACTTCGAACCCGAGGCCGCCTGCACTACCGTGTTCTCGCGAATCATCGCGGAAGCATCGCGTAGAGCTAAGGGTTTGGGTTCGGTGAGGACGATCAGATACTTGCTTCTCCGCCACGCAGAGCCTTGGGCAATATAGCCGTTGGCCTCGTCCTGCTCGATGAAGAATGTGGGTATCGCAAAGAAATGCTGATTATGACGCAGCACTCCCACTAAACGCTTGGGCTTAAAGGGAATAGCCATAGCAGGGCAGATGAGTGCGCGCTCATCATCGCGCCCCGAGGGAGTCGGGGCCGCCCGCACCGTTCGGGGGCGCTGCTTACAGCTACATCTGGGGGTGCCGCAGAGATGCTACCACGCGCGACATTCTCGTCAATGAAAATTTTGGTGCGCCAGGTCACACTCTGTTCTCAGAGTGCATCAAAGAGCAATCTTGATCAGCAATTGCCCCGAATTCTGCGGTACATTCCCGCATGGCGCTATTTGAAATGTTGCTTCTGATCAACCGATACCAACTCGAGAGAGCAACTGGCGGGCACGTCGGAGCATCAGCCGATGCATGCAGCAATCTAAACCTCAGATCCGGCTCCTCGTCCACGTCCAACACAGTAACGGACTTCGCTCCGAGCGCTGCCTTATCTTTCCCGAACGAAGAGATGTCATGCTGCCCACCACTCGACGAGAGACGCTGAAGAAGAACGTGTTGCGGCGCTAAGCCGTCCGTCGACGTCTGGCCTCTCATCTCACCACTCGGGTCTGATCTTTTTCCGGCGTTTCCCGGGTTTTCCCGGCTGCTGGAACCAGCACTGCTGCCCGCCTGCCCTCTCAGCTGCGCGACCAAGTCTCTGTCGCGTAAGAGGTTCTAACTCCCACCATCGCGCGCGCCAGATTTTATGCCTCCGGTCTTTCCCGGGTTTTACCGCGAGAATGATCCAGGTGCGCTGGCGCTTTGTGCCGACGGCGGTGTACTGAAGGTCGCCCCGTTTTGGGATCTCATCGCTGTCGATCACGCGCATCGTGTAGTTCATTTACGCCGTCTGGGCCTGCTGGGAACGGTAAAACTCTCCACCGTGCTGCGCTTGACCTGCTCGCGCCCAGCCATGGGATGGGCTTCGCACCATTCGGGCGACGACAGGCAGATTGGAAAGACTCCTTCACCGCGGCATATATCGCAGGCGACGTTGTCTTCGGGATCAGCGCAGCAGCAGCAATCCTCGCCGCAATCGTGGCTCGTGACACCTTCGCCGCCGCAATTCTGGCAGTACTCGAACATGATGCTGCTGCCACATCGGCCACACTGGAATTCAACGTCCTGGTTCATTTCCGCTCCGCAACCTCCGCGCTGGCTTTGTGGGTATCGTTGCTCGAAGCAGGCTGGAGAATTCATCGAGCTGACCGGCGAGAAATGATGACCACGCGGCCGGGTCGCTGGGCATCAGGTCCAGCGGTATCTCCATCTCGAAGACGATCTGGCGGCTTCGTTTCGGGTGCAGGGTGATGGATGGACCGACTGTCGCGACGATTCCGTTGGCTCTTTTGTATTCCATGGTGAAGCGATCGAACGAGGCGAGGCGGTCGCCCTCTGGTGCGCATCTTGTGGTGCTCATTTGCCTTTCACCTCGACGGCGCCATGCGCCTTCGGCTTGTTGTCTTCATCCTCGAGAGTGCTTCCGCAGCTGAGGCACTTCCATGTGTCCGCGTCGGCTGGGACCATCACCGCGCCACACAGCGGACAGGTCGGATTTCCTTCGTATTCGGGTTTGGGAACACTGAGCATTCCAGAAACCTCCTCTCTGGGTTGAGGCTTGCAATCGCGTTTGTGTACGCGGAGCTCGCGCTTGCCAAATTGGCCTCCGCACTTCGGGCAGGGGCGGAGGACCTTCTTTCTTCCGCCCGCGGCCGGGGTGCCCTTCGCCCTGCGCTTCTCGTTCACCCGGCGCATCCATTCCCGCCCGAGTTCTGAGTCCGGTACCTGGGTGAGGTCGATCATGCGACCCGCCGCCTGAATGCCAGCTCGAGCATGCGATCGACGTCGACCCTCAACTTGCGCTTCGGGTTGCGAGTAGCCGTCAGAGTCGGCGGCTTGCGCGCAGTGTCGCCGTGGGCTCTTCTGTGGCGTCGGTCCTTCTCGTACACTTTGTGCGCTTCCCTGCACGGCTCGCATCTGCAGCCGGCGTGATAGCAGGAGTTCGTTCCGTGTACCGTCACGAGGCCTTCCTTTCCGGCTGCACCGCCTGTCTTCGTTCGTTGTGGGGTTGAGCCATCGTTTCGCCCTTGCGGTTCGTGCACCTTTGGTCCGCTGGCGCGGCGCATTTGGGGCACACGGCCGCCAGCGGGTCCGGCTGGGCCGGTGTGGGCACAGTGGGCGCGACGGAGCCTGCTGTGGGCAATTCGTCGGGCCAGCACCACCAGGGGAAGGCTCCCTCGGCCCCACTGATGTGCGGAACCGGGTCGGATTCGTCCCCAGCGAACAGGAAGGTAATCGACGGCAGGCCGGCGGCGCTCACGTTTGCCCGGTTCGTGTAGACGTCGTGAACCGCGGCGAGGTGGAAGGCGTCGGGCTGTTCGGCGAAGCATACGACCGCACCGCGGATCAGCGGACGGCTGGCGCCCGGCAGGGCCTGAAGCCGGTCCAGCTGGCGGCCATCGGGCGCGAGGTCAAAGTACGGCAGGATCCGCCGGGTTTGGCCTTCGCCGAGCTTCTTCGGGGGCGCGTGGACGCCGCAGTACGGACACGCCAGGCTGTCGGCCATGTCCTCAGGGGCCACGGCGAGGCGCACCGGCCCATCCTTCTCGCACCGGAGCTCGAGGACGATACACGGCCTCGGCTCGCGGTGGATGATCGATTGAATTCCCATTTCTTGCTCCTTCGGGCGCCTAGTTGATGGCGACTGTAGTTCGGCCGCCGCGGGGTTTCGTTTTCTCCTTCGCGACCTGGTTGGCGTGGTACTCCTTGAGGTCGGTCGGGCCTGATTTGCGTGGTTTCGAGGTAATGCGCTCCATGCGAGGCTTTGGGGCCTCGGCGCCCATGGACTTGCGGACCTTCTCTTCGTACTCGGGAGTGCCCGGTGTATCCTCTGGCTTTTTGTCGCCGGCGAAGACTTCGGCCTCGGCGGCCGTGACCGGCTGGTCGGCTGGTGCCGCGGCGGCCGGTGCGGGCATGGTCAGCTGTTCGCCCTTGGGCTTCGCCATGCCGCCGCCGAGCGACTTCGGGAACGCCATATATACCTCTTTGCCGGCCATCTCCCCGACCCATGTCCAGAAGTCGCGCGAGAAGTTCGCGTACAGCTTGAAGGTGAGCTCGACATCGGGCTGCTCGTCCTCCCCGCACCGCTCTACCGAGAAGCACTTGAGTTCAGCTGAGGGAACTTTGGCAGACGGGTCGGCGAACAGCTGGCCCTTCGGTTTGTCGTTCGCAAAGGCGACGGTGATGTCGGCGATCTGCTCGATTTCCGGCTTCATTTCGCTTGCGAACTGCGATACGGCTTCATAGCACTCGCCCACCCAATCGGGGGCCGATGCGAGCGATTCGCCGGTGAGGGGCATGCGGATGGGGAGGCAGATGCGGCCGGTGGTGGACTGCTTGGTGGGGCTGCCGATGATGACGCGGCGGTTTGTGCCAGGGAAGAATCTCTCGGTGGTGTCCATTCGTGTCCTTTCAGAATTTGGTGGCGAAAATTTAACCTGGTGCGGACTTCTAAACCTCTTCCGCTTCGAGTTCCTCATTGAGCTGGTTCGCCATCGCTACACCCGCGGCGAGTTCCTTCTTTGGCATGCTGACGAGCGCGATGATGTTCGATTCCCGATCGACGACTTCGCGCGCGAGCTCCTCAGTGCAGGGATTGATCCCGTAAATTGCGCCGGGCCCGACAAGTCTGCTTCGCGACTGCACTGCTCTCTTCTTGACGATCGTGCCGGCGGGTGCCCACTCTGTCGCGCCGTTCTCGCCTGGGACGTATCCTGGGCGACGCATGGTGACTTCACGCTCTGGGAGTTCGGGTATGTCGATTTGAAACATGGCCGCTCCGCCGAAGTAGCGGGTGGTCACGAATCCAATTTCCTTCTGGTGGCCGAAGAGCTCGACGATTGCCCAGCCTTCGAATTTCTCGTTTTGTTCCATGCGCCTCTTTTCTGCCGCGGATAACCCGCCGCGGCGTCGGGTGCCTTTTGGTTGGTACTTCCACTTCTTCGCTCCGACCCGTTTCGGGTCAGCTTCCTCGCATACACATCACCCCCTTTTGTCGGCCAGCCGGCACAAGAACAGAACGATGAGAAAGCCGATCGCCATCCCGATAAAAAAGGCCGACGGGTCGATCTCGAATGTCACTTGCGCAACCTCCTAGTTGCTCCTCGCCCCGCCGCCAGGTCGCGCGGTTACCTGTCGTAAGTTCCGCGCGCGAGCCGGGATCCCCATCCCGCCGGCGACGAGGCGAAGCTTTGCTGGTTCCGTGCGGTTCAGCACCGGCGCCAGGCGAAACGTGTGTGTGGATCCGCAATCGCACGTCGAGGTCGCGACGGAGATACAGTCGCAATCGAGGCAGAGCATCGCGGCTCGCAGCGGGATCCGGCTCGGGGTTGGCGACTTCGTTCTCACCAGCGCGCCTCCGGATTCCAGTGGTAGATCTTGCCTTCGAACGGAAGACGCCCGGTCCAGAAACTCATCATCTCCGCGAAGTCGTTGAAGCCGTCTGCCACTGCCAGGCGTTCACTCTCGTCAGGCGAAAGCCTCTCGCCATCGAGGAAGATCGCGGGCCCGACTCCTGGTACCGGCCGAATGTCGAGCAGCTGCACCTTCGTGCAGGGCGCGCGCATCAGCCGTCGACACTGCTTGGTGCGGGCCCCGTAGAACAGGTGCATCGTGTCGCCGGGCTCGTCCTCATAGCGCCGGCGGCCGCGGATCGTGTGGCGCTTGCTGCCGTCCTCGATCTTCGGCACGAACCGGGCTTGGAAGTTGTAGAGGCCCATCAGTGCGCCCCTTCCTCGTCTTCACCAGCGCACGGTCCGTCGTGCACATATGTGCCGCAGTTCCAGCACTCCGGATAAAGGCCGCTGAGCGCGTCCTCAACGACTGATTGAACCCAGTCGCCGTAGTCGACGCCGGTGAGAGTACATGCGGCAATGGCTTTCAGCGTTAGGTGGTAGCGCTCGAGTTGCTGCGCAGGAGTCTCCGACGCGATCGCCTCGAGCTTGGCGTTGCCCGCCGGCGGAATGACGATGTCGATACGTTCAGCCTCCACTTGCGTGACCTCCTCTTTCTCAGGCCGTAGCCTGCGTTTCCACTGCTGGCCGAGGTGCGCGGGCGACGCCCTTTCTGGGCCCGCGTTTCCTCGCGGACATAATCCGGACCCGCTCGAGCATCTCGACCGCAGAAATCGTCTTTTTTGAGAGGAGCGCATCCGCACCGTGGAACACGCTCGAGAATTTCATCGGGTCATCTGCGAGGAGGACCATCGGAACGTGAGGGGCGACGCTCTTGAGCTTCACCACCAGCTGGTCGCCACTCATATTCGGCATCGCGAAGTCTGTAAGCACCATGTCAATCTGGGTGCTCTTGAATACTGCGATCGCGTCTTCACCGCTCGTCGCAGCGAGGGCTCTGAACCCGTTCACGTTGAGCATGTAGACGAGGACTGAAAGCGTCTGCTCGTCGTCGTCCACGCAGAGAATCACTTTTTTAGGTCGCACTGACCACCCCTTCTTTCTTCTTCGGTTCTTCCCCGCTGCCCCCGCAGCGGGTGCAAATGTCGGCGCAATTGCCGAGGCCGTGCCACTCGTTGTCGTCGGGCGATGCGAGCTCGCCGAAGCAGAGAAAGCAGGTCTGCGGATATCCCTGGCCGAGCAGTGTCTTGACTCCTTCGAGCGCGAACAGTACCTCGAGCATTTCGTGGTGGTGGCGCTCGCGATCCTGGGCGTTCGAAGCGAAGTGCTGGCGGCTTCGGCTGATCGAGCGGACCGCCTCGTCGAGGTATTGGAAAATTCGGACGTTGTTCACGCGGCTGATCCGATCTCACGCAGCGCCTCTTCGCGAGCCTTGTTGAGTTCGGCCATCGCCTCATGTGAACCGCCGCGGTCTGGATGCGCTCCGAGGGATGCGATTCTATATGCCGCCCGAATGTCGCTCTCGTGGATTTGGCGGCCAAGGTTATTGAGCCCGAGCACGTCTTTCCAGTGGCGACGCGTGGACTGAGGAAGGGCAGCGAATCCTCGGAAGCTGCGCTCCTGCACCTGGGCTCCGCCGTGGCGCTCGATCGCGCGCAGAGCTTCGAGAGTGGCAGCGACCGCGGCGAGATTGTCGGCAACATCGTTGTAGATGTCGATCGCAATGCAGCGCATCTCGCCCTGGGTGCCGCGGCGCCAGTAGACGGCGACCCCGGGGTCGATCGGCTTGCGTTGATCGGAGCGCGGAAGTCCATCGAGGCGCGTGACCAGGTTGGTCGAGATCAGAACATCGTCGCGCGTGAACCCCATGCGGCTGAGCTCCTGCAGGACTCGCTGGATACCGTCCATCACAGTCAGCGGTTTTTTGCGCTGCCAGGACGAAGAGTTATCTGAACTGCGGACGGTCTCTGTCTTGCCGAACTGCGCCTGCTTCTGCATGCTGGGCGGGGTGCGTCGCCATCCATCGGGCCAGGTCAGTGGGTAGTTTGTGAGCGCCATCTATGCCGCCTCCTTACGTTTGCGGAACTTGTAAATCCACTCTTTGAGGTGAAAACGGAACTTGCAGAAGTAGCAGCGGCCGGCCATTGTGACGCGATGGCGAGCGAGAGCTTTCTGGCAACTGGCGAGCTGCTCTTCAATGCGCCTCGTCTGCTTCAGCCGTTGGACGATGTGGGTGAATGCTCCGCGGATCTCGTTGCACTCACGGCAGGCAGCGCGAAGGTTGGCGCGCTTCGATGTCCCTCCGCGGCCGCTTGCCCTGGGAACTACGTGCTCGAGGGTGCGATAGGTCGGAGCGAGAGGATTGTCGTTGGTCATCTTCTCGCCACACCAGAAGCACATCCAACCCTGGAGTTCAGCGAGTTGAATCGTGATGGCCGACCTGTCCTTGCCATTCCCGCTTCGGTACTTCACCTGAGGCATGTCCTGGCGGATCATCGCGAGAGTCACCTTCCACTCCTCATCGCGTTGCGCATCTCGCGCGGCTTGTCTTTCGCGGGCCGATGTCAAGCTGTCTCCTTTGCGGGCTTGAAATCCACGCAGCTGCAGAGCGCAGCCAGGCAGTGACGCGTTTTGCAGATCACCGTTCGCCGGCGGTCGGAGTAAGCGACCATGCGGGCGTCTTCCTTGTAGTCGGTGTGCCGCTCGCCGCCCTTGCAGTGCTTCGAGAGTGGGGCGCCGCATTCGCACATCGGGTCGTTGGGCTTCACAGCAGCGCCTCCTGGTTGCTCTTCACGACGATCACCGTGCGCGGGTTGAGCTTGTCGATGCGTTTATGTCCGTGCAGATCGAACACAAGGCTGTCGTCTTCAATGGCTCCGCAGCGCGTCAGTGAATCGAGGATTTGCTTGGCTGCGTTGTCGACATCTCGCCGGCGGTGATCTGGGAAGAAGACGATGTAATGCAGCTCAAGGCATGTTCCGCGGATCTTGCGTCCCGCATTAACCGCCGCAACGAGAGCCCACCAGGACTTCGCCTCATCGGTTGGGTAGCACTGAACGAATGCTTTTCCTGCACGGCCGCCGGACACGCGGTATGCGTTGTAGTGGCCGGCGGATGGAGGCAGGCCCTGGACTACCAGGCGTAGTTCATTCATGCGACTTCCCTCCAGATCGCTCGCCTGCAGATTGCGCTGACTGTTCCCTGTGTGAGCCCGAAGCCTTTGGCGAGATCTACCTGTCGCGCGCCAGCGGCCCACTGCGATCGAATCTCGCGTACCTGATCTGGTTTCACCTTTGCGCGATGATGAGCTGCTCCGCGCAGAAGCTTCTCTGGGTGCTTGCGAGACCCATTGGCATCGCCGAGCACTCGCGCGTCTCTACCCTTCGCGTGGCGATCGGCAGCATTGTCGGCATTTGTTCCAAGCCACAGATGATCGGGGTTTACGCAGGGACGGTTGTCGCAGGAGTGGCAGACGCACAGGTGATCGGGAGGCCACTCTCCATGCGCGATAAACCAGGCGACGCGATGAGCCTTGTACTTGACGTGCTTGATCGTGAAGTCGCCGTAGCCTTTTGTTCGCGCGCCGGTCCAGATCCAGCACGAATCTGTCTTCTCGACGAATTTGTTGAAACGCACGACGATGCGGAGCTCAGCCATCACTCGATCCCTAGCTGGCCGCAGAGTGTGCGGCTGATTTCAGAATTTCGGTTGATTGCGCGAAGCCTCCGGGCGAGCGATCGCACTTCGTTCAGCAGTGGGCGTTCGGCTTCATCTATGTCCTCGGGAGTGCAAAGAAGGAAGTACCCTGGCGAGCCTGCCCGCGCCGAACCGATCGGCACACCGCGTTCTTCGAGTAATTCCTTGACGGCGGCCTTCACTTCGCGATCGCAGTAGACCCGGTCTCCGAGTTCGCGCCAGCGCTGCTTGAGTGCACTGATCGGGACAGCGTTCTCTCGGCCGAGGGCCATGCGCTCATAAAGAACGCGAAGCACCGCCACAGCGCAGCGACTCGTATGGGAGTCGCGCGCCGCGGACGCGATCGCGTCGTTCACGAAGGCCGGGATCTCGGGAAAGAGTTCGCCCTGGTTCATGCCTGCAGGTGTCTCCGGATGAATTGACAAACGTCGAGGAAACCGATGGCGGCGAGCGTCACGAACGCGACGATGAAGAACAAGATCGCCGTCCACGCCCACAAAGCAGCCCAATCGACGAGAGGCAGATTGTCGGGGTTGCACATGCTGCGTTCGTACCGGCTAATCGGCTCAGGATCTGTTCGGCGCCGCGCGATGGGGTTCACTTGCGGGCCGCCTTCTTCTTCGCGGACTCCGCCGGCTGAGGCCAGGATTTCGAAGCGTCGTGGCCGAGCTGCTTAAGTAGGGCGGTTAGCTCCTTGCGGCCTTCCGTGATGTCCTTCCGTCCCGGGTTGTACTCGTTGACAAAGAACTCGCTCTCGTCGCTGCCAAACACCAGGCAGACCGCTGCTCGCGCGAACTCTGGAGAATCGACCGGCTTCGCTTTTAAGACCTTCTCGATACCCGGGAAGCTTTTGTCGATGTCCCATGCCGCCTCACAGCTTTCGAGCAGCAGCCGCCGGAGAATCTCGGCCGGGATCTTCTTCACCTTGTCTAGGGCTTCGCGAATGACCAGGATGCGCGCTGCATTTTCTGCCTTCGCCTCGGATTGCCACTTCTCGCGATCGGCCCTGGCCTCGGCCGAGTTCTCGTTCCTAAGCCCAGACTCCCGCTTCTCCGCTGAGGCATACCCCTTCTTGTGCACTTTGCATTGCTGAGCTACGCAGACCGTCAGGAGCGCACCAGGCTTGTGCAGCTTTTCGCCACGGCCCATGTAGCCGCGATGCGCCTCGTCGCTCCAATCAACCGTGATCCCCTGGCGAACATAAGCGCAGGACTTCGGCCTTGCGTCGATCCACTGGCCATACCGGAACACCTGGTCAGGCGCGAAGCCATCGCGATCGACCAGTCCCTTGCGCTGCGCGCGAGGGATCACGGTGCTGGTCTTCCAACTGAGCCGCAATGGGAATACGTAGCGGTCGACCGCATTCAGGCTCGATCCAGCCGGCGGCTCCACTCGCACTGTCTCTCGTGAGATCTTCGCGAGCTTGAGTTCAACGAACGCCGCGCGCTTCTGTTCGAAGCAGGCTCCGTTCTCGCAGGTGGCCGCGGAGATGTTCAGATCGCCGAAGAGCGAGTCGTTGTGCTTCGTGTTCGAAGGGCAGTAATTGCATGCCGGAACCTCGGGCAGCGAATCGAACTTTGCATCGAGATCCCATGGGGCCCGCGAGAGCTTCCGTCCTACGTGCTCCTCGATGTGGTGCTTGAGATCGAGAACAGACTGCGGCTCCCAATATCCCGACCACCTGTTATTGCGATCGCGCTCTTTGATTCGCTGCGCAATTGTGTCCTCGACCGGCTCCTTGATTCCGCTGTTCGGATTGAGCGCCCACTTCAGGTTGACGTCCTGCTCAGTCGGTCCTAGGCGAGCAAGCAAGAGCGCGTGATCGATTGTGATCAGTCGTTCGGCCAGGGCCTTCCGCGCCATCCCGCCGAGCTGGAGGAGCTGCAGGCGCTTCGTTACATAGGAAACTTCCTTGCCGACTCTCTGGGCAATCGCGGTGGCTGTACCGAGATGGGCTTGCAGCTTGGCGTAGCCCTCTGCCTCCTCGAGCGGTGGAACATCCTCGCGCTGCAGGTTCTCGGTGATCTGGATCTCATCGGCCTCCTCGTCGGTCATCTCGCGAACGACCGCTGGAATAGCCGACTCTTCGAGAAGCCTGAATGCCGCGACACGCCTCTGGCCGGTGACGAGCTTGTAATGCTGTCGCGCGTCTTTGTGCCCGTTGGGAGTACCGAAGGGCCTCACCAGGATGGGCTGGGCCAGGCCTGTGGCTTTGATCGAATCCGCGAGTTCGCGAACGCTCGATTCGTTGACGGTACGCCGGACGTTTTCGTCCGACATCAGGAGCGAGAGGGGCAGGTTGATCAGGGTCTGGGTTGGTGCTGTGCTCATGTTTCGCGCCGCCTTTCCGTTGCAGGGGGTTGAGGTTTGGGGATCAGAGGAACGTGCAGGGGCCCGGAGGCCGAGGATCGGGCGCGCGACTTCGCGGATCGCGGGATGCGGCTCGGTTGAGGTTTTGGAGCAGAGGCCGGATGTCGACCAAGGGGCGGCGAGAGTCGGAGCGGGGCGAAGCAGGGAGCACACTGCCCGCCGTAATCGCCTCTGTTTTACCCTGTTCTTTCCTCTTTCCTAATTCCTCTTTGATTGTTCGTGTGCAAACAGTTGCGCGCCCCTTGGTCGTAGAAGCCCCTTTTTTAAGAGGTCGTCCACAAGGAATCCGAACCTTTTCCACAGGGTTTTGAACAGGCTGTGGAGTACTCGAAGCAGCCTTTCGAGGGGTCCTTTTCGGGGTCGGACGGACGGACTCGGCGCGCAATCTGGCGAGGTCGACCGTGTACCTGTTGCAGCCCCGGCGGCCGGCCTGAAGTTCGACAGTGATCCAGCCGGC
>Ga0070684_100002716_pt1 | contig 13076 bp, 16 predicted proteins | sample KBSC723LmetaG_FD_65653 | JGI IMG/M metagenome (GOLD analysis project Ga0070684, IMG submission 65653) | Corn rhizosphere microbial communities from Kellogg Biological Station, Michigan, USA - KBS C7.2-3L metaG | ecosystem: Host-associated > Plants > Roots > Rhizosphere ...
ATGCCCTCACCACCATGCCCATGATGGCGTGGGTGGCAAAAGCGGCCGAAAACAGCTCCAACCACAATTGGAGCTTCTCCGTCAGCAAGTACGGCAAGCAGTGCGCGACCGACGGCTACAACTCCGACGCCGGTAATGGCATGCAAGCAGACTGCAGCACCCCGGTTACCACCTCCGCCGTCACCACGGCGTACTATCCGCTGCTCGACACGCTGAGCCAGTCATGCCCGTCAGGGAACTGCGTCTACCGCGATGCGTGGGCTAAGGCGCTGGCTACGGCCTTCGGTACCGGGACCTGCCCCATCCCCGGAAGCACCCTTACTTCGTGCCATTTCTACGACATGGATAACGAGATCGACATCTGGGGCGGAACGCACCGGGACGTCCATCCCAAGCCCTCCGGCTACGACGAGCTCGCCAACATTTACGAAACGGAGGCGGCAAACCTGAAGAAGTGGGATCCGGCTGCGGTCCGCTTTGGTCCGGTCATCTGCTGCTGGTGGTTCTATTGGAACGGCGCCAACGGCAACGACAAGGGCGCCCACGCCGGCATCGACTTTCTGCCCTGGTGGCTCAACCAGGTGTACTGGCTCGACCAGATTCACGGCGCGCGGACGCTTGACGTGTTCGACGTGCATGCCTATCCCGACGCCAATACCTCTGGCCTCACCACAGCGCAACTGCAGGCACTTGCGGCCAGCATCTACCGGGATTATTGGGATCCGACGTACGTGAGCACTTCCGGGGTGGTGACCCAGCAGTGGACCACCAGCATGCAGCCCAAATACTCCATTCCGTTCCGCATCCCGCGCATGAAGGCGATGGTGAACGCCATCTATCCCGGCACCCCGGTGGCATTCACCGAGTGGAGCGCCTCGTTCTACAAGGAGTCGGACTTCTCGACGGCACTGGGCGACGCCGACGCGTACGGGATATTCGGGCGGGAAAACATGGCCTTCGCATCGCGCTGGGGAGCGCCTGTATCGCCGAATCCCAACTACTACGCTCTCAAGCTCTACGGCAACTACGATGGGGCGCACCACGGATTCGGAACGGTGTCGGTTTCCGCCAGGAACAGCGGCAGCCTGAATCTGTTTTCCAGCTTCGCCGCGCTTAACTCCACTGGCACCGCAATGTCCATCATGGTGCTGAACAAGGATCCCAAAAAGACGGCGCAGGTCACGTTTAATTTCGCCGGGTTTGCCGGATCCACGTATAAGGCCTATACGCTGGCCTCCACCGCTCCGGGCACGATCACAGCCACCAACTCCGCGGCTTGGAAGTCCACCCAGACCTTCCCGCCCTACAGCATAACCCTGCTTGTGATCGCAGGGAATGAAACTGCCGCGCCCGTGTCGGAGTGGTACGTGAACCCCGACGATCTCATGGTGCCCGCCTCCGGTACCGCGACGCTTCACCCGACCATCCGCAGTGGCAGCGCCACGGTGACGGTGCACTCGGCGGTCTTCGATGCGTTTGAGGGCGCGCCGGCGTGCAGCGGCTCCCTGGTGCTCAGCAACTCGACCGTGACTGCCGCGGCGCCTGGAGCCATCACGGTGAATGCCGGCAGCACTCCCGGTTTCTGCCATTACACCGTTACCGGGACCGACGGCACCGCAACGCAGACGCAAGGCGGATGGATCATTGTCGGTCATCCCGCCGCGACGCTCAGCTCATCGGGCAATAATCAGTCGGGTACTGCGGGGACAGTTCTTCCCCAGGCGCTGACCGTAACGCTTTCTCCCGGGCAGTCGGGCGGATCGGCGTCCGGCGCGGGAATCTTCTTCACCACATCGGCCGGCACGCTGACCTATGGCACGACGACTGGAACCCGCGTCCTGGCGACGACGAATGCATCCGGCGTGGCGTCGGTAACGCTGAAGTTGCCGGCGACAAAAGGAGCGGTGACGGTTACGGCACGGGATCCATTCGGCCTGGGCGGCGCGTCGGTGACATTCACCGAGACCGCGAAGTAGACGATCGCGACCGGAGAGACGCGGTGTGCTTCTTCTTCCAGGCATGCCACTCCTCGGCGGTGATCTCCCAGATTTCTGAGGGCAAACGGCCGCTGACATAGTCGCGCAGCTCGAGGTTGACCACGCGCATGCCCATGCGCTCAGAGATGCGGCGCGATCCTTCGTTCGCGATGGCCTTGGGCGCGCGAAGAAGCGGCTGGCCGAGGGTGTCGAACCAGAAATCGCTGGTCCAGGCGCAGGCTTCGCTCATGTAGCCGTGGCCGCGATGTTCGGGAGCGAGCCAGAAGCCGCGGTTTTCGTCCTCACCGAGAATCAGGCTGATGGCGCCTATGATCTGTTCGGGATCGGCGGAAAGCCGCAGGGTCCAATGCCAGGCCGCGCCGGCGGCCATCGCGGGCAGGGCAGAGCTGCGGATGAACTGGTCGGCGCCATCGGCCGGATAAGGCCACGGCACCTTGGCGGCGAGGTATTTGACTACGCTCCACTGCGCGAAGAGGCGCTGGATTTGCGGGGCGTCTTCGAGTGCAAGCGGCTTGAGGATGAGGCGTTCGGTGCGGCCTTCCGGGATGATGGCGGGAACCATGGTTCATGGTAGCGAATCGCCTCGCGAGGCATCGAGCGAGCGGGGCCCGCATCGGATAATGGACGAGGAGAACGGAGACGCCTTTGCGAAGTGGATTTGTAGCCATCCTGGGCCGGCCCAACGTGGGCAAGAGTACGCTGCTGAACGCGCTGACGGGCGAGAAGGTGGCGATCGTCACGGCCAAGCCGCAGACGACGCGCAACCGCATTCTTGGCGTGGTGGAGGTGGCGGCGCGCAAGGGGAAGCGGCAGGATGCGCATCCCGCCGCGCAGATCGTATTTGTCGATACGCCCGGCGTGCACAAGCCGGGAACGCAGCTCGACCGGCGCATGCTGCAGGAGGTGTACGAAGCGCTGGAAACGCGAGACGTCGTGCTGGTGCTGGTGGATGCTTCGCGGCGGGTCGGATTGCAGGGTTCAGAGGGCAGGGGACAGGGAACAGAGAACAGGGAACAGGGGACAGAAGAGCTGGGACAGAGGCACAGAGGGACAGAGGGACAAGAGGCGATCGCGGATCCTTCGCCTGCGATCGCGGTGGCGACCTTCGCGCAGGATGACAAGGTTGAGAAGAGGGAAAAGCGGCCGTCGTGGGCGAGCGAGGATGAGTTTCTGTTCGGGCTGGTGCGGAAGATCGATTGTCCGGTGTTCCTGGTGCTGACCAAGATCGACCTGGTGCCCAAGGATCAGTTGTTGCCGATGATTGATGCGCTGATGAAGCAGCACGAGTTTGCCGAGGTGATTCCGGTGAGCGCGCGCAAGAAGGACGGGCTGGACCGGCTGCTGGCCAGGATCGTGGAGAAGCTGCCGGAGGGGCAGAGATATTTTCCCACGGACCAATACACCGATCAGCCGACGCGGTTCATGGTGGCGGAGCTGATCCGGGAGCGGATCCTGGTGGACACCGGAGAAGAGGTACCGTATGCGGCGGCGGTGGTGATCGAGCGGTTCGAGGAGCCGCCGGCCGAGCCAGATCGGCCGAAGAAGAAGGGTGGGCCGCAGAAGCTGCCATTGACGCGGATTGCGGCGGCGATCTACTGCGAGCGTGAGGGGCAGAAGGCGATCCTGATTGGGAAGGGCGGATCGAAGCTGAAGGAGATTGGGACGGGCGCGCGGAAGCAGATCGAGTCGCTGCTGGGGACGCGCGTGTACCTGGAACTGCATGTGATTGTGGAACCGGGCTGGCGGGATTCGAAGCGGTTTGTGGACGAGCTGGATTGGCGGAATCAGCTGGAGCGGCTGGCGGAAAAGGACAGCGAGTAAGACCGCGTGGGTCGGCGCCAGGCTGGCGGGTTGACGGATGGCCGCCACTGCGGAAGTCATCGCAGGGCCGGCGAAGAGCAAGTGCAGATCTCTCGGCCCGCTTACCCCACTCACGATGAAGCTGTGAGCGGCCCCACGCACGCGGGCTTTCGGGATGACACGTGGGGGACGTTCCCTGGCGGCAGAATGTCGATTCTCGGCGAGAAGTCGATCGAATCGGGCCGGCGTCAGGCGCCGCGGACGTTACCGCGGCCGGTCGTCTTCACCGCGTACATGCGGGTGTCGGCGGCTCCGATGACGGCGTGAACGGCCGATCCGTCATGGGGAGCTGTGGAGACGCCGATGCTGGCGCTGACGCGCAGCCTTAGGCCGGTCTTCATGCGGAACTCGGTGGCCATGAGGGCGGTGAGCAGCGAGCGCGCCTGGGCGAGACCCTCGGCGGCGCTGGTCTGCGGCATGAGGATCACGAACTCGTCTCCGCCATAGCGGAAGCACACATCGGTGGGACGGCTGAGTTGCTGCAGCCGTTCGGCGGTCTTCGCGAGCAGTTCGCTGCCGATGAGGTGGCCGTACTCGTCATTGACCAGCTTGAAGCGATCGAGATCGAGGAAGGCGAGGCTGAGAGGCTGGCCCTTGCGCGCGCTCCGGTCAAGCTCGCGGGCGAGCACATCGTAGAGATGGCGGACGTTGAACAGGCCGGTGGTGTCGTCGGTGATGGTGAGCTGCTGGATGCGCGCGACGTCGTTGGCGTTCTCGATGGCGATGGCGGCGTGATCGGCGAGGATGTGCAGGAAGGCGATGGTGTAGTCGTTGAGCTGTCCGCTGCGCGGGTTCAGGATCTCAATGACTCCGAGCGTGCACTTGCGGCCGCGCAGGGGCAGGGCGATGACCGAGCGGACCTTGCGCACGGGAGCGGGGATCGGCTCGTGCAGGCGCGGATCGTTGACGGTTTCCGGGACGATGAGGGTTTCCCCGTGCTGCGCAACCCATCCGGCGATTCCCTCGCCGACCTTCACGCGCAAGTCGCGCAGGCTGGTCTCTTCGCCGCCGGCCGCAATGGCGTAGTAGAGCTCCTGGCGGGGTTCATCGAGCATGAGCAGGGTCCACAGCTCGGCGTCGATGAGGTGTTCCATGTGGTCGAGGATGGTGCGCAGGATGGCGTCGGTGTCGAAACTTGAGGTGAGCGAGCGCGCGAGGCGGTGAAAGACCAGGAGGTCGTCGAGGGGTATCCGGGATTCGGTCTCTTGTGCCATGGTCAACGCCAGAACCGGGAAAAGTCGATCAATTGTTCCAAGAGTAACGCGGGCGGCCTTTTTTGCGATGCGATTTATCCGCCGATGTGGACCATGGAGCGCGAGGGCTTGAGGAAATCGGCTTCGCCGATGTGATGGCGCGCCTCCTTGCCGTATACCGTTCGCGCGATGTATTCGCGCAGTTCGGCATCGCCCGCGCCGGCGCGCATGCGGCCGTAGAGGTCGTGCTCGATCTGCGAGAAGAGGCAGGTGCGGATCTTGCCGTCGGAGGTGAGGCGGACGCGGCTGCAGGCTCCACAGAAGGCCTGGGAGACGGGCGCGATAATGCCGATTTCCCCGCGGCCGTCGCCGAAGGTGTAGCGGCGGGCGGTCTCGCTGGCCTCATTCGGAGGCAGCTCGAACAGCGGCATGACGCGGCCGATACGCTCGACGATTTCGCGCAGGGGAACCACGATATCAGGCGACCAGAGCCGGTCCTCTTCAAGCGGCATGAACTCGATGAACCGCACGATGACCTCTTCGCTGCGCGCGAAGTGGGCGAAGGCTTCGAGTTGGTCGTCGTTGAATCCGCGGAGAAGCACGCAGTTGATCTTGACGGGATTGAGGCCGGCTTCCTTTGCCGCCCGCACGCCGCGCAGCACGGCCTGGAAGCTGCCGGGAACGCGGGTGATGCGCTCGAAGACAGGCTCGTCGACGGCGTCCATGCTGACGGTGACGCGATGGAGGCCCGCATCCTTGAGCGGCTGGGCGAGCGAGTCGAGGAGGTGGCCGTTCGTGGTGAGGGCGAGGCTGAGCGGCTGGCCCTCGAAGGTGCGCATGTGCGAGAGCTCGCGCACCAGCTCGAGCAGGCCGCGGCGCAGCAGGGGTTCCCCGCCGGTAAGGCGCACCTTGGTGATGCCGAGCGAGACGAAGAGGCCGATCAGGCGCAGGTACTCTTCGATTTTCAATTCGGGGTATTGGGCTCCGAGCTCACCGGTTCGGCAGTAGACGCACTTGTAGTTGCAGCGGTCGGTAATGGAGACGCGCAGGTCGTGGATGACGCGCCCGTGGCTGTCAGTGAGACGGCCGGAGAGGCTGTCGATCGGGGAAGTGGCGAGGATGGCCATCTGCTTATCAGGCTATACCGTTTCGGTGCAGAATTCATGCTTCCGATCCGGAATCGCGTCAGGAGCCGCTGTATTCCGAGGCGCTTTCGTAGTAGTCCGCCGCGGCATCCGGCGGCTCAAACTGAACCACACAGTTACGGCCGCCACGCTTGGCCGCATACAGCGCTTCGTCAATGGCTGCCAGGAAGGCGTCACTGCTGTAGCTCGCGTGATTCAGAACTGTTCCCACTCCGATGCTGACGGTGAGGACCGGAAGGACGGGCGAACGTGCGTTGCTAATGCCGAGCCGCATGATGGCTATGCGCAGGTTTTCGGCAAAGCGCATGGCGTCGGCGGCGCGGGTGGCGGGCAGGATGAGGGCGAATTCCTCTCCCCCATAACGGGCCACGAGGTCAATTTCCCGTTTGGCCATGGTGCGCATCTCGGCTGCGATGCGAATCAGGGACTGATCGCCGTGCCGGTGGCCCTCGGTGTCGTTGAGGATCTTGAAATGATCGACATCCGGCCACCTTCGCCGCTGAGGAGAGTGTTCGCATGCGCGTCGCAAGGCACCGTCCGATAGCATCCGGAACCGTTCCCACCGAAGTGGAACAGGGACAGGGACTGGGGGAGCGCGAATGGCTTGCAGCCGATTCGCAGAAACCTGTTCAGCAGCCCATCTTAGGGCTTATCGGCAGCATTGCGGCGATCCGCCAGTGAACCCGGCGGAAGGCAGGTCTGATATCAGTCGATGCGTGGGCTGCCGCGGCGCAGGACCAAACCGGTAAGGCCGAAACCGACGATGAGAACGCAGGCGATGCCGAAGTAGTAGGCCATGGGGTGCTTCCAGCCGGGCGAGTAGCTGAGGTCCTGGCCCACCCAGAGGAGCAGTACGGTGGCAATGACAGCGAACTGGCCGGAGATGACAAGCAGGGTATGGCCCAGTTCGCGGCGCTTGTCGAGCGCCTCCACCTGATTGGGAGTCAGGTTGCGCTCTTCCGGGGGAAGCAGGGAATTCGGCATCGATTCGTTCTCCTGGCGCGGCGCCCGGGACACGGAGTCGTGACCTGAAACAGTCAGCGATGTCGGGGAGCCGCTTACATTTTCGATTCAATCACATGGTGGCCGTGGTGCGCCAGAGTTGCGGGGCACAGGAAAGGATCTGTTTCACTCTGAGAAACCACGCTCTTTCTTGTGCGTAAGTGTGTGGAGGGGGATCGATGACGAACCGGGCCAGATCAGGATTGAATTTCCGAGGCCGCGCGGCCGCTTACTGGGTGACGACTCTTCTGGTGGTGTTCGAACTGGCCCTGGGGGGAGCATGGGACGTACTGCGCGTGCCGCAGGTTCGCATCCTCATCGAGCGGCTGGGTTATCCGCTGTATTTGCTCGCGATCCTGGGGACCTGGAAGCTGCTCGGGGCGATGGTATTGATCGCGCCGCGGTTTCCCCGGCTCAAGGAGTGGGCCTATGCGGGCGTGTTCTTTGACCTTACGGGAGCCGTTGCATCGCTGGCGTGTGCCGGGATGGCGAGCGCCGAGACGATGGCTTATCCCGTGGTGATGATGGCGATTGCGGGCGCCTCGTGGGCGCTGCGACCGCCTTCACGGCGACTGTTGTTTTTGGACGGCGAGGCTGGCGGGGGCTAGATTGCGGAAGAACACGTGAGCGCGACGGGACCGCGGCAAGAGACCTCAGGGGCTGAAGCCCAACCCTTGTTTGGTGGCTCGGGGTGCGACTGAAAGTCCCACCCTTACGCGCTTTTGGATCACGGACAGAGTTTCCCGCAGCCTGTAAGGTCAGTCCTGAATAAAAGCGAGAGATTGCAGACTGGTGATTTCGAACGGCTTGCGGCAGCGGATGTTGGCGCAGCCGAGCTTGTCGTCGCGGCGCACCATGTAGGACTGCGCCTTGGCGAACTTGGCGCGGTCGCGTTCGTCGGCGTGGCGCGGAAGCTGGGCTTTCTTGCGCCGGACGACCCAGGTTACCTTGTACTCCCCACTCTGGCCGCACTTGGGGCAGGTGAGGGTATGGGTGCGCTGTTCCGTCGTCTCGTTAAAAAAATCGCGTTCATCCATGGTCCCGTACTCTCCCGGCGATTCGCACCCGCGAGGGCTTCCCCTGCGCGGCATTCTATTCCATACTCGTCCTTGCGATTGCTGAATGCAAGAGTGCAGGGAAGAGGGAACAGGCAGCAGGGAACAGGGGACGATTGTGGCGAAGAAGAAGGCGGGGACGTTTTCCGCAGCGAAGGCGGTGAAGGCAAATGCGCGCGAACGCGTGGGGCAACCGAAGCCGGCGCGGATCATCGATGAGAAGCCGCGAACGGGTCGGCAGGTGAAGCACAAAACGAAGCTCGAGGATGTGCTGCAGCAAGAGGACTAAGAAAGGACGGAGGCATGGCAAAGGTGGTGGGAGTGGGAGGAGTGTTCCTGAAGGCTCGCGATCCGAAAGGTCTTTCGGAATGGTATGCGAAGCATCTGGGATTGCCCCGCGGCGACGATGGCTCGATTATTTTCGATGGGCCCGAGGCGGCGGGCATGACGGTCTTCTCACAATTTCCGGAAACGACAAAGTACTTTGGCGATGGGGCGCAGCAGTTCATGGTGAATTTCCGCGTGGACGACATGGATGCGCTGCTGGAGCAGCTTGCGGCGGCGGGGGTCCGGATCGACTCCAACCGCATGGATGAGTCTTACGGCCGTTTTGCGTGGATATGGGATCCGGAAGGAAACCGCGTGGAGCTGTGGCAACCGCTCTAGCCACAGTGGATCGGCAGCGGACTATTGCGGTGTGTTGGCGGGCTGCGGCGGGGTGGCGGGTTGCGGGGACGGCGCCGGAGCAGGCTGCGGTGGAGTTGACGGTGTGGGTTCGGATTCGGGTGCGGGGTTGGCCGGTGACGCCGCGGGCGGGGTGCTCTCAGCGGCGGGCGCGGCCTGCTGAGCCGTGTCGGCTGCTGGCGCGGGCGGCGGCATAGGCATGTTGGCGGTGTACGGGCCGGGGAGCATGGGGCCTTCAGGCTGCGTTTGCGTTTTCGCCGAAGTGATGGATTCGGCCGCGGTGAGCTTCGAGTAGATGCGGAACCGCACCACGACATCAAGAAGGACGGAGACCGGCTTTCCATCCTTGACGGCAGGCTGGAATGTCGCTTTGCCAATGGAGGCGACAGCATTTTCATCGAGACCGAAGCCGATGGGTCGGCCGACCGCGATCTGCCGGGGCTTGCCGTCTGGGCCCACCACAACGGAATACATCGCCATGCCGGTGACGCCGTTTTTCTGTGCAAATTCGTTCGACTGCGGCTCGGCCATGGAAACCAGTCTTGCTCTCCGGTCCACGTCAGACTGGCGCAGGACCGACGGGTCGGCGGGCTTGTACAACTGGTGCGCGACAGCGGCTTGATAGAACAGCCGCCAGTATTCGGGCAGGGTAGCGACCATACGCTGGTCGATGGCGGGCGCGAACATGTTGTCAAGAGCCTTGGCCAGGGCAATGTTCGCGAGGCCTTCGGAACTGGTGGAGGCACGGCGGCGTTTTGCGTCCATTGCCGGACGAGCCGAGCCCGGAGCCGGTGCGTTGGAAGTGTCTTGCGGGGCTGGTACGGCAGAACCCTCCGCGGGGCTGTGCTTGTCGTTCCGGTGCTTCGGCTGCTTGTCCTTTTTCGGCTTGCTGACTTCCATGCGATCGACGAAAATCTTGAGCGGTTTATTTTTCGTGGTGAGGCGCACGCGGTCGACGGCCTGCGTCTGGTCTTCGGTGGCAAGAGCGCCGAGGAAGTGCAGGCCGTAGCGAACGCATTCAAATTCGAGACGGTGCCTTTGAAGATGGACGTGCTCGATCTCGACCAGGCTGAGGGTGTAGGAGGCCTCGGGTGCGTTGCCGTCGAGGATGCCGTTTTCGTTGAAGTGCAGGGTGTCGCCGAGGTATCCGCTGCGGAGATAGAACGTTTTGCCCTGCAACTGCCGTCGAACTTCATCCTCATGGATGGACGTGGCGTCCGATCCCTGTTCGGCGGCATTGAGAACGAGCGGCGTGCCGGCAGGAGCAGGCGATGGCGCGTGCTCGGCAACCGATGCTTGAGGCGCAGGCGCGGGTGCTGGCTGCTGCGATATCCCCGGGCAGAGCAGCAACAGCGACGCGCCTGCGAGGAGAAGAACTGCGGCTCGGGGGTGATTGAGGGGTATGCGCATGGAGGCTGTCCGCTGCCGCCAATGTAGCAGGGGACGGGTTGGGGCGCATCAGGATTCGTGTGGAGGAGGGTCCTGGGGGGGTTGACTCGCGGCACCTTTGCCGCCGATCTGCCACAGCACGCGGCGAAACAGTCCGAGGAAGCGGCGCACGTCGTGGGCGGAGAGCGAGAGGCGGCGCAGGATGACTCGCAGGTCATGGCGATTGGCTCTCTGCATGGCTGCGGGCGAGTAGCGGGCTGCGACCATGGTGTCTTCAATGAGCGCGGCGAGACGTTCCAGGTCCCCGGACAGGGCGGGCTTCTCGCGTGGTGCAGGCGTGGGCTGTGCGATGGGTGCGGCGGGCCGGCAGGCGAGTTCATAGAGGCAGACGGCGACCGCCTGGCCGAGGTTCATCGAGGGCTGGAGCGGGTCAGTAGGGATCTCGACAAGGACGTGGCAGAAGGCGAGGTCTTCGCCCGTGAGGCCGTGCTTCTCCGGGCCGAAGACGAGCGCCGCACGACCGCCGCCCGCGAGTTGGCTTTCGAGCAGAGGGCCGAGTCCGGGGAGCGAAATGACCGGTTGCTCGGGCTTGCGATGAGTGAGCGTGCCGGTGCCGATGACGAAGGAGCATGCCGCAAGGGCTTCGGCGAAGCTGTCGGCTTCGCGCGCGCGGTGCAGCACATCGGGGGCTCCGACAGCCGATTTCGCTTCGCGCCAGTGGGGCGTGTAGGGAGCGGCGACGGTGAGATGGGCGAAGCCGAAGTTGGCCATGGCGCGCGCGGCGGCGCCGATGTTGAGCGGGTTGCGCGGCGAGACCAGCACCACGTCGAGGCGATCGCGTTGGATCTGATTGAGCACGGCGGTGAGCAAGAGTCGATTCTAGAACCCTGCCGCGTGGCATGCGGAAACGAACGGCGCGTGCGATGATATGGCGGTCGAACGAGGCGATGCAAGATGATCGCTCAAACACTGCAACCCAGGAAGGCGGGAACCACCACGCGGCCGGGCTATGTGAATCCGCGTGGGCAGGTGGTGATCCGCAATACGAGACTCAGAGGGAGGGATCATGGGCAGACCGTGTACCAGATGGCCTGCTCGGTGTGCGGGCATGTCTACGGGTCGAACGGCAGTGACATTCACGCGCGCCGCTGCCCGCTGCACGATCAGGGCGCGGCGGGGCTGAATTACAAGCAGGAGATGTTCTCGCTGAGGGCGCGGGTGGTGCACTGAAGAGTGCTGCGCGCTGCGCTACTCTGGTTGCGTGTACTTGACGAATCCGGCCGCCCACGCCCTGAACGAACTGCGCACCGCGCCGTGGGTGCGCTTCATTGTGCTGGCGCTCAGCTCGATCTTTTTCCTGGTCGATCCGTTTGCCGCAATTGGCTCGTTTCTGGCGATCACGGAGAACGCCGATGCCGCCCGGCGCAAGCGCATGGCGCGCAAGGGCGCCATCACGTGCTTTATTGTGCTGACGAGCTTTGCGCTGGCGGGGCAGTTGATTTTTCGCATGTTCGGCATCACGCTGCCGGCGTTCGAGATTGCCGGCGGTCTGATTCTGCTGCTGATTGGCCTCGACATGCTGGAGGCCAAGCGCTCGCCCACGCAAGAGGCTTCGGGCGACACCGAGGAGGCCAGCCTCAAGGAAGACGCTGGCATTGTGCCGCTGGGGATTCCCATGCTGGCGGGGCCGGGCGCGATCTCGAGCGTCATGGTGCTGGTTGGCCAGGTGCCGGGGATGTGGCGCTGGGAAATGGGGGCGATCCTTGGGTCAATCGCGATCACTTCGCTGGCCAGCTACTGGATCCTCGCGGCAGCGGGGCGGGTGCGGGCGGTGATGGGGGAGACGGGCATTCGCATCCTGGTGAGGATCATGGGCCTGCTGCTGGTGGCACTGGCAATGCAGTTCTTTGTGAACGGGCTGACGGACCTGGGGATGATTGCGAAGCCGAGCTGAGTCCCTTGCCTCCGTGTCTCATCCAACATTAGTGTGCTTGCAGAGCAACAGATCATCGATCTGAATGTGGCGTAAGTCCAGTAAAGACTATCGGTTCAGGGATTTTCCCACAGAAACCGGCGCTTTCCACAGGCGCGCGGCTTGCTTGCGGGCGGAATCGTTGCTATTCTCAGAAAGTTGCAACGAGGCGCTGCATGAACGACAGCAGCGGGTTGCAAACGAGAGCGGCTTGTGCTACTCTCAAAAAGTTGAAACAAAGGCAGTGGGGCTTCCGGTGGCCAGTGAGGCCGCCCCAAGAGCGAAGGACGCCAAGTTCCTTCGACCAAGCTCGGAAGCGACGTTCGTAGGGCGGGAAGAGGCGAAAGCAGCCCCCGACCCCTGTAGGAAGATTCCTCAGAGAACAATCCACCGCAAGACCCGGGAGATCATCTCTCGTGCGCCTCAGTGGCGCAGGCTACGCTGGTCGATCATTGATATTTTGCGCAGCGCGAAGCCGATCTGGACACTTTTCCGGTCAGGCCTGAAGCGCTTCAGAGTACGGGGAGTCACCGTCCACAGCGAGTTGGAGCGGCCCTGATGAAGCGATAAACGGGCAGTTGACACGAAGTCGAGAGTCCGATAGATTGGAAAAGTTCGCGCTAAAAGGGTTGGACGATGCGATGAAACGCAAATCTAACCTGCGCAACAAGTTCGGGGACACTCAGGCGCAAGTCTGAGCCTCGATCCAAAAGGACACCGCTCAGGCGGACCGTTCTGAAGGATCTTTGACAATAAGGTTGAACGTGCCAGTCGTGAGG
>Ga0070684_100002717_pt1 | contig 13073 bp, 17 predicted proteins | sample KBSC723LmetaG_FD_65653 | JGI IMG/M metagenome (GOLD analysis project Ga0070684, IMG submission 65653) | Corn rhizosphere microbial communities from Kellogg Biological Station, Michigan, USA - KBS C7.2-3L metaG | ecosystem: Host-associated > Plants > Roots > Rhizosphere ...
TGCTGCTGTACCTGCGGCACCACCGGCGAAATCACAAACAGCCACAACCACCCATTTCCACCATTTCTTTTTGCCGGTAACAGAAGATACAGAGTCTGAATGATCTATGGTATTGGACCATAAGTAAGAAGAATAGCGTGCTATAGAAGTAGTTTGCAGCAGCTGGTCTTTTTCCGCCTGGCTCAGGCTGGCATCGTTCATGATGCCGGCTTCAAAATCCACGATCCTGGCTTTTACTTCTGCATATTCCGTGTTTTTATCGGTAGATGCCAAGTTATACATCATATTGACCAGTTCAGATGTTTTCGCTTTCACTTTATCGGAAGCATTCATACCCTGGATAACATTGCTGAATTTATTGTCTCCGTCATTCAGGATGCTTCGGATTTTAGCCACGGTGAACGGGGATTGGGTATTATTGTAATCCTGGGCGTATTTCTGATTAAAATAATTATTGCTGGCCATGATGCACTTATCAGCAATTTCTGAATTGGTCAATCCGGAATTGTCTAAGGTTTTCTGGTAGGTGATGACGTAGGTTAAAATGACATTGTGTTTCTTGCCGCATTCCTCCCAGTTATTCAGTGGGTTTTCCGGATTATCTGAAGCTTTGGCAGCAAAATTCCCGGAGTTTGAAGTTTGGGTTTGAGCCGATGAATTGATGTCGCTCATTTCATTGGTGTTGCAGCTTACTGCGCTCCATAGTAAAGCCACAGTTAAAATCGATTTTAACATTGTTTTCATGGTGTTGTTTTAAAAAGTTAGTACCTAAAAGTAAATAATATTTTTCATATAAACAAGTGTATTTTTCACGAATTCAATAAAAAAATAGTAAATATGTGAATGTTTAATATTTTTGGGGCAAATATGTTGTCATCATTCAAGGAAACAGGATTGATGCCTGAATGGTTTCTTTTAAAGACCCAGCTCTAATGCCTGGAATAATTTTCAACAGCCGGAAAATGTAAATAAGAAAGCGGAAAATTAAAGGAACTTTCTGAAAAGGCTTAATATTACTATCGTAATACTGGAATATTTTTTTCTATTACAGTTTTTCTGACAATCAGCTGCGTATCAGGTTCCCATAAATAGTCATCTGAGGCAATATAAGCCCTTAGCCAGAGTATGCCCTCTATGTTACGCAGGTAAAATCCTTTCGGGAATTCACTGCTGTCAGCCAGCGGTTTTGAGAAAATGAGGATGGAATCCGGCGGGTGCCCGTTTTCCGTTTTGGGTCTTGCCGGTTTTTGTGAACGGTAATGCATCCTGATATACGGAGCGATTTCCAGAGGACAACAGTTGTAACCGCTTAATTGTATGGCTTCTTCAGTCTGTTTAAAATTTCCTCCGTTTTTCAGGCCCAGATCATGTAATGTTAATTCAACGATCGATATCTCCTTTTCAGCATCAGTATAAGTATAGCTAGGATGATTAAAAATAAGATCAGCATAAGCATTGGTTTGGATGCCGGCTGATTCGAGTGCATAGAAAAGGGCTTCCCGATTGAGGTTCTGATTGGTGATTTTTATTTCCTGCATAGTAATGTAATTCTATTAGGATAATCAGATGATTCTGATGTTACATTAATCTTATGATTAGCGTTACTCATTAATTATTTTCTTTATTTCTTCCTGATATTGTAAAGGAATCTCACATACATATTTTTTATAGATTTCCTTTAAAATTAATTTTTGATCTAGGTTTTGATTTTTAATGCTTTTGTAATATTAAACAGCTTTAAAAAAGAAAATATTGTTAAGGTTTTAATTCCGATCCAGTACTAAAGATGTAAGTGCATACATGATAACTTTAACCGATCGCCTTTACCTGGTATGTTTTCATAGCACTTTCCACCTGGCTTTCTTCTGTGGTTTCCGGATGCAGGTAATAGCTGGGCGCAGCAATGGTATCAATCTTTTTGATCTCAATTTCGATGATGGATCGGATCGGGAACCGGTCGGAAAACAGATCAGTCAGTACTTTGAGTTTTTCCTGATAAGTGCTGTCGGTTTTCTCAATTATTCTCGCAATCCCTTTTATTTTATATCCTTTCTGTACAAATACATCGATGAAGCTTATACAGACATTGGGATTGACCTTAATATTCTCAACAGTATTGGGAGATGCAATATGGGCAACCAATAGAGTGGTGTCGCCATAGTAGGTGAACATTTCTTTTGGTGACACATTGGGCTCATTGTTTTCATTAGAGGTGGCAAGCCAGCATAACACGCTCCGGCGGATGTAATCTTTAATTTCTTCTGTAATCATTGTGTATTTTTTATTTTTGTTTAATCTGAAGCGGGCCCGCAACTGTTTACATACAACCATTTAATTGCCGGTTTCTATTTATAGTAATAATACCAGTTACTGCTGTAATTATTATCAAAATCCTCTTTGCTGTCAATGATAATCCGGGTGTTTTCTTTTGTAAAGTAACCGAATTCATCAAACGGGTGGATAAAATTAAAGAATTCTTCTTCCCATATGGATTTGGTTTCTGACCGGTTATATTCTTCTGCCTGGCTGTAAGTGAATACAAAAAATACCGGTACAAAAAATTCTATGGATATCGTCCAGAGGTCTTTATGATGAAGGGATGCCATGAATTCCTCTATCTGCTGCCGGGAGATTTTAGAGGCTGCTTCATATTTTGCCGCAGGTTCAAAAGCATTATATGTGACAAAGACATGATCTGTACTATAGGTATTGCTCTTAGGCTTGCCCCATAATCCTGAAAAGAAGCCGGTTTTCTCAGAAAGTCCCTGCTGCTCTATGACAGCCTTGAATTTTTGTGCAATCGCTTCCTGCTTTGAAGTATCAAAATAGGATATGCTGTGGGTAAGGAATTTTTCCATGTCTTCCTCCAATTCCAGGCACACCTGGATTCTCGGTTTTCCGCTATCCGGAAGTTCGTAGAAAATATCAACGGTTTTTACACCATAAGTTTGGTCTATCCACTGCGCAAGCGGAGCAAATTCAGGTTTTATATTCTCTTTTTCCAGCATGATCTGCCTGGCCTGGATATACGTTTTATCATTGGGCATCATCATTGTGCGGATGTTTTACCTTGCACAGTAGTGCTGATTACAAAACAAATATAAGTAAAATTCATGCATGAAAAATGCCCTGCGAGACAGGGCGTTTATCAGTTGAGGTTACGGAAGTTAATTTTTCCAGTTGATGATGACATCGTCAGTAACAGGGTTCATTCTTAACTCAAAGAATTTATTGGGATTTGAAGGCGTAAGGATGAATTCTTTTTGATCATAGGTTTTTACAACGGCATAGCTTATACTCGGCCTTTTGTTATCAACGGATTCCGGAAGATCGAAAATAATCGGGTTGATGGAAGTGATTGCTTTAACATCCGTCTGTTTTTTATGGACCGGATAAATAGTTTCATATTCCTTATACCTGAATGTAAGCGATGATGAACCGCCGGCTCCAAAAGGCCTGGATTCTGAACTGCAGTTGATATAGCCTCTGATCTGCTGTTCCGTTTTGTGGTCGAAATTATACCCGCCTCCATGCCTTTGGGTCCATGAGACCACCTCAATGCTGTTAGGGTCAAACAAACGCCCGCCGGTAGGAATGATATTGAATGCCGTAGTACTGCGCCTCCTTCCTCCTGACCATCCCGGACCGCCCGTCCTGCAACTGCAGCTGTATGAAATGGGTTCAGCATATTTTCTTTCCGGAAGCGCCTGGTCATAGAATACGGTAACTTTTCCTATGTTCAGCGGAATGACCGGAATGAGGAAAGGGATCTTTGTGTGCATCTGCTTTCGAAACAGCCCTTTCTTCCACAGGAAATTAATCCGTGCGTCTGCATAATGGTCCTGGGGTGAGGTCAGCGCAATGTCTGAGGAATCGATTCTGAAAACCACTTCGTCATAGGCAGATTGTACAGGTTTGATCTGCTTGTTGTTAATGGTGATGAAAACCTGGTCTGACTGGTCAAAGTTTTTGCCTTTTATCTTAAACAGGTAAGAACCGGTATACTGCTTAATGAAAGTCTGGGTGTCATACCGGTAGATCCGTGGCTCCTTTTTTACCACGATAAAATTATCAATGGTTTCAGTAAGCTTTGTGGTTATCATGTCTGCTTCTCTCATCCTCCCTTCCACCACTTTGCTGAAATCGGAGGACATATTGAGGAGCTGGTTATAGAGCAGGAGCTGGTTTTCCCTCAATACCTGGTCGGTATTGCCGATCGTTTCATTAATGTCTTTTCTCAGCCTTGCCGAAACGGATAAAACCATGTTGCCGGTATTGCCGATGGCATTGGTGGCCAGGTTATCAATGGTCTGTAACTGACCGGTGACTTTTGCATCAATCTCGTTTAATGCAATCAGTGCTGCAGCTGCGGTGACCTGGGCGCGGGAGGTTTGGGAGATCAGTCCGAAGATAAGGATCAGTAAAAATGTTTTCATGGCGTTTGTTTTAAAATTGATTACTTCAAAATTGAGTAATCTGCTGTTTTAATTCAATACCACTTTTGTGTAATTACCGTTCCTGGATAAACGCAACATCCTCAGGTCTGAAATAGTATCCTGAATGTGATTTCATGCGGATCATGTCTTTACCCGCAGTATGAGCAGAACGCTCATGCGTGCCGGAAGCTTTATCTAGTCAATCTTTTTTATGATTCCGAACTGAACCTGTTTTTCTTCTTCTATTTTTTCATATAAATATTCGTTTCCGGAAATTTTCAGGATGCGGGTCAGGAACTTGGGATTTTCGGTCATCAGCTTTTTGGTTTCTTCTGTAGGAATGATGGTGTAATCGCCGTTTGCGAACCATTTGATCGCTCCACTATATACCTTGCCAGCCTCACTTTCATATTGCATCCCATTTTTCCTTTCAAAATGGTATACAGATGGGCTTCCTAACACCTGAAGCGTAAATTTCCCGGATTTAAATTGTTCCGGATTCAATTGAGGATCATATTCAATACATTTTTCAGCGTAAACCTTTTTTGTTTCATTGTTTCCGCCGTAATAAATGGCATTAATCAGGGTACTGCATCCTTCCTCCGTTCTGCCTAAAATGATCTCGGAGTAGCCTTTAAAATACAATGCGCTCCAATTATTGGGAACCATTTCCAGAGACAGGTCTAAGTTTTTTATCGCACCTTCGAAATTATGCTCTTTAATATCGCTCATAGCGGCCCTCATGGTCGTTGACCATTCGTTTTTTTCCTGTGCGGACAAGAGCAATGGGAATAATACAAGAATGAGAGTTTTCATAGGAATCAGTGTGGAGAGGATTATGGCTCAACAAGATGTTGGCTGATCTCTCACGGAGACAAATCATAGAAGTAATCTGGAGATAAAAAAATACAATACACAAAATGTGAAAGTTTACTGATGCCAGGAGCATCTTACGAAAGTAAATTCTTTAGCCTACAGACGAGATAGTAAAATTATTCAATATGAAGCGCTGCTTTTTGTTTTTCTGTCAGGTTCCATTTTTGCTGCACATCCAGATTTAGAAGGATGCAATTGATTTTTGTGGATAAGGATAATGCCCTGATTTTTTTATACCATTCAAAAGATTGTTCGTTATACTGGTCAGTAAAAATAGCCCAGTTGATCACTACGGTAATTTTATTATGGTCTATGCCAGGCTGTGGATTTTTTAACGGGCTTATAAATTGCAACCAGTCTTGCAGGGTTACTTTTTTGTCTGATTTATATCGGTTGACTTTTTCTATGTCCGAAATTACTTCCGTACATTCATTATTATTAAACCTGTTTTTTACCAGATACCCTTGATTATTAAAGAACAGGATCTCCGGAACTTGAAGTTTATCGTTGTTGTTGAAATACGCAAAGCTTTTAAAATCTTTGAGGATATACAGGTCTGCATCACTGAAATCTGTTTTTTTAGACGACAGGTATGTTTTGAGTGAAGCCTCATCCTGCAAAGCAAAATTAATCTGTATTTTTTTCTGGGCAGACCCCCAAAAGCTGAATAGTAAAAAAAATAGCAGGTGTATATAGAACTTCATAATATATAATCAATCTTTATAGGTAAGCAATTTACCTATAAAGATTGAATGTTTTTTTTAGTTATTTACAATCTTAACTTCATAAAATCCATTGGATTCATTCTGTAAGAAATCATATATTCCTTTTTTAATGATAAAGTTTTCGGATAAACCTAGTTCTTCTGCGCTTTCTGCACTAATTGTTAGATCTTCTTCTAGTGTCAGATGTTTGCCACCAAATTCCTTAACGATATCCAGCATATTTTCTTCATCTACCTGTAAAATGAAACGATTGGGATCTACTACCTTAACACCTGCAGCAAACATTCTGTTGCCGTAAACTGTTGCCTCTATTGATTCAATCTTTACTTTTACCTTTGTTAGTTTGCAGATACCTATACCGCCGCATTCTCTAGATTTACGTCCGATAGTCCATACTGTAGTTACGGACCCACTGCCAATACCACCGTATTCTTCAATATCTTCAGCAATCTTGCTGTTTGTGGAATTTTTTACTGAAGCAATACTAGTTGAAGCAGATAAGTCTTCTGTATCTGCCGCACCAGAACAACTTGTTAAAAAGGCTAAGCACAATGCCATTGAAGCATGTAGAAATTTGTTTTTCATTGTTATAATATTAGAATTGAACTTGCAATTTATATATATAAAATTAAAAATACAACACTTAGTGATATAATTTATTAATTATTTTTGTGATGAATTATAGTTAATATGTTATAGATTATTGATTTTTAGTGTTAATTAAGCAGTATAATAGGCTATAAGCTATTTTTCTTTATTTCAGCTTTTATGACCCAATTGTCATTCTATTATTGTCAATTATAATATTACTATTAGTCGTATGTAATTATTTCCCAGATTTCATAGCCTTAACCTTTTTAACTTTTGGATCGGCCACAAATTTCTGGTAGTCTTCCGTTTCCATTCCGTACAGGGCAATTTTACCTTCGCTGTTGCAGTGGATCCCGAAACCATACATTTTGGTGAGTGGGGAAACCCTGAAGCAGGGCTGGCCTTTGGAAAAGAACTCTTTCCTGGCTTCTTCCTGCTCTGCTTTGGTCAGGTTTTGCCTGTCTGCAAAGACGCGGAATAAAACATCGTCTGAGGTATATAGGTAAGGATGTGCGGCAATATAATCGTACTGCATTTCGGCGATGGTCTTCCTGTCTTTTGCCGGTGGCTTTGTACCGCTGTCCCGTTGGGTATCTTCTGCCACTTCAATAAAAGTGTCGAAATAATTTGTTGAATGGATTTTTTTCATGTTATATCGTTTTTAGGGTTGTATAGTTGACATTTTGCTTCCATTGGGAATCGGTCAGACTAATACAATGCAGGAGTAAATATACTTTATTTTTGAAAAACCAGTATTAAATCCGGATGGATCGGTTGAAGAAGGGCTGCGAAGACTGCAAACACCATTGTTTATCATCAACGGAAGCCTCCGATGATCTTAACCGGTTGGTCTGAAACCAAATAAGGCCTGCTGAGGATTCCTGCAGTCTGTTTGAAATCAGCGTTGCCCTCCGGAGATTTCACGCCGTTTGCAGGAGATATTCGGACGACTGCGGAAGCGTGCTGCATATTCCTTCATTTTCTTATATTTGTAGTAAAACACAGCAGCAACGTTATGGAAAAGCTAAGAAATCTAAGAAAACAAAGAGGCTACACTCAGAATTATATGTCTAAGATCATCGCTACCGATGTCTCCAACTACAGCCGTAAAAGAAAGCGGTGATGTACGGATCTTTGACGACGAATGGGAAAAACTGGCCAAGGCGCTGGATGTTTCCGTAGAAGATATCAAAGAGGAAAGACGTACCAACGCCGTTCAAAATAATGATAATCTTACTTTTAATGATGGTTCATATAACCAATCCGGTAATTACAATTACTACTGCAATATCCCGGAACATGTTTTAGCCAATCTAAATGATTACATCGCTTTGCTGAAAGAGCAGAATGAGGCTTTGAAGAAAGAATCCGGAAAAGGATAGCAGGAGATACTTTTAAGGTAATTTTTAATCGTTATATAAAAACAGAGTTTCCGGTTTGGAAGCTCTGTTTTTTATGGTTAAGATGATAACAGTTAATATTATTGCTGCTTCTATTCACATACCTGTTTAATCCTATCGTTTGGCTCAGCAGACCATCTTTCACTTCAGCAACCTCTCCATCACCACCATATGCTTCGCCTGAAGGCCGTTCTCGAAAATAGTTTCGGCATAATTTTCCAGGAAGAAATTCTTTTTCACCTCCGTCATTTCAAAACCTAATTTCTGGTAGAGGAGTAGCTGGCCGATGCTGGAATTGGCTGTCCCGATGATCACACTCTTCATCCCGTTGCTTTGGGCGGCCTGGATCGCATTTTCAATGAGGAAAGTCCCGATTCCGTGTCTTTGAAATTCAGTTTTTACCGCAACATTTTTAATTTCTCCCGTATTTTTCGTGAGCGGGAACAATGCGACAACCCCTATGGTTTCTTCCTGGTACAGGGCGGTAAACACATCCGATTTCCGGATGTACTGATCAATCATCTTCTTTGACGGGTCTGCAAGAAGCAGCAGTTCATAAGGCAATTCATCTTTCTTGCCCAGCTGTTTAAATATAAAGCTGTTATCTGTTATTTTCATTGATTATATTTTTAGTGTGGTTGATATCATTCAAATATAAAGATAACAAAAAACCGGCCTGTAAACAGGACGGTTGGTATTGGATCGTTTTAGTGACACGTGATCAACTCGAATTCTTCGCCTTCATAGCCGCGAAAAGGCTTGTATGGCTTCCGATCGGGAGGAAAGGAAGTTAACCTGCCTGCCTGTATTGCTTTCGTATATGAAGTCCTGTAAGCTCTTGCTGCTGAATGCAGAAAAATCACCGATAATGATCAGCGGCATCCGGTATTGTGCGAATTTCTGAAGGATTTCTCCTGCTATGGTAGTCTTCAGATCAAAAAAAGCGGGGGTGATATTCTGTTCACAGATCATTATGCCATCAAAGCCCTGATAATAAAGGTTTCCTAACAGGTCCAATCCTTCTTCGGGAGTACTCAAAACAACCTTGTTCGTTACAATTTCAGCAATCTTAAGGTTATTGATAGGGTAGGTTTCGATTTTCATTTTGATTATTTTATTCTTATATCTTGCTCGTTTGTTATATTATTAAATAATAAAATACAGCACCATAGTATTGTGGCATAAGCAGGACAAATATCTGAGTTTCCTGTAACCTGTATTTGATTAAACAGCCATTTCTTGTTTGAAATATTCCTCTGCATTCATTACGGTTGAATAAAAATAACTCAGGGCCGATAAAAATGCGGTCTGCACATCATCTGCCTGTACGGTAGCTCCGTTTACAGCAAGGTCTTTTGTTGCACAGGCATCGCCGATAACAGTACAGTTAAATCCAAAATCTTTTGCCGCTCTTGTTGTTGCATCTACACACATATGGGTCTGCATGCCGCAGATAACCAAATCGGTGATGTTTTTTGAGTTCAGGTATTCCAGAAGATGGGTATCCCTGAAACTGTTCGGATAATTTTTGATGATAATTTTTTCCTGATCTGTGGGCTGTACATCATGGTGGATTTCTGCCCCTTTTGTACCGGAAATAAAGAATGTTGCATCGGGCCGGCTGGCAATATGCTGAATATGGACGACAGGCAAATTTTTCTTTCTGAACTGTTCCAGCAGCAATTTAGCATTAGCGCTGGCTTTTTCAGGATGTACCAGTTCTGCTTTCCCGTTCTGAAAATAATCGTTTTGGATATCAATGATGATTAAAGCGGTGTCCATTTTATTGTCGTTTATTATTAATTTAATTCCTGCTTGATTTGGTTATGGGTTTTATAGCGAATCTACCTGATACTGACTCTTCCAATAACATTCGGATGGTATTAATTTTTACGTCCAGTCGTAGGTAAATAACACCATACGGCTTTCCGGTTCATAGAACAGCAGGATAGCATCGGCTCCTTTTCCGCAGTAGTTGTATCCGGATACTTCACCCACATACCGGAATTCTTTACCCTGATAGGTCATTGAAATCCCATCATTGGGCAGGTCTTCACCAGAGTCATCCACATTCATTTCAAAGGCGGGCGGAACAGGCGCCATGAATGTCCAGTTGCCTTCCCATAATTCTCCGCCTAACCTGTCTAGAAAGCTTTGCGGATTGTCCTCCTGCCACGGTAACAGCTGGCCCTTCATTTTAAATCTGGCCTTTGTCCTCTGGTAATTGTCCCGGATCGTATTGATGTGTTCTGTAAAGTCAGGATCAATGTCATCCTGATGTTTCGGAGCAGACAGGAAATATTCTTCCTTCCCTAAGAAATCATACCTGTTATCCTCCGTAAGACGGAAGGCCATCCAGTTTTCCGTACAGAATTCCGTATGGAAATCTGCGGTGTTCTCACCCATCACTCCCTCGTAAGGTTCAGTAGGGTTGAGCAGGTGTAGGACGGTTCCTTTTAAATCCGGCCATAGTATGCCCAAATCAACCGATATTAAAGGCAATACATAATTGTTTAGCCAGGCTTGGTCTGCTACAAATATATTTTCAGGAAAAGGCGTTAATCCCTCCTTTAATTCCCTGATGTCTTCTTCGTAAAAGTTGTTCTGATTGTTTTCCATAGATACGGTTTTTATACGATGATTTGCGTTTGAATGAAAGTAAAGATAAGGAAATGATGGTATTTTGAATGCTTTTATCTTCCTTTTCAGTGGCGGCAAGAGTGGGTACGCTTGCCAAATTCTCTCCACGCTTAAATGTTCCGGTTTTCAGGAAAGATTACAATATTCCTATATCTGGAATTTTTGCATTTTCTTAGTTTATAGAAGCTTTTGACATTGACTGATTGTAAAAATTTACAATATTGTTTTCTTCTTGAATTTTATTATTTTGAGGTAAATTTGTATAAATATATGAAGGTCTATGCAGATGCACGACAAACTTTTACAATATATTCAGGCTTCTTACCATTTTAATTCTGCCGAAATTGAATTGATCAAAGAATATTTTGAACCTGTTGAATATTCAAAAAATACAGTGATTGAAGAGGAAGGAAATGTTCCAAGGTATTTGTATTATATTATTTCGGGATATTTAAGATTGTTTCATTTTGATGAAAACGGAAATGAAGTGACAACTCATATTAATTGCCCCCCTGGATTTTTTACTTCTTATTTTAATTTTATCAATCAGACTAAATCTGATGAAAATGTTGAATGTATTACGGATTGTGAACTGTTGAGAATTACCAAAGAAAATTTGAATAAACTGACTGAGGAAAGTCCTTCAATGAAAGATTTCAGTATCTCTGTTTTTCATCAATCGATCAATTATAACGAAAATCGTTCAAAAGAATTATCAACGTTAAATGCGGAACAGCGTTATTTGAAACTAATAAAGAATTACCCCGGAATTATTCAGAATGTACCCATTCAATATATTGCTTCTTTCCTTGGAATGAAGCCTGAAAGTCTCAGCCGAATCCGTAGGAAATTGATTAACTAACAAAAGTCAAGTGATTCAGGAATCAGGAAATTGAACTTTGTATCATAAATGTAATGAAAATGATACAAGAAAAATTAAGTCTAGTTTCGGGCGCGAACGGACATTTAGGAAATAATTTGGTGAGGTTTTTACTGCAAAAAGGGATTCCTGTAAGAGCAACAGTAAGAAATGTCAATAACAAAAAGCCTTTCGAAGGATTGGATTGTGAAGTTGTCCAGGCAGATATTACGGACAAAGCTTCTTTTGTAAAAGCTTTACAAGGTGTTGAAACTTTTTATGCCGTCGGAGCATCTTTCAAACTGTGGGCAAAAGATCCTGAAAAAGAAATTTATGAGGTCAATTTAGAAGGAACCCGAAATACGATTGAAGCAGCTGCTGAAGCAGGAGTGAAGCGAATCGTGTATGTGAGTTCGATTGCTGCTTTGGATTATACAAAGCTTCCGACAAAAGAAAGTTACGGATACAATCCGGATCGCCGCAATATGTACTATAATTCTAAAAACGATGGTGAGAAATTAGCTTTTGAATTAGCCCAAAAACTCGGAATAGAGCTTGTTTCCGTTATGCCATCTGCGATGATAGGGAGTAGAGCTTCTCTTCCGCTGAACGTATCTTACGGAGTTTTAAAATTAATTTTGAATAAAGAGATTCCTGTTGATACAAAAATTACACTCAACTGGATTGATGTAAAAGATGTCGCGGAAGGTTGTTATCTCGCAGCTCAGAAAGGCTGTTCTGGAGAAAGGTATATTTTGGCGAATGAAAAATGTATGACCATAACTGATACAACGATTTTGGCAAAAAAATTATATCCTGAACTGAATCTGAAAATTCCCAATTCTGTTCCGAAATTTATACTGAATCTTATTGCAGGAATTATGGAGTTTTCAGCGAAAGCACGTGGAAAAGCTCCTGTATTAACAAGAAAGGATATTGCTATGTTTTCCGGATTGCAGCAGGATTTTGATATTTCTAAATCTAGGAATGAACTGGGCTTTAATCCTAAAAGTCCTGAAAAGGCAGTAAAAGAAGCTTTAGATTATTTGATGAAAAATAAAGCATTATTGGTAAAAGAGCTTTGAAATAAATTTATGATTATCCATATTGTATGTTAAGTTATTCAAAATAAGGGCTGTATTGATTTGATGCTGCCCTTTGTTATGATAGAAGTTATTTTAAACTTATTTAAGGAAAAAAGTTCCAAGAAAATTAGCCCACGCTGCCGCGAGCGTCACGCTCGTAGCTATTAAAATATAATGCCTCCTTTACGACTTAAAGTGTTGAAACTGTTTTCTCTCTCTCTCGCACGCTAAGGGAAAGTTTTGTGTGGACACGAGCTGGAAACTCGCGCTGGCGGGGGAAGAGCAGGTACGCTTGCCAAATTCACCATTTGTATTTAAATCAAAGACGCCCCATTCAGATCCGTCGTAAGCACTTCGCTCATATAATCGAAAAAAGGGCGCATGGCCAGTAAGGTGAGCACTGCTTCTTTCGGGAAACCGGCAGAAAAAACTTCCTGATCGGTCAATAGCCGCATAATGAC
>Ga0070684_100002718_pt1 | contig 13068 bp, 10 predicted proteins | sample KBSC723LmetaG_FD_65653 | JGI IMG/M metagenome (GOLD analysis project Ga0070684, IMG submission 65653) | Corn rhizosphere microbial communities from Kellogg Biological Station, Michigan, USA - KBS C7.2-3L metaG | ecosystem: Host-associated > Plants > Roots > Rhizosphere ...
CCGGAGATCCGGGTGGGGCCATCTGTCTTTTATGTAACCTATTGTAATTAAACGGCCATTGCGCGCGGCGCGGTTACTGATAGGTTAAGCGGACCGGAGTTCAAGGAGCAGGTCGTGTCCGAGGCGCCAGTGACTGGAAGCAATCCCGCGAGCGAACCGCGTCCGATTCGCCTGCGCGACGCGCTTCGCAAGGCGCGGATCGAGGCCGCCGATCGCACCGGCGTCGTGGTCGATCTGCGCGATGCCGAAGTCGCACGGCTCGAGATTTTGAACGAGGCGCTTGATCCTTTGTTTGCCCAGGTGCCCGAGCAGATCGACCTGTTCGAGCGCGGCATCAGCCAGGGCGAGACACCGCGGCTCTGGATCGACGTGGTGGCGCATGTGGTGATGGGACGCGACAAGCGCGTCTATCGCTTCGTGCAGGACACGCGCTTTGGCCGCATCGTGCTCGCCGAGTCGCACGAGGTGTCCGCGATTGTTGATGCCGTGACGGATTATGTCGCGCGTCGCATGGTCGAGCGCGAGCACGCGCTGGCGCCGACCAGGCCGCCGGAGCCGGTCGCAAAGGAAAAGCCGCGCCGTCGCCGCGGGGGCTTCTGGATCTTCGTGCTGGGCTTCATCCTCGGCGCGGCGGCGTTATTCGCACTCGCACTGTTTGCGAGTTTGCAGAGTCTCTGACGTCGTCGTCATTGCGAGGAGCGCAGCGACGAAGCAATCCAGATCTTTGGCACGGCCGTGGATTGCTTCGCTTCGCTCGCAATGACGGTGGTGGTTAAATCAACCGCGTCCGGTTGATCTCCTTGATCCGCAAGTCGTTGCCGATCGCCCGCGAAATCTGCTCGCATTGCCATCCATTGCCGTCGCGCTCGATCGCGTAGAGATTATAGGCAGCCGCGGGATGGCGGCCGCGGGCCAGCGCGGACGCCGCCGGCACGCCGATCGAGGGGATTTTGCCGTCCGGTCCGTCGAACCACGCGGTGGAGTGAACGTGGTCATGGCCGTGCAGGACGAGCTCGACGCCATGCCTCCTGAGCAGCGCGAGCAGCTTCGATGAATCCGTCAGCCGCTTCGGACGGGAGTCGGAACTTAGGGGGTGATGCACCAGCAGCACGCGGAACGCCTGCTCGGTAGAAAGCGTAACGAGAATCTGCTCGAGCGCATCGATCTGGGTCCGGCCGAGGGTTCCCGTCGCCATGAAAGGCGCGGTCGGCACCGCCGAGGAAAGTCCGATCAAGGCGATCGGCCCGCGCCGGCGCAGCAACGGGAAAGCGCTCTTGGAGGCTTCGTCGCCGGCCAGATAGTCGCCAAACGCTTCGGCAAAGCGATGCCGGGTCTTGCGGACATAGGCGTCGTGGTTGCCGGGAATGGCGGTCACGCGCTGCGGCTCACCGACGCTCTTCAGCCACTGCTGCGCCGGCGCGAACTCCGCTTCCAGCGCGAGATTGACGAGATCGCCGGTCACCGCGATGTGGTCGGGCGCCTGCGCCTGCATGTCCATGACCAGCGCATCCAGCACCTCGCGGCGATAAAATTTGCGGCGGTTGCGGGTCCAGTTGAGGTAGCCGAGCGCGCGCTTGCCCGCGAGCTCGGAGAGCCGTGCCCTGGGCAGCGGCGGCAGGTGCGGGTCCGACAAATGCGCAAGCTTGAAGGTGGCCATGTAGCCATCTATTGGCAAGCTGGGCTCATCGGCGCAAGATCAAACACGATGTCGGAAAGCATGGGGAAATTACGCAAAAGGCTGGAGCCGCTGCTCAGGCGTTTCTTCCATTTTTACTGGCGTTTCGTCCGCGGCATGACGCTCGGCGTCCGCGCCGTGGTGCTCGACGAGAACAATCGGGTGTTCCTGGTCAAGCACAGTTACGTGACCGGCTGGTATCTTCCAGGCGGCGGGGTCGAGGTCGGGGAAACCTTCCTGGATGCGCTGAAGCGCGAGCTGGTCGAGGAGGGGCGCATCGAAATGCTGGGCGAGCCGATGCTGCACGGGCTATTCTTCAACCGCCACGTCTCGCGCCGCGATCACGTCGCGGTCTATGTCGTCAGGCAATTCCGGCAGGACCGGCCGCCCGAGCCCAACCGCGAGATCGTGGCGACCGGCTTCTTCGAGGCGGCGGCGCTGCCGGAGGGGACAACCCCAGGCACGATCCTGCGGATCGCCGAAGTGCTCGACCGCAAGCCGGCGATTGAGACGTGGCGCTAGCTCGCGCATGATCCGGAAAAGTGTGTCGCGGTTTTCCGAAAAAGATCATGCGCCAAAGAAGGCCTCTGTGCTAGATGGACCCGATGAAATCGTTGCTCACGGCATCTCTGGAAGCGGTGGACGAAAACCTTATCCGGCACGCGGCCAATGCCCGATCATGATATGCAGGCCGTCGAGTCGACATGGCCCACGGACCATCCATGAACCCATCATCGCTGCGGATTGCCGTCCTAGTGCCGTGCTACAACGAGGAAGCTGCGGTCGCGGCCGTTGTCCGCGGCTTTCGCCAGGCGCTGCCATCGGCGCAAATCTATGTCTACGACAATAATTCAAAGGACCGCACCGCCGCGATCGCGCGCGAAGCCGGAGCTGAGGTGCGCAGCGAGCGCCGCCAGGGCAAGGGTCATGTGGTGCGGCGGATGTTCGCCGACGTCGATGCCGACGTCTATGTGCTGGTCGATGGCGACGCCACCTACGATGCTCCGAGCGCGCCGCGCATGATCGAGAAGCTCTTGGGCGACCATCTCGACATGGTCGTTGGTCTGCGCGTCGATCAGGAGCAGGCGGCCTATCGCCGGGGCCATCGCACCGGCAACTGGATGCTGACCAGCTTCCTCTCGTCGGTGTTCGGGCAGGCGTTCAAGGATATCCTTTCCGGCTATCGCGTATTCTCGCGACGCTTCGTCAAATCCTTCCCGGTGCTTTCGGACGGCTTCGAGATCGAAACGGAGCTGACCGTGCATGCGCTGGAGCTGGCGATGCCCGTTGCCGAGGTCGAGACGCCTTATTATGCGCGGCCGGAGGGATCGTTCAGCAAGCTCAACACCTGGGGCGACGGCTTCAGGATCCTCCGCACCATCCTGAAGCTCTATCGTTCGGAGAAGCCGCTGCGCTTCTTCTCGGCGATCGGGGCTTTTCTCGCGCTGGTGTCGATTGGCCTCGCGATCCCGATCGTCGGCAATTATCTGGAGACCGGCCTTGTGCCGCGCCTGCCAACCGCGGTCTTGTCGACCGGCTTGATGATCGTGGCGGTGTTGTCGGTCTCGTCGGGGCTCGTGCTCGATACCGTCACGCGCGGCCGGCGCGAGATGAAGCTACTTGCCTATCTGTCCCAGCCGGCCGCTGGTAAAGCATAACAGTGATATGAGCGATCTTTCCCTTACGATCTCGCCCGAAACGGCCAACGATGCGCAGGCGATCGAGCGGTTGCATGAGCGCACCTTCGGGCCTGGACGCTTCGTGCTCTCGGCCTATCGGCTGCGCGAGCATGTCGATCATCTTCTGGAGCTGTCCTTTGTCGCGCGCGTCGGCACGCTCATGGTCGGCTCGGTGCGGCAGCTGCCGATCTGCGTCGGCGACACCAGGGCCTTGCTGCTGGGGCCGTTGACGGTCGAGCCGCCGTTTCGCAAGCACGGGGTAGGCCGTGCACTGCTCGAGCGGGCGCTGAAGGATGCGAAGAAAAAAGGCCATCGCCTCGTGCTTCTCGTCGGCGACGAGCCCTACTACAGCCGCGTCGGCTTCAAGCACGTCCCGAAGGGTCGGGCGACCATGCCAGGGCCGGTCGATTACGATCGTCTGCTGGTCGCCGAGCTCGAAAGCGGCGCCTTCGACGGTGTCTCCGGCGCAATTCGTCCGGATTGGGAGTTCGCGCGCTAGAACTTCTGCGTCACCCCGGCGAAAAAGCCGCGGCGCGGTCCGAATTGCGGCGCGAACACGCCGATGCCGGTGCCGTCCCTGATCTCGTAGATCTTGTCGAACAGGTTGACGACGTCAAAGCGGATCGTGGTCGGCTTGTTCGGCGCGACCAGGTAGAAGTCATGCGACACGCCGACATTGACCTGGGTGTAGGCAGGCAGGTGATCGGTGTTGGCAAAGCCGGAGCGAAGCCCGCTGCCGTAGATCATCGAGGCCGAGAAGCGCGTATCGTGCCATTTGTACGAAGCGCCGGCCGATGCCGACAGGGTTTGCGCATGGTCGGTGTAGACGTAGTGCGTGGCGATGTAGTTGAGCTCGTCGAGACCGAACAGGAACTGGTTCGCGACGATAGTGGTGGCGATCTGCCTGGCCCAGGCGACGTTGGCATAGGCGCGGAAATCGCCGTTGGTGTAGTTGGCCTTGAGCTCGACACCGACATTCTCGCCGCGATCGTAGTTGAAGCCGTTCAGCACATAGGCCGCGCCGAACTGGCCGTCGTCGAGCAGATCGCGCGCGATCTTGTAGTAGCCGTCGAGCCCGACCTCGAGGCCCGGGATCGGGTAGATCTTCTGCACGACGCCGGCGTCGAACACATGGGATCGCTCCGGCAGCACCGGGCTGTTCAAGGGCACTTCCGGCGTTTGCGTGTTGGCGGGCGCGGTCGGTGGCGTCACCAACGCGAGGTTGGTGGGAGAGGCGATCACCTGCTGCGGCGGGGTGAAGTTGCGCGCATAGCCCGCGTGGAAGGTGGTTCCTTCCTGTGGCTTCCATGTCAGGCTGACGCGCGGGCTGAACTGGTTGGCATCGACGAACTGCCACATCTGATCGAAGCGAAGTCCGGCGTTGAGGGTCAACTGGTTGTTGATCTTCCATTCATCCTGCATATAGGAGCCGAAGATCGTCCCTGTCTTCGCAACGGAATCGAAGATGGAAAACGGCGCGTCGATCGTGCCCTGCGTGGGATCGGCGGGATCGGCGAGCGGCAACAGAACCGAGCCGTTATTGACCAGCGATCGCTCGGCGCTGACCGTGAAGCCGAAGCGTAGCGTATGGGCAAATCCCCAGCGCCAGGCGGTGTCTTCCTGAATGCCGTTGACGAGGCTCAGACGGTAGACGTCGGAAGAAACGCCGTTGAAGACGAGATCGCCGATCGGGTCGGGATAGAAGTGGAGCTGACTGTAGCGGTTGAAATAGGAGAGCTGGTAGTCGAGATCGCCGGCTGACTTCTGGTAGGCCAGCACATTGAACTGGTTATATTCGTTCTGATGCTCGTTGAGGAAGGCAGAATCAAAATCCGACACGCCGAACGCCGTGAAGTTGGGTGCCTGTCCCGGCCTGTTCGGAATCTGGAAGGTCGCGTTCGACACGCCGCTCATGAAGGTCAGGCGGCTCGTCGGGTCGAGCACCGTCGACAGGTAGAGAAATCCTTTTTCCTGAGAGGTACGGTCGTGGATCGCCTCGTTCGAAGGCGTCGGATTTTCGATGCCGAGATTGTTCTGCATGAAGCGTCCCGACACGAAATACTGGGTCTGCCCGGCCGTGCCGCCATATTCGAAGCTCGGCGTGATCGTGCCATGGCTGCCGCCATAGACGCTGACGCTGCCGGAATTGTTGAAGGCATCCGTCTTGGTCTGGATATCCAGCACGCCGGCCGTGCGCAGGCCGTACTGTGCCGGCAGCGCGCCGGTCAGCAATGCGAGGCTGCCGACGATACCGGTATCGAGGATTTGCCCGAACGCGCCGACGCCGTCAGGCAGCATGATGCCATTGATGCGATATTGGACGTTGGCGTGCTCGTTGCGCACATGCAGTTCGCCGCTCGCCGCCGAGTCCTGGGTCACGCCTGGAAATTGCAGCAGCACCTTGTCGAGCGTCGCGTTGTTGCCCTGCGGCAACGCTTCGATCGCCTGGTGATTGAGCTGATACGAATTGGCGCCGACCGGGGCGAGGATGGTCTGGCGCGCTTCGTCGAACTTGTCGTTCCGGCCGGTCAGCACCTGCTGCGCGGTTTGCGGCGTCGTGACCGGTACGGTGCTGCGCTGGGTGGTGACGACGCGCTTCTTTGGAAGCCGGTGCACTTGCGTCTGCCGTGGCGCCGCGACGGTGATACTGGGTAGCTCGTTGCCGGCCGGCGGCGCCTGGCTTTGATTTGGGGCAGGCGCGGGTGTCTCGGTCGGTGCTGGAGTTGCAGCCGGCGCCGGTGTCTCGGCCGGTGCAGGTGTCTGGGCGGGAGTTGGCGTCGCAACCGGCGCTGGTGTTTGTGCTGGCGCCGGCGTTGCGGCGGGTGCTGGCGTTTGCGCGCGTGCCACACTCACGAGCAGCAGCGCGGCCGCGCCACAGGCCGCCGCGAGAGGCCTTGCAGATTCTGACATCGTCGCGATTCCAGTTCAGGTCGCCGTCGACGGGGCTTGCGAAGCGCTTTTCGACTGAACGCCTGCCGTCGATAGGGAACGGACCGATTGAGAGGAGTCCTGCCGATCAGACGCGGGTAGGCGCGTGCGATCGTTCAGGGGTTCATCAGTCGATGGAATCAGGAGGCGGGAGGGGCGCGCGGCTGGAAGGCGTTGCCGGCGGATTTCAGGTGAGCGAATTCGGCATCGGTGGTGCGATAGAGAAACTCGACCGCTTCCGGCAGCAGCAGGATCGGAGGTGACGAGAACAGCACCGTACCGGCCATCGCCATGACGGCACAGATCGCGCAGCCGTCAGGACCCCGCTGGTCGCTGCCGTGCTTGGCGGGAGACCGCTGCGGCGCGGCCTCGACGGCGAGGTCGCCGGCGTCGACCACCGTGGCGCGGAGCAGTGCCGACTGGTTGACGCCAGTCGATGGCGCCGCCAGCGCATGGAAATGGCCGAACGACAGCGCGAACTGCAGGACCAGCGCCAACAGCGCCAGCCGCGCCCCGCCTTTGATGTTCGAACGGAACCACTTCATGACCAAACGCACCCGCATCGGGATCAGCCGATGTTATATTATAACATCGCCGGGACTGGCCTTGGCTGTCAACGGTGTGGGACAGAGTTCGCGCGCTATCGCGCCATGCTGTGCTTTTTGCGCCACGGCAAGCGAAACTTGCAGGGTTAGCGTCCCTCGCGCAGCCAGGTCGCCGCGAAAGCGCCGAGCAGCAGAAGCAGGCCGATCAGGCCGGCAAAGATCGGCAGCACACCGACACCCTTGACGACGCTGGCGTCGCGCATCTTCACACCCATCCAGCCGTCGCCATGGAAGACGCTGGAGGCGCGCACGGGAACGATGCGCGGCAGGTCGATGCTGGAGCCATCGACCACGCGCTTGGCGTCGCCGCCGGTCGCCTGCGCCAAAGGCTTCAGCATGTCGGTCGTCGACGTCACCTCGGAAAATTCCTTCGGGTTGGTCGGGCCGACATTGATCAGCGCCTTCAGCGTGCCGTCGGTCGCCTGCCACAGGCCGAGCTCGCCAGCGGGAAGCGAGGCGCGCCATTCGCCGGGCTCGCCGGCCGAGAGCGTCAGCTCCTTGGTCGCGCCGGAGGGCGAGGTGACCGTCACCGGCTGCACGGTATCCGCCATGGTCTGGCGGATCACCTGCAGGTTCTTGCCCTGCACCTGCATCCGCAGCGCCTCTTCATCGAGGTCAGGCTGCTTCATCAGCCAGTGCGACATCCGCCGCAGGAGATCGAGATGCGGACCGCCGCCTTCATAACCGCGCGCCCACAGCCAGATGTGATCGGTCAAGAGCAGCGCGACGCGGCCTTCGCCAAAGCGCGACAACAACAGCAGGGGCTCGCCATTGGCGCCGGTCATGACAGGCGGATTGATGGCGTTGCGGGTATCGACGGTGCGGAAGAAGCGGCTCCAGTGCGGCGGGTCGCTGTTCGCCCCTTCGAGCCCGCGCGTCACCGGATGCCGTTTGCCGGCTTCGGAAAGCTTTGCGTAGAACGGCTTCTCCGTCACGCCGACCGGCTCCGCAGGAAGGACCGTGTCGAGCGGCGTGCGCCAAATGCTGGTGTTCGAGGCATAGTCGGGGCCGGCCGCGACCAGCACGGCGCCGCCGGCACGCACATAGCGCGCGATGTTGTCGAAATAGGCGATCGGCAGCACGCCTTGGCGGGCGTAGCGGTCGAAGATGATCAACTGGAACTCGTTGATCTTCTGCTGGAACAATTCGCGGGTCGGAAACGCGATCAGCGACAATTCATTGATCGGCGTGCCGTCCTGCTTCTCCGGCGGACGCAGGATGGTGAAATGCACGAGATCGACGCTCGGATCGGATTTCAGCAGGTTGCGCCAGGTGCGCTCGCCCGAATGCGGCTCGCCCGAGACGAGCAGCACGCGCAGCTTGTCGCGGACGCCGTCGATCGAGACCACGGCACGGTTATTGACCTGCGTCAGCTCGTTGTCGAGCGGGGAAGCCTCGATCTCGACGATGTTCGGACCGGCATGCTTGATGTCGATATCGACGCTTGAAGTCTGGCCGCTTTGCAGCGTGCGCTCGCTGATGGTCTCGCCGTCGCGGCGTATCGTGACCTTGGCGCGCTCGCCGGTCACGCCCTGGTCGTCGAGCCGGTAGGTCACCGTCTGGGTCTGGCCGACAATGCCGAAGCGTGGCGCGGCCGTGACCGCGATGCGGCGATCGCGCTCGCCCTTGTGGCCGGTGATCAGCGCATGCACCGGGGCCTGGAAACCAACCCCGGCGGCGTTGGCGGGAATGTCGTGCACGCGGCCATCGGTGATCAGGAACGCGCCGGCGACGCGATCGACCGGCACATCCGACAGCGCCGACTGCAGCGCGCCGAACAGATGCGTGCCGTCGGTTTCGCCGTCGGCCTGGCCGGCATCGACGACGCGCACTTCGAGACCCTTGATCTTCTTCAGGCTGTCGACCAGCGCCTCTTGCGCCTTCGCGGTCTCCTGCGTGCGCGTGCCAAAGCTCTGGCTTGGGCTCTTGTCGACGACGACAGCAACAACCGAGGAGAGCGGTTGGCGATCCTCGCGGGTGAAGGAGGGATTGGCAAGCGCGAGCACGATCAGCGCCAATGCCGCAACGCGCACGGCCGCGCCGCGCGAGCGCGCGAGCAGCAGGAGGCCCGCGATGACCACGATCGCGGCGATTGCGGCCCAGAGCACGAAGGAGGGAACCAGCGGCGTGAACGCGATACCGTAATTCATCAACAGATCCTACTGGCCCAGCCGCTCGATGAGCGCCGGGGCATGCACCTGGTCGGCCTTGTAGTTGCCGGTCAGCGTGTACATCACGATGTTGACGCCGGCGCGGAACGCATACTCGCGCTGCTTCGGCTCGCCTGGCGTCAACGGCAGCATCGGCTGGCCGTCGGGCCGGATCGCCCAGGCGCCGGCGAGATCGTTCGAGGTGATGATGATCGGCGAGACGCCGTCGCCGCCGCGCGCCGGGCGCTTCTCGTCGGCCTCTTCCTCATCCTCGCGCGGCAGCGCCTCCACCCAGGTCTGGCCGGTGGTGAAGCGGCCCGGGAAGTCGCGCAACAGATAGAAGGTCTTGGTCAGCACGTGCTCGCGCGGCACCGGCTCGAGCTCGGGAACGTCGAGCGAGGACAACAGGTCGCGCAGCGTCTGCATGCCGGGCGTCTGCGAAGCGCCATTTTCGCCCGGTCCCGCCTCGATGGCGTCGCGGGTGTCGAACAGCACGGTGCCGCCCTGCTTCATATAGGCATCGATCTTGTTGAGCGCATCCTGTGGCGGCTTCGGCGCGCCGGGCACGATCGGCCAATAGATCAGCGGAAAGAACGCGAGTTCGTCGCGCGCTGGATCGACGCCAACGGGATCGCCGGCTTCCAGCGCCGTGCGTTGCGCGAGGAACAATGTCAGCCCCGCCATGCCGGCCTTGACGATCGAATCCACATCGGGATTGCCGGTGACGACATAAGCGAGGCGGGTCTGCGACACCGCGCGCATGGCGAACTCGTCGGCGCTTTGGTCGGCGCGCGCGAAGGACGGCAGCAGCGTGCCCGCTGCAAGGATCGCGATCGCGAGCACCGCCGGCGTCGCGCGCCGGCGCAACAGCCCGGCAAGCCCGGCGCCGAGGAAGGCGACGACGATCGCGTCGATCAGGAACAGCGCCAGCGAGGTCGACAGCAGGATGCCGCGCAGGTCTCGTGGCTCGGCATTGGTATAGCTCGCGCGCTGCGCCTTGAGCGCGGAGGTGTCGAGGGCGGCGATGCGATCGGCGGCAGCGAGCGCATTGACGGCGAGCGGGCCGTCGGCCGGACCATACAAGCCCGGCGGATGATCCGGCGTTGCGCGGTCGCGATAGTCCGCCGGTAGCGGCTTGGCGGTCGAAGGCGGCGGCCCGAACGCGCCGAAGCCGTCGAGCGTGTGCAGCGGCGCCAGTGTTTCCTTGGTGGCATCGGCCGCAACGCCAGGTCCAGGTGTCGAGGTGTAGCCGGAGATATCGACGATTCGCCGCAGCATCTCGACGAAGGTGCCCGACATCGGCAGGTCTGACCAGCGCATATCGGCGCTGACATGGAACAGGCTTACCAGTCCCTTGCCGCGCCGTTCGCCGGTCACCAGCGGCGTGCCATCCTCGAGCGAGGCCCAGCTCTTGGTCGAGAGCACGGCATCCGGCTCGGCGAGCACCTGGCGGTTGACCGTGACGTCCTTCGGCACCACGAGCCCGGCGAACGGGCCGTCACCCGCGAAGGCCGCGAGATGCTGCGGTTTCTCCCATGTCAGGCTGCCGCCCAGCGTGCGGCCGCCGCGGCGCAGCTTGACTGGCACGAGATCGTCATCGCCCTGCGCAAGGCGCGGGCCGGCAAAGCGCACCAGCACGCCGCCCTGGTCGATCCACGCATTGAGGCGATCGCGGATTTCAGGCGAGAGCGTGCCGACATCGGCCATGATGATCATCGGCAGTTTCTGGTCGAGGAATTGCGTGATCACCTGTTGCGGCGCGCCCTTGTCGCCGAGCCGCACATCGGCAAACGGCGCGAGCGCGCGGGTGAGATAGAAGGTCGAGGCAAGCAGCGGCTGTGCCATGTCGCTGCTCGAGCCGCTCACGATGCCGATGGCGCGGCGGCGCCAGCGCTTGTCGAGTAGTTGCACCGCGCCGGCCGAGCGCTCGCCGGAAATCTCCAGCCGCGCGATGTCGTTGCGCAACTCGACCGGCAGATCGAACGCGGCTTCGGTCTCGCGGTCCTGCGGCCCAAAGCCGAACCGCGCCTCGCCGATCGGCGAGCCCTTGGCATCGAGCGCGCGCACGGTGCCGGTTGCGAGGCCGGAGTCGGTGCGCAGCACCTTCACCGTCATCTTGGCCGCGGCGTTCTCGGCCGCCGCCAGCGCCATCGGCGAGGCGGTGCCGCCCTCGAAAATCGTCAAGCTCCGATCGCCGATGGTCTTGGCGAGTTTCTCGACGAATTCGGCGCCTCTGCCGGTGTCGACGCCATCCGAAAGCCAAGCGATCTCGGCGTCTCCGGTCGACTTCAGAAAACGATCGAGCGAAGCGAGCGTATCTACCCGGTCGATCGAATAGGGTTTTGGCGAAAGCTGCCGCAGCGCGACGCGCGCGGCTCCCGCCGTCAAGATCGTGATGTCGCGCGTCGTCTCCGACAGCGGCACCAGCGCAACACCGCGGCGGTCGCTTTCCGCATTGGCGATCAACTCGTCGGCGGCGCGGATGCGCGTGTCCCAGCTCGAGGCCGCGCTCCAGCCGTCATCGAGCAGGATCACCAATGGCGAGGAATGGCCGGCGAGGCCGGTCTTTGGATTCCAGATCGGGCCGGCGGCCGCCAGGATGACGAGCGCAGCAGCGGCCAGCCGCAGCGCCGTCAGCCACCACGGCGTGCGTGAGGGGGTCTCCTCCCTGGGCGCGATATCGAACAACAGCCGCGTCGGCGGGAACTCGACGCGCCGAGGCCGCGGCGGCATCACGCGCAGCAGCCACCAGAGCAGCGGAAGGCTGAGCAGGCCCAACAGCAGGATCGGTTCGGCAAAGGAGAGCGGCAGACCTGCGATCATGAGGCGCGCCCCGCTTTGACATTCACACGCGTACCGGTCTTGCTCACCATCATGCCGCCGTGCAGGAACAGCAGCAGCTCCGCCGCCGAACGGCTGGTGGTATGGGTGGTGAACAGCCAGTCCAGCTTGTTGGTCTCGTCGCGGATCTGGTCGCGATGCAGCGCGACGCGCCCGACATAATCAGTCGCCCAGCGCTCGGCGCGGCCGGCGGTGATGATGCCAAAGCCCTCGGGCTCGACGAACTCGATCCGGCCGGAATAGGGGAACGTCTCTTCCGCGGGGTCGACGACCTGCACCAGCGTGCCGTGCGCGCCGGAGGCCGACAGGCCGGCCAGCATGTTCCTGATCTCCGAGATCGGCGACCAGAAATCCGACAGCACCACGATCTCGGCGAGCGCGGACGGCACGAAACTGGGCGGCAGGCTCGGCCTTGCCGCGTCGTCATGCAGCATCGCCTGCGCCATCTTGTCGATCACGCTGCGGCTCGCAGTCGGATTCATCAGTCCGGGAATGCCGACGCGTTCGCCGCCGGAGACCAGAAGCTCGGCGAGGGCGAAGGACACGATCAGCGTGCGTTCGAGCTTGCTGTCGCGCGCGCCCCGCGAGGCGAAGACCATCGAGGGCGAGCGGTCGGGCCACAGCCACACCGTATGTGCGGCCTCCCATTCCTGCTCGCGGACATAAAGATGATCGTCGCGGGCCGAGCGGCGCCAGTCGACGCGCGACGATGGCTCGCCCGAGACGAAACGGCGGTATTGCCAGAAGCTTTCGCCGGAGCCGGCGCGGCGCCGGCCATGCAGGCCGTGGATGACGTTGGCGGCGATGCGGCGGGCTTCAAGCACGAGGCGCGGCAGAGAGGCGGCGAGCGATCGGCTTTCGCCATCGGCACGTCGGATCGCTACAATCTCCTTTTCGTGCTTGACCGGCTCAGCCATCAACCGATCCGCGTCTTCAATTGCCGGATTACGTCCGGTATGGTCCGTCCTTCGGCGCGCGCCGAGAAGGTGAGCGCCATGCGGTGTTTGAGGACCGGCTCGGCGAGATCGAGCACGTCATCGATCGACGGCGCGAGCCGCCCATCGAGCAGCGCTCGCGCCCGCACCGCGAGCATCAGCGATTGGCTGGCGCGCGGGCCCGGTCCCCAGGCGATCAGCTTGCCGGCCTCGCCGCCTTCCGGCCCCGGACGTGCGGAACGAACCAGCGACAGG
>Ga0070684_100002719_pt1 | contig 13068 bp, 9 predicted proteins | sample KBSC723LmetaG_FD_65653 | JGI IMG/M metagenome (GOLD analysis project Ga0070684, IMG submission 65653) | Corn rhizosphere microbial communities from Kellogg Biological Station, Michigan, USA - KBS C7.2-3L metaG | ecosystem: Host-associated > Plants > Roots > Rhizosphere ...
CGGGTCGCGCCGCAGCAGCACCAGTTGCGACACCGAGAGGTGCGCCGGCAACGCGACGTCGTACGACGGCGCCGCCCGTTCCCGCTCGGCGAGCAGCAGCGCCGCCTCGTAGGCCCACCGCTGGTAGTCGGGATCGTCCTCGACGCCCTCGGCGCGCGGCCCGCGCACCCGCGAGGCGGCCTCGGTGAGCGCCGGGCGACGGGAGCCCAGCGGATCGCCCGGCCAGCTCGCGCGCGCCACGTGGGCGAGCGTCGGGTTCTCCGCGTTCTGGCCCGGATCCGGCGCCCACTCGTCCACCAGACCGGCACCGGCGAGGCAGCGGTCGCGGATCTCCTCGAGGAACACCGACGGGCCGCGCTTGCCCTTCGCGCCCTCGCTCCACCAGTACCCGGAGCACAGCAGCAACCGGCGGGGACGGGTGACCCCCACGTACGCGAGTCGCCGCTCCTCCCTGACGTCGTGCTCCCGCCACGCCGCCGTGAACCCGTCCAGCGCCCGGACCACCGCCTTCTGGTCGGTGGCGGCGCCGATGTCCAGCGCCGGCAGGCCGGCCCGGTCGCCGCGCAGCGGGAACGGCAGCACACCGAGGCCCTGCAGCCAGTGGTCGGAGGCCATCGTGCGGCCCGGCCACACCCCGTCGGTGAGCCCGACGACGGCGACGAGATCCCACTCGAGGCCCTTCGCCGCGTGCGCCGTGAGGATCTGGACCGCGCCCTCGACCACCTCGACGTCGCCCGGCGAAAGGCCCCGCTCCTCGTTCTCGGCGGCGGCGAGGTAGGCGAGGAACGCCGACAGCGTCGGCCCTTCGGATTCCGACGCGAAGCGGGCCGCGATGTCGCCGAAGGCGTCGAGGTGGGCGCGGGCCAGCCCGGCGTCGCCGGCGCGGGCGGCGACCTCCACATCCAGGCCGGTGGTGCGCTCGATGTCGGCGAGCAGGTCGGGTAGCGCCTGGTCGAGCCGCTGGCGCAGGGCACGCAACTCGTCGCGCAGGGCGGTGAAGCGCGTCCAGCCCTCGATCGAGTAGCGCTCGGGCGCGCCGAGGTTGTCCAGCGCCTCCACGAGGACCGCCTCGTCCAGCGCGTCAGCGAGTTCCGGTTCCGCGCCTGCGCCGACAGCCAGGCGGCGCTCGCGGGCCAGCGACCGGGCCCGCCGGTACAGGGCGACGAGGTCGCGCGGGCCGATCCGCCAGCGTGGCCCGGTGAGCAGCCGCAGCAGCGCGGCGCCCTCGCCCGGGTCGGCCAGCACGCGCAGGGTGCTGACGACGTCGCGGACCTCCGGCGTGTCGAGCAGTCCGCCGAGCCCGACCACCTCGACCGGCAGGCCCGCCGAGCGCAGCGCGGTCTCCAGCGGCGGGATCTGGGCCCGGGTGCGCACCAGGACCGCTGTGGTCGGCCGCTTCTCGACAGGGATCTCCCAGGGCAGGGCGTCGGGTGCCGCGGCCGCGTGCTGCCAGGCCGCGACCAGCCGTCGCGCCAGCCAGGCGGCCTCGTCCACATAGGACTCGAACAGGCCACAGTGGACGGTCGCCTCGGAGGCCATCGCCGCCAGCACGTCGGCGGGCGCGAGCTCGGCCACCCGGGCGCCGTGCTCCCGCAGCGGGCGCGACAACGCGTTTGCCACGTCGAGGATCTCGGGACGGTTGCGCCAGCTGGTGGTCAATGACAACTCGACGGCCGGATCGCCGCCCACCCGCGGGAACTCCACCGGGAACCGGGTGAGCGTTCCGGCCGACGCGCCACGCCAGCCGTAGATCGACTGGCACGGGTCGCCGACGGCCGTCACCGGGTGGCCGCCGCCGAACAGCGCTCGGAGCAGCGTCACCTGGGCGTGGCTGGTGTCCTGGTACTCGTCGAGCAGCACCACCGGGTAGCGGTCCCGCTCCACGAGGCCGACCTCGGGATGCTCCACCGCGACGGTGGCGGCCCGGGCCAACTGGTCGCCGAAGTCCATCGCCTCCAGCGTCGCCTTGCGCTCCGCGTAGCGGCGCACCAGGGGAAGCAGCTGCAGCCGGGCCCGCTGACGGTCGAGCATCTTCTTCACCGGGGCGGGGATGCGCGTGCCCGGGATCGCCTGCACGTCGCTGTGGAAGCGGCCGGTCCAGGCCGCCACGTCGTCGGGCGTGCGCAGGTGCTCGGCGAGGTCGCCGGCCAGGTGCAGCACCGCGTCGACGACGGTGGACGGTGCGGACGAGACGTCGGTCATGTCGCCGTCGTAGCTGCGCACGACGGAGTCGGCCAGCTGCCAGCAGGCCGCCTCGGTGAGCAGCCGGGTCGCCGGCTCGTACCCGGCGCGCACGCCGTGCTCGCGCACCACGCGGGCGGCGTACGAGTGGTACGTGGCGACGGTGGGCTCGCCGGCGAGCAGGTCGTCCCGTCCCAGCCGGCGCACCAGTGCCGACAGCCGCTGGCGGATGCGGTGGGCCAGTTCGCCGGCGGCCTTGCGGGTGAACGTGAGGCCGAGGATCTGCTCGGGCCGCACGTGCGAGTTCGCGACGAGCCACACGACGCGGGCGGCCATCGTCTCGGTCTTGCCCGATCCGGCACCGGCGACGACCAGCATCGGCTCGACCGGCGCGGCGATGATCTCCGCCTGCTGTGTGGTGGGCGCCGGCAGGTGCAGCAGCTTGGCCAGTTCGACCGGCGTGTACCGGGGTCCGGAGTCGGCCACGACCGACCTAACGTCGGAGACCGCGAACAGTTCCTGCTGCGTCACGGTCGCACCTCGCTCCGCGAGGTGCGACCTTGGAGCCGATCCGCAAGCGGATCGGCTCCACTGAGCCATCTGGTGACCTCGCTCCACTCGGTCACGGATCAGTCACCTGCCGGCCGCTCACCTGGACCGGGCACGACGTCCTGACCGGGCACATCCGGCACCGGTTGTTGGCGACCGCCTCGAACGTCGACGCGGCCATCGCCCGCGCCGCGCCCTTCACCAGGTCGACCGCCCACTGTGGATCGTCCGAGGTGGACGGTGGGTCCTGAACCTGTTCGCGGGCGCCCAGGCCGTCGATGCCCAACTGCACAAGCGCGGCGCCGCCGGTCTGCGACGACTCCTCGAACGCGCCGGCCTCCACGGCCGCCTGGTACGCGGCCAACTGCGGGTGCTCGACGACGTCGGCGTTGATCGGCGCGGACTTCCCGGTCTTGAGGTCGATGACGACGAGCCGGCCCTGCTCGTCGATCTCCAGCCGGTCGACCCGGCCCTTGATGTCCACCGGTGCCTCGGGATCCTGCAGGCGCACGATGAAGTCCTGCTCGATCGCGATCAGCCGGCGCGGGTTCTTCGCGATCCAGCCGATCAGCCGGTCGAGCATCGCCTCGGCGCGGTCGCGCTCGCGGCCGGCCAGCCAGCGGGCCGACAGCTCGATGGCGTCGAAGCGCTCGGCCACATAGGACACCAGCGACGCCCGGTCGACAGTCGCGTCGGTGGCGAGCATCGCCGCGGCGTGCACCAGGTTGCCGATGCCCTGCTCCGGGGTCGGCGTGGTGCCGCCGCCGTGCCGCTCCAGCAGCCAGCGCAGGCTGCACCGGCGCACACTGTCCACAGTCGACGGTGTGACCGTCACCGCCTCGCCGGGGTCGACCAGCGGCCGCTCGTCGGACAGCTCGCGCAGGCCCCACCACTGGTCGGGGTCGGCGCCGGGCACGCCCGCCGCGGCCAGCTCGGCCAGCACCGCGGCGGCCGCGTCCCGTCGGCTCTCGGGGGTGTCCGGAGCGGCCAGCGTCACGCGCAGCTCGGCCACCAGTGCCGGCAGCGTGAGCCCGCGCGGCAGGTTCGCCGCCGCGACCTCCTCGGCGGTTCGGGCCAGCTCGTCGAGGAACCGGCTCGGCTGCTCCTCCGCGTCGCCGGACGAGACGGCGGTGACGATCAGCCGCTCCCGCGCCCGGGTGCACGCGACGTGGAAGAGTCGGCGCTCCTCGTCGAGGATCGCGGCGACGCGGCCGATCAGGCCGAGGTCGCGGCCGGCCGCGACGTCGACGAGCGCCTCGGAACCCAGCACGCTGCCCCGCAGCCGCAGGTCCGGCCACAGGCCCTCCTGTACGCCGGCGACCGCGACGACGTCCCATTCCAGGCCCTTCGCGGCGTGCGCGGTGAGGATGCGGACGGCCTCGCCCCGATCGGCGACCGGCGCCATCGCGTCGGACGGCAGCTCCTGACCGAAGACGTGGTCGAGGAACACCTCGGTGCGGGCGCCCGGCAGCCGGTCGACGAAGCGGGCCGCCGCGTCGAACAGCGCGACGGCGGCGTCGAGGTCACGGTCGGCGGTCTCCCCGCGCGGCCCGCCGCGGGCCGACTGCGCCGCCCACCGACCGCCCAGGCCGCTGGCCGACCAGACCGCCCACAGCACGTCCTCCACAGTGGACTCCGGCCGGGCCGCCTCGGTGCGGGCCACGTTCAGCAGCCCGGCGACCGATCGCGCCGGGCGGGCCCACCGCCGCTCGACGGCGGCCAGTTCGGCCGGATCCTGGATCGCCTCCACCAGCAGCACGCCCGACGGCCGGCGGTCGCCCGCCGCCAGGGCGAGTGCCCGCAATCCCTGCCGCAGCCGGCGCTCGGCCAGCGGGTCGGCCCCGCCCAGCGGCGAGTGCAGGAGCGCGACGGCGGCGTCCTCGTCCAGGCGGTCGGGCTCCAGTGCGCAGCGCAGCAGCAGCAGGATCGGTGCGACGGCTGGCTGCGCCTGCAACGGCAGGACGTCGGACCGGGTGACGGTCGGGACTCCGGCCTGCTGCAGCGCCCGTTGCAACGGCGCGAGATGCAGCAGTGTCGACCGGACCAGGACGGCCATCCGCGACCAGGGAACGCCGTGCAGCAGGTGCGCCTCGCGCAACCGGTGCGCCACGTACGCCGACTCGCTGGTGCCCGAGCGGAACGTGCGGATCTCCACGACGCCGGGATCGGCGCCCGGGCGCGGGTCGATCCGACGGTGCCGGGCCGGGCCGCCCAGGCGGGCGGCCACCCGGCGGGTCGCGGCCAGCAGCGCGGAGCCGGACCGGTACGACGCCGGCAGCGTCACCGTCTCGGCGGTGGCACCGGCCGCGGTCCGGAACCGCAGCGGGAACCGGTTGACGATCCCGGGATCGGCGCCGCGGAAGCCGAACGTGGACGAGTCCGGATCGGCGAACGCCACCAGGTGTGCGCCGTTACCGGCCACAGTGGACAGCAGGTCGATCTGGGCCGGGTCGGTGTCGTGCAGTTCGTCGACGTAGACGTGGGAGAGGGCGCGGCGTTGGCCGGCGAGCAGGTCGGCGTCCTCGTTGAGGAGCGTGGTGGCGGCCCGCACCAGTTCGGCGTAGTCGTAGGCGACGCCGGCCCGGGTGGTGGCGTCGCGCAGCGCGAGCACCTCGGTGTACTGGTTGTAGAAACCGGCCGCGGCCAGCCAGTCCGGACGCCGGTGCTCCGCGCCGAGGCGGGCCAGCCCCGCCGGCCCCACACCGCGCTCGGCCGCCCGCAGCAACAGGTCGCGCAGTTCCTCGGCGAACGCGCGGGTGGGCAGCGCCGGGCGCAGCGACTCCGGCCAGTCGACCGCGGCGTCCTCGTCTTCGCCGTCGACGCTGAGCAGTTCGCGGATGACGAGGTCCTGCTCGGGACCGGTGAGCAGCCGGGGCGTCGGTTCACCGCCGAGCGTCGCCGCCACCCGCAGGATCCCGAACGCGTAGCCGTGGAACGTGCGCACGATCGGTTCGCCGCGCGCGCTGAAGGCCATGGAGCCGCCCAGCCTGGCGCCGATCCGGTCACGCAGCCGGCGGGCGCCGCGCCGGCCGAACGTCAGCACCAGGATCGAACCGGGGTCGGCGCCGTCGGCCACCCGGGCGGCGACCGACTCGACGAGCGTCGACGTCTTCCCGGTGCCGGGCGCGCCGATCACCAGCAATGGACCACCGGTGTGCGCGATGACGTGGCCCTGCACCGGATCGGGTGTGATCGGTGCGGTTACCGGGGCTGCCGGTCGGACCAGGCGGTATGCCGGGGAAGAAGCCCCGGTCCGGGCCGGCGCGCTCACGTCATCGTCTCGCTGCGCTCAACGATGCGTTCGCTTCGCACTGAGCCTCCAGTTCGCTCGCTGCGCTCGCTCACGTCGTCATCTACGTCGGAGGCTTCGGCGGCGGTGGCGGTGCGTTCAGCGCGACCTCGAGCCGGGTCAGCAGACCGTCGCGCAGGTGCAGGGTGAACCGGCCGCCGGTGGCGGGCGCGGCGACCCAGACGAAGTCACCGGTCACCGTGTCGCCGTCGGTCTTGACGCCGACGACCCGCATCGGCGAACTCGGCGGGTGTCCACTGTAGACCGCAGCGATCGCGTCCCGGCCGTGCGCCGGCGGGATCGGCAGGCCCTCGAACGTCAGCCTCGCGTCGGCGGTGAACGTCGACAGCCAGGCGGTGAAGTCGCCGGTGCGCACGCCCTGGTTGAACAGGGCGGCATGGCGACCCGCGTAGTCAGCCACCGATCGCTCCCTCGATCACGGCGAACGCCTGCGCCACCGTCGGCACGACGTGCAGGCTGCGCATCGCGTTGCCGTGCATGAAGTTCTGGGCCGAGAGGCCGGCCAGCCATTCGGTGAGGCCGGAGTAGAAGCCGTCGACGTCGAGCAGCACCACGGGCTTCGCGTGCACGCCCAGCGTGCCGGTGGTCCACACCTCGAACAGTTCGTCGAGCGTGCCGAGGCCGCCGGGCAGCGTGAGGAACGCATCGGCCTTGTCGATCATCAGGGCCTTGCGGGCGAGCATGCCGTCGGTGACGACGAGCTCGTCGGACGCCCGGTCGGCCACCTCGATGTCCACAAGAGACTGCGGAATGATGCCGAGCGTGTGAGCGCCCGCCTCCCGGGCGCCGTCGGCCAGCGCGCCCATCATCCCGACGCAGGCGCCGCCCGACACCAGCGTGTGACCACGCCGGCCGATCTCCCGGCCGACCTCGCCGGCGAGGGCGAGCCAGCGCTCGTCGAGCCGGCTCGACGAGGCGCAGAACACGCAGATCGCGGCCACGCGTCAGCTCGCCTCGGCCGCCCGGTCGGCGGCTGCCGACGCCGCCGCGGCCTGCGCGGCCGCCTTCGCCTCGCGGGCCTGCGACAGGCCGGCATCGGCCTCGAGAATGTGCCGCACCGCCTCGTCAGGCTCGTCGGTGACGAAGATGAGGTCCAGGTCGGCCGGGCCGACCTTGCCGTCGATGAGCATGGTGTCGCGGATCCACTCGAGCAGGCCGGACCAGTAGGCGCTGCCCATCAGGACGACGGGGAACCGGGTCACCTTCTTGGTCTGCACCAGCGTGAGCGCCTCGAACAGCTCGTCCATCGTGCCGAACCCGCCGGGCAGCACGACGAACCCGCTCGCGTACTTCACGAACATCGTCTTGCGCGCGAAGAAGTACCGGAAGTCGATACCGATCTGCACCCAGTCGTTGAGCCGCTGCTCGAACGGAAGCTCGATGCCGAGACCGACCGAGAGCCCGCCCGCTTGGGCGGCGCCCTTGTTGGCCGCTTCCATGACGCCGGGCCCGCCGCCGGTGATGACCCCGTACCCGGCCCGGGCGAGGGCCGCGCCGACCCGCTCGGCGAGCTCCCACTCCGGGCTGTCCGGTTTGCTGCGGGCCGAGCCGAACACGCTGACCGCTGGCGGCAGGTCGGACAGTTCCTCGAAACCCTCCACGAACTCGGAGAGGATGCGCAGTGCGCGCCAGGCGTCCTTCGTCTTCCACTCGTCGCGGGTGCGGCTGTCCAGGAGCCGCTCGTCGGCGGTGCTCGGTGGAATCGCATCACCGCGCAGCGTGACTGGCCCCTTATGGCGTTCGGGCCGGCGGCTGGCGTTGGTCATAACGCCACACGTTAGTCGCTCGGATACGACACAAACGCCGCGACGCAACGTTTGGGCCACGCGATAACGTCGCCATAATCATGAGCGTTCCTCGGGGGCTGTGGCTGACCTTCGCCGCTTTCTGCGTCGTGGTCGGCCTTGTCACGATTGGATACGTGGCTCAAGCGGAGCGCAGCCGGCCGCACGTCGACGCACCGCAACCGGAAGCTGTCGCAGAGCTACCGGTCGGCATGGGCACGGCGTATGTGCTCCCGGACACGGACCCGTCGGCGTCCACGGTGCCGGTTCCGCAGGCGGGGTCCGGTCAATTCGTCACGGCGGGTGGCGGAAGCGGAGCGGTGGGTTCCGGTCGGGTCTACCGGTACGTGGTGGTTGTCGAGGACGGCGCGGGAGTCGCGCCCGACGACTTCGCGGCCGCGGTCGAGCGTACGCTCGCCGACCCGCGCGGCTGGACGGCCAACCGCCGGTGGGGCTTCCAGCGGGTGTCCGGCGGCCCGTCCGACCTGACCGTGCACCTCGCGACGCCCGCCACCACCGACCGCCTCTGCGACGCCGCCGGGGTGGAGACGCTCGGCGAGGTGTCGTGCCGCGGCGGCCGGAACGTCGTCATCAACCTGAAGCGCTGGCTGTTGGGTGTTCCCTGGTACGCCGACGCGCTCGAGGACTACCGGCACATGGTCGTCAACCACGAGGTGGGTCATTTCCTCGGCCACGGGCACGTCCGCTGTGGACGGGCGGGCACTCCGGCGCCGGTCATGCTGCGCCAGTCGTTCGGCCTGGACGGCTGCGTTCGCAACGCATGGCCATTCCCGGACCAGCGAACGTTCGTGACCGGCCCGGCCACTGCGTGACGGGTGGTGGCCGAACGGTCACACCTGCGTCGGGCGTGTCGGTAGTTGGACTGCAACCCTCTGCACCCCTGGGGACGTCTTAGTGAGTATGGGGGCAATGGTCAGTTCACTTGAGCAGGCGCGTCGCCGGCGCCAGCTCAACCAGCGAATCCGCGACCTGATCGCGATCCGTCGCGCAGTCGGCCGGCCGGCGACGACCGACGCGGTGGAGTCCGTGGCACCCACGGACGCTGCCTGACGGCGCCTTGACGGCGCCGTCGCCGGCTGGTGGTCACTGTCGCTAGCCGCCGAGCCACGCGCGCAGCACGCGCGCCCCGTCCTCGATCTTCGAGACCTCGACGTGCTCCTCGCGGGTGTGGGCGAGATTCGGATCGCCGGGCCCGAAGTTCAGCGCCGGCACGCCCAGCGCCGCGAACCGCGCCACGTCCGTCCAGCCGAGCTTGGCCTGCGGAGGAGCGCCCACCGCGGCGATGAACTCCTTCGCGGCCGGCGCCGTGAGGCCGGGCAGCGCGCCGGGCGCGACATCCACGAACTCAACCCCGAAGCCGGCGAACAGTTCCCGCACGTGGGCGCGCGCCTCGTCGCCCGAACGGTCCGGCGCGAACCGGAAGTTGACGTCGACCGCGCAGGCGTCGGGGATCACGTTCCCGGCCACGCCGCCGCCGATCCGGACCGCGTTGAGTCCCTCGCGGTAGGTGCAGCCGTCGATCGTCACGGTGCGGGCCTCGTAGTCGCGCAGCCGGGTCAGGATCTCGGCGGCCCCGTGGATCGCGTTCACGCCCAGCCAGCTGCGCGCCGAATGGGCCCGCCGGCCCGACGTGGTGACCTCCGCCCGCAGCGTCCCCTGACAGCCCGCCTCGACCAGCCCGTAGGTGGGCTCCAGCAGAATCGCGAACCCGGCGTCGGTGAGCAGGTCGGGCCGCTCGGCGCCGAGCCGGCGCAGGCCATTGCGCGCGCTCTCGACCTCCTCGCAGTCGTAGAAGATATGGGTGACGTCGTAGCGCGGCTCGGCCACCGTCGCCGCCAGGTGCAGCCCCAGGGCGACGCCGCTCTTCATGTCCGAGGTGCCGCAGCCGTGGATGACGCCGCCCTCGGAGCGGGACGGGAAGTTGTCGGCGATCGGCACCGTGTCCAGGTGCCCGGCCAGCACGACGCGGTCGGTGCGGCCGAGGTCGGTGCGCGCGACGACGGTGTTGCCCACCCGGGTCAGGGTGAGCCACGGCACCCCGGCGAGGGCGTCGGCGACCGCTGTCGCGATGCGGTCCTCGTTGCCGGAGACCGACTCGATGTCCACAAGTTCCCGGGTCAGCTCGACCGGATCGTCAAGGGCACGCATGTCACGACCATATAGGCGCTCTTGTAGCGTGAGACGGCGTGGACCACATCACCGACGCGGCGTGGGGTTTCGCCGAGGCCACCGTTACCGACGACGGTCAGGTGCTCGACGCCTGGTACCGGACCGGAAGCCTCGGCCTCGGCGCGCCACCGCCGGCCCGACCCCTGTCCGGGAGTGCGCCGGGGGCCGCCGGTGCGGCTCCCGCCGCGCAGCTCGTGCTGATCGGATCGCTGGCCGACCCGCCCACCGACACCCTCGACGTGTACCTGCGCCTGCACCTGCTCTCGCACCGGACGATCCGGCCGCACCAGGCGAACCTGGACGGCATCTTCGGCCTGCTGCCGAACGTCGCCTGGACCTCGGCCGGCCCGTGTGTGCCCGAGCGGGTCGACAGGCTGCGGGCCGCGCAGCGGGCGGCGGGCCAGCACCTGACCGTCTACGGGCTGGACAAGTTCCCCCGCATGATCGACTACGTGGTCCCGTCGGGGGTGCGCATCGCCGACGCCGACCGGGTGCGCCTCGGCGCCCACCTCGCGCCGGGCACGACAGTCATGCACGAGGGGTTCGTGAACTACAACGCGGGCACGCTGGGTGCGTCGATGGTCGAGGGCCGGATCTCGGCCGGTGTCGTGGTCGGCGACGGCAGCGACGTCGGCGGCGGGGCGTCGATCATGGGGACGCTGTCCGGCGGCGGCAAGGAGGTCATCCGCATCGGCGAGCGCTGCCTGATCGGGGCCAACGGCGGCTGCGGCATCTCGCTCGGCGACGACTGCGTGATCGAGGCCGGCACGTACATCACGGCCGGGTCGAAGGTGCTGCTGCCGGACGGCACGGTGGTCAAGGCGCGCGATCTGTCCGGCCAGTCCGGGCTGCTGTTCCTGCGCAACTCCATCACCGGCGCCCTGGAGGTGCGCCCGCGGGCCGGCCGAACGGTGGAGCTGAACGCCGCTCTGCACGCCAACTGACCGCGCGTCCCTCGCGATCTTGGACGTCTGCTGCTGCCGGAGCCGCAGCAGCCGTCCAAGATCGCGGAACGTCAGAGCTGGGGCGGCTCCGTGATCTGGAAGCGCGCCTCGACCGAGGCGTAGACGCGCTGCTGCCTCGGCTCCAGTTCCAGCGAGACGGCGGAGTCCATCGCGGTCATCGCGCGCATCCCCGGCTGGGCGCCGAGGCCGCCGGCCGCGCCGCGGTCGCCGAGGCCGCTGTCGGCCAGTTGCACGAGCCGGACCACCCGCGAGCCGAGCGCCTCCGCGTACTCGCGGGCCCGCGTCAGCGCGTCGCCGATCGCGTCGTGCCGGGCGGCCCGGTACGCCCGGCTGTCCGGCCGCAGCGCCCAGTACGGCCCGCTCACGCTGATCTGATCCTGGTCGGCCAGCCGCAGCACCAGGTCGCCGAGCACGGCGAAGTCGGTGACGGTGAGCTGAACGGTCACGCCGCCCCGGTACCCGACGACCCGCTCTCCGGGCCCCTTCGTCTCCGGGTAAACGTAAACGCCACCGGTCTCGCGCTTCTCGATAGCGGCCGAGTACCCCTCGAGCACGACGCCGAGAGCCGCCGACCGCTCCGCCAGCCGGGTCAGCACCGCCTGGCGTTCCCTGTCGCGGGCGGCGAGCGTCACCGTCACCGTCGCGATTTCGGGCGGTACCTCGCGGTTGACCTCGCCGCGGACGACGACGGTTGGCAGCGGCACGGCCTCGGCTCTATCCATGAACGTGAACGCTACGCGACCGCCGCCGTGAGCCGGGCCGCGGCGGCGGCGCAGCGTTCGTCGCTGGCGGTCAGGGCGATCCTGACGTGGGAAGCGCCGGCCGGCCCGTAGAAGTCCCCGGGCGCGACCAGGATGCCGAGGTCGGCGAGCCGGTCGACGGTGGACCAGGCGCTCGCGCCGTCGGTGGCCCACAGGTACAGGCCCGCCTCGGAGTGGTCGATCCGGAACCCGGCCTCGACGACCGCCTTGGCGAGCACGGCTCGGCGGGCGCCGTAGCGCTCCCGCTGCTCGGCGACGTGTGACTCGTCGGAAAGAGCGGCGACCATCGCGGCCTGCACCGGCGCCGGGACGATGAGCCCGGCGTGCTTGCGGACCTCGAGCAGCGTGGCGACGAGCGCCGGATCACCGGCGACGAAGCCGGCCCGGTATCCGGCGAGGTTCGAGCGCTTCGACAGCGAGTGGACGGCGAGCACACCCTCGGTGGTGGGGCCGCACGCCGACAGCGCGCTGGCCGGCTCCGCGTCCCAGCCGAGCGGCAGGTAGCACTCGTCGCTGGCGACGACGGCGTCGATGGACCGGGCCCATTCGACGGTGGCGGCGAGGTGCTCCGGCGGGAACACCCGGCCGGTCGGGTTGCCGGGCGAGTTCACCCAGACCAGCCGCACGGCGGAGGCGTCGGCGACGGAGTCGACGGAGTCGACGGAGTCGGCGGCCGGGTCGTCGCTGCGGATCACCGTGGCGCCGACGAGGCGCGCGCCGACCTCGTACGTGGGGTAGCACACGGACGGGATCACCACGGCGTCGCCCGGGCCGAGGCCGAGCAGCGTGGGCAGCCAGCCGACGAGCTCCTTCGAGCCGATCGTCGGCAGCACGCCGAACGCGCCGGCCGGGCGGCAGGTCCGCTCGACCCAACCGGCGATGGCTTCACGCAGCGCCGGGCTGCCGGCGGTCAGCGGGTAGCCGGGCGAGTCGGCGGCGTCGCTCAGCGCCGCCCGGATCGCGGCCGGCACCTGGTCGACGGGCGTCCCGATGGACAGGTCGACCAGGCCGTCCGGATGGCGGGCGGCCCGTTCCTTGGCCGGTGCCAGCAGATCCCAGGGGAAGTCCGGCAGGGCCCGGCGGCCGGCTTGGGCGGGCCGCCCGGCGGTGCTTCGCGGGACGGCCTTGCCGTTCAGTGTTCGGTCTCCCGCGGCGGTTGCGCCGCGACGAAGCTGGCGTCCTTGTTGATCTTCCCGACCTTGGACGCGCCGCCCGGCGAGCCCAGGTCCTCGAAGAACTCGTAGTTGGCCGGCGTGTAGTCCTTCCACTGCTCCGGCACGTCGTCTTCGTAGAAGATCGCCTCGACCGGGCACACCGGCTCGCACGCC
>Ga0070684_100002720_pt1 | contig 13063 bp, 13 predicted proteins | sample KBSC723LmetaG_FD_65653 | JGI IMG/M metagenome (GOLD analysis project Ga0070684, IMG submission 65653) | Corn rhizosphere microbial communities from Kellogg Biological Station, Michigan, USA - KBS C7.2-3L metaG | ecosystem: Host-associated > Plants > Roots > Rhizosphere ...
GCGTCAACCGCGAATCCGCCCTATTCCTCGCCGCCGGTCGCGCCGCCCTCCTCCAGCTCGCGCATCCCTGGGTCGCCACCGCCCTTCAGCAGCACTCCACCGTCATGGATCGCCCCATCGCCCGCTTCCACTCCACCTTCCGCATTGTCTTCACCATGATCTTCGGCACGGCGGAGCGGGCTGCGGCAGCGGCGCGGCATTTGTATGAATTGCACACGCATATTCAGGGAGACATGGCCGAAGATGTGGGCCGGTGGGCGCGGGGATCGCACTACCAGGCCAACGAGACCGCCGCACTGCGGTGGGTGTTTGCCACGCTGATCGAGTCGGCTGTGCTGGCGTGGGAAGCTGTGCTGCCTCCGCTTGCACCGGCGGAGCTTGAGGCCTATTACGCCGATAGCCGTAGTCTGGCAGGGCTGTTCGGGCTGCGAGCGGAGAGCCTGCCGCCGGATTGGAAGAGTTTTCTCATCTACTGTCGCGAAATGGAACAGTCGGATGAGCTGGGCGTGTCGGACACGGCGCGGGATATGGGGCAGAGGCTGCTGCGCGGGGCGGGATCCGGTTTTGCCAGGGTGCTCAAGCCGCCCGGGTGGTATCGGGCAATCACTGTGGCGTGGCTGCCGGGTCGGTTTCGCCGGGAGTTCGGATTGCGCTTTGGAGCAGATGAGGAGCGCGCAGTCGCGAGCGCGCGCGAGCGGCTGCCTCGGTGGTATGGGCGGCTGCCGGCGACCATGCGGTTTGTGGGCCCGTGGCATGAGGCGCAGGCGCGGCTCGCGGGACGAAGGCCCGGAATTGTGGCCCTTCTCTCGAACCGGTTCTGGATCGGACAGGACAGGATGCCCTTCGCGTGACTCGCCGGCGAAATCGGATGCGGTATGCTGGTGAAACGCAATTCGCAAATATCCGGAGTAGACCCCGATGTCGTTGGCGTGGCCATTGATCGTGCTGCTCATTCGCGTGCTCATTGCGGCCGTGCTAATCAATGGACTCCTGATGCTGGCCGCGCCGGCGGTGTGGCACCGAACGCCGTGGTGGTTTCGCTCCTTTTCGGGCATTCCCCCGAATCGAAATCCTAATAGCGGATCCCTCGGAATACGAATGAATGGGGCGGCACTGCTCTTGCTCACCATCGTTCTGCTTTATTGCGTGCTTTTCCAGCCGCGAAGTACGCATCCGTATCGCCTTGTTCTCGTCGCGCCGCCTGCATCCAGAACTACGTGAGCAATCGGACGGTTAGGAAGCGCAGGGCTAAACAGGCTGCGGAAAAACTCTGTCCGTGGTCCAAAAACGCGTAAGGGTGGGACTTCAATCCCGCCGCCAGCCGCCAAACAAAGAGGTTGGGCTTCACAGGCTGCGCAAAAACTCCAGTTAAGGGCGGCTTTGTAACAAGGGCACGGCTTCAGCCGGGCCGCAAATCGCTCATTATAATGATCCGGGCTTTAGCCCCTACCATGTTTCGCTGCTCACAAATGCCTTTTTCCGCAGCCTCCTCCGCCCCTGTTCCCTTTGTCCCTCTGTCCCTCTGTCCCTCGTTCCCCGCCTTCAACACCTGTGATGGCCGGCACAGCGTAAACCCGTACTCCCGCGCACAATCAACTCTCCAGTTATGGTGTGCCCGGCACAAATCCGCATCGCAATGCGCAGTTCCTCTCCGCCAAATCTCTCCAGGATGTTTACCAGAAAATTAGCAAGCGAAAAATTTTTTTCATAACGCATTTTGCCAAACAAATCCGAATTAAAATGATGAAAATAATACATTTAACTAAGAATAGGGCTTGTTTCTTACACTTTCGCCTGAACCCGAAAATTTAGCGAACAAATGGCGAAGAAAACCTCTTCAGCGGCACCCCTTTTTCAGATCAAAGATTATCTTTCAGTAAACAATCCCCGACCCGCGATGCCTGAAACCGTCAAGCGCCTGGTTTCAGGAGCGAACATCGATGCGTGACAATAGCTGCATGAAACCCCTGCGCTCCGGTCTGTTGCTCCTGGTTGGCGTTCTCCTCCTGCTGCCGTCGGTGAACGCTCTTGAGAAGCAGCCGGCAAGCGTGTATCGCGCGCGACGCCAAGCCCTCGCTGCCAACCTCCATGGAGGCGTCGCGGTGCTGTTTGCCGCCGAGGAGCCGCTGCTCGACTTCGATCCTTACCGCCAGGACAGCGACTTCTATTACCTCACCGGCTGGACCGAGCCCGGCGCCGCGCTCCTCGTCGCCGCGCCATCTGATCCGCCCTCGCCGACCGCTGGGCCGCTCGACCCGCAAGGGCCGCGCGCCTACACCGAGATTCTGTTTCTGCCCACGCGCAACCTGCGCATGGAGAAATACACGGGCGTCAAGCTGGACGCGAACACGGCGGGCGCCGCCGACAAGGCCGGCGTGGACAAGGTGATGCCGATGACCGATCTGCCTAAGGTCCTCAGCGATATGATCGCGGCCGACCGGCGGCTTAATACACGCCTGTGGGCTGAGACGAACGAGCCGCGCGCCGCGGCGCTGGCACTGATGACCGCGGCAACGCTGGGCGCGGGTACCGCGCCGAAGCTGCACGATGTGGCGGAGCTGACAACTCCGCTGCGCCAGGTGAAGGACGCGGGCGAGATCGCGCTGCTGCGCAAGGCGAGCGACGCGTCGATCGCCGCGCAACGCGTGATGATGCGCGCCGTGCGGCCCGCCGTGACGGAACGTGCGGTGGCGGGAAGGATGTACGCTTCGTGGCTGGAACATGGGTGCGAACGGGCTTCGTATGCGCCGATCGTGGGCTCGGGGCCAAACTCGACAACGCTGCACTATGCCGCCAACGACCGCACCATCGAAGACGGGGACGTGGTCGTGGTCGATGCCGCGTGCGAGTATTCGATGTACGCGTCCGACATCACGCGGACGGTGCCCGCCAATGGACACTTCACGGCGCGGCAGCGGGAGATTTACGACGTGGTGCTGGGGGCGCAGCGCGCCGCTGCAGAGGCGTTCGTGGCCGGCAAGTCGAAGATCAACGACCGCGACCGCAAGGACCCCGACTCGCTCGATACGGTGGCGTACAACTACATCAACACGCATGGCAAGAGCCTCGATGGAAAGCCGCTTGGCCAGTATTGGCTGCACGGGCTCGGTCACATGGTCGGCATTGATGTGCATGATCCCGCGAAATATCCTGCCGTTCTGAAACCGGGCATGGTGTTTACGATTGAGCCCGGCGTCTATATTCCGGAGGAGAAGATCGGCGTTCGGATCGAGGATGTGTTTGTAGTGGGACAGGATGGAAAGCTGATTGACCTCACAGCCGATCTGCCGCATACGGCCATCGAAGTAGAAGCGGCCATGCGCGCGAAGTGATGGAACCGAGCATGCCTGACCAAAGTCCACATCCCTATGCATTGCATGAAGGATCCCAGTTGTGGGAGACCATTGAAAAAGCAATAGCCGACCTCGCAGCAAACCAGGACATAACTGAGCAGACGCCCAGGCACTACATTGTCGGACTCATCTGCAAGCGGGTCAGCGAATACATCAAGAAGGAACACGGAATCTAATGGAACCCGGCCAACTTGAGGGGAAATCTGGTCCAACAAACCGTGCAGCCCTGTAGGGGCGGTGCCATCATGGACAGAGACATCATGGAACCTGGCCAACTCGAACCCCTGATCACCGCTTTTCGCGAGCAGCTTCTTGCCTGCCTTGAGGAGTGCGCCCACGGAAGGCGCGGACTGTTCGCGGAATACGAGCATCTCGGCGAAGAATCGGCGTGGCCTGAGGCGAGCCGCCTGCGGGAGCTGGCCGCTGCGCTGCAGAGCCTTCTGGCGCAGGATGAGCAGCGCGAACCGCTTGCGGATGAGTTCCTCGATCTCTGCACGATTCATGGCGAGAGCAATCCCGGCGAGGCGCGGCTGGCGCGGGAATTCCTGCGGCGCATCGATCGCGGCGAGGTGGGTACGCCCATGCAGAAGGAGATGCCATGGCGGTGATCCTGCGCGATGTGTGGGCGCTTCTGGCGGGGTTCGCGGTCCTTACGGGAGTGGTTCTCGCGTTCACCTGGCTGCTGGCGAAGCTTGTTCCCGGATTCGCTGACCCGTCCTTGCGTTCGCGGCCGCAATACGTCCTGGCGAACCTCGCATACTCGTTCGCCGGGGCGCTGGCCGGCGGATATGTCACGGTATGGATCGCCTCCGGCAACCCGTTAACCAAGGTCCTGATGCTCGCCATCGTGGTGCTGGCCATCTCGGCCATCAGTATCCTCGAGTCGCGCGGCCGCCGGGCCATCGGCCCTCAGCTTACCGGGGCCGTCCTCAGCGCTGCCGGGGTGGTCCTCGGCGGCTTTCTTCGACTGCGCCTGCTGGGGCTCAGGTGGTGATTGAATTGCTCAAATAAAAAGGCGCCTTCCCATAGCGGGATGGCGCCTTTTTCGAACCGGCGGGAGTTAGAAGCGCAGCCCTAAGGTGATGGGTATGAGCTTGGTGCCCGCACCGATGGTGGTGTTGCCCAGTCCGTTGGCCGATTGGTTAATGACCGCCGGCGAATTCACGTCCAGGTAGCGAGCTTCGGCGAACACGGCCATCTTGCCGTCGCCGTACATGCCGGCGAAACGATGGCTGATGCCGCCACCGACGTTCCATCCGCCCTGGTTCGACGAGAAGTGTCCCGCGGTCTGGGTGGTATAGCCGGGGCCGCAGTAGAAGTAGTAACAAAAGGTTGTGAGCGTCTGCACGGTGAAGTTGGTCACCTTGCGATAGAAACCGCCGCCGCCGGTCACGTAGACGCTGGTGTTGTGATGTGGCATGAGGTCAACGACTGGCTCGAGGCCGAGGGACCAGAGGTGCACATTCCCGCCGTCGGACCCCGCCTCCGCAACGATCTTGTCGGGCAGCCCGGCGCGGATGAACTGGTATTCCACGAGCAGGCTGACGCCGTGGCCGAGGTGCAACCCGCCGCCCGCGTTGATGTTATATCCCGTGTTGATGTAGGGGCTGGAATCGCTCGTCGGCGGATCGAACCCGCCGCCGAACTCGAGCGCCAGCTTGCCCTTCCAATCAGAGCCGCGGCTGGACTTATTGTCGTACTGTCCCGCGGCGGAAGCGGAGGGGGATGGAGTGGGGTCGGCTGGGTCGCCCAGGAATGTGTACTCGGTGGAACTGGAGTCTGCTGCCGCCGGTGCGACCGGAGCTGCAAGAGACGCCGGTACCGCGGAATCGGGCGCCGCCGAGGCATTGTGCGATGTCGTGATTTGCGCGTTTGCGACGCCGACAGAAAGCAGCGCCGCGGTTACGACCACAGCCAAACGGCCGGGGTGGCAAGACCTGCGAACAGATGACATGTTCCGGACCTCGAAATTGTGGAATAACATTGCGTGTGGCATCCCCGGTTCGGCTTGCTTGCAGGAGCGACGGTGCCGGGAAAGATGAGCAGACAGAGGGATTATAGAGCCCACCCGTTTGCTAACCCTATTAGACACGAATCTCACCGTTGGGTTGCGCTCAATCAGGGAAATACCTGATTGGGGAAAAAAGAGGGGAAGCTGCATCCCAGGCACTCCCGGGACCGGATTTTATGGCCATGAGGCCGGTCCATCCACACCGCGCCGGTTCTGCATCAGAATTAACAAAGGGCAGCGTTCTGTCCGGATGGGGGCCTAGTGTCTGAAAAATCGGAGAGTCTGCGCGTTCTAATCGTGGACGATGACATCCGTGTGGCCGACAGCATGGCCCGTATTCTCGCCGCCAGCGGGCACGAGGCCACGCCCGCGTACAGCGCTGAAGCTGCCATCAAAATGGCTGAGCGCATCAGTCCGCACGCCGTGATTTCAGACATCGTGATGGGGCCGGTAAGCGGCATCGAGCTCGCCAATCACATGCGCGAACACTTCCCTCAATGCAGGGTTCTGCTCATTTCGGGGCATGCCTCGGCATCCGATTTTGGGCAGAAGCTCTTGTCGCGCTCATCCTGCTTGCAATTTGCGCCCAAACCCGTAGCGCCGGACCGAATCCTGGAGTTTGTTGCGTCCTGCCGGGAATCGAGCTCGACGATGGAGCCCGCCGCGGGGTCCTGATCGACCGGGTTGCCGGTCTCCGAAGGGTACAGACAACGAGCCCAGTGTGACTTCCATCACTGCCGGATTCCTCCGCCGGCGCAACACTGGAAGTGCTTGTGTGACCCGGAACACCGGATTTCGCCAGATGGGCTCGGGTTCCGAATCGGAGGCAATCGAAAATGAGCAAACTGGAATCCCGCGCGGCCGGTGCAGGCCTCGTGTTCGCCGCGTGCCTAATGGCGTTTCTTCTGCTGTCAACTTTGGCGGGTTCGGCCGCGCCATCGTTCTAGCTCGGTCCCTGCCCCGCTTGGCAAGCCGGGATGTAGTCCCCGCATCCGCGCCGGCCTTCAGATCCTAGGATGAGAGTGTCTCCCGAGAACGGCTCAGGGCCGCCGGCGGGCCATTCTGGCGGGTTCTGCTGCTCCTATAATGATCCCTGAGCGGAGCGTGAGAGCAGCGGTTTCGCAGGTCAAGGCAGGAGATATTGATTGGACAAGGTAGCGGTCCCGCATGATCTGGACGGAGTTCTGGATGATGCCTGGGAGATGACTCGGAAGGTGACTGGTTTTTTAACTGAGGCTGAAGCCCGATTTCTCGGAATGGCTGCGGCGTGCACGCCGGCTCAGGGCGACATTGTTGAGATAGGCAGCTTTAAAGGGAAGTCAAGCGTGATGCTTGGCAGAGTTGCCAGGCATTACGGGCTGAACCCGATTGTTGCGATCGATCCCCATAACTTCAATAACCCGCAACTTCATGTCCATCGAACGACTCCCGGGGCGACGTCATTCGACGAATTCCAGAAGAACATCAAAGATGCGGGAGTGGCGGATTTTGTTTCGCCGCGGCGGCAGTATTCCACGCAGGTGGCAGGGTCGTGGGAACGGCCGATTCGCATGCTGTGGATTGATGGCGACCACTCGTACAAAGGGGCGAAGGAAGACTTCGACGGATTCTTCCGGCACGTTCAGGAGGGCGGCATTGTGGCATTCCACGATGCGCTGCACGAAGATGCCGGCCCCATTCGTGTATTCGTGGAGGAGATTCTGCGCTCAGACAAGTTCGGGGCGGCTGGATTTGTGGGCTCGATCGCGTGGGCGCAGTTTCGTCCAAATGATGGCGGCCGGTTTCGCGAGCAGAGAAGGCGCCTCGACCGGGTAGCCGCGCGCCTTCTTCCGCTGGTGGAAGCTGACCGGGAGTTACATGGGCTGGCGAAGCTCCGTTACAAGCTGACGCGGTCTCGGGTTCCGCGTTCGCTTGAGAGCCCGAAGCATTGGGCAGAGTTGCTGAATGGTGCGGCGTAGGCTGAAAGGCGGGCAAGTGGCCCAGGTTGCCGGTTAGTGGTTCGCGGGCAGCACGGCTTCAGGAGCGATCTGCCTCAGTTCGCCAGAGCCGATGAACCCGCCTTCGCCCCCACTTCGCGGTATGAAATCCGGCTGATAGAGGACCCATATTTTGTCTGAACGCGTCACCGGCGCTCCCATCAAAAAGAGGTAATGCGCCCCATTCACGTCAAACGAAATGCGGTTGAGTTTCACATTCGCCTGGGTGGCATGTTGCATTGGGGTGTTGGAAAGCAGAAAGCGCCCAGTTCCGGGAAGGTAGATCATGGCGACGTTCGAGTTGCCTGGCGCGACGGCAGTCCCGCCCTCCATGTCGCCCACAACCTGCTTGTCGCGGAGCAGCAGGGGCGAGACGATGCGCAACTCGTTCTCGTTCGGATCGAGCTGATTTTCATTGACCATCGTGGGGACGTGGTCCATCCACTTGCCGGCCACAGTGAGTGAGCCCAAGCTGTCGACGTCGATTTTGAGGGTCTGCCCGGGTTCGAACCAGTATCGCGTTTGCGGCTGATCTTTGACGTCCGCACTTCCCATGCTGGACGTCCCCGTCGAGGGAGCCATGGCCACCTTGGTCCGAACCCCCAACTGAACGCGATCATCGTCGCGGGCCAGTACCGTGAACTGAAATCCGCTCATGGTACGCTCGACGGACCCTATCACTATGCACTGCCCGGGCGTGAGGCGTGTGTCAATCGCGCACTTGAAATGAGTGTCTCCGGGCGCAGTCACATTAAGCATGAGCACGCTGCCGCTGGAGTGGGCGCCTACCTTGACGATGGTGAGCGACGAGGCAAGAACGACGACGGCGACGATAAGCAGGGCGAATGCGAACTTGGGGATCCGCATGGTTTCCAATCCTTTCTTCCAAAGCGAGCGGGATGTGCGCCGTCTGTCGATGGACAGCGCAGGAAGGGTATCGTCTGCGTCGACGCTGGCGACGAGTCGCAGCTCGACGCCCATCGCGAGATAGTCGTGCAGGCGAGCCTGGCAGGCTGCGCAGCTGCCGATATGCTGCGCGAATGCCGATGGAATGGTTTCGCCGTCGGCCAGGGCCGAGACGTATTCCGCGGCGTCTTCGCATTGGAACATGGGTGTCATGAGCGGCCTCCTTTCGCGGGTGCGGCGCTGTGCCACACATCGCGCAGCGATTCGCGCGCAGCGAACAGGCGCGAGCGGACAGTGCCGATGGGCACATCGAGGATGGCGGCGAGTTCCGCGTACGAGTGGCCTTCGACTTCGCGCAGCCAGAGCAGTGCACGGTCGTCGGGCGGGAGGTGGTTGAAAGCGTCGGCGAGGATGGAATTGGTCTCGGCGACGGCGCGCGCGGAACGGTCGTCGGGCAGTGGATCGGAGGGACGTTGTTTGCGCCACCATTCGGCAGCCTGCTTGCGCGCGATACCAAAGAGCCAGGCGCGAAGAGTGCCGCGGTCGGCTTCGAAGCCTTCAGGCCGTCGCCAGATATGGGTGTAGGTTTCCTGCATGAGATCGTCTGCCGCGGGTTCGCTGCCGGTGAGGTGGCGCAGAAAGGCACGCAGGCGCGGCGCCGTGTCGCCATACCACGCGGTGAACGCGTCGGCATTGCCTGCGGAGATCTGCTTCCAGAGTTCCCGGTCGTCGAACAAATGCGTCTCCGATGTGTACTTCGGAATTGCGCGGCAAAAGGTTCGAAGAGAAAGGATGATTTTTACACGGAGCTTTGCGGAGTGGGAGCGACAGCAGCGTCCTTCGTTGTGTTCAGCGATCGGCTGGTTGTATAGAGACGGGCTGGTTGCAAGCCGCGGGTGTGGACACCCGCACTACAGCCGCCGGGACACCGGCGGTACAGGTGCGACGCTCGCTTACAATTCTCCCGTTGTGTGAATTAACTCGAAAGCTGTTGCGAAAGCGGCCGCGGCGAATGGGGAATTTCGATGAGGGCATGGCGAGTGCGTTGTGCGGCATTGCTTTGTGCTGCTGTGATGTTGGCGGGTGCGCCGCTGTATGCGGCCGATGAAGCGGCCGTCACAGTGGAGAAAAATGCCACGGGCATGGTGATGCATCACGGAGGGGAAACCGTGCACGTGTCTGTGTGCGGGCCGACGGTGGTGCATATCGTGGCGGGGCCGGGGGATCCGAAGGGCGCTTCGCCGTTTACGCCGTGGTTGCTGCATGAGTGCGAGCCGGAACAGTTCGACTTTGCTCAGAGCGCCAAAGAAGCCACCGTGCGCACGTCGGCGCTGCAGGTGGCCATCAATCTGCACAACAGCACGATCGGCTTTCGCAATGCGGCGGGCGAGCAGCTGTTGACGGAGATGGATCGGCGACCGCGTGTTTACACGCCGGACGTGATCAATGGGGAGAAGATGTTCCACACGAAGACGCGGTTCTTCGTGCCCGCGACCGAGGGGTTCTATGGGCTCGGGCAGCACCAGAGCGGCGTGTTCAATTATCGCGGGAGCGTGATCGAGCTGGCGCAGGCGAATACAGATGTGGCGCTGCCGCTGCTGGTGTCGACGAACGGATACGGGCTGCTGTGGAACACGGCGTCGCACTCGTGGTTCGACAACCGATTCCCGTCGGAGCTGACGCTGAGCGCAGAAGCCGCGGACGCGATTGACTACTACTTTATTTATGGTCCGGAGATGGACCAGGTTATCCATACGTATCGCGACATGACGGGACATGCGCCGCTGTTCGGCGAATGGGCGTATGGATTCGTGCAGTCGAAGGACCGTTACCGCTCGGCGAAGGAACTGCTGGATGTGGCGGCGGAGTATCGCGAGAAACATGTGCCGCTGGACCTGATTGTGCAGGACTGGTTCTGGTGGAAGACGCAAGGCGATCCGGTATTTGACCCCAAGTACCTTGCACCGGAGCCGGATGTGCCGGGCGCGATCAAAAAGCTGCACGACGAGCATGTGCACGCGATCATTTCAGTTTGGGCGGTGCTGGATAAGAAATCGGAAACGTACAAGAAGATGGAGGCCGACGGGCTGACGATTCCAGGCACGGACGATTACGATGTCACGAATCCCAAGGCGCGCGATGAGTACTGGAACCTGCTGATGGGCAAGATGTATGCGCAGGGATGGGACGGGTTCTGGCTGGATTCCGCGGAGCCGGAGTGCTGTGGCGGCTTCAGTGATGCGACGCTCGACACGTACAAGCTGTCCGTGGGAAATGGCGCGCGATATACGAATATTTTCCCGCTGATGCACTCGGGCAACGTGTACGATCACTGGCGCAAAGAGACTGACAAGCGGAGGATCTTCATCCTGACGCGGTCGGCGTTTGCGGGGCAGCAGCGGAATGCGACAACGGTGTGGTCAGGCGACGTGACGGGGACATTCTCGACGTTCCGCAAGCAGATTCCCGCGGGTTTGAACTTCGAGCTGTCGGGGATTCCCTACTGGACGACGGACATCGCGGGCTACGGCTGGCCGTATGAGCGGGACACGCGCGATCCGAAATACCAGGAGCTTTATACGCGGTGGTTTGAATTCGGAACGTTCTGCCCCATCATGCGGACGCACGGGCATCGGTCAAACAACACAAACGAGATTTTTTCCTATGGAGCACAGGCGCCCACGCTGATTGCGTATGACAAGTGGCGGTCTCGCATGCTGCCTTATACCTACTCGCTGGCGTGGAGGGTAACGCACGACGACTACACGATGATGCGGCCGCTGGTGATGGATTGGCGCACCGATGAGAACGTCCGCGACATGGCCGATGAGTTTATGTTCGGGCCGGATTTGCTGGTGGCGCCGGTGACGAGGGAAGGCACGACCAGGCGCGAGGTGTATCTGCCGGCAGCGGCGGGATGGTACGACTTCTGGACGGGCGCGAAGATGGAGGGCGGAAAACAGATTGCGGCGAATGCGCCGCTCGATCAGATTCCGCTGTTTGTGAAGGCGGGGTCGATTCTGCCTCTGGGGCCGGAGGTGGAGTACGCGGGCCAGCAGCCGGATGCGCCGATCACGCTGCGTGTGTATCGCGGGGCGGATGCGGATTTCACGCTGTATGAGGATGAGGGCGATTCGTACGACTACGAGAAGGGTGCGCATGCGACCATCGCACTGCACTGGGATGAGGCTTCATCGACGCTGAAGATCGGCGCGCGCGAGGGGAGTTATCCGCGGATGGAAAAGACGCGGACGTTCCGCGTGATTGTGGTGGGTGAGGGCAAGGGTGTGGGGACGGGCGTGGAGACCGCGGTCGACAAGGAGATTCGATATGACGGGACCGCGATGAGCGTGGAAGTCCACTGGCGCAGTCGATTGGTCATGCCATCACGGAACAGCAGCCGCGGCCGTGCAGGCGCCGTAATCCTGCGCCACTTTTTTCACGCTGAAGATCCTGCCCCTGGTGCGGTCTCTGTGTGTCTTGCCGGAAAGGCGCACCCTCTCGCCGGGCTTTACGGCCGCAGTCTTTCCCGCGAGTAGAAACTGCTTGCCATTCGCTGCTGTGAGCTGAAGGGCTCCTCCCTGATCTGCGGCGCAGCCCTCGATGCTGTGCGGCGCGTGAAGGGCGTAGTACACCCCGAATCCGATGCCGACCGGAACCGCGATGAGAATCGCGAAGATCCCTGCGGCCTGCGGGCCGGAGGGCGGGAGGCCCTGCGCCCGTGCGCGCGGCGTATTGGCGAGAAAGATGCAGCAGATCAGAGGGAGAGTGATGCGGAGACCCGGTTTTTTCATTACACATCCATCGATATTTGTAGCGGGATTTCGAGCTTCAGCCCGACGATACGGATCGGGTAGAGCGTTGTCAATCTGCTTATCCGATCGTGTGCCCGGTTCAATGCTGGATGATCGCTTCCGGAGAAATTGGGCTTACCGCAAAAATCAGATTCCCTTCGGGGATGACAGATAGAAAAGCAAGAACAAAGAAGAACAAAAAGCAAGGGCGAACTCCTGAGGTCAGGAGTTCGCCCGTGGCGCTGCTAAACGATGAAGTGAGAAGCTTAGGCGGCTTCTTCCTTGGTGTCTTCGCCGCCTTGTTCCTTGTTGGCTTCTTCGAGTTCCTTTTCGAGCTTCTTGCGCTTTTCGGCCTTGACGGCGTCGCGCTTCTGGCGCTTCTCGTCGAGCTGCTTTTCGGCTCCGAGGAGCTCGATGAAAGCCTTCTCAGCGCCATCGCCCTTTTGGAAGCCGGTGCGGACAATGCGCAGGTAGCCGCCCTGGCGGTCGCCGTAGCGCGGGGCCACGGTTTCAAAGAGGCGGGTCACTGCGGTGTCGGTCTGGAGGAAGGCGAGGGCCTGACGGCGCGAGTGCAGATCGCCCTTCTTGCCCAGGGTGATCATCTTCTCGACGTGCGGACGGACCGCCTTCGCCTTGGCGATGGTGGTCTCCACGCGGTCTTCCACGAGGACGGACGTCACCAGGTTGCGCAGCAGAGCGCGACGATGGCTGGTGTTGCGTCCGAGTTTGAATCCTGCATTGCGATGGCGCATGGTGAAACTCTCTTTCGAAGTCAGTGAACAGTTCACAGTGAGAAGTGGACAGAACTGATCACTGTCCACTGATCACTGTTGACTGCCTTTAAAAGTTCTCGGTCTCGGTGGGCAGCTGGAGATCGACCGAATCCAGGGGCTCGTCCTCGTCGTCGTAGTGGCTGTAGTTGGCAGCCAGTGCGGTGGCGGGCGGGATGCTGGTCGGTCCTGGAACGGCGTTGCCGCTCTCATCGATCTTCATACCCAGGGAGAGGCCCATCTGCGCGAGAAT
>Ga0070684_100002724_pt1 | contig 13056 bp, 11 predicted proteins | sample KBSC723LmetaG_FD_65653 | JGI IMG/M metagenome (GOLD analysis project Ga0070684, IMG submission 65653) | Corn rhizosphere microbial communities from Kellogg Biological Station, Michigan, USA - KBS C7.2-3L metaG | ecosystem: Host-associated > Plants > Roots > Rhizosphere ...
GACATCAAGCGCGGCTCGGACTTCGTCACCGTGTCGTGGAACCACTTCCACAACCACGACAAGACCGCACTGCTCGGCCACGACGACGGCAACGGCAGCCAGGACATCGGGCACCTGCGCGTCACGTACCACCACAACTGGTTCGACGGCACGACGCAGCGCCACCCGCGGGTCCGCTTCGGCAACCCGGTGCACGTGTACAACAACTACTACAACGGCAACAGCGGCTACGGCGTCGCCTCGACGTGCAACGCCGGCGTCCTCGTCGAGCGCAACTACTTCGAGAACGTCTCGCACCCGACCGTGACGCAGACCGGTGACTCGCCGTCGGGCAACCTGCGGGTCATCAACAACTACCTCGTCAACTCGGGCACCGAGCAGGTCCGCAACGGTGCGAGCGTGGCCGCCGTTCCCTACGCCTACACGCCGGACGCGAACAACAAGGTGAAGTCGATCGTCACCGCCGGCGCCGGGACGGGGAAGATCGGTCTCTAGAACAGAAGCTTGTCGCCGCCGGGGAGCTTCCGCGAGTACAAGTGAAGCCTGAGCGTCTCGCGGAGGGCCTCGGCGGCGGGCGGCAAGGGCGCCTCGCGGCGGTGCGCGAGCGCGATGACCCTGTGCATGGCCGGGGTGATGCGGGCGGCGTGCAGCCCGCGCCGGCCGGCGAGCACCCCGCCCGGCACGATCGCCGCGCCGAGGCCGGCCTCGACGAGGCTGAGCACGGCGTCCATCTCGCCGCCCTCGACGGCGAACTTCGGCACGAACCCGGCCTGCCGGCACGCGTCGAGGGTCGCGTCGCGCAAGTCGTAGCCGGGCCGGAACATGACCAGCGGCCGCCGGCGCAGGTCGTCGATGGCCACCTGCGAGGGCAGTGCCTCGGTCGACGCGACGACGAGGCGTTCGCGCAGCAGGGGCTCGGCCGCAAGGGCCGGGTCGGTGCCCACCTCCCGCAGCACGATCAGCGCCAGGTCGAGTGCGCCGTCGGCCAGGCTGCGCTCGAGATCGCGGGAGCCGCCCTCCTGGATCTGCAGGTCGATCCCCGGGTACGCGCGGCGGAAGCGCTGCAGCAGCGACGGCACGATCGACGTGCTCAGGCTGGGCGTGGCGCCGAGCCGGACCCGGCCGCGGCCGAGGCCGATGAGCTGCTCCACGGCCCGCCGGGCGGTGTCGACGTCGGCGACGATCCGGCTGGCGAAGGGCAGCAGCGCCTCGCCGGCCTGGGTGAGCGACACGCCCGCCGGGCCGCGCTCGAACAGCGGCGTGCCGAGGTCGGCCTCCAGGGTGTGGATCTGCCTGGACAGCGACGGCTGGGCGATCCCGACCCGCTCGGCCGCCTGGGTGAAGTGCCGCAGCTCGGCTACCGCGACGAACGAGCGCAACTGCTGAAACTGCACGGATCATAGCCTATCGCTATCGAGTTGACGTCGCCTATGCATTGGACGAATCGCAAGAACGCTCCTAGCGTCGGTCGGATGGTGACCCTTGTCGCGCGCTCGTCGGTCGGGCTCAAGGTCGTGATGGCCGTGAGCGGCGGACTGATGGTGCTGTATCTCGTCGTGCACATGCTCGGCAACCTGAAGTTCTTCGTGGGGCAGGCGTCGTTCGACCACTACGCGGCCTGGCTGCGCACGATCGGCACGCCGGTCCTGCCGTCCAGCGGGTACCTGTGGCTGCAGCGGGCCGTGCTGAGCGTCGCCGTGCTCGCGCACATAGGTTCAGCCGCGATCTTGACCCTTCGAAATCGGCGGGTTCGCTACGCGCACCGGCGCCCGGTGCAGGGCAGCTATTCGGCCCGCACGATGCGCTGGGGTGGCGTGATCATCGCCCTTTTCACCGTGTACCACGTGCTGGTCCTCGCCGACGCCCGGCACCCGTACGCCGACGTCGCGGCCCAGTTCCGCCGGTGGCCGGTGGTCCTCGTGTACACGCTCGCGATCCTCGCGGTCGGCTTCCACCTGCACCACGGCATCGACAGCGCATTGCGGACGCTGGGTAGGCGCGGTTCGTCAAGTGCCGCATTCGTGGTGGCCGTCGCGGTCAGCGCGGGGTTTCTGTCGGTGCCCTTTTGCGTCCTCTTCGGATTGGTGCGCTAAATGTTGGATGCCAAAATTCCCGACGGGCCACTTGAGCAGCGTTGGGATCGGCGCCGCTTCGACGCGCGCCTGGTCAACCCGGCCAACCGGCGCAAGCTGACCGTCATCGTCGTCGGCACCGGGCTGGCCGGCAGTTCGGCGGCGGCCACGCTGGGCGAACTCGGCTACCGGGTGAAGGCCTACTGTTTCCAGGACACGCCCCGGCGGGCCCACTCGATCGCGGCGCAGGGCGGCATCAACGCGGCCAAGGACTACCGCAACGACGGCGACTCGGTGTACCGGCTCTTCTACGACACGATCAAGGGCGGCGACTTCCGCTCCCGCGAGTCCAACGTCTACCGGCTGGCCCAGCTGTCGGTGAACATCATCGACCAGTGCGTGGCGCAGGGCGTGCCGTTCGCGCGCGAGTACGGGGGACTGCTGGACACCCGCTCGTTCGGCGGGGCGCAGGTGTCGCGGACGTTCTACGCGCGCGGGCAGACCGGCCAGCAGCTGCTGCTCGGCGCGTACCAGGCGCTGCAGCGCCAGATCGCCGCCGGGACCGTCGAGATGCACAGCCGGCACGACATGCTCGACCTCGTGGTCGCCGACGGGCGCGCCCGCGGGATCGTCGTCCGGGACCTGGTCACCGGCGAGCTGTCCACGGTCATCGGCGACGCCGTCGTGCTGGCCACCGGCGGCTACAGCAACGTGTTCTACCTGTCCACCAACGCGAAGGGCGGCAACGCCACCGCGACGTGGCGGGCCCACCGGCGCGGGGCGCTGTTCGCCAACCCGTGCTTCACCCAGATCCATCCGACCTGCATCCCCGTCTCCGGCCCGCACCAGTCCAAGCTGACGCTGATGAGCGAATCGTTGCGCAACGACGGGCGGGTCTGGGTGCCCGTGCGCGCAGGCGACTCCCGAGCCCCTTCGCAGATCCCGGCGGCCGAGCGGGACTACTTCCTCGAGCGGCTGTACCCGTCGTTCGGCAACCTGGTGCCGCGCGACATCGCGTCCCGGGTCGCCAAGCGCATCTGCGACTCCTCGTTCGGCGTCGGCCCGGGGGGCCAAGGCGTCTATCTCGACTTCGCCGATGTCCTCGACCGGCTCGGACGCCGAAGCGTGGAGGAGCGCTACGGCAACCTCTTCCAGATGTACGAGCGGATCACCGGCGAGGACCCGTATCAGGAGCCGATGCGCATCTTCCCGGCTCCGCACTACACCATGGGTGGACTGTGGGTCGACTACGACCTGCAGTCGACGATCCCGGGCCTGTTCGTCATCGGTGAGGCCAACTTTTCCGACCAGGGCGCCAACCGGTTGGGCGCGTCCGCCTTGATGCAATGCCTTTCCGACGGGTACTTCGTGCTGCCGGCCACGATCGCCTCCTACCTGGCTGACGGCCCGTTCTCAGCAGTCGCCGGCGACTTCGAGTCGACGGTGGTCGATCAGCTCCAGGCCTTGCTGGCGATCGACGGCGATCGCACCGTCGACTCCTTCCACCGCGAGCTCGGCGAGCTGATGTGGGAGTACTGCGGGATGGAGCGCACCGCCACCGGCCTGCAAAAGGCGCTGGACCGGATCCCGGCGCTGCGGGAGGAGTACTGGCAGCGGGTCAAGGTACCGGGCAGTGCGGCCACGCTCAACCAGTCGCTGGAGAAGGCCGGCCGGGTCGCCGACTTCCTCGAACTGGCCGAGCTCATGTGCCGCGACGCCCTGCACCGCACCGAGTCCTGCGGCGGGCACTTCCGCGCCGAGAGCCAGACCTCTGACGGCGAGGCGCTGCGCGACGACGCGCAGTTCAGCTACGTGGCCGCCTGGGACGCCAACGGCGGGCTGCACAGGGAGCCGCTCATCTTCGACACCGTCCACCCCACGCAACGGAGCTACAAGTGAAGGTAACCCTGCGCGTCTGGCGGCAGACGGGTCCGACTGCGAAGGGTCGGCTGGTGCCCTACGAGGTGCCCGACGCCACCCCCGACATGTCGTTCCTGGAACTGCTCGACCTGGTCAACGAACGGCTCATTGTGGCCGGGGCTGAGCCGATCGCCTTCGACCACGACTGCCGGGAAGGCATCTGCGGCGCCTGCAGCCTGGTCATCGACGGCGTCGCGCACGGCCAGGCGGGGGCCACGGCCTGCCAGCTGTACCTGCGGGACTTCGCCGACGGCGCGACCATCACGGTCGAGCCGTGGCGGGCGCGGGCGTTCCCGATCGTCAAGGACCTCGTCGTCGACCGCGGCGCGCTCGACCGGATCATCCAGGCCGGCGGTTTCATCTCGGCGCCGACCGGCAGCGCGCCCGATGCGCACGCGTTGCCGGTGCCGAAGCCCGACGCGGACGCGGCGTTCGAGGCGGCTGCCTGCATCGGCTGCGGTGCCTGCGTGGCCGCCTGCCCGAACGGCTCGGCGATGCTGTTCACCGCCGCGAAGGTCGCCCACCTCGGCCGGCTGCCGCAGGGCCAGCCGGAGCGGGCGACCCGGGTGCTGAGCATGCTGGCGGCGCAGGACGCGGCCGGGTTCGGTGGCTGTACCAACATGGGCGAGTGCACGGCGGTCTGCCCGAAGGGCATCCCGCTGACCACGATCAGCCGCCTGAACCGCGACTACCTTCACGCCGCCGTTGCCACGAGGGCCTCGAAGTAGCGGTTGGCCTCGTCGGAGATGTCGGCCTGGGCCAGGTATCGCAGCGTCCACAGCGTCGCGATCACGGCCGCCGCGTCGTCGTCCGACCCGGCGGCGTGCTCGACCAGCAGGGCGGCCGCCAGCGCGTAGCCCATCCGCAGCGCCAGCCCGCGCGCCCCGGCCTGGACCCGCTCGGACTTCGGGTCCCGCGCGGCGGCCTCGGCGTCGGCAGCGATCCGGCGAACGGCCGTCGCCAGCGCCTCGGCGACGTCCGGCAGCCGCGTCGACGCCGCGTCGATGGCCGCCTGCGCCCGCATGAGGACCTGCTTGAGCGCGTCGGTACCGCTCAGCGCCCGCAGCACGTCTACCGACAGCACGTTGGTCGTGCCCTCCCAGATCGGCAGCACCTGCGCGTCGCGCAGCAGGCGCGGGATGCCGGTGTTCTCGACGTACCCGGCGCCGCCGAAGCACTCCAGGTATTCGCTGGCCGACGCGACGCCCAGCCGGCCGGTGGTCAGCTTGGCCAGCGGGGCGACCAGGCGCAGCGCCGAGAGCGCGGCCTCGTCGGCGTCGGCTTCGGCCCGCCCGAGCAGCTCGAAGGCGTGCGCGGCCAGCGCGAACGCCCCGGCCGCGTCGACCGCGAGGGTGCCGAGCGTGGCCCGGTGCAGGGGATTGTCGATCAACCGTCCACTTGCGACGGTCCGGTGCCGCGCGTAGCTGGCCGCGTATTCGAGCCCGCGCCGCATGCCGCCGGCCGCCGCGACCGCGTTGTGCAGGCGGGTGATCACGACCAGGGTCATCATCGTGGCGAGCCCGGGCTTGCCCGGGTCGCTGAGCGGGATGCCCAGCGCGTCGTCGAGCCGCACCTCGCCGGTCGGCACGGCGCGGGTGCCGAGCTTGTCCTTGAGCCGCAGCACCTGCAGGCCCTCGTTGTCGTACCGGGGCACCAGGAATGGCACGAGGTGCCGGCTGCCGTCGGCGGCGCCCTCCGGGCGGGCGAGCGCGACGGCCATCGCCGAGTCGATCGCCGAGCAGAACCACTTGTCGCCGGTCAGCCGCCAGCTTCCGTCGGCAGCGCAGCGGGCCGTGGTGGTGGATCGACCAATGTCGGAACCTCCCTGGGACTCGGTCATCCACTGGCCGGAGGTGATCGCGACGGCCGGGTCGGTGGAGATCAGCCGTTCCAGGTATGCCGGTGCCGAGCCGGTCGCGGTCAGCAGCGCCGCCGCGCCGTCGGACATGGCCACCGGGCAGGTGTAGGTCGCCGATTCGGGGCCGTAGAGGTACAGCAGCGCGAACTGGACGATGCGGGTGCCGGCTCCCCAGGTACGCCGGAAATCTGCGTAGGGAAGGGCGACCAGGGCGTGCTCGGCGGCCGCGACACGCAGGCGTTCCCAGCCCGGGGCGGTGTCGATCCGGTCGATGCGCCCGCCCCAGGCGTCGTAGCGGGTGAGTGTCGGCGGGTGCGTCTCGGCGTCGTGGTGCGCCGCGCGCAGCGGACCGAGCACGTCGGCGGCCAGCGCGGCCAGCCGGTCCTTGGCAGCGGCGTGCCCGTCGGGGCCGAGGAGCCGGTCGAGCCAGCCGAGCAGCTGGCGGTCGGTGGCGTAGGGGTCGCGCAGCTCCGGAGCGGCCTGAACGAATCGGGTCATACCCCCGAATCTAAACCAGACGCAACTGTCCGGCGGCGCCGGCGGCCGGGCCGGGACCGACCGGGCGGCTACACGAGCCGTAACTGTCCGGCGGCGCCGGCGGCCGGGCCGAGATCGCCGGCGCGGTGGTGCCGGCGGCACAGCACCTGGTAGCGCACGTCGGCGCTGTCGCCGGCGCTGTCGTCCGCGGTGTCGCCGATCACCACCTGCGCGCCCTCGCGGGCCACCTTGCCGCCGACGACGCGTGCGTTGAGCTGCCCGCGCCGCCCGCACCAGCACAGCACCTCGACCTGGACCGCGACCACCTCGTCGGCGAGCTCGAAGAGCCGCGCGGCGGCCGGGAACAAGCAGGCCCGGAAGTCGGTGGCCAGCCCGAACGCATACACGTCGACGTCGGAGAAGTCGACGAGGTCGGCCAGCTGCTCGATCTGCTCGACCGTGTAGAAGCCGGCCTCGTCGCAGATCAGGTAGTCGACCTTCGCGCCGGCCGCCCAGCGCTGCCGGACCAGCGCGCGGATGTCCAGCGATTCGTCGACCTCGACGGCGTCCCGGCCGAGGCCGATGCGGGTGGTCAGCCGGCCGGGACCGGCCCGGTCGATCGTGGTGAGCACGAGCCCGCGCCGGCCCTGCCGGGAGTGGTTGTAGTCCATCTGCAGCGCGAGGGTGGACTTGCCGCAGTCCATCGGGCCGTAGAAGAACTTCAGGGAGCCGCCGCGTCGTAACCGACTGTCACCGGCGACCGAACAGGAATCTGCACGCACGGCCAGGCAGCCTACCTTCCGGGCGACGCGCGGCCCGGCAACGCGGCGACGAGATCGAGCGGCTCATCGACGTGATAGGTGCATCCAGGTGAAGACCAGGGGCACGTCGCCCTCGCTGATCAGGTGGTGATCCTCGCCCGGCTCGATGATGAGCAGGTCACCGGCGGTGAACCGGCCGGCCTCGGCGCCGTCGATCTCGACCGTGCCGGCGCCCTGCACGATGCAGAAGATCTCGGGGACGGTGTGCACGTGCCGGGCTTCGCCGTGCGTGCGGTGGCCGGGGTCGTCGTAGCGGCTGATCCCGCCGGCCTCGACCGGTCCCCAGCCGGCCCCGATCGCGGCCAGCGTGGCCGGGGTGCCGCCGTCGGGCAGGTCGTTCAGGGTCAGTTTTTTCACCGTGTACCTCCGGAGAAGCCGAAACCGAGTTCGGAGAACAGCGCCTGGTGCGCGGCGGCGGCGCGGACCGCGCCGGCGACCCCGGCGATGGCCCGGCCGGTGCCGTCGGGGCCGGGGACGAGGTGGTCGTCGGCGATGAGCGCCGGGCGGGGCGCGGCCCCGATCGCCTCGACGATCGCCGTGAACGGTTTCGTGCGCTCGAGCGGCACGATGAGCGGGCCACCATCGGCGAGGTTGTCCAGGAGGCTGCGCCGGCCGGGAACTTCGGCGAAATCGTCGTCGCCGGGCAGCTTGAGCCGGTCGGTCGGGTATTCGAGCACGGCCGTCCCGCCGGTGCCGGTCACGGTGATCTCGCCGGCCACGAAGTCGGCGGAGCACAGCGTCACGGCGACCGAGACGGTGGGGCCTTGCCCGGTGAGCCGCAATGTCGCCGTGTCGTCGGTGCCGATGTCGCGGGTCCGGTATCGCTCGAGCTCGATCCGCTCGACCTGTGTGCGCGCGATGGCCAGTGACTGCATGACCGCGTGGGCGAACGCGTTGACCAGCGCGCCGTCGATGGCCCGCCGCCCGGCCCAGGCCGAGCGGGTCCAGTAGCTGTCCGGCCGCCACCAGGCCCCGGCCGCCGCCACGCCGGTGACCGTGCCGAGCCGGCCGGCGTCGATCGCCTCCAGGAGCCGGGTCAGGGCGGCCGAGCCCAGCGCCTGAAAGCCGACCTGGATGCGGTGACCGGCTTCGTCCAGTACACGGGAAAGATCCTGGTGCTCGGCGAGGGTGAGGACGGGTGGCTTCTCGAGCAGGACGTCGGCCCCGGCTCGCAGCGCGTCGATCGCGATCGGCCGGTGGGTCGGCGGCGGGGTCACCACGATCACGATGTCGGGGTGCTGCTCGGCCAGCATCGTTTGGTGATCGGTGTAGACCGGGACGTCGCCGGGGTCTGTTATCCGGGCTACGTCGCAGAGCGCGACGAGGCTGTGGCGGGACGCTGCGAGCTGCCGCCGGTGCCACAGGCCGTGCCCGTTGGCGCCGATGAGCGCGACCCTTACCGCCATGCCGGTCCGCTCGGAAAGGTGTATTGCGCGATCGACGCCGGTTTGAGGGTGACGCTGTAGCCGGGCCGGGTCGGCAGCCGGTAGCGGCCGTCGACCACGGTGACCGGGTCCTCGAAGTGCTCGTGCAGGTGGTCGACGTATTCGACCATGCGCCCGTCGAGCGACCGCGAGACGCGCAGGAAGTCGAAGATCGCCAGGTGCTGGACGTATTCGCAGAGGCCGACGCCGCCGGCGTGCGGGCAGACGGGCACGCCGAACTTGGCTGCCATCAGCAGCACGGCGAGGACCTCGTTGATCCCGGCGACCCGGCAGGCGTCCACCTGGCAGACGCCGATCGCCTCGGCCTGCAGGAGCTGCTTGAAGATCACCCGGTTGGCGGCGACCTCGCCGGTGGCGACCCGGATCGGGGCGACGGCGCGGGCGATGCGGGCGTGGCCGATCACGTCGTCGGCGTGGGTCGGCTCCTCGATCCAGTAGGGGTTGACGGCGCTCAGCCGGGCCATGTTGGCGATCGCCTCGTCGACGTCCCAGATCTGGTTGGCGTCCATCATGAGCAGCGCGTCGGGGCCGATCTCGGCGCGGATCAGCTCGGCGCGGCGCATGTCGTCGTCGATCGGGCCGCCGACCTTCATCTTCATCGCCGTCCAGCCGTCGGCGACGGCCTGGCGGGTGAGCGCGCGGACCTTCTCGTCCGGGTAGCCGAGCCAGCCGACCGACGTCGTGTAGGACGGGAAGCCCTGCTCCTCGAGGATCTTGCGCCGCTCGTCCAGCCCCTCGCGACCGCGCTCGAGCAGCTCGTGCGCCTCGCCGGGGCTGAGCGCCTCGCGGATGTGCCGGAAGTCGATCGACGCGATCAGCTCGTCGCTGGGCAGCTCGGCCAGGAACTGCCACATGGGCACGCCGGCGAGCTTGGCGCGCAGGTCCCACACGGCGTTGACGATCGCGCCGGTGGCCATGTGGATGACGCCCTTCTCGGGGCCGAGCCAGCGCAGCTGGACGTCGGCGGTCAGCGAGCGCAGGAACTCCAGCGGCAGCGCGGCGATGTCCTCGACCCGCCGCCCGGCGACGTGGTGGGCGAGCGCCTCGACGGCGGCGCAGGTGAGCTCGTTGCCGCGGCCGTTGGTGAAGGTGAGGCCGGTGCCGGTGACGCCGGCATCGGTGTGCAGCTCGACGTAGGTGGCCGAGTAGTCGCCGCGGTTGATGGCGTCCGAGCCGTCGCCGGCGGCCGCGGTGGGGAAGCGCACGTCGTGCACGGTGACGTCGCGGATGGTGGTCATGCGCTCAGCACCCTCGTGATGTCGACCGGCTGTCCGGTCGCGATGGACTCGTTGGCGGCCAGGCCGATCAGCAGCGCGCGGGCGCCGTCCTGCTCAGTCGCGTGGCGGCCGAGCTCGTCGGGCGGGGCGCCGGGGTCGAGCAGCTGGGCGAGCATCCGGTCGTCGGCGCCGCCATGGCCCTCCCGGACGGCCGGGCCGAGCGAGATGTCGCGCGGCGGCGCCCAGAAGGGACGCACCGTCAAGCGCGCCGAGGCCTCGCTGCCGGGCCCGACGCGATCGTTTTCGACGACCTCGAGCTCCAGGCGGCCCCGGCTGCCGTTGAACATCACGCGGTAGCCCTCCCACGGCGAGTAGGCGGTCAGGTGGTAGGTCATCGTCGCTCCGCCGGCGTAGCGCACGAGGACGGCCATGTCGTCCTCGATCGTCACGCCCGGGCCGAACACGTTTTGGTCGCGGTGGTAGCCGTCGGCTTGTTCGGCGTCGAGGTACAACTGGGCGAGCCTCGGATCGTCCACAAGGGACAGCGCGAACGGGTCATCGGCGGCCTCCGGGGAGCCGTGCGCGCGCTCGTAGGAACGCGCGTAGCCGTGCCGGTGGCCGGCCTCGTCGCCGTAGAAGAACAGCGTGCCGAACGCGTGCACCCGCGACGGCGTGTCGGCGAGCCACCAGTTGACCAGGTCGAAGTGGTGGCTGGCCTTGTGCACGAGCAGGCCGCCGGAGTTGGCCTTGTCGCGGTGCCAGCGCCGGAAGTAGTCGGCGCCGTGCTGCACGTCGAGCAGCCACTCGAAGTGCACCGACCCGACCGTGCCGATCTCCCGGATCGCTCGCTTGACCGCCTCGTGGACCGGGTTGTAGCGGTAGTTGAAGGTGACCCCGACGCGGCGGCCCGTGCGCTCAACCGCGTCGAGGATGCGCCGGCAGCGAGCGCCGTCGATGGTCATCGGCTTCTCGGTGAGCACGTCGCGCCCGGCGTCGAGCGCGGCGACCACGTATTCGTCGTGGTAGCGGTCGACGGTCGTGACGATCACGACGTCGACCCGCTCCTTGTCGAGCATCGCGACGAAGTCCTCGACCCGGTAGGCCGGCACCGGGCGGGCCCCGCTCTCGATCAGGCGCGCGTTGTGCGCGGCCATGCGCAGCGGGTTGGTGTCGGCCAACGCGACCAGTTCGGCGACGTCCGGGTGCGCGAGCGTGATCCCGCGCGTGTAGAGCTCGGCGCGGTGGCCGGTGCCGACGACGGCGTATCGACGCATTGGCTCCTCCTTCCGCCCCAACCTACTGCAAAGGTTTGCAGAAAACTGCCCCAAAGCGAGCACCGATCGGCGGCCGGCCCGCCCGTGGCCCGTCGCGCTGAACGCACTTAGTTAAGCGCTTTCCTGAGGGAAAACGCAACCAATTCGGCATTGACTTTCGGGGACGGGCGTTTGCATCATTGGCGGCATCGATCGGCCAAGCAGCGATGGCCGTCACTACCGCGAGGGGAGGGTCGACCGTGCCCGTCACCATTCGCGATGTCGCGCGCGCCTCGGGCGTGCACGTGTCGACCGTGTCCCGGACGTTCTCGGCACCGCACCTGGTCAACGCCGAGACCCGCAGCCGCGTGCTGTCGACCGCGGAGCGGCTCGGCTACCTGCCCAACCGCGCCGCCCGCGCGCTGATCACCGGCCGGACGCACAACATCGGCTTGATCGTCGCCGACATCGCCAACCCGTTCTTCCCGCCGCTGATCAAGGCGGCCGAGGCCCAGGCCCGCCAGCGCGACTACCACGTGTTCGTGGCCGACTTCAACGAGGATCCGCTGGTCGAGGAGCAGCTCGTGCGCGCCCTGGCCAAGCAGGTCGACGGGGTGCTGCTGTGCAGCCCCCGGGTCGGCAACCACGTGATCGAGGAGCTGCGTCGTGAGGTGCCGCTCGTGGTGATCAACCGGCTGGTTGACGGCTCACCCACCGTGGTCATGGACGTCGGCCAGGGGGCCCGGTCGGCGATCGAGCACCTGGTCGGGCTCGGCCACCGCGACCTGCTGCTGCTCGCCGGGCCGCGCGGCTCGTGGACCAGCCGCGAGATCCGCCGCTCGGCGATGGCCACCGCGCGCTCCGGCGGGGCCACCCTCACCGTGCTGGGCCCCAACCAGCCGACCGAGACCGCCGGGCGGGCCGCCGCCGACGCGGTCGCGGCCAGCGGCGCGAGCGCCGTGCTCGCCTACAACGACCTCATGGCCATCGGCCTGCTCGACGGGCTGCACGCCCTCGGCCTGCGGATCCCGGCCGACCTCAGCGTCGTCGGCATCGACGACATCACGGTGAGCCGGCTCCTGCGGCCCAAGCTCACCACCGTGTCCAACCCGACGGCGGCCGCCGGCCGGACCGCCGTCGACATGCTGCTGCAACTCGGCGACGACCGCCGCACCACCGCACAGGTCACCCTTCCGACCGAACTGATCGTCCGCGACTCGACCGGCCCCGGCCCCGGCGCCCGGACCCTCGCTCTCGCCGAGGCCGGCTTACACCCCTCATACGCCAAGGAGTGACATTCACATGTCCAGCACGTCTGATTCCGGGCTGAGCCGAAGGCAAGCGCTTCGACTGCTCGGCGGTTCGGCCCTCGCCGTGCCGCTGGTTCTGGCCGGTTGCGGCGACGACAGCGGCAGCGGCCCGTCGGCGTCCTCGACCCAGCCGGTCGAGCTCAGCTTCTTCTGGTGGGGTGGGCAGGCCCGCGCCGACCTCACCGACAAGGCGCTCGCGCTGTACACCCAGAAACACCCGAACGTCACGTTCAAGAAGACCTGGCAGGGCAACCAGGGCTACTTCGACAAGCTCGCCACGCTGACCGCCGGCGGCGACGCGCCGGACATCTTCCAGATCGACGACAACTACCTGACCGAGTACGCGTCACGCAGCGTCACCCTGGACCTCACGCCGTACCAGAAGTCCGGCAAGCTGGACACCTCGAAGTTCCCCGAGAGCCTGTGGAAGTACGGGCTGGTCGACGGCAAGCTGGCCGGGCTGTCGTTCGGCGAGAACACGCAGGGCCTGGTGTTCAACAAGACCCTGCTGCAGTCGCACAGCCTGCCCGAGCCGAAGACCGGGCAGAGCTGGGAGGATCACATCGCCTGGGCGGCCAACGTCACCCAGGTCACCGGCACCCCCGGCACGATGGACCCGAGCGGCTCCTACCAGGCGTTCTGGGTGTGGCTGCGCCAGCGCGGCAAGGAGCTCTACAACGGCA
>Ga0070684_100002725_pt1 | contig 13055 bp, 6 predicted proteins | sample KBSC723LmetaG_FD_65653 | JGI IMG/M metagenome (GOLD analysis project Ga0070684, IMG submission 65653) | Corn rhizosphere microbial communities from Kellogg Biological Station, Michigan, USA - KBS C7.2-3L metaG | ecosystem: Host-associated > Plants > Roots > Rhizosphere ...
CGGCGTCGGCCTGCCCGGCCGCGGGGTCGACGACGACATACTGCTTCTCGCCCGGCAACACCATGTGCAGGCGCTTGCGGGCCTGGCTCTTGATGTATTCCGGATCGTTCCACTTGGCGGCCTGGATATTCAGCTGGTCGATCCGCTGGGACTGGTCGGCCTGGCTGTCCTCGAGCGCGGCGATCTCGGCCTGCTGGGCCAGGTAGACCCGCACCGGGTAGGCGTAGGCCAGCAGCAATCCCAGCATCACCAGGCTCAGCACCATGGCGCGGCCGGTGAAGCGGCGCGGCTCGGGCGCCCGCAGCCGCTTGGCCGTGCCGGCGGCACTCCCGGTGCCGGCCATGCGCTTGGGCGGCTCGGGCCGGGTCGGCGTGCGGCCGCGGACGTTGCTCCCCCGCGCACCTCGCGGCGGATTTCCCCGCGAAGGGAGGCCACGCGCCGCGGACGGGCCACCGGGCCGGCTCCGCTGCTGCATGACCACCCCCTGCGCGAAAATTCGCCCTAACGGTATCGCGGGAAGGCGCCCCGACCGGCGTACCGCGCCGCGTCGTCGAGCTCTTCTTCGATGCGCAGCAGCTGGTTGAACTTGGCAACCCGCTCGGAGCGGGCCGGCGCGCCGGTCTTGATCTGGCCGCTGCCGACGGCGACGGCGAGGTCGGCGATCGTGGTGTCCTCGGTCTCGCCGGAGCGGTGGCTGATCATCGTCTTGTAGCCGGCCCGGTGGGCGAGGTCGACCGCGTCGAGCGTCTCGGTGAGCGTGCCGATCTGGTTGACCTTGACCAGGACCGCGTTGGCCGTGCCGGTGGCGATGCCCCGGGCGATCCGCTGCGGGTTGGTGACGAAGAGGTCGTCGCCGACGATCTGGATGCGGTCGCCGAGCCGCTCGGTGAGCGCCTTCCAGCCGTCCCAGTCGTCCTCGGCCAGCGGGTCCTCGATCGACACGATCGGGTAGGAGTCCACCAGCTGCGCGTAGTAGTCGATCAGATCGCCGGTGGACTTCGCGGCGCCCTCGAACGTGTAGCTGCCGTTCTCGAAGAACTCGGTCGCCGCCACGTCGAGCGCCAGCGCGATGTCGCTGCCCAGCGAGTAGCCGGCGGCCTGCACCGCCTCGGCGATCAGGTCGAGCGCGGCCGAGTTGTGCGGCAGGTTGGGCGCGAAGCCGCCCTCGTCGCCGAGGCCGGTCGCGTAGCCCTTCTTCTTCAGTACCGACTTGAGCGCGTGGTAGACCTCGACGCCGGCGCGCAGGGCTTCGCGGAAGGTCGGGGCGCCGATCGGGGCGACCATGAACTCCTGAACGTCCACATTGGAGTCGGCGTGGGCGCCACCGTTCATGATGTTCATCATCGGAACCGGCAGCACGTGCGCGTTGGGGCCGCCGACGTAGCGGAAGAGGCTCAGCCCGGCCGAGTCGGCCGCCGCCTTGGCCACGGCAAGGGATACGCCGAGGATCGCGTTGGCGCCGAGGTTGGACTTCTCCGGGGTGCCGTCAAGATCGAGCATCGCCTGGTCGACGAGGCGCTGCTCGGCCGCGTCGTAGCCCTGGATGGCCTCGGCGATCGTCTCGTTGACGTTGTCGACCGCCCGCTCGACGCCCTTGCCGCCATAGCGCTTCGGGTCGCCGTCGCGCAGTTCGTTGGCCTCGAACGCGCCGGTGGACGCGCCCGAGGGCACGGCCGCCCGGGCCTGGGTGCCGTCGTCCAAGGCGATTTCGACCTCGACGGTCGGGTTGCCCCGCGAGTCGAGGATTTCGCGCGCGCCGATTGCCTCAATCGTGGCCACAGTCGTGTCACTCCTTGGAATTGTGCCGTGGGTTGATGCCGAGTGGGCCGCGCCGATGCGGTCGCTTCCGAGCCTAGACCGCCAGCAGGGCGCGCAGATGGCGGGGCGGCGGGTTGCCGTGCGCCAGCATGCGGTCGTGCCAGTCCTTCAGCGACACCCCCGCCGGGCGCAGGCGTGCGATCTCCGACACCTCGGTGTACCCGACGAAGTAGGTCGACAGCTGCGTCGAGCTGAGCAGCGACCGCCGCCACTTGCCGGCTGCCTCGCCGTCCTCCTGGAAGCCGCGGCCGATCATCAGCGCCATCGCCTCGTCCTCGGTCATCCCGTCGCAGTGCACCCGCTGGTCGAGGATCGCGTTGATGCTCATCCGCAGCTGCATCTTGAGCTGCTGCAGCTTGATCGGCAGGCCGCCGAAGCCGTGCTCGACCATGAACTCCTCGGCGTAGACCGCCCACCCCTCGACGAACGGCCCGGAGAAGCCGAGCGCCCGCGCCCGGGTCTGGCCCCGGAACCGTCGTGCGTGTGCGAGTTGCAGGAAGTGGCCGGGCATCGCCTCGTGCACGGTCAGATTGCGCAGCATGTGGTGGTTGTACTCGCGGTAGAACGACTCGACCCGCTCCGCGGACCAGTCCGCCGGGGTCGGCGAAATGCAGTAGAACGTCGGCTGGCCAGCGGTTTCGAGCATGCCGGGCGGGTCGCAGTAGGCGACCGCGACGCCCCGCGAGAACTCGGGCATCTCCATGATCACGATCGGGTCGTCGATCAGCGAGATCAGGTCGTGCTCGCGCACATAGGCGGTCGCCTCGTCGAGCGTGTGCCGGGCCGAGTCGACGATGGTCGCGTCGTCCGGGTGGTCGGCGCCGAGCCGGTCGAGGGCGGCCTTGGCCGACTTGTCGGTCGCCGGCTCGCCCAGGAACTCGGCGGCTGCCTCGCGCAGCTCCGCGCTGACCCGGTCCAGGTTGGCCTCGGCCCGGTCGAGGATCTGCTTGGCGGTCAGCTCGCTGTCCAGCGCGTGCCAGAGCCGCGCCTCCCAGAGCCGGCGCCCGATGCGCGGGTCGCGGTCGGCGCCGGCGGCATCGTCGAGCCGCTCGCGCAGCCAGGCCGCAAACTCGTCGAGCTCGCGCGCCGCCGTCGTCTGCAGCGGCTCGACATCCTGGGCCAGCGCCGGCGCCTCGGCCAGCAGCCCGGCCAGCTCATTGCGGACCAGCGTGGCGGTGCCACCGAACTGGCCGACCGCGGTCTCGACGTGCACGCGCGGCATGTCCTGCAGCACCGCCCGGGCGTCGGCGAGCGCGTCGGGCACCCGCGCCAGGCGCATGGCCAGCGAGGAGATGCGCTCCTCGGCCGGCGCGAACGGCCGGGAAACCAGGTCGTGCAGCAGGCCGCCGGGGTTGTGCACGAGCGGGTTCCACTCGTGCTCGCGGATCTCGGTCCGCTCGAACAGCGCCCGCTCGACACGGGCCAGCAGCAGCGCGTGGTCGACCTGCAACTGCTGATCGAGCGCGTCGATGTCGACCTGGGACAGCGCGGCCGACGCGTCGCGGAGCATGGCCACGTCCTCGGCGACCGCGTCGGCCGAGAGGCGGGGCAGCCGGCCGTCGAAGCGGTGGTCGCCGGCCGTCGAGGCCAGGTGCGGATCGGATTCGAGGAGGGCGTCGGCGATGTGCTCGGCGAGTTCGACGAAGTCGTGCGGCATGAGGAGCAACCTACTCCTCGGCGTTGCGGATCCGCGCCATGTAGCCCAGGACGGCCTCCCGGAGGGCCGTCTCGGCGTCGATCCCGTCCGCGCGGCCCTGCGCGACCAGGCGCAGCAGCACGCTGCCGAGTTCGTCGCCGGCCGGCAGCGGCACGTCGAGGTCGCCGCGGGCGGCCCGGTGCAGCACCTTGGCGGCGAGCGCGAGGGCCGGCTGGGCCAGCACGACTCCGTCCATCGTGGACGAACGCGCCTTCTCGGCCTTCTTGATGGCCTCCCAGTTGTCGACGATCTCGTCGATCCCGGCGACCGTCGTATCGGCGAACACGTGCGGGTTGCGCCGGATCAGCTTGGCCACCAGGTCACCGGCGACGTCGTCGACGCTGAAGCCGGCCGTGTCCTGGCCCAGCCGCGCGTGCAGCACCACCTGCAGCAAGACGTCACCGAGTTCTTCGCGCAGGGCGGCGAGGTCACCGGCCTTGATCGCGTCATAGGCCTCGTATGCCTCTTCCAACAGGTACGGCGCGAGGCTGTCATGGGTCTGCGACTTCTTCCAGGGGTCGCCGCCGTCGGGGGCCATCAACCGGTCGATGACGGTCACCGCGTCGAGGAGCCGGGCCCCGGGCGGGTCCCACGAGCCGTAGAGCAGCTCGAGCTCGGCCCGGCCGGGGTCGCGGGCCAGCCGCAGTCCGACCTCGCGGGCGAGGTCCTCGTCGCCGTTCGGCCCGGACAGCCACACGACCGTGCCGTGCCGGTCGAGCGCGGCCAGCACGGCGTCGGCGGTCGGCTCCACAGTGGACACCGTCGCGCCGGCCGCGCGCAGCGCCGCGGTCTGCTCGCTCTCGGCGGCCGCCAGGACCGGATGGGCCCGAACAAGATCCCACGCCGGCGCGGTCAGCAGCCCGGCCGGCAGCCGGGGTGAGGTGACGAGCAGGACGATGCGCGGGTTCAGGAGCCGCCCTCCGAGGCGTCGGTCACGATCGACTCGCCGGTCTGGCCGAACGGCACGCCCGTCACCACGCCCCGCTGGCTGTCGAGGAGCAGCACCGGCATGGCCAGCGGCGTGTAGCGCGGGTTGACGGTGAGGTGGCGCTTCTTCGCCCAGTCGTCGAGCATCGTCTGCGCGTTGAGAAAGCCGACGATGGTCGCAGCCTGCGAGCCCTGGGCGACCACGTTGTCGTCGGACAGGCCGGGCGGGAACATCTGCGCGTCGACCCCGGTGCGGTAGTAGCGCAGGATCTGGTCCCTGGACGGCGCGGCGGTGCCGGCGTTCTTGCCCAGGATGTCGATGCTGTCGAGGTAGTTGCCCAGCAACTGTGCATAGGGGTGCGCGGGCGGGATGCCGTAGCCCCGGGCCACAACGTCGACGAACTGGGGGTTCGGCGTCAGGCTCCGATCGCTGACCAGCTGGTGCGCCAGGTCGCCGTAGACCATCAACGCGAGCACGAGCTGGCGGCTGATCGGAACCGGGCCGGGCTGGACGTCGGCCGTGCGACCGGCGTTGACCTTGTCAACCGCGTCGACCAGGGCTTCGACCTGATCGATCGTGATCTTCTCGCTGCCAACGTAGGCGGCGATCCCGGGCTCGGACCGGCACCCGGTCAGGACAAGCGCACCGACGAGGGCCAGGACGGCGACGAGCGCGCCGCGACGAACTCGCTGCATGGTGGACAACTGTCTCATGTCGTCGATTTCGCCGCGGGTGCCGGGTCGCCGAGCACCGACGTCAGCAGCTCGGCGGCCCACTCCAGCAGCGCGGTGTCGCGCAGCGGCTCGCCGCCGACCCGGCGGGTCATCGGCCGGGGCAGCGACACCGTCTCGGCGGCCGCCTTGTAGACCGCCTCCGGGTAGAGCCGCTTGAGCCGCAGCTGCTTCGAGTCGGGCAGCGGCAGCGTGGCGAACCGGATGTGCCGGCCCTGCAGTGACACGTCGGTCAGGCCGTAGGAGCGGGCCCGGAACCGGAAGCGGGCGACCGCGATCAGATTGGCGACCGGAGCCGGCGGCTCGCCGTATCGGTCGCGCATCTCGGCGACCACCTCGTCGAGCGCGGCGCCGTCCCGGGCCCCGGCGATCTTGCGGTAGATCTCCAGCCGGAGCCGCTCGGCCCCGATGTATTCCATCGGCAGGTGCGCGTCGACCGGCAGGTCGATCTTGACGTCGACCTCTTCCTCCTCCGGCAGTTCGCCCTTGAACTGCTGGACCGCCTCGCCGACCATCCGCACGTACAGGTCGAAGCCGACGCCCTCGATGTGCCCGGACTGCTCGCCGCCGAGCAAGTTGCCGGCCCCGCGGATCTCCAGGTCCTTCATCGCCACGTACATGCCGGCGCCGAGCTCGGTGTGCTGGGCGATCGTGGCCAGCCGCTCGTGGGCGTGCTCGGTCAGCGGCTTGTCCCCGGGGTACAGGAAGTAGGCGTAGGCGCGCTCCCGGCCCCGGCCGACCCGGCCACGGATCTGGTGCAGCTGGGCGAGGCCGAGCAGGTCGGCCCGCTCGACGATCAGCGTGTTGGCGTTGGGGATGTCGATGCCGCTCTCGACGATCGTCGTGCAGACCAGCACGTCGTACTCCTTCTCCCAGAAGCCGACCATGATCCGCTCGAGGGCGTCCTCCCCCATCTGTCCGTGGGCCACCGCGATCCGGGCCTCGGGGACCAGCTCGCGCAGCCGCCGGGCCGCCCGCTCGATCGACTCGACCCGGTTGTGCAGGTAGAACACCTGGCCATCGCGCAGCAGCTCGCGGTGGATCGCAGCGGCGATCTGCTTGTCGTCCTGGGCACCGACGAAAGTGAGCACCGGGTGGCGTTCCTCCGGCGGGGTCGCGATCGTCGACATCTCCCGGATGCCGGTGATCGCCATCTCCAGCGTCCGCGGGATCGGCGTGGCCGACATGGTGAGCACGTCGACCGAGGCGCGCAGCTGCTTGAGGAACTCCTTGTGCTCGACCCCGAAGCGCTGCTCCTCGTCGACGATCACGAGGCCGAGCTGCTTGAACCGGGTGGCCGCCTGAAGCAGCCGGTGGGTGCCGATGACGATGTCGGCCGTGCCGTCGCCGACCTTCTCGAGAGTGAACTGGGCTTCCTTCGGCGTCTGGAACCGGGAGAGCTGCCGGATGTCGACCGGGAACTGGGCGATCCGCTCGGAGAACGTGTTGAAGTGCTGCTGGGCGAGCAGCGTGGTCGGCACGAGGATGGCCACCTGCTTGCCGTCCTGCACCGCCTTGAAGGCGGCCCGAACGGCGATCTCGGTCTTGCCATATCCGACATCGCCGCAGATCAGCCGGTCCATCGGCACCGGCTTCTCCATGTCGATCTTGACTTCCTCGATCGCCGCGAGCTGGTCGGGCGTCTCCGTGTAGGGGAACGCGTCCTCCAGCTCGCGCTGCCACGGGGTGTCCGCCCCGAACGCGTGGCCGTGCGAGTTTTGCCGCACCGCGTAGAGCTGGATGAGCTGCGCGGCGATCTCGCGGACTGCCTTGCGGGCCCGCGACTTGGCCTTCTGCCAGTCCGAGCCGCCCATCTTGTGCAGGGTCGGCGACTCCCCGCCGACGTAGCGGGACAGCTGATCGAGCTGGTCGGTCGGCACGAAGAGCCGGTCGCCGGGCTGGCCCCGCTTGGACGGCGCGTACTCGATCACCAGATATTCCCGGTCGGCGCCGTTGACCGTGCGCTGGACCATTTCCACGTACTTGCCGATGCCGTGCTGCTCGTGCACCACGAAGTCGCCGGCCCGCAGCTCCAGCGGGTCGATCTGGTTGCGCCGCCGGCTCGGCATCTTGCGCATGTCCTTGGTCGACGCACCGCGCCCGCCGGAGATGTCGGTGCCGGTGATCACCGCGAGGCGCCCGGCGTCGTCGAGGAAGCCCTGGGTGAGCGAGCCGGTCGCGACGGTGATCACGCCCGGCTCGGGCGGCGCGGGGAGCTGGGCGACGATCGAGGTGCCGAGGCCGGCGTCGCGCAGGACCTCGGCCGCGCGCTGGGCCGGGCCGTGCCCCTCGAAGACCAGCGCGACCCGCCAGCCGTCGCCGGCCAGGCGCTTGAGGTCGTCGACGACACGGGCGGTCTCCCCGTGGTACAGCGGGACCGGCTGGGCCGACAGGGTGATCGCGATGGCGTTGTCGACGACCGCGACCGGCTCGGGCAGCTCGCCCTCCAGCCACGGCTCGTCGGGCTCCGGCCGGGTTGTCTCGGTCGCCGCGAACGGGCTCAGCGACCACCAGGGTTGGCCGAGGCGAGCGGCTTCCGCCCGTACCACGGCCAAGGTTTTAAAGGCGGCGGCCCCGAGGTCGATCGGTGCCTCGCCGCCCACGGCCGCGGCAGCCCAGCTCGCCTCGAGGAATTCGGCGCTGGTGCGCACGAGGTCGTGAGCGCGGGTCCGGATCCGCTCGGGGTCGCAGAGGAGCACATGGGTTCCGGCCGGCATGCAGTCCAGCAGCAACTCGAGGGCGTCGGTGTCCCCGAGCAGGGCCGGGGCGAGCGACTCCATGCCCTCGACCGGCACACCGGCGGCCAGCTTGTCGAGCATCTCGGCGAGCTGTGGATGGTCGGTCGACAGCGCCGCCGCCCGAGCCCGGACGTCCTCGGTGAGCAGCAGCTCACGGCAGGGCGGCGCCCAGAGCCGCTCGACGCGGTCGATGGTCCGCTGGTCGGCGACCGCGAAGCTGCGGATCTCCTCGACCTCGTCGCCCCAGAACTCGACCCGCAGCGGGTGCTCCTCGGTGGGCGGGAAGACGTCGAGGATGCCGCCGCGGACGGCGAACTCGCCGCGCTTGGTGACCAGGTCGACCCGGGCGTAGGCGATCTCGCCGAGGCGGGTGACCACCGCCTCGAGCTCGGCCTCGTCGCCGGCCGTCAACTCCACCGGCTCAAGATCGCCCAGACCCTTGAGCTGGGGCTGCAGCACCGAGCGGACAGGCGCGACGACGACGCGGAGCGGGACACCGCCGGCGGCGCCGGAGCCTGCGGAGGCGTCGCTTCGGCGCGCTTTTGGCAGACTGCTGGGGTGAGCCAGCCGCCGGAGCACGGCCAGGCGCCGGCCGACCGTGTCGGAGCGCGGGGACAGCCGCTCGTGCGGCAGCGTCTCCCAGGACGGATAGACCGCGACACGATCCGGGTCGAGCAGGCAGCCGAGCGCCTCGGCCAGGTCGTCGGCCTCCCGGCTGGTCGCAGTGACCGCGAGGACGGGCCGCTCGGCGGCGAGCGCGGCGGTGACGAACGGGCGCAGCGACGCGGGTGCGGTCAGCTCGACCTGCTCGGTGTCGCCGCGCTGGGCGAGCTGGCGGGCCCGGGCGAGGGCGGGGTCGGCGAGGGCGGCGGCGGTGAGACCGGCCAGTTTCATGTGCTGGACCCTTCGGGCGCAACGCAGTTAACCCCCGACGCCAAGAGGCGGGGGGTGTCAGATACCACCTCAAGCGTACCGCGCGGACGTGGGCCGATAGGATCGGCAAGGACAGCGCGGTCCCCGGGCAGGCTCATCGAGGGGGAATCAACGCATGTCTGAATCAGGCGCCGACGCCGCGCTCCGCGCCGACATCCGCCGGCTCGGCACGCTGCTCGGGCAGAGCCTGGTGCGCCAGGACGGCCAGCCGCTCCTCGATCTCGTCGAAGAGGTCCGCGCCCTGGTCCGGGCCGAGCCGGAGGGCGCCGTCGAGCGCCTGGCCGGGCTCGACGTGGTGGCCGGGACGCAGCTCGCGCGGGCCTTCTCCACCTACTTTCACCTGGCCAACATCACCGAGCAGGTGCACCGCGCGCGGGAGCTGCGCCGGACCCGCGTCCGGGAGGGCGGCTGGCTCGAGCGGGCCGCCAAGCTGATCGCCGACCGGGGCGTCGGCGTCCGCGAGATCGGCACGATCGCCACCCGGCTCGCCGTCCGGCCGGTGTTCACCGCCCACCCCACTGAGGCGGCCCGCCGCTCGATCCTGACCAAGCTGCGCGCGGTCGCCGACGAGCTGGACGCCGAGGCGATGGCCAACGCCCTCGACGGCGCCGCCCAGCCGGATCCGACCCGGGCCGCCCGGACCGACCGCCGGCTGGCCGAGCTGCTCGACGTCCTCTGGCAGACCGACGAGCTGCGCCTGGACCGGCCGGAGCCGATCGACGAGGCCCGCAACGCCGTGTACTACCTGGCCGACCTCGCCGCCGACGCTGCTCCGCAGGTCCTCGACGACCTGACCGAAACGCTGCGCGACCTTGGCGTGCAGCTGCCGCCGACGGCCCGCCCGCTGACCTTCGGCTCGTGGATCGGCGGCGACCGGGACGGCAATCCGTACGTGACCCCCAAGGTCACCCGCGACGTGCTCATGATCCAGCACGAGTACGGGATCCGGACCGCCGAGCGGGTGATCGACGACCTGGTCGACGAGTTGTCGGTCTCCAAGCGGCTGCGCGGGGTGTCGCTCGACCTCTCGGCCAGCCTCGCCCAGGACCTCGACCGGCTGCCCGAACTGCCCGAACGGGTACGCCGGGTCAACCTCGAGGAGTCCTACCGGCTGAAGCTGCGCTGCATCCGGCTCAAGCTGGGCAACACGCGCACGCGGCTGGCCACCGGCACGCCGCACCAGGAGGGCCGCGACTACGTCGGCACCGGCGAGCTGATCGCCGACCTCGAGCTGATGCGCGCGTCGCTGGCCCGCAACGGCGGCGCGCTGGCCGCGACCGGCAAGCTCGCCTCGGCCATCCGCACGCTCTCCGCGTTCGGCCTGCACCTGGCCACGCTGGACGTGCGCGAGCACGCGGACGCCCACCACGAGGTGCTGGCCCAGCTCTACCGGCGGGTCGGTGAGGTCGACTACGCCGCTCTCGACCGGCCGTCGCGCAAGGAGGTGCTGATCAAGGAGCTGGACAGCCGCCGGCCACTGTCCACTCGGGACACTGCGCTGACCGACAGCGCGCGCAAGACGTTCGATGTCTTCTCGGCGATCCGCGACGTCCAGGACCGCTTCGGACCGGAGGTCGTGGAGACCTACATCGTGTCGATGACGCTCGGCGTCGACGACCTGCTCGCCGCCGTCGTGCTGGCCCGCGAGGCGGGACTCGTCGACCCCGCCGGGCCAGGGTGGGTCCGCGCCGAAGGCGCGGGTCGGGGGGGCTGGGAATCGGCCCGCATCGGCTTCGTCCCCCTGCTGGAGCAGTCGACCGAGCTGGACATCGCCGGCGAGCTGCTCGACGAGTTGCTGTCGCTGCCCGCCTACCGCGCGATCGTGCGCGCCCGCGGCGACGTGCAGGAGGTCATGCTCGGCTACTCGGACTCCAACAAGGAGGCCGGCATCACCACGTCACAGTGGTCGATCCACCGGGCCCAGCGGGCGCTGCGGGACGTGGCCGCGCGGCACGGCGTACGCCTGCGGCTCTTCCACGGTCGCGGCGGCACCGTCGGCCGGGGCGGCGGGCCGACCCACGAAGCGATCCTCGCCCAGCCGTGGGGCACGCTCGACGGCGCGATCAAGGTGACCGAGCAGGGCGAGGTGATCTCCGACAAGTACACGCTGCCGGCCTTGGCCCGTGAGAATCTCGAGCTGACCCTGGCCGCGGTGCTGCAGAGCGCGCTCCTGCACACCGAACCGCGCCAGCCGGCCGAGGCGCTGGCCCGCTGGGACGGCGCGATGAACACGGTCTCCGACGCCGCCTACCGTGCCTATCGCTCTCTCGTGGAGAATCCCGATCTTCCCGCGTACTTCTGGGCAGCCACGCCGACCGAGCTGCTGGGCGCGCTCAACATCGGCTCCCGGCCGGCCAAGCGGCCGAACGCCGACGCCGGGCTGTCCGGGCTGCGGGCGATCCCGTGGGTGTTCGGCTGGACCCAGTCGCGCCAGATCGTGCCCGGCTGGTTCGGCGTCGGCTCGGGGCTGGCGACCGGCCGTGCGGCCGGGCTCGGCGAGGTGCTCGGCGAGATGTTCGAGAAGTGGCATTTCTTCGGCACGTTCCTGTCCAACGTCCAGATGATGCTCTTCAAGACCGACCTGACGATCGCCGGCCGTTATGTGAAGACGCTGGTACCGGTCGAGCTGCGGCCGATCTTCGACACGATCCGGGAGGAGTACGAGCTGACCGTCCGCGAGGTCCTGGCGATCACCGGCGAGTCGGCGCTCCTCGAGCGGCAGCCGGTTCTGCACCGGACGCTGCAGGTGCGCGACACATACCTGCAACCGCTGCACCTGCTGCAGGTGTCGCTGCTCGCCCAGTACCGGCAGAGCAAAGCGCAGGACGCCAGCCCGTGGCGCACCAGCGGGCCCGATCCGGCCCTCGAACGGGCGCTGTTGACCACGGTCAACGGCATCGCCGCCGGGATGCGCAACACGGGCTGAGGGCCTGTATCAACGTGGGGATCGGAGCGAGGCGAGGCCCAGGCGTCGGCCGGGGCGGCGCCGGAGCGGCCGGATACCTGGAGGGTTGTATCCGGCCGATCTGGCGTGGTTCCAGGCGGCGTGCGGAAACTGCTCCGGCGCCGCCCGGCCCCGACGTTGATGCAGGCCCTCCGGAGACCGTCTGTCGCTTCTGACAGACTGTGGACGTGTCGATGAACGGATGGGTGCTGCCGGACGACGTGCTGCGTGAAGCGCCGACCTACACGCCGCGCCCGCACGAAATCGCCGACCTGGAACTGCTGCTGTCCGACGCCTATGCGCCGCTGACCGGCTTCGTCGGGCAAGCCGATCTGCAGAGCCTGCGCCGCACCGGCCGGCTCACCGACGGCACGGCCTGGCCGGTGCCGGTCACGCTCGAGGTGCCGCAGCCGCTGGCCGAGCAGCTCGACCCGGCCAACCCGATCAAGCGGGTGCTCGTGCTGACCGATCTGGAAGGCGCCCCGATCGCGGCCATCGACGCCGTCGACTCCTGGCCGACCCGTGACGGGCTGGCCGGCCTGGCCGGTCGGGTCCGGCGCATCGGCGACGGCGGGCATGGCGCATTTCGCCGGCTCCGGCGCACCCCGGCCGAGGTCAAAGGCGCGATGCCGGCCGGTCGCGTGCTCGGCGTGATCGCCGAGCGGCCGTTGCACCGCCCACAGCTGGCCCAGATCGCGCGGGCCGCCCGTACGCTCGCCGCCCATCTGCTCGTCATGATCCCGGTCGCCGAGCCCGGACCGGGCGGGCTGGCCGCCGAGGCCCTCGTCCGCTGCATCCTGGCGGCCCGCGACCGGATGCCGTCGGCCACGATCATCGCGCTGCCCATCGCCTCCCACGGCGACGAGATCCGCGACGCGATGCTGCGGACCCGCGTCGCCGCCGCCTACGGCGTGACCCACCTGGTCGCCTCGAGCGAGTCGATGATGTCCGGTGGCGGGCTGCGGGTGCTGGTGCCGCGGGCGCTCGCGTACGACGGCCGCGACGGGCAGTGGCGCTCGATCGACGACATCCCGCCCCGGCATCGCCGGCTTCCGCTGAACAACGCCGAGATCGAGGACCACCTCGATCGGGGGACGCCGCTGCCGGAGTGGCACACGCCGCCGGCCGTCGCGCGGGAGCTCGGGCGGGCTCGCCCGCCACGCCGCCAGCGAGGACTCGTCGTATTCTTCACCGGCCTGTCCGGGGCCGGCAAGTCCACTGTGGCCAGAGGCGTGGCCGACACGTTGCTGGAGACCGGCGAGCGCAC
>Ga0070684_100002727_pt1 | contig 13053 bp, 13 predicted proteins | sample KBSC723LmetaG_FD_65653 | JGI IMG/M metagenome (GOLD analysis project Ga0070684, IMG submission 65653) | Corn rhizosphere microbial communities from Kellogg Biological Station, Michigan, USA - KBS C7.2-3L metaG | ecosystem: Host-associated > Plants > Roots > Rhizosphere ...
GAGCAGCGCTACGCCGGGCACGCGCGCCAGGTCGGCGTCCTGGCCTCGCAACTGCCGGCCGCGGCATACATGAACCGATACGTCGTCGTGGTCGACGACGACATCGACCCGAGCGACCTCGACCAGGTCATCTGGGCGATGTCGACGCGGACCGACCCGGCCACCGACATCGAGATCCTGCACCGGTCCTGGGGCAGCAAGCTCGACCCGATGCTGCCGGAGGGGGCGCCGCTGTTCAACAGCCGGGCGGTCATCGACGCCTGCCGGCCGTGGGAGCGGCTTGCCACGTTTCCCAAGGTGGCCGAGAGCGACCCCAGCTTCCTGCGCGAGATCCACGAACGCTGGAAACACGTCATCGACTGAGGTCGGCCAGCGCACGCGCCTCGGACATGACGTGGGCACCGCCCGGCACGTCGTCGTGGTGCGCGGCCCACAGCGCGGTCTCCACCCGGCGCGCGATCGCCCAGTCCACGATCCGCTGGGCGTCGAGGTCAAGTTCCCCGGCCAGCAGCCGGACCCGGTCCCGCAGGACCGGCCGCGGGTGCTGGAACGGGTCGTCGATCTGCTCCAGCAGCGGCCACGGGTCGTACGCCGGGTCGCCCACCATCGGCTTGGGGTCGATAGCCAGCCACCGGCCGCCGTCGGACAGGACGTTGCCGGGGTTGAAGTCGCCGTGCAGCAGCACGCGAGAACCGGCCGACGACGGCAGCTCGCGCAGGAGCCGCACGCCGTGGCCGACGAAGCCTGCGTCATAGCCCGGTCGCAGCCGCGCAAGGCGCTCCTCGGTCAAATCCGCCCATTCCGCCGTGACGGTTCCAAGATCCTCGAAGGCACCGAAGGAGGCGCCGAAGGAGGCGCCGAAGGACGTACCAACGGAGTCCGGGGCCGCCAGCCACAGGCGGCGCAGCACCGAGCAGCCGATCCGGAGCCGCTCCGGCGCCGGTAGCGATGACGACGCGAGTGGTTCGCCCGGGTCGCAGCGCTCCAGGACCAGCGCATGCCGGGCCGGATCCTCCCGCAGGAGCCGCACCGCCCCGCGCCCGTCCCACAGCCGCAACGCCGCCGGCTCGGCCAGCATCTCGCGGTGCGGCCAACCGATCTTGACGATCACCGGGGTGCCGTCCGGCAGCCGAGCCGGCGCGACCCAGCTGCAGCTGCCGCCATGCAGCGGCGGTTCCAAGGCAAGATCGAACTCGTCGCGAACCGAGGCGATGAGCGCGGGCAGCGTGTCCAGCCACGGCCGGGCCGCCGGGATCCGCCCGAGCTCGGTCACGACCGGAAGCGAGGCAGGGACCAGCACCGCGTCAGGGTAGCCAGATCGCGCCGTCCGGGTGCGCCTATTTCTCGCGGGTCAGGGCGTGCATCTCGTTTCTCGCGGGTCAGGGCATACATCTCGTTTCTCGCGGGTCAGGGCGTGCCTCTCGGCCGAGAAGCTTTCCCGGCCGCCTTCGCCGCCAAGTCCCAGGCCGCGTTGATGAGCGCGGCCGCGGCCAGGTGCATCACGCCCTTCTCCGGGCCGATCCAGCGGACCTGGGAGTCGCGGGTGAGCCGGAACTCGTGCAGGTCGAGGCCGGCCGGCGTGTCGACCGGAAGGCCGGCGACGAGCGGGGCGAGCGAGCCGATCGCGGCCCGGCAGATCTCGTTGCCCCGGCCGATCGTGAAGGTGAAGCCGTGTCCTCCCAGGGGGCCGTCGGTGCGCAGGATCGCGTAGGCCGCCGAGTAGTCCGGGTCGGGGTTCATCGCGTCGGAGCCGTCGAGCTCGCGCGAGGTCGGAAACCGGATGTCGAACGCGTCGACGGCCGGGTTCTCACCGGGTGAGCTCCAAACCGTAGGTATCGATCGCGGTGCCGGCGAAGATGTCCGAAGGCTCGGCACCCAACGCTGAAACCAACCGGTCCTTGACGTCCACATAGGACGTCACCAGCTCGCACACCGGCCAGTCCGAGCCGAACATGAGACGTTCGGGTCCGAACAGGTCGACCGCCTCCAGCACGTACGGGCGGATGTCGTCGACCTCGGTCACCAGCCCGGACAGCTTGGCGACGACGTTGGGCAGCGCGGCCAGCTGGGCGGCGGACACCCGCCACGGCTCGAACGAGCGCGGCTTCCCGAGATGGTCGAGCACGAACGTCGACGGGATCGCGGACGCAGCGAACACGACCGACGGCAGCTGCGACTCGGTCACCACCAACTCGTTCACCAGGCCCAGATCGGCGATCGTCCGCAGGCCCGCGTGAACGGCCGGGGCCATCAGGTAGTCGTCCGCCTGACCCTGCACCTGGTCCCGGATCCCAACCAGGAGATGGCCGCCGGGCGCCGCCTGGTAGCCCTCGATCGTGTCGCGCAGCGCCGGATCGGTCAGCGACGCCCAGCCGACCACGCCGGCGATCTCGGGCGTGTCCAAGGCTGTCGCCAGAAACTCGTAGGTCTCGTCGGCGGAGCAGCGGCCCGCCTCCACGAGCACCGTCCGGTCCACGCCCGCGGCCGACAGGCGAAGCCGCAGATCGTCCACCGTGTAGTCGCGGCGGATCGGCGCCAATTCAGGAGCAGCAAGCCACGCGTAGTCGGCCGTCCACAGGTGCTGGTGCGCGTCGACGATCACCGGATCAGCCCCGCCGTCTCGAGGTCGTGCCACAGCTCGTCGGGCACCTCGTACGCGAGCATTTCCAGAGCGTCGAGAACCTCGGCCGGCGAGCGCAGGCCGACCAGCACGCTGGCGATCACCGGGTGCCGGAGCGGAAACTGGAGGGCCGCCGCGCGCAGCGGCACGCCGTGCCGATCACACACGGCCCGAACGGCGTCGGCCCGGGCCCGCACCTCGGCCGGGACCGGCCCGTAGTCGAATGTGGACCCGCCGGCGAGAAGGCCGGAGTTGAACACACCGGCCGCGATCACCGACACGCCTCGATCCGCGCACAGCGGCAGTAACTCGTCGAGACCGCGCTGGTCGATCAGCGTGTACCGGCCGGCCAGCAGCACGCAGTCGACCATTCCGGTCCGAACGAAGTCGGCGAGCATCGGCGCCTGGTTCATCCCGACCGAGACGGCCCCGATGCGCCCCTCGGTCCGCAACGAAACCAGGGCGGGCAGCGCACCGGCGACCGCCGCCGCGTAGTGGTCGTCCGGGTCGTGGATGTGCAGCAGGTCGACCCGGTCCAGGCCGAGCCGGTCGAGGCTCTCCTCGAGCGACCGCACGGCCCCGGTGCCGGAAAAATCCCAATAAACGGTGCTGTCGAGGTGCTCGCCCCAAATGTCGCCGACGAAGGACGACGACGAGCGAAGCCGCCGGCCGACCTTGGTGGACATCGTGAACGACGACCGCGGCTTCGAAGACAGCACGGCGCCGGCCCGCCGCTCCGACAACCCGTGACCGTAGAGCGGCGCGGTGTCGAAGAACCGCACCCCCGCGTCCCAGGCGGCCTCGATCGTCGCGTGCGCCATGTCGTCGCCGACGGCCGTGTAAAGCCCCGCGATCGGGGCCAGCCCCAACCCGAGCCGCGTCACGGTCACGCCGGTCTCTCCCAGGGTGACGGTCTTCATGTGTGGATCATGCGGATCACCGCCTGGCTCATCGGCTCGTACTTGTCGACCAATTCTCCAGCCACCGCGAAAACGTTCAACACCGCGATCCGGTCGGCCGGCGTGACCATCTCGGGCAGGTCCGAGAAGATCAGCAGGATCGCCCGACCTTGTTCGGCCAATTCGGCGACGAGCGGGTGGAACACGAAGCCGTGCGCGCCCACGTGATCAGCGCCCACGAGAGGCACCTACCGGCGTTCGACTGAACTAGGGTGGCTCCTGTGAAGGTCGGGCTGTTCATCACATGCGTGAACGACATGCTCTACCCGGGCACGGGCATCGCGGTGACGCGCGTCCTCGAGCGGCTCGGGCACACCGTCGAGTTCCCGCTCGGCCAGACCTGCTGCGGGCAGATGCACGCCAACAGCGGCTACGCCGAGCTGGCCAAGCCGATCGCCGAGCAATACGTGCGGGTCTTCGACGGCTTCGACGCGATCGTCGCGCCGAGCGGCTCCTGCGTCGCCATGGTCCGGGACCAGTACCCGCACCTGGTCCCCGGCAGCGCCGACGTCGTCGCCCGGACCTACGAGCTGTCCGAGCTCCTCGTCGATGTGCTCGGGGTGACCGACACCGGGGCGCGCTTCCCGCACCGGGTCACCTACCACCCGACCTGCCACGGGCTGCGCCTGCTGCACTTGGGTGACAAGCCGCTGCAGCTGCTCCGCGCGGTTCGGGACATCGAGCTCGTCGAGCTGGAAGGGGCCCAGGAGTGCTGCGGCTTCGGCGGCACGTTCGCGCTCAAGAACAGCGGCGTGTCGACGGCGATGCTCGAGGACAAGTGCGCCAACATCCGCCGGACCGGGGCCGACCTCGTGGTGGCCGCCGACAACTCATGCCTGACGCACATCGGCGGTGGCCTGTCCCGCCTGCGGGCCGGAATCAGGGCACTGCACTATGCGGAGGTGCTAGCGGCATGACCGACTTCCCGGCCGCTGCCAAGGTCCAGCTGGCCAAGCCGCAGCTGCGGGCGAACCTGCGCCACGCCACCCACACCATCCGCGACAAGCGCCTGCGCGTCGTCGGCGAGCTCGACGACTGGGAGCAGCTGCGCGAGGCCGGCCGGGCCATCAAGGCCGATGTCCGGCGGCGCCTGCCCGAGCTGCTCATCCAGTTTGAGGAGAAGGCGACCGCGGCCGGGGCCGTCGTGCACTGGGCCCGCGACGCGGCCGAGGCCAACCGGATCGTCGCCGATCTGGCCCGGGCCAAGGGCGTCGACGAGCTGGTCAAGGTCAAGTCGATGGCGACCCAGGAGATCGGGCTCAACGAGGCGCTCGAGGCCGAGGGCATCACCGCCTACGAGACCGACCTCGCCGAGCTGATCGTCCAGCTCGCCCACGACACGCCTTCTCATATTCTGGTACCAGCGATCCACTACAACCGCACCGAGATCCGCGACATCTTCGTCAAGGAGATGCACGACGCCCCGGCCGGCCTGACCGACGAGCCGGCCACCCTCGCCGAAGCGGCCCGGCTGCACCTGCGCAAGCGGTTCCTGTCGGCCACGCTCGGCGTATCCGGGGCCAACTTCGCCATCGCCGACACCGGCACGCTCGTCGTGCTCGAGTCAGAGGGCAACGGCCGGATGTGCCTCACGCTCCCGGAGACGCTGATCAGCGTCGTCGGGGTGGAGAAGCTGCTCCCCTCGTACACCGATCTCGAGGTGTTCCTGCAGTTGTTGCCGCGCTCGTCGACCGGCGAGCGGATGAACCCCTACACGACGATGTGGACCGGGGTGACGCCCGGCGACGGCCCCTCCGAGGTGCACATCGTGCTGCTGGACAACGGGCGGGCCAACGTCCTCGCCGATCCGGTCGGGCGGCAGGCGCTGGCCTGCATCCGCTGCTCCGCCTGTCTCAACGTCTGTCCCGTGTACGAGCGGACCGGCGGTCACGCGTACGGCTCGGTGTACCCCGGCCCGATCGGGGCGATCCTGGCTCCCCAGCTCAGCCCGGGCGAGCACGAGTCGCTGCCGTACGCGTCGTCGCTGTGCGGCGCCTGCTACGAGGCCTGCCCGGTGAAGATCAACATCCCCGAGGTGCTGATCCATCTGCGCCAGCGAACGAAGCACCCGGCCGGCGAGAGGGCGGCGATGGGCCTCATGGCCTGGGTCATGCGCAATCCGCGCCGGTACGCGGCGGCGCTGCGCTCGGCGCGGCTCGGCACCGGACCGCTGGCCGCGTTCGTCCACAAGGGACCGGGCGGACGCCGGGTGCTGCGCCGGGCGCCGTGGCCGGCTTCGAAGTGGACGGTGTCCCGCGACGCCCCGCTCCCGGCGACCGAGACGTTTCGAGAGTGGTGGATCCGTGAACGCTCGTGACGCGATCCTCGCCCGGCTCCGGTCGGCGCTGGCCGATGAGCCGGCGGCCGAGCCGATCCCCCGCGACTACGGTCGCCACCTCGACGGCGACCTCGTCGAACTGCTGACCGACCGGCTGGTCGACTACAAGGCACGGGTACACCGGTCGATCGGCGACGCGCTCGCCGGCATTCAAACGCTGCTGGTCCCGCACGACGTGCCGGGCGACTGGCTCACCGGGTACACGGGAAAAACGGTGGTCGACGAGCGACGGTCGGTCGAGGAGCTGGACCAGGTGGACGCGGTGCTGACCGGCTGCGCCGTGGCGATCGCGCAGACCGGCACGATCGTGCTCGACGGCGGCCCGACGCAGGGCCGGCGGGCGATCACGCTGGTGCCCGACCGGCACGTGGTCGTGGTGCGCGCCGAGCAGATCGTCGGCCGCGTGCCGGAGGCGTTGCCGCGGCTGGCCCCGACGCGGCCGCAGACCTGGATCAGCGGCCCGTCGGCGACGAGCGACATCGAACTCAACCGGGTCGAGGGCGTCCACGGCCCGAGGACGCTCGACGTCGTCATCCTCGACGCCTAGCGGCCGGCCCGTCGTAACTGCCCCGCAACAGCGTGTCGGTGAAGCCGAGCCGGTCGTAGAGCGCCACCGCGCGATCGTTGCCGACCGAGACGCCGAGCACCACCGCGCCGAACTCGGCGTGCAGGCGGGCCGTCATCGCGGCCGTCACCGCCGCGCCGAGGCCGCGACCCCAGGCGTCCGGCCGGACGGCGATCCCGACCAGGTTGCCGACGCCGTTCGCGCTCCGGTCGGCGCCGACGGCGAGCAGCGACCCGTCGGCGTCCCGTACGCCGTACCAGCCGCGTACGCCGTTGTCGCCGGGCCGGCTGGAGCTGTGCGGCAGCGCCGCCGCGAGCACCGCCTTGATCGCCGCCGCATCGTCAACGGGCACGACGTCGACCCCCGCCACCAGCGGCGGCGGTGGCCCGACCAACGTGCGCATCTCCCAGTCCTCCAGGTGCCGCAGCGGCACCGGCGAGCCGACCGGCGCGTGCAGGTGCGGAATGTGGCCCAGGGAACCGTCCGCCAGCAGCCGCGACACGAGCGCCGAGGCCGCCTCGACCGCACCCATGACGCAGGCGATCGGCCCCCACGGGCCGGCGCTGGTCCAGGCAAGCGCGCCGTTCGCCACAAAGCCGGTCACCGACGACGACATCATCAGCCGCGCGTACGACGTATCGCCGGCCGCCGCCAGGACCGCCGGACGGCCCGTCAACGTCCTCAGTTCGACGGCTCCACCTTCGCCGCCACCCCGGCGGTTCCCGCCTGGGCCGGAGCCGGCTTCGGCTGGGCGTCCACGCCGGCCTCCAGCCGCTGCTGCGCGGTGATCGCGGTCGGGGCCCCGGTCAGCGGGTCGTAACCGCCGCCGGTCTTCGGGAACGCGATCACCTCGCGGATCGAGTCGGACCCGGTCAGCAGCATGAGGATCCGGTCCCAGCCGAACGCGATGCCCGCGTGCGGCGGCGGCCCGTACTTGAACGCCTCCAGCAGGAAGCCGAACTTGTCGGCCGCCTCGGCCGGGCTGATCCCCAGCAGGTCGAAGACGCGGCGCTGGACGTCGGCACGGTGGATACGCACCGAGCCGCCGGCGATCTCGTTGCCGTTGCAGACGATGTCGTAGGCGTAGGCGAGCGCCTCGCCGGGCGACTCCTCGAACCGGTCGACCCACTCGGCCTTGGGCGACGTGAACGGGTGGTGCACCGCGGTCCAGCCCTTCGAGCCGCCGCCGGTGCCGCCGGCCTCGACGTCGGTCGGCTCGAACATCGGCGCGTCGACGACCCAGCAGAACGCCCACGCGCTCTCGTCGATCAGGCCGGCCCGGCGGCCGATCTCGTTGCGGGCCGCGCCGAGCAGTTCCTGGGCCTCGCGCCGCTCGGTGGCGGCCGCGAAGAACACCGCGTCGCCCGGCTTGGCGCCGACCGCGTCGGCCAGCCCGGACAGGTGTGCGGCGGACAGGTTCTTGGCGACCGGTCCACGCGCCTCACCGGTCTCCGCGTCGAGCACCACGTAGGCGAGGCCGCGCGCGCCGCGTGCCTTGGCCCAGTCCTGCCAGCCGTCGAGCTCTTTGCGCGTCTGCGCGGCGCCGCCGGGCATGACGACCGCGCCGACGTAGCCGCCGCCGTCGATCGCCCCGGCGAACACCCGGAATTCGGTGCCGCGCAAGTATTCCGTGAGCTCGGTCAGCTCGATCCCGAAGCGCAGGTCGGGCTTGTCCGAACCGAAGCGGGCCATCGCGTCGAAGTACGCGAGCCGCGGGATCGGCGTGCCCACCTGATAGCCGCCCAGTTCCGACCACAGCGCGGCGATGATCGCCTCGCCGAGCTCGATGATGTCCTCCTGGGTCACGAAGGACATCTCGACGTCGAGCTGGGTGAACTCGGGCTGGCGGTCGGCCCGGAAGTTTTCGTCGCGGTAGCAGCGGGCGATCTGGTAGTAGCGCTCCAGCCCGCCGACCATGAGCAGCTGCTTGAAGAGCTGGGGCGACTGCGGCAGCGCGTACCAGCTGCCCGGCTGCAGCCGGGCCGGCACCAGGAAGTCGCGCGCGCCCTCGGGCGTCGAGCGGGTCAGCGTCGGCGTCTCGACCTCGACGAAGTTGCGCTCGCCGAGCACGCGCCGGGCGATCTGGTTGGCCCGCGACCGCGTCCGCATCGCCCGCGCCGGTCCCGAGCGCCGCAGGTCCAGATAGCGGTACTTGAGCCGCACGTCGTCGCCGGCCTCGATCTGGTCGTCGACCGGCAGCGGCAGCGGCGCCGCCTCGGACAGGATCTCCAGATGCGAGGCGACGACCTCGACGGCGCCGGTCGGCAGCTCGGGGTTTTCGTTGCCCTCCGGCCGCGGCTGGACCGTGCCGGTCACCAGCACGCAGTATTCGTTGCGCAGGCCATGCGCTGAGTCGCCAGAACCACGGCCAAGCTTCGCCTTCGCCTCCGCGGCCGCCGTGTCCATGTCCTCCCGGAACACGACCTGCACGACGCCGGACGCGTCCCGCAGGTCCACGAAGATCACGCCGCCATGATCGCGACGCCGGGCCACCCAGCCGGCCAGCTTCACGGTCGTACCGGCGTCCGCCGCGCGCAGAACACCGGCCTCATGGCTGCGAATCACGAGAATTTCTCCCTCGACAAGCGTCAGCGAGCGGTTTCGTCCATTGTGACGGCCGGGCGCAGGTCCTCGTCGGGCGGGCTCCAGGTCGCGGCGTCGGCCGGAACCTGGACGCCGGAGCGGATGTCCTTCACCTCGTCCGGCTCGCCGGGGAACCACACATACGGGATGCCGCGCCGCTCGGCGAAGCGGATCTGCTTGCCGAACTTGGCCGCGCTCGGCGCCACTTCGGTCGGCACCCCACGGGCCCGCAGCGCGGCCGCGATCCGGTTGCCGGCCGCCCGGTCCTCCTCGTGCGGCAGTGCGACCAGCACGGCGGTCGGCACCGGCCGGGAGATCCGCAGCGCCTCGGCCCCGAAGAGCAGGCCGAGCATCCGCGACACACCGATCGAGATGCCGACGCCGGGGAACCGGTTGTTGCCCGATGAGGCCAGGTTGTCGTAGCGGCCGCCGGAGCAGATCGAGCCGAACTTCTCGTACCCGGCGAGCTCGGTTTCGTAGACGGTGCCGGTGTAGTAGTCGAGGCCGCGCGCGATCTTGAGGCTGGCCCCGACCAGGCCGGGCGCGTGCTCGCGGGCCGTCTCGACCACGGCGGCCAGCTCGGCGAGGCCCTCGTCGAGGAGCGGGTGATCGACCTGCAATGCCCGTACCAGCGAAACAAACGAATCGTCGTCGGCACTGATCTCGGCCAGGGCCAGGCACGCCTTGGCCTGCGCCTCGGTCGCGCCGGCCGTGGCCACCAGCAGCTCGGCCACCTTGTCCGGACCGATCTTGTCGAGCTTGTCGATAGCGCGCAGCGCCTCGTCGGTCTCGGTGAGCCCGATCCCGCGGTAGAAGCCCTCGGCCAGCTTGCGGTTGTTGACCAGGATGCGCACCGGCGGCAGCGGCAGGCCCTTGAGCGCGTCGCCGATGACCAGCGGAATCTCGGCCTCGTAGTGCCCGGCCAGCGTGTCGCGGTCGACCACGTCGATGTCGGCCTGCAGGAACTCCCGGTAGCGGCCCTCCTGCGGCCGCTCGCCGCGCCAGACCTTCTGGATCTGGTAGCGGCGGAACGGAAATTGCAGCTTGCCGGCGTGCTCCAGGACATAACGGGCAAACGGGACCGTCAGGTCGAAGTGCAGCCCGAGGGCGTCGTCCTCGCTGTCGGCCTCGGCCTGCAGGCGGCGCAGGAGGTAAACCTCCTTCGACGTCTCGCCCTTGCGCAGAAGTTGGTCGAGGGGTTCGACGGCGCGGGTTTCCAGCGGCGCGAAGCCGTACAACTCGAAGGTCGTGCGCAGCCGGTCGAGCACCCGCAGCTCGATCATGCGCTGGTCGGGCAGCCACTCGGGGAATCCGGACAATTTGCTCATCAGTCGTTACCAGCCTCGTCGCGGTGGTTCGGTGAACTCGCGTAAGAAGGGGTTGGTCGCCCGCTCCTGGCCGATCGTGGTCGTGGGCCCATGGCCGGGCAGGACGACCGTGCTGTCGGGCAGCGTGAGGATCTTGTCCCGCAGGCTCGCCCGCATCTCGTCCATGTCGCCGCCCGGCAGGTCGGTGCGCCCGATCGAGCCCGCGAAGAGCACATCGCCGCTGAAGCAGATCGGCTCGGGCCCTTCGACCGGGTCGCCTTGGGTGCGGAAGAGCACCGACCCGCGGGTATGGCCGGGCGCGTGGTCGACGGTCAGCTGCACGCCGGCGATGTCCAGCACGGTGCCGTCGGCCAGCGGCTCGACGTCACTCGGCTCGGTCCAGCTGAACCGGCCGCCGAAGAGCTGCTCGAGGTCGCTCGACAGGCCCTTGGCCGGGTCGGCCAGCATCTCCTTGTCGTCGGGGTGGATGTAGGCGGCGATGCCGCGGGCCCCGCAGACCGGGGTGACCGAGAAGGTGTGGTCCAGGTGGCCGTGGGTGAGCAGGACGGCGGCCGGGTGCAGGCGGTGCTCGTCCAGCAGCGCGTCGAGCTGGTCGACGATGTTCAGGCCGGGGTCGATGACCAGGCACTGCTCGCCGGGCCCGGTAGCCACGACATAGCAGTTGGTGCCGAAGACGTCCGACGGGAAGCCGGCGATAAGCAAGGTCGATCCCTCCCAGTGGGCTCCGGCAAGCTTATTCCAGGGACGGCACAGCGAACCGTGACCGGGCGGCGACCCGCGCCGGAGGTCTTACCCGTACACTCTGGCGGGCGCATAGCACGTCCCGCTTGCCTTTTTTGTAAGGAGTGTTCGGTGGCCCCCAGTAAGAGCCGGCAGCGCGCCCTGGCGCGGGCCAAGGCGGAGCGCCAGATCGCCCGGAGGGCCGCGGCCGCGCGCAAGCGTCGCCAGTGGCAGGCCGGCATCGGTGGCGCGGTCGTGCTGGCCCTGGTCGTCCTGGGCACGATCTGGGCGGCCGGTGGCTTCAAGCCGGCCCCGATCAAGCCGGACGACTGCGCGTGGACGGCCGTCGACCCGAACACGGACACCAACGCCAAGTCCGTTGGACTGCCGCCGACCAAGAACATCCCCAAGTCCGGGTCGGAGCACCTGACGATCACGACCAACCAGGGCACGATCTCGGCGCTGCTGGATCCGGCCAAGGCGCCCTGCACGGTGGCCAGCATGACCTACCTGGCCGGCAAGAAGTTCTTCGACAACACGACGTGCGGGCGGCTGTCCACCTCCGGCTCGTTTGTGCTGCAGTGCGGCGACCCGGGCACGTCCGGCAAGGGCGGCCCGGCCTACCGGTTCAAGACCGAATACACGCCACCGGTCCTGCCGAACCCGTCGCCCTCAGCCTCGCCATCGCCGTCTCCCTCGGCCTCGGCCGACCCGGCCGCACCCAGCGGAGCGACGGCGACCTATTCCCGCGGCGTGATCGCGACCTGGAACGACGGCACGCCCGACAGCAACGGGAGTCAGTTCATCATCGTGTACCAGGACAGTGTGCTCAATCCGAACTACACCGTGTTCGGCACGGTGACCGACGGCCTCGACGTGGTCGACAAGGTCGCCAAGGGCGGCCAGGACGGCGCGTTCAGCCAGGCCGACGCGACCGGGGTGGCGCTCGGCGGCGGCCACCCGAAGATCACCACGACGATCCAGTCGTTCACGATCTCGGACACGGCCCCGACCGCCCCCGCGTCGGCGCCGCCGGTCTCCACGCCCGCCACCCCGTCGGCGTCGCCGTCAGCCAAGTCGTAGGGTTTCTTCAAACTTTCTTCACGAGGAGAACCACCATGACCTCCAACCGGGACCGCCAGCGCGCCAGTGCGCGGGCACGGCTCGAGCGGGACATGGCCGAGCGGGCCGACCGACGGCGAAAGTCGCGCCGCCGCCAAGCCACTATCGCCATCGGCGCCGGCTCCCTCGTGGTCATCGTCGGCGTGGTCTGGACCATCGTGGCCCTGACCGGCGATAAGAAGAAGACCCCGGCGGCCAGCCCGTCCGCGTCGGCCAAGCCGACGTCGTGCAAGTGGAACCCGCTGGTCGACCCGAGCGCGTCGCCCAAGCCGAGCCTGCCGGCCACGATCAAGAACGTCGGCACCCCGCCGACCAGTGGCGAGCCGCGCTCCGGCAGTCAGGTCATGACCATGGACACCAGCCAGGGCGTGATCAAGATCGAGGTCGACACCGCGCACGCGCCGTGTGCCGCTGCAAGTTTCACGTATCTGGCCGGCAAGAAGTTCTTCGACAACTCCATCTGCCACCGGATGGTCACCTCGGGGATTTACGTCCTGCAGTGCGGCGACCCGAGCGCGACCGGGACCGGCGGCCCCGACTACCGCTACAACGAGGAGAACCTCCCGACCGACAAGCGGCCGGCCTACCCGGAGGGCGTGGTGGCGATCGCCAAGACGCAGGACCCGGGCACCAGCGGGAGCCAGTTCTTCATCGTGTACAAGGACAGCGAACTCCCGGCCGACTACACGGTCCTCGGCCACGTGACCCAGGGCATGGACGTGATCAAGAAGGTCGCCGCGGCCGGCGTGATCCCGGATCCGCAGGCACAGAGCGCCGGCGACGGCAAGCCCAAGCTCGAGGTCCGGATCAAGTCGCTG
>Ga0070684_100002728_pt1 | contig 13052 bp, 12 predicted proteins | sample KBSC723LmetaG_FD_65653 | JGI IMG/M metagenome (GOLD analysis project Ga0070684, IMG submission 65653) | Corn rhizosphere microbial communities from Kellogg Biological Station, Michigan, USA - KBS C7.2-3L metaG | ecosystem: Host-associated > Plants > Roots > Rhizosphere ...
CAACGCCGCGCGTGGTGGCCTGCAGTCCCCCACTGTGCAGGTGGTGGGCCGGTTCGACCCCAGCAAGCTGCCAGGGTTCAACCCGTTGTCACAGGTGCCGCTGGAAACCTACTACCCCCCGCAGGTGACCGGGGCGGACGCGGCCAGCCGGAACGCGCTGGGCAATAAGCCGCTGCTTCCGGACGCGAACCTGGCCGGCTACCTGACCCAACCGCCGGCGATGTTGACCACCCTGGCCGCCGCGCAGCAGTCGTTCTGGAACCGGTCGGTGTACGCGAACGCGCCGAAGGCTCCGATCAGCTATATCCGGGTACGGGTGGCCGGGGTGAGCGGGCCGGACAAGGTGAGCTTGGCCCGCATTGATGCGGTCGCCGCGGCGATCCACCAGGGTACGGGGTTGACGGTGGACATCACTGCGGGCTCGTCGCCGGCGCCGCAGACCATCAGCCTGCCGGCGGGCAAGTTCGGCCGGCCGGCGCTGTCGGTCAGCGAGGGCTGGGTGGCCAAGGGGGTGGCGGTGCGGTTCCTGACCGCGGTGGACCGCAAGAGCCTCCTGCTGTTCCTGCTCGTGCTGGTGGTGTGCTTGTTCTTCCTGGCCAACGCGGCCGTGGCCGCCGAACGTTCCCGGCGTACCGACCTGGGTGTGCTGTGCTGCCTGGGCTGGTCTCGGCGGCAGTTGTTCGGGTACGTGACCGGTCAGCAGGCGCTGGTCGGGTTGGTCGCCGGCCTGGCGGGCACCGGTCTGGCCGCGGGTCTGGTCGCCGGACTCGGGCTGCAGTTCGCCTGGTGGCACCTGGCGTTGATCACCCCGACCGCTGTTCTGCTGGCGTGTCTGGCCGGGTTGACCGCGGCCCTGCGTGCCACCCGGGTCACCCCGTTGGACGCGGTACAGCCGCCGGTGGCGAGGCTGCGCCGGGTCCACCGGGTACGCGGCCCGCTGGGCCTTGCGGTAGCCAACGTGCGCCGCTCTCCCGGCCGTGCATTGACCGGGGCGGCGGCGTTGTTCGTCGCTGTCGCCGGGTTGACCATCGTGCTGGCCGTGACCCGGGCGTTTCGCAACTCGCTGGTGGGTAACCTGCTGGGCAACGCGGTGTCGTTGCAGGTACGCGGGGTGGACTACCTTGCGGTGGGATTGATGGTTGTGTTGGCCGGGCTGTCGCTGGCCGACGTGGTCTATCTCAACGTCGCCGAACGCGGTGACGAGATCGCCGTGCTGAGCGCGGTCGGCTGGCGTCCCGGGCAACTACGGGCACTGTTCGGCGCGGAGGCGTTGCTGGTCGCCGCCGCCGGCAGCGTGGCCGGAGCCGCGGCCGGGCTCGGCGTCGTGGCCGGGTTGACGCCACTGTCGCCCACCATCGAGCTAGCCGCTGCCGGCGCCGCGCTGATCGGGATCGTCGTCGCGGGGCTGGTCATGCTCGTACCGCTGAGCCAGATCTCCCGGCGGCTACCCGCGCTCCAGTTCGCCGCGGCCGAGTAACACCAAGCGGTGGGCCGGGGCGGCACCGCCCCGATCACTGCTCTTCAGTTCAGCCACCAGGTTGGATCTGGCTGATCCGGGTCAGCAGACTGTCCGCGTCGCCTGGTTTGCCGACGGTGCGGTCGTCGACGAGGTGGCCGTCGGTCAGGCGGATGATCCGGTCGCAACGGGCGGCGATGGTCATGTCGTGGGTGGCGATCACGACGGTCATGCCGCGGGTGGTGCGCAGGTCGAGGATCAGGTCGATGACCTCTTCGCCGGTGGTGGTGTCGAGGTTGCCGGTCGGTTCATCAGCCAGGAGCAGGGCCGGGTCGTTGACCAGTGCCCGAGCCACCGCGACGCGCTGCTGCTGGCCGCCGGACAGTTGTCCGGGTAGGGACTGCCACCGATCGGCCATGCCCACCTCGGCCAGCAACTGCCGGGCACGGGCTTCCTTGTCGAAGCCGGTGCGTTGCGGCAGTACCGGGGCGAGCACGTTATCCAACGCGGACAAGGTAGGCAGGAGCAGGAAACGTTGGAACACGAACCCGACCCGGCGCCGGTAATCGACCAGGCGCCGCCGGGACAGGGCAGTGATAGCCTGCCCATCCACCGTGATGGTCCCGTCGTCGGGCCGGTCCATTCCCCCGATCAGGTGCAGCAGCGTCGACTTGCCCGACCCGGACGGTCCGCACAGGGCCACCGCGCCACCGGCCGCGACGTCCAGCGAGACGTCTACCAGCGCGGGCACAATTGCCTGGCCTGCGGCGTACCGCCGGCACACCCCGGTCATCCGCACTGCCCCGCGGGCCGCTGTCGACGCGGCGACGTCCATGACCTCCACCCATCTCCGGTTAGTCTGTGACAATATACAGGTGAAGACTACACTGACACTTTCCCGAGAACGAGATCACGAGGCTCCGCAATGCCGATCCAGCACGCCGTGCTCTCCCTGCTCAGCCAGGGCGACAGCTACGGTTACGAACTGCGTACCCGGTTCGAGGAAGGCATCGGCCCGCAATGGGGACCGCTCAACGTCGGGCACCTGTACCAGATCCTCGACCGGCTGGTGCGCGACGGCCAAGCCACCCGAGAACGCATAGAGCAGGACACTCGCCCCGACAAGTACCTTTATCGCATCACCGAGGCCGGTCGCGCTGAGCTGAACGAATGGTTGGCGCAACCGCAGGTACGCGGCAGCGGCTATCGCAGCGAGCTGTTCCTCAAACTCTTCGCCGCCATACGGCTGGGACCCGACGCCCTGAACGCCGCGATCGCCAGCCAGCGGGAGGGCTACCTCACGGAACTCGCCGGCCTGGCCGACCTCAAACGCCAACACAAAGCCGATCCCTTGGTCAGCCTGCTCATTGAAAGCGCCATCCTGCACACCCAGGCGGACCTGAAAATCACCGACGCCGCCGAGAAACGACTCGCCGACATCCCCAGCCACACCGCGTCACCACGTGCGACCAAACAGCCGGCGACCACCCGCCAGCCCCGCACCAAGAGCGCCTGACGCTGCCCGCGCTCGCGAGCGTACTGATCGAAGCCGATCCGAACGTGGTGCGGCCGGTCCTGCCGCTGTGCTTCGTCGATAAGCTACCGGACCGGCTGACCGGCCCGAAGGGGCCGGGACCATCAATTGGGTACGGCGAAGTTGTACGTGGCCAGAGTGTTTCCGCCCGCGCTGAGTACCTTCACGGCAAATCCTCTGACCGACTCGCCAGTGCAGCGGTCGCTCTTGACCACGTAGCCGGCGTTGCCGTTGCCCACCGAATCAACGCTGATTCCGCCGCTGACGTTCTGACCATCGGGTGTGATCGCGTAGATGCTGTCGGTGCTGGTTGCGTGGCTGATATCAAAAACAACAAGCGCTCCGTCCGTGGTGCAGGCGCGTCCTGTCGCATACGCATCCAATCCAACGTTGCCGTTTGATGCCGGTTCGTAGATCTCCGGGTCGTTCTGCGGGGCCTGCGTCGCGTAGAAGGAGCTTTCCGCAAGTTGTCCGGTCTCCTTGTCTCGCAAGGTGACCCGGTACGTTCCCGTTTGCGGCGGCTCGATGAAGTAGTCGGCTGAATACTGGCTATTGGGATTCGCTCGAGACCAGCCGAACAGGCTCCCGCCGTCCGGTCGGTAAACGTCGAACTCGATTGCCCCGATGCTCAGGTTGCTCATGTCGACGCGAAGGTCGATATAGCCAGCCATGGACGAGTCGCTGACGTTGGCGGCAATGCGAGGACTGGCATTCGAAGGTCGGCTCGCGTCCAGCACCCACTCGAAGTTGAGCGTGGTCGATCCGCCGCCTCCGCCAAGGTCAGCCCCTGCCGTAGCCTTCGGCGACGCCTTTGCGGCGGCGGCAGAGTTTGTGCGCGTGGGAGTAGCGGTAAGCAGCGAGCTGGCACCTGCGTTCGCCGCCGCCGACGTTGTCCCCGACACGCCGAGCACGTGACCAGACGATTCAGCCGTGACGCCGGGCCGCTCGGCGCTACCAGACGCGCGAAACGCCTTGAAGCTGACGCCGGCGCCAACGAGCGCCACCACCATCACGCCAATGGCCAGGCCGCGTTGCTTCTTCTCGAACGCTCGCTCAAGACCCCATCCGATCAATGATCCGCATGCGGTAATGGCAATGATGCCGGCGACTGTCAGCCGTGCGGAGAGCCCGGCAGCAACGCCAGCGACTGCCGCAACTAGCAGCGCGGTGAGGAGCGCAGGTAGGCCTGCGTGCGGACTCTGCCGCGCATTGGACATGCGACGCAGGATACCGTGGTCGAGAATCGATAAAAATGATCACCGCGCCGACTCCGGCGAGGCGGCGGCTAACCACCGAACGGGTCGAGGACCTAGGCTGTGCTGCGTGACCCAGCGACGCAACGCTGACTATCAATGGGACGCGTTCGACCCGATGTGGTACCAGCAGTACAACTACGCCGATCTCCGCGACGACGACAAGAAGATCCTGGAACTGGTCCGGAACCATTTCCTGGAGGCGAAGCTGCCCGACGACGCGCGAGGCATCGATGTCGGTCCCGGCGCGAACCTGTACCCGTCGCTCGCCATGCTGCCCCTGTGCGCGGACATCATGCTGGTGGACTACTCCGCGAGCAACGTCGGCTGGCTGCGGGACGAGCTCGACCGTGGGTACGGCGCGTCCTGGGACGCGTTCTGGCAGGTACTGCACGAGGAGCCCAGGTACCGCTCGGTGGAGGATCCGCGTTCGCGGTTGCGCGCGGTGGCGCGCGTGGAGCAGGGCAGCGTGTTCACCCTTCCCGAGGCGCAGTGGGACATCGGCACCATGTTCTTCGTGGCCGAATCCATCACGGGTGAACGGACGGAGTTCCGCGCCGCGATGGAGCGCTTCCTCGCCTCGCTGCGACCGGGCTCACCCTTCGCGGCGACGTTCATGGCCAACTCCGAGGGCTACCGGGCCGGCCGGATGCTGCTGCCGGCGGTCGCCGTGGAGATTGAAGACATCGCGGTCTGCCTGCGCGGTCTGACCGGACAGGTGCGGCTGACCAAGGTCATCCCGTCGTACCCCCCGCTGCGCGACGGGTACGACGGGCTGATCCTCGCGACCGGATGGACCGCGGAGCCGTGACCCGCGAGACGGCGCTACCCATGTCGGACCTCTCCATCGAGCTGGGCCACTTCTACGCGGCCGACCTGGCGTCCGGGTTGGACCGCCTGCGCATCCTGTTCCAGGCGGTCGCGCCCTGGGCGCGGGCCGCCCGGGAGAGCGTCGGGGGCCACGCGGCGGCCCCGACAGTGGGCACGTGCGTCCTCATCGACGATTACTTCGCCGCACCGTCCACACCCGCCGATGTGGTACCGGCGCTGGTCTCCGCCGCCGCCAGCGCGGACCTGACCCTGGACTACCTGGTACGCGAATCGGCCTGCGTAGAGGCGGACGGTGTGCCGCTCGCCCGGTTCGTGGAGGACATGCTGGTACGGCGGGCGGGCACGGATGGCTGGCTCGCCCACCGTGACCCATCGGCCCGCGCGCTTCCGCTCGCCGACGATTCGCTCCGGCGGCCCGGGAACGAGTACCGCCACTCCATCCTCGTCGACATCGAAATATGGGACGAGGACGGCGACGGCCGGACGTGGTCGTGCGCCTTCCTCGCCGCGGTCTGGCAGCTGCTGCGGCTCGGCCTGATGTTGGACGAGGGCGAGGCGGTTACCGAGCCGAAGGACTGGCACGGAGACCTGCCCGACAAGTGGAGCGCCCTGCCGCCCGTGCTGCGGCTCAATCCCGCCGCTCCGCCATTTCCGGCGCGCCGCACGATGTCCATCGTCCCGCCGCGGTACCTGCCGATAGAGCACGCGGTACGGGAGATCCTCGACCGGCTGCCCGGCACGGTGCCGGTACCGGGCGGCCCCCGGCTCGCGGACCGCGTCGGGTACGTGTTCGCCCGGCCGCCCGGGCAACCGGCCGCGCGCCGCTCCTAGCCGCCGGCCGGGCCGGCTGGGCTAGCTGGGCCAGCTGGGCCGGCCGGGCCTGGCTCCAGTCGGGTCGCGGACTCCCACAGGTCCCGGAAACGCTCGATGCGGTCCGCCACCCGGACCTCGCCGAGGACCAGCCGGGTGGTCAGGATCGGGGATGGAGCGCCATCGACGAAAGGCTGTGTGGAGTTCACCTCATAGCTCATGACGTCGTCGAACAGGATGAAGTCGATCAGACTGCCGCGGCGGCTGGCCGCGACCGCGGAGGAATCGAGCACGCGGACCTGGATGCCGATCGTCTGCTGCTGCCGTACCTGCGCGGCGAGGGACGGGTCGTCCCGCCATCCGGGGCCGTCCAGGACGAAGATGCGCCGCACCCGCACGCCGCGCTTCATCGCCTCCCGCTGGTCGTCCAGGTACCGCTGGCCCAGGTCGCTCGCCCAGAGGCCACCGCCGCCACCGCCGCTCGCGTCGATCATGTCCAGGCTCACCGCGTCGATGCTGGCGGTGACCTTCCGGGTCAGGCCGAGCAGCCAGTCCCTGTCCTCCCCTTCGTAGACCACCTCGCCGCCCTCGCCCATGGCGCCGAGGAACTCCGACATGCGGGCGATCTCGGACTGCGCGAATCGGGACACGAGCAACGGCGCCGTCCGCTCGAGCTCGGTCGCACGCTGGACCAGGTGGGTTGTCACGTCCTGCCGCAGCCCCCTGGACTCGATCAGGCCGTACAGCTCGGTCGCCTCGTTGACCTTCGCGAGGCCCTGCGCGATCGTCCGGGCGGTTGTCTCAGCCGAGGCGGCGACCTCGGCGGTCAATGCGGCGAGCCGGCGCTGCACCTCGACCAGCAGCAGGATGAGATAGGTCAGGCCACCGAACACCACGGCGGTCGCTACGTACCACGTGACGCCCAGCCGGGCGGCGGCCACCGGTACCAGCGCCGCGGCGGCGACCGCCGCACTGGTACCGATCCGGCCCAACGCCGACACCACGCCGGTCCGGTCCGTGTTCACGGTGCCACGCCCCCCTCCGGCGGCAGTTCATCGGCCAGTTCCCACAGCTCGTTGAAGCGCTGGATGCGGTCCTGAACCCGTTGCGGGTCCTGCACCAACCGGGTGTCCTGGATCAGCGGTGGCCGGTCACCGGTGGTGTATGTCGCCGGGGTGGTCTCGTAGCTGATGACACCGTCAAAGATGATCACGTCAGCCAGGGAGGTCGCCCGGACGTCCGGCTTACGGGGATTGAGAGTGCGCACCTTGATGCCGAACCGGGCATGCTCGCGGCAGACCTCGAGGAAGTCCGGGTCGCCGATCAACGCCGGCCGATCCACGATGAAGACGCGCCTGATCTGCACCTTGCGCCGGCGGACGGCGTCGCGTTGCACGTCCAGGTAGCGCCGGCCCAGTTCGCTGCCCCACAGGCCGCCGTCGACGAAGCCGCGGCCACCGGCGTCGACCGTGCTCAGGCTGGTGGCGTCCATAGTGGACACTACGCCACGGGTCAGTCCGAGCAGCCAGTCACGATCCTCGCCCTCGTAGGTCACGTCCTGTCCTTCACCCAGGCGTTCCAGCACCTCGGACAGGCGCGCGATCTCCGACCGCACGAAGTTGCCGATGAGGTCGGGCGCCGCGTCGTCGATGCGGGCGGCCCGCTGCACCAGGTCCACCACGACATCGGTACGCAGGCAGGACGCCCCGACCTGGCTGAACAGCTCGGTGGCCTGGCTGACCTTCGTGAACCGGTCGTCGATGAGCTGCTCGACACTGGCGCCGTGCCGCCGCTGGGTGTTCTCAGTGGCCTCCAGACGCCGCTCGACCTCGATGAGGAACTGCACGATGAAGACCACGCCGCCGACGAACACGCTGCCCGCGACGGACCAAACCGGTCCGGGGTTGGCCAGCTGGGTGAGGGCGAAGGTCACCCCGCCGATGGCCAGGGTGACGAGGAGTTTGCGGAGCACCGTTGAGCGACTGACAGCCACCGGTAGGCTCATCCGCACCTCGCCCGCGCCTCGGCCACACGTCCGACCCCCGCAGTGTGCCAGGAGGACGCAACCGCTCGCCGCCTGGCATGGTGGAGGCATGTGCAGAAACATCCGCGTGCTCCACAACTTCGAGCCGCCGACGACCGATGACGAAATCGCGGCGGCGGCCACGCAGTACGTGCGCAAGGTCAGCGGCACGACGCGGCCGTCCGTGGCCAACCAGGAGGCGTTCGACGAGGCGGTCCGGGCGGTCACCGCGGCCACCAGGACGCTGCTCGACAGCCTCGTGACCAAGGCGCCCCCGCGCGATCGGGAGGTCGAGGCCACGAAGGCCCGGGCACGCTCGGCCGACCGGTACGGTGCGCGGCCGGCCGCTGCCGGCTGACGACTCAGGCCAGGGCTACCGGCAGGGCGAGGATGGCGAACCGGACGATCCCGGCCTCACCCCGTAATCAGGTCCCCGGCGTGGTCGTGGGCCCACTGCGCGAACGTACGGGCCGGGTGTCCGGTCACGCGTTGAGCCGTGGGTCGCGGCCCGGCCGTCCGGAGGGTCGGGTACCAGACCGAGGTCGGTTCGCGCCGGTTGCCTTGGTAGTCGGTGAAGCCGAGCAGGAAGTCGGCGTTGGCGGCCGCGAAGCCGCCCTGCCGGCGGTAGTGTTCGCGCGCCTGCTCGGGCGTGACCGCATCGAGGCGCACGTCGCGCCCGATCGCGCTCGCGATGGCGTCCACCTGCGCCCGGCGGGTGATGAGTTCGGGTCCACTCAGGTCGTACGCCTGGCCGTGGTGCCCTTCCCGCAACAGCGCCGCCACGGCCACGTCGGCGACGTCGCGTTCATGTACGGGCCAGGACGCCGCCTCCGGGAACGGTTCGTACACGACACTCTCGGCCCGGATGCTCGGTCCCCACAGGAAAAGCTTGTTGAGCATGAACTCGCCCGGTCTCACATGTGTCCATTGTGGACTGAACTCCTCCACCGCGCGCTCCACCGGGAGATGGACGTTGGTGTCGGCGCCACTGGTGACCGCCGATGACGACAGCACGACGATGCGGCCCACCCCAGCGCCTCGGGCGAGGGTCACCACCTCGCGCGCGGTGCGCGCGACCGGGAAGAGATACATGCGGTCCACTCCCGCGAACACGGGCCCGAGCGCGGCCGGATCGGTGAGATCACCGGCGACGGTTTCGACGGCTTCCGGGAACTGCGCCAGGTGCGGCGCGCGGGTCATCGCGCGTACCCGTGCACCGGCCGCGACAAGTTGCGCCACGACGATGCGGCCGACATTGCCGGTCGCGCCCGTCACCAGAACGCGCATCGACTCCTCCTTCGGGGTTATGGCGACCGTACCGGCAGGTCGCCTCCGGAGCCTCGACTGCTGGGCCGGACGGGCAGACCCCGGGTCCCCCACTCAGGGGAAGATGCCGTGCTCGGTCCACGTCCCGCCGTCGCGCCCCGAACCCTCAGCGATGTCGATTCGGTTATCGGTACGGACGCCGGATTAACGGCATTTCAGAGGGGGAGTTCTAAATGATCCATCGATTGAGCGTGCGCGCGAGCGTGCGTGGGCTGGTCGCGCTGGGCGTTCTCGCCGCCGTCGCGGCCGGGGCCGGTACGGCACTGGCCAAGGAGCAACCACCCACCCGGTTCGCGGAGATCGACCTGGTGTCTGATCAGCCGCACAAGGCGGCGCTGACCGATCCCCTGCTGGTCAACGCGTGGGGGCTGGCCGAGGGTCCGACCACCCCGCTCTGGGTCGCCAACAACGGCCTCGCGCAGGGTCGCACCACGCACACCGCGACGATCTACAGTGGCGGCGGTGTGGCGCCGATCGCCAACACCGGCCGGGTGATCACCCTGCCGGGCGACGAGGGACCGACCGGCGAGGCGTTCAACCCGGTCTCCGGTACGGACCCCACCCAGTTCGTCGTCACCAACCCGATGACCCACACTTCGGGCCCGGCCATCTTCCTGTGGGTCACCGAGGGCGGGGACCTGCTGGCGTGGAACCCGGCGGCGGACCCGAGCAACGCCATCAAGGTCGGCGGCAGTGACGGCGCGATCTACAAGGGCCTGGCGCTGTGGCAGACGCCCCTGGGCAACTTCCTGCTGGCAACGGACTTCCACAACGGCCGTGTCGACGTGTACGACTCGTCGTTCCGGCGCCTGATGTCGCTGGGGAACAGGTTCTTCCATGACCCGCGTCTGCCGGGCGGGTACGCCCCGTTCAACGTGAAGACCGTGGGTGAGACCGTCTACGTGACGTACGCCAAGCAGGACGCGGCCGGGGAGGACGACGTACCCGGTGCCGGCTTCGGCTTCGTGGACAAGTACTTCGACTTCGGGCAGATCGTCCACCGGGTCGCGAGTCGCGGCGCCCTCAACGCCCCGTGGGGCCTGGCGATCGCCCCGCCCAGCTTCGGGCGGTTCGCCGGCGACCTCCTCGTGGGCAACTTCGGCGACGGTCACATCAACGTCTTCCGCGGCGACGACTTCCAGGGCCAACTCACGGACGGCCGGGGCAAGCCGATCGTCATCGACGGGCTCTGGGCGCTGCTGCCCGGAACCGCGAGCAGTGGCGGGGTCAACAACGTCTGGTTCTCCGCCGGTCCCGACGATGAGTCGCACGGCCTCGTCGGACTGATCACTCCCAAGACCCACTGAACCACCCGACACGCTGCCGGTCTGCTGCCGTACCTCGGCGGCAGACCGGCTTCAGTTGCGCAGGGTGTGGCTGGGCGGTTGTCCATACGTCAGCCGGTACCGGCTGGTGAACTGGCTGAGGCTGGCGTAGCCCCAGCGGGCGGCGACGGCGGTGACGGTGGTCCCGTCGCCGGGGTTGGCGCCGCGGAGCTGTTCGTGGGCGCGTTCGAGGCGGACCCGGCGGAGGTAGGCCATGGGTGTGGTGTCGAGGTGCCGGCGGAAGGCGAGTTGGACGGCGCGGACGGTGACATGAGCGGCGCGGGCGATGTCGGCGGCGGTGATGTCGAGGTCGGCGTTGGCGTCCATGAATGCGATGGCGCGGGCCAGGGCGGTGGGGGTGGCATCGACGCGGTCCTGGTGGTCGGGTTCGCTGGCCCGCCAGGTGTTCGGGAAGGTGTTGACGAGTGCCGCGGCGAGCAGCCGGGTGGTGGCGCCGGCGAGGATCGGCTGGGTCATGGCTTCAGGGTTGGCCCGAAGGCTGGCGCCGGCGTAGTCGACGGCCCGCAGCCAGCAGAGGGTGTCGGCCGGGCTGGCGGGGCGCAGCGACGTGAAGCGCAGCGGACCGAGGTCCTCGTCGGGACGGTTGCGGCACACCTCGGCGGCGGCCTGCAACGGCACGAGGACCGCGGTGTACCGGGCGTAGACGTTGCGCACGTGGTGCGGGGCATGGGGTTGGGCCGTGAGGAACAGATCGCCCGGGCCGTACCGGTCGCCACGGTCGACCACCGTGCGGAGCCCGGCGAGCATCCGCACGACGACGAGTGCGGGAAGCGGGCCGGTGCGGAACTCGGTGAGCGCCTCGTGGGTGAGGGTGTCAATGTAGAAGCGCCCCCAGCCGAGTCCCCGCCGGACGTGCCGGAACTGGAAGCCGTCCCGGACACCACTGAACCGCACGGACGCGCTGTAGGAGGCACTCAGGTATGCCTCGCTGCGTTCCGGGTCGGTGGTGGCGAACCTGGTCACGTGGGCCGGGTGGGCATGCTGGTCCGGCATCGCAAACTCCCAGAGAAGGCGATCTGCGAGCGGCGGCGCAGGTCAGGGGCTGCGCTGCGTCGGCCGGTGACGCGCCATCCACCTTGCCACCTCGCGCCCGTACGCGAAAGGCATCTGTCCCGTATGCGAAGGCTCGGCCGCGCCGGCCGGCGGGAGGCGCGGCGGCGCGGCGGGCCTTCGCTTCCCGGCGCATGCGTGGCCCAACCAGTTCGCTTCACCCGCTAGCCGCGCGGCGGACGGGCGGCACAGGCTGGTCGTGGTCGGTCGAGTGCGCACGGTATCGGTGGTGGGACATGGCGGACTTCTCGGACCCTCCGGTACCTGGTCCGCTGTGCGCGGTGCACCGTGTCGGTGACCGACTCTGGTTCTCCGGAGAGATCGACGAGAGCAACGCCGACGAGCTGGCGGCCCGTACCCTGGCCGAAATCCGGGCCGGCGCCCTCGGTCTCGACCTGAGCCAGGTGCGGTTCTTCGCGGTAGCCGGGGTACGCATCCTGATCGCCGTCCAGAGCGCGGCGACCTTCCCGGATGGCGGGCTGCCCGTGGTGTGCTCCCCGGAGGCGATGCGCACGCTGTGGGTGTGCGGGCTGACCGGTACCAACGGGCTGCGGTTCACCGAGGCCCCGAGACCGTGCGTCGCGGCCAGAAACGAGCGCCCCTTCCGGCGTGAAGTTGGAAACCGTTTTCACTAACAGCTTCATGGTGTAGCGTGCGCCGTTGATGAACCACATCGGGTTCGGGGACGTGCTCCCGTAACGCAGGCAGTGCGGGAGTGGAGGTACCGGATTGTTCTCGGAGCTCCGTACCAGGCGGACGCAGCACGGCGACGGTGACGACAGCGTCGACAGTCCAGCCGGCGACGGCGACGTCAACGGCGGCGGTGCGACGGCCCGCTGGGTCTCGGTGTGGCGCCGAATTCGAACCGTCGCGGGTTGGCTACTCACCGGACTGGCCATCCTGCTGGTGTGGTTCGCTCTGGTCGCCCCGAACGAGATCACCCGGTTCACGCCGGCCGCGTTCCTGCGCCTGCCCGTCGAGGGGCTGGTACTCGTCGCCCTCGCGGCCGTGCTGCGGGGCCGCGCCACCCGCGTCGTGGTGGCGGCGGTGCTCGGCGTGCTGCTCGGTCTGCTGACCATCGTGAAGCTGCTCGACATGGTGTTGTTCGTCGCGCTGAACCGCCCGTTCAACCCGATCATCGACCGCGGCTACGTGCGATCGGCCGAGCGGCTGCTCACCGACGCGGTCGGCCACCATGACGCGGTCACCTTCCTGACCGTCGCCACCGTGCTGGACATCGCGCTGCTCGTGTTCATTCCGCTGTCGGTGGTACGCCTGAGCCGGCTGGTCTCGCGGCACCGCCGTACCTCGTTGCGGGCCGCCGCGGCCCTCGGCATTGTCTGGGTGTTGTGCGCCGTGCTCGGCGTGCATGTCGTTTCCGGGACGCCGATCGCGGCATCGACCGTGACCGGTGTCGCTTACG
>Ga0070684_100002730_pt1 | contig 13050 bp, 11 predicted proteins | sample KBSC723LmetaG_FD_65653 | JGI IMG/M metagenome (GOLD analysis project Ga0070684, IMG submission 65653) | Corn rhizosphere microbial communities from Kellogg Biological Station, Michigan, USA - KBS C7.2-3L metaG | ecosystem: Host-associated > Plants > Roots > Rhizosphere ...
CCGGGCGCGGTCATCGCGGCGATCCTGGGCCGGGAGTTCCACTCGATGATCGTGAGCCGCCGGTTCGGCGCCGACACCGTCCGCGAGACGCCGGCTGTGCTCAGCGCGGCGCCGCCGTCGGTGCGAGGCCGCCGCGTGTTGATCGTCGACGAAACGTGCGATACCGGCGACACGATCCGGCTTGCCGTGGCCGCGATGGTCAACGCCGGCGCGTCGGAAGTGAGGACGGCCGTGGCGTTTCAGACGGGAACGTACACCGCCGATTTCCACGCGCTCGCGACGGAGAGCACGATCATTTTGCCGTGGGACCGCGAGGTCCTCATCGACGGAGAGCTCCTCACCAATCCACTGTACGCCGAGGCACTCAAGGCGCGATAACGGCGCCTTGGGCACCGAGCTTTTATTCGGCGGGCGGGGATCGCGAATTCCACCGTGAGCCCAAGCCGTAGGCGTTGAGCCCTTAGCCGCGAGCCACGAGCCTGTCCTGCGCGCGATACCGGCTCACGGCCCGTGCTAATGGCTCACCGCTTACAGCTGGGGCTCGCAGTGGAATTCGCGATCCCGCCACCGTTCGACGTGGGATGCTCTCACGCAGTTCGCGTCAACTGCAGCGTGGTCGTCGCGGCCGGCGCGACCTTGATGACCGTCGCGCTTGAGCCGTGTGGTCGCACCGCTTCGTTTGCCGCGATTCTGCGTGCGGTCGTTCACGGCGGCGGCGAGCCCCGAGCCCGCATCGAGAGGGGCTCACAGCTCCTCGCTTCAGGCTCACCGCTTACCGCTGGGGCTCGCCGTAGCGCCCGCGATGACCGGAAGCCTCAGCGCTGCGTCGTGGGCCTGATCAGGCGAAGGGTACCGCTCGCGATGCCCGGACGCCTCAGCGCTGCGTCGGAGCCTCATCCTGCAACTGCCACCTGCTCGTATGAGACCCCGCGCGACATCTCATCGTAAATGTGCTGGAGCATCTCGCTGCTGCCGACGAGAAACCGGCACCGGGGCGCGCCCATCGAGCGGCACTCGACCTCCATGGCCGCCAACGGCTCACCCGCCAACCGCCCGAAGAAATCCGCCAGCATTCCCGACGAGTAGTAGCATCCCGGAAAGTCGAGCGGAAATGCGGGATCGCTTTCGGCCCAGTCGGGCGAATCGATCGTCGCCACGCCATCCAGCGCGCCGACCTCGATCGAGCCCCAGCCGGCGTCCCGAAAAAACTCGGTGGCGCGCATCGAGAACTCGGCGGCGGCCAACGTCTCGGGCGACGCGAGCCCACGCGAGACCAGCCACCGGCTGAACGCGTCGTACATCCCCTGGCCGCCGGCGTACCCCGCCTCTTGCAGCGGCGCCACCGCGCTCACCCCCACGTCGCGAAACAACGCGGTGCGAAGAGCGATCAGTGATTCGCGCGTCAGCGCGACGAGGCCTTGTGCCGGCAGGTCGATCGACTGTGACATCGAGAATTTTCCTCGGGTTATCCGCGAACGCGGCGAAGCAGCTCAGCCTCATCGATCACCTCGACCCCAAGCTGGCGCGCCTTCTCCAATTTGCTGCCTGCCTCTTCTCCCGCAACGACGAAACTGGTCTTCTTGGAGACGCTGCTCGAGACGCGTCCCCCGTTGCTCTCGACGAGCGCCGACGCCTGCTCCCGCGACAGCGTCGGAAGGGTCCCGGTAATGACGACCGTCGCGCCCTTGAGGGCACTTCCGGTCTGCGTCTGCGGCTCGGCGAACGTCAACCCGCGGTCGCGCAGCCGGGCGACCAACTTACGAGCTTTCTCATCTGAGAACCATGATACCAGCGACTCGGCCAAGGTCTCCCCCATGCCATGAATCGCGAGCACGTCGTCGACCGTCGCGGCGGCGATGGCGTCCATCGTGCCGAAATGCTTGGCGATCTGTTTGGCCGCGATCTCGCCGATGTTGGCGATCCCCAGCGCGAACAGCAGCTTCGAGAGCGGCTGCGCTTTCGATGCCGCGATCGCCTCGACGAGCTGCGACGCGCTCTTGTCGGCGAAGCGATCGAGCGCGATGAGCCGCGAGGCCTCGAGATCGTAGAGGTCCGCCGCGTCACGCACGAGCTCCGCATCGATGAGCTGTTTGATGCGCGCGTACGAGAGCCCGCGAATGTCCATCGCACCGCGCGACGCGAAGTGCACCAGACTCTCGAGTTGGCGGCCGGGGCAATCGAAGTTGGGGCAGTAGAGCATCCCGAGCTCGGCGCCGGTCACCAACGCGGTGTTGCACGAGGGACAATGCGTGGGCGGAACGTAGGGCTGGGGCGGATTCGCTGCGTCGCGCTTGTCGGGCACCGGCCCGATGATCTGCGGGATCACCTCGCCGGCGCGCTTCACCTGCACCACGTCGCCCACGCGCAGATCTTTCCGCGCGACGAGATCGAAGTTGTGCAGCGTCGCGAGCTTGACCTGTGCACCGCCGATCTCCACCGGGTCGAGCATGGCGTACGGGTTGATCGTTCCCGTGCGTCCCACGTTCACCTCGATCGCACGCAGCGTCGTCTCGGCGATGTCGGGCGCGAATTTCCGCGCGATGGCGTATCGCGGCTCACGTCCGCCAATGACGCCAAGCTCCGGCCAGAGCGCGAGCGAGTTCACTTTCACGACGCCGCCGTCGATCGCGAAGTCGAGCGACCCGCGAATCTTGTGCTCGACGTCACTCGCCCACTCGAACACGTCGGCCAATCCAACGCAGCAACGGCGATGCGGCGCCACCGGAATGCCCCACGACTCGAGCAGCTGGAGGAGCTCGTCCTGCGTCGAGACGGCGAGATCGTCGCCGTCGGGCACCGCGATCGCGTAGCCGAAAAAGCTGAGCGGTCTCGATCCGGTGATCTTGGGATCGCGCATTCGCAGCGCACCCGACGCCGCGTTGCGCGGATTGGCGAACACCGGCTCACCCGCGGCGACGAACTCCTCGTTCATGCGCTCGAAGCCGCTGAACGGCATGTACACTTCGCCGCGAATCTCCATCATGAACGGATGATCGGCGCCGCGCAGCCGGAGCGGGATCGAGCGAATCGTGCGCAAGTTCGCCGTCACGCTTTCGCCGATGATGCCGTTTCCGCGAGTCGCTCCCTCGACGAGCACGCCTTCGCGATACGTCAGGCTGACGGCCGCGCCGTCGATCTTGAGCTCACAGTTGTAGCCCGCACGTCGCACGTCGTCGCCGGCCATGCGGACCAAGCGATCTTCCCACGCCTGCAGCTCTTCGTCGTTGAACGCGTTCGCCAGCGACAACATCGGAATGAGATGCGTGTGCTTGACGAGCTGGCTCGCCGGCTCGGCGCCAACGCGTTGCGTAGGCGAATCGGCGGTGCGGAGCGTCGGGTACTCCTCCTCGAGGCGCAGAAGCTCGCGATAGAGCTTGTCGTACTCGGCGTCGGAGATCGTCGGCCGGTCGAGTACGTGGTACTCGTACGACGCGCGGTCGAGTTGGTCGCGTAGCGCCTTTGCCCGGGCGGGGAGAGCAGGATCCAACGCAGCTAGGGTTGAGGGGTCGAGGGTCGAGGGTCGAGGGAAGGATGGCGCCTGCGGCGCCGAACTGCATAGGTGTAGAGCTCCAATGCCGTTAGAGCGGCGCGTAGCGCCGCGCACATTCCCTCAACCCTCGACCCTCAACCCTGTTGTTGATGACCCTGATGTCATGATTTACTCTCTTCGTCAATCACTTGCATCGCGACGGTCACCAAGCGCTCGAGCTCTTCGTCCGACGCCTTCGGAAGCAGCGTCTCGGCCCAGACGTGGTCGTCGGTTCGAGCATAGCGCTGAAGGAGCCGGCGGAGGAACGCGATGAGGGCGACGCGTTGGAGCTCGGCGCGATGCTGCGTCTCCGTTGCGTCCTGCTGACCGCGCAGCAGTGCCTCGAATCGATGCGCGTTGCGTAGCGCTTTCGCGGTGAGTGAGGCGACGACTTGGCAAAATCGGATGTCGCCGTCGGAAAAGGGCTGGGCGTCGCGATCGGTGCGGAGGAAGATCGCGCCGATGACCGCGCCCTGCCATTGAATCGGCACCACGATGATCGACCGCACGTTCCGTGTGTCGAGCGCCGCCTTGATGCTGTGCAGCGACGGATCGGTGACCGCATCGGGGATGAAGACTGTCTCGCCCGAGTCGAACGCGCGTTTGAGCTCCGGATACCGATTGATGTCGACGACGAGGTTTCGAATCGTCGGATCTTCGTAGCTCGCGACGAGCCGGACTTCGTTATGCTCGCCGGAGAGAAAGATCGCGCATCGGTCGAGCCCGAAAGCGTCGCCGAGCTTGCGCGCGATGGCTTGCAGGATGTCGACGAAATGAAGGGACGACGAAATCTCCTGCAGAATGTCGACGACCGCGACCAGGTGGTCGCGCTCGCGCTGCAGCTCGGCTACGCGAGCTCGGAGTCGCGCGACATCGTCATCTCTCCCACCGGATTCCTTCATCGGCAACGCGGGGCGCTGTGATAACGTCTCGTGGTCGGTCTGGTCCATCGTCTGCCGCAAGGTGTTCGTTGAACTCGCCGCCGTCGAAGCGAATGACCCGATTGCGGCCGGTCTCCTTCGCCACGTACAGCGCGTCGTCGGCGGCGCGCACGAGCACATCGCAGTTGCTGATGCGCGGGTGCGGCCACGCGGACACGCCGAAGCTCGCCGTGCGGCAAATCTGGGTTCCCTCGAACGTGAATGTATGGCCTTCGACTTCTTTGCGCACCCGCTCGGCGAACGTCACGGCGGCGTCGAGCACCGTCCCGGGCAGCAGCAGCATGAACTCCTCGCCGCCGTATCGGCCCACCCGATCGATCTCGCGGACCTCGTGGCGCAGGATGCGCGCGAATTGCTTGAGCACCGCGTCGCCGGCCTGATGCCCGTAGGTGTCGTTCACGCTCTTGAAGCGGTCGAGATCGCACATGACGCACGCGAACGGCTCGTTCAGCCGTCGTGCGTGCTCGAACATCTCGTCGATGCGCTCTTCGAGATGGCGCCGATTGTCGAGTCCCGTGAGCGCGTCGGTCTGTGACATGTGTCGCAGCCGCTCGTTCGCCTCCAACAGTTGGCGCTCCCGCTCTTCGAGCGCGTCCTGCAACCGTTTGATGCGCAGCATCGAGTTGACGCGCGCTTTGAGCTCGGCGAAGTCGATCGGCTTGGTGATGTAGTCGTCGGCCCCCGCCTCGAGTCCCTCGACCTTGTTCTCGGTCGCGTCGAGCGCGGTCTGCATGATGATCGGAATGAACGGGAGCGAACGGTCTCCCTTCACGCGTCGCGCGACCTCGATGCCGTCGATCTTCGGCATCATGACGTCGAGCAGGATCAGATCGGGCGGGGACTGCTGGATGCGCTGCAGCGCCTGCTCTCCGTCGGCGGCGCTGTCGGTGGCGAATCCCCAGGAGTCGAGACGCGCCCGAAGCAGCTCGATGTTGTCTTCGTGATCATCGACGATCAGGATTCGCGCCTGACTGCCGTCATGAGTTGCTTCCATCGCCCTTTCCGAGGAAACGCTGTACTTCGGCGACGACTGCCCTCGGTTCGCATGGCTTGGCGAGATATCCGTCGCAGCCCACTTCCATGGCCTTTTCTCGATCCGACGCCAGCGCGTGTGCCGTGAGCGCGATGATCGGAATTCCGCGCGTCTGCGGATCGTGCTTCAATACCTGCGTCGCTTCCCAGCCGTCGATGACCGGGATCGAGATATCCATTAGAATCAGGTCGGGCCGTTCGGAGCGCGCCTTGGCGATGCCTTCTTCGCCGTTCAGCGCTTCCGTCACGAGGTACCCGAAATGACGAAGGATCGTGGAATAGACGATGCGGTTGTCCTCGTTGTCCTCCACGAGAAGAACCGTTTTTCCAATTTTCCCATTACCGGTCATGCGTGTCCTCACACCGTCGATAGTGGACGAACCGCCGTCCGCGCCGAGCGCCGCGACGGGTGATGATGGACTCCATGGAGCGCGTCACAGTCCAAAGGATCGAATTGGACTGGCTTGGCCGACCCCAGATCGACGTTACGAACGTTGTGTTTCACGAGCTTAGCCGCAAGTTCCTTACCACGGACCAACGGAGAAAATCTGATGTCCTACGTCGGACCCGCCTCGCGCGCGCGCCAAACCCCAGCCACTGAGCCCTCGGAGTCGACCGAAATGTCGGGCCGGAGCGGGTTTAGGACAATGACTCCCCTCCGTTCACCGCCCAATTTTGGCCGTCGTGACTCCCTCCTCACGTTCGCCGCCGGCTTGGCATTGGGCCTCACCATTGGAGCCGGCGCGGCGCTCCTGTTCGCTCCGCAATCCGGCAGCGACACGCGGCGCTCGATCGTCCGAAAGGGACGCCGCCTTGGCCGCCGAGGTCACGACGCCTGGGACGATCTTCGCGATGAGCTCTCGCACGCCGCGCGCCGAGGTCGACAGGCGTTTCGCCGTCGCCGTCGCCGCTTCCAGGAAACGCGAGCCTGACGTCAGCGTAGCGCCTTCAACCGCCGGGCCGCCTCGGCCTTGTAGCTCGGGTCGTTGAAGTCGACGATCGGCGCGCCGGCGATCCATTCATACTGCTCGACCGCCTTCGCCTTCTGATCGCGGTCGGCGTACACCGCCGCCAAGTCCAACCGGTGTGTGATGCGATTGGGGTCGAGCGCAACGGCGCGCTCGAGGTACGACTGCGCATTGTCCCAATTCGCCTCACTGAAGATCTGGCCGCCGAGCAGCTTCTTCGCGACCAATCGCGTGAAGCCGTTGAGGCGCATGACCTCGGCGTTCCACACGCCCATCACATGCAGCGCGCCGGAGTGCTTCGGATCGAGCCGCAGCGCCTCGAGCGCCTGCTCGCGCACCTCGGCGGCAAACTTCACCCGGTCGCGCGGACCCATCGTCAACGCGGTTCGGCCGAGCGCAACCGCGAGCTGGAAGTGCGCCTCGGGGTTGGTCGGATTTGCCGCGACGGCGCGGCGGGCGTACTGTTCTGCGCTTCGGTACAGCGCCGATCGCTGCTCAGCGTTCGGGTTGAACTCGCCCAGGTCGACGGCGTCGTAGGCCGCCTTGATCAGCGCATCGGCGTTGTTGGAATCGACCGCGAGCGCGGCCTCGTACTGTTTGAGCGCGCCTGCCGCGTTGCGCGCCGCGTGTTCGCGGTCGCCGAGGGCGATGTGCTCGGCCGCGGATTGTCCGTGCGCCGTTCGACCGGCCGAAACAATGATCGCAGCCAGGGCGATGACGAGTTTCATGCCAAATAATACCCCGCGCGGGCACTAATGCTCGCGCATCGTCTCATCGAACGGAAGCGGGACGGCGGCCGCATCGAGCCCGGCGAATGGCGCGCGCTCGCGCTCGCGTACGCCAAGGGTCACATCCCGGACTATCAAATGGCCGCGCTGCTCATGGCGTGTTTTCTCCGCGGCCTCGATCGCACGGAGACGGCGGCATTGACCGAGGCGATGCTGCAAAGCGGCGAGCGGCTCCAGCTCTCGCACATCGGCAAAGCGCGGATCGACAAACATTCCACCGGCGGCGTCGGCGACAAGGTCTCGTTGGTTCTCGCGCCGCTCGTCGCGTCGCTTGGCGTTGCCGTCCCAATGATGTCGGGTCGTTCGCTCGGACACACCGGCGGCACGCTCGACAAGCTCGAGTCGATTCCGGGATTTCGCACCGACCTCTCACTCGCCGAGGCCTCGGCGCAGATCGAGGCGATCGGCTGCGCGATGATCGGGCAATCACCGGAGATCGCGCCCGCCGACAAAAAGATGTACGCGCTTCGCGACGCGACGGCGACGGTCGAATCGATTCCGTTGATCGCGGCGAGCATCATGAGCAAGAAGATCGCGGAGGATCTCACCGGATTGGTGCTCGACATGAAGCGCGGCAGCGGTGCGTTCATTCCCGAGCTCGATCGCGTCCTCGAGTTGGCGGACGTCATGATCAAACTCGGCGACGATCATGGATGTCCGTGCGTTGCCCTCGTCACGGCGATGGACCGGCCGCTCGGCCGCGCGTGTGGCAATGCGCTCGAGGTCGAAGAGGCCGTCGCGGCGCTCAAGGGCGAGGGCCCGCCTGATCTCATGGCCGTGACGTACGCGCTCGGGGCCGAGATGCTCGTGCTCGCGGGGGCGTCGCCGAACGTCGACGATGCACGCCGCGAGATGGAAAAGGCGATCGGTACCGGACGCGCCGCGGAGTGTTTTCAAAGAATCATCGAAGCGCAGGGCGGGAACCCAGGCGTGGTCGACGATCCGGCGGTGCTGCCACAAGCGGCGGAGTGCGAGCTGTTCGCCGCGCCGCGCCGCGGGTTCGTCGCGCGCATCGAGCCGAAGCGCATTGGCCGCGCCATCATCGAGCTCGGCGGTGGGCGCACGCGGGTCGAGGACGTCGTCGATCCCGCGGTCGGCTTCGTCATCACGGCCAGGCCTGGCGATTGGGTCGAAGCCGGCGAGCCGCTGGCAACGATCTTCGCACGCGACCGCTCGGGCATCGCCACGGGCCGCAACGCGCTGAGGTCGGCGATCTTCATTGCCGACGAAGCGGAGCCGCCGCTTCCACTGATCTCTCATCGCGCGACCATTGCCGGCGCCTCGCTGTACTCGAACGAATAGGCGTATCGTCCGAGTGGTTGCCATGGAGTCACGCGCCGGAGAACTTTCTGTTTCCACCGCCGTCATGAGGTAGAGATGCCGCCAAAAATCGCTCGCCTGGCCGGGTTGGGCGCCCTTGCCGCCTCCGGCGCGTTCGTCGCGCTGTTCGCCTACGTCGCGTACATCAGCCGCCACACCGCGACCGGGGGCATGATGCCCGCGCTGTCCGCGGTGTCGTGGATATCGATCGGGCTCGTGGTAGTCGCGTTGATCGCGGTACACGTCGCCATCAGCAAACAGCTCTTGTACCTCGGTCGCGGCGGCGGACCACGCCAAGTCTAGATCACGCGTCGCGATCGTCGGAGCGGCCCAATGACGGCGTGAACGCGGCCGATCTCCGCGCATCCGTCGCCATGAAGTTTGGACGGGCGCTCGTGCTTCGGTGTCCGCGGTGCGGTGGGCGCGGCATCGTGCGAGGTTGGCTCAGGCTCGCCGACTCCTGCCCGCACTGTGGCCTCGCGCTCGAGCGCGGTGAGCGCTCCGACTTCTGGATCGGAGCGTACGTGTTCAATCTCGTGGCGGGCGAAGTGCTCGCGATCGGCATTCCCATCGTGTGGATGATCGTCAGTGCGCCGCACCAACCGTGGACGGCGATCGAGATCCTCGCGGCGGTGCTCTGTGTCGCGCTCCCGTTCGCGTTCTTTCCGTTCTCACGCACGCTCTGGCTCGCGTGGGATTTGAGCTTTCGGCCGGTCGAGCCAGGCGACGCCGCCTGAAGCGCGCTCACATTCGTCCTTCCACCAGCGGCTGATCCGCATCCGTGTCCACGACCATTACGCCGCTATTCACGCGCGCCAATCCGTTTTCGCAGCCGAGCGGCCTTCCATTCGATGCGCCGCGATTCGATCGCATCCGCGACGAGGATTATGCCCCGGCGATCGAAGAGGGGATGCGCCGTCACATCGAGGAAGTCGACGCGATTGCCGACCAAGCGGCAGCGCCGACGTTCGACAACACGATCGTCGCGCTCGAGCGCTCCGGCGAGCTGCTCACGCGCGTGCTCAAGACGTTCGGCGGTGTGACGTCGGCCAATACGAACGACACGCTGCAAGCAGTGGAGACCGATGTGTCCCCCAAGCTCGCGGCGCACAGCGATGCCATTTTTCTCAACGACAAGCTGTTTCAGCGCGTTCGCGAAATCTACGATCGTCGCGATCAGTTGGGACTGTCGCCCGAGCAGAAGCATCTCGTCGAGCGGTACGAGCTCGACTTCGTGCGCGCGGGCGCCAAACTCTCCGACGCCGACAAGACGCGCCTTCGCGCGCTGAACCAGGAAGAATCGAAGCTCACGAACGATTTCCAGAACCGATTGCTGGCGGCCACGAAGGCCGCGGCGCTGGTGTTCGACGATCGGGCCGAGCTCGAGGGGATGAGCGAGGCCGACATCGCCGCCGCGACCGAAGCGGCGACCGAGCGCAACCTTCCCGGAAAGTGGCTGCTGCGTCTTCAGAACACGACGCAGCAGCCGGCGCAGGAGTTCCTGCGCCGCCGCGCGGTCCGACAACGGCTGTTCGACGCCTCGATTCATCGCGCCGATCGCGGCGACAGCGTCGACACGCGAGGCATCGTTCAGCGCATCGCACAGCTGCGCGCCGAACGCGCCAAGCTACTGGGCTACTCGACGACGGCCGCGTACGTGCTGGACGATCAAATGGCGAAGACGCCCGGTGCGGCGATCAAGTTGCTGACGGAGATCGGAGCGGCGGCGGTGGCCAAGGCTCGAGAGGAAAGTGCGAAGATCCGAGGCTTGCTCAATCGGGAAATGCCCGGTGAGCGCGTGGAGCCGTGGGATTGGCAATTCTATTCGGATCGAGTGCGCAAGGCCGAGTACGATCTCGATGAAGCGCAGATCAAGCCGTACTTCGAGCTCGATCGTGTGTTGACGGACGGTGTGTTCTTCGCCGCCAATCAACTGTTCGGCCTTGTGTTCAACGAGCGCAACGACATTCCGGTATATCAGGCCGACGTTCGCGTGTTCGACGTGTTGGACGCCGACGGCAGCCCGCTGGCGTTGTTCTATACGGACTACTACAAGCGCGACAACAAAACCGGCGGCGCGTGGATGGACAGCTTCGTCGATCAATCGAGACTGCTCGGCGCCAAGCCGGTGATCTACAACGTCGCGAACTTCACCAAGCCGGCGGCGGGGCAGGCGGCCCTGCTCAGCTTCGACGAGGTGACGACGTTGTTCCACGAGTTCGGCCATGCGCTGCACGGCATGTTGTCGGACGTCGAGTATCCGATGCTGACCGGCACGAACGTGCCGCGAGACTTCGTCGAATTTCCGTCGCAGTTCAACGAGCACTGGGCACTGGAGCCCACGGTCTTCGCGCACTACGCGAAACACTACGAGACCGGCGCGCCGATGCCGCAGCCGCTCGTGGACAAGATCAAGAAGTCGCGGACGTTCAATCAGGGCTTCGCGCTCACGGAATACATCTCGGCGGCGCTCCTCGACATGGCGTGGCACACGCTGCCGCCCGATGCGCCGCTGCAGGACGTCGATGCGTTCGAGACCGCGGCGCTCGCACGCTACGACGTCGACGTTCACGAAGTCCCGCCGCGCTACCGGACCACCTATTTCGCCCATATGTGGAGCGGTGGCTACGCGGCGGGCTATTACGCGTATCTTTGGGCCGAGGTGCTCGACCACGATGCGTACGCATGGTTCGTCGAGCACGGGGGACTCACGCGCGCGAACGGCCAGCGGTTCCGTGACATGATCCTTTCGCGCGGCGGCAGCGAAGACGCGGCAGCGATGTACCGCGCCTTCCGCGGCCGCGGTCCGAGCGTCGAGCCGCTGCTTGTCCAACGGGGATTGAAACCTGAACCGAGTGGTAACATGAGCGTTTCAGCATGAGGCGAGGACCATGGATTGCCGCTCTGCTCGTCGCGGCGCTGATCGTCGGCGCGACCGGCTTCTATGCGGCTCGAAACCCCGAGCGCGAAACACTGGACGATGCTGCGCGAAAGGGCGCGCCCGGACAGTTCGTACGGTTGTCCGACGGCGTGACGCACTATGAGATCTCGGGGCCCGACTCGGGCCGCGTCATCGTGCTCGTGCATGGGTTCTCGGTTCCGTACTACATCTGGGATTCGACGGCCGCCGCGCTGTCGGCGGCGGGGAAACGCGTGCTGCGCTACGACCAATTCGGTCGCGGACTTTCCGATCGCCCGAACGTCGACTACATCGCCGACCTGTACGACCGCCAGCTCGGCGAGCTGCTCGATTCGCTGCACATCAACGGCCCGGTAGACGTCGCGGGTGTCTCGATGGGTGGGTGGGTGACCGCGACCTTCACCGGCCGGCATCCCAAACGGGTTCGATCGCTCATTCTCGTCGATCCGGTGGCCGACACAGGGTCGCGGTCGCTCGGCATGGCCGGATGGCCGCTCGTTGGACCGTATCTCTTTCAGACGCTTGCGGCGCCGACGATGGCGGACAACCAGGCCAGTGACTTTCTGCATCCCGAGCGGTTTCCCGATTGGGCCGATCGATATCGGCCGCAGATGCGACTTCGCGGCTTCGGCCACGCGTTGCTCTCGACGCGCCGTGCCGAGTCCACGCTCCGCATGGATTCCGTCTACCGGGCCGTCGCGCAGACGCAGATTCCCGTGATGTTGTTGTGGGGAACGGCGGACAAGACGGTGCCGTTCGAGCGCAATGCGATCGTGCGAAAGGCGCTGCCCGCGGTGGAGTTTCATCCCATCGAAGACGCCGCGCATTTGCCAATTCTCGAACGCGCCGCGCTCACCGATTCGCTCTTTCTGAGCTTCCTCTCGCGACAGGCACCCTGACTCGAACCACCGCTGCGCGGATCTGACCGATGACACACGCTGAACATGCCTCGCGCCCGTACGGCATCGCCCCGTCGGGATTCCGTCTGCCAGACGCCACGCGCCTCGGACGCGTGCGGCTCCAGATCGCCGATCTCGATCGCTCGATCGCCTATTATGAAACGGTGATCGGGCTTCGCGTGATCGACCGCTCGCACGACACGGCAACGCTCGGCCCGCGTGGCGGCGACACGGTTCTGATCGAGCTCCGCGCCAAACCTGGCGTCCGCGCCGTAGCGCGCCGCGGCCAGATCGGCCTCTATCATTTCGCGATTCTGCTGCCCGACCGGGCGTCGCTCGGCCGCCTGATCGCGCACTTGTCCGCGACCGGGGTTTACGCGGGTATGTCGGATCATTTCGTCAGTGAAGCGATCTACCTGCAGGATCCCGACGGCTTGGGCATCGAGGTCTACGCGGACCGGCCCCGCAGCGAGTGGCGAACCGCCGACCGACAGCTCGCGATGACGACCAATCCGCTCGACGTCGCCAGCGTCGTCGCCTCGGGCGGCAATGTCCCGTGGGGCGGGGCGCCCGCCGGCACGGTGATCGGTCACGTGCACCTGTACGTGCGCGACCTCGACGAAGCATCAAAGTTCTATCATGAAGCCCTCGGT